>JGI24700J35501_10930895_pt1 | contig 35929 bp, 47 predicted proteins | sample TergutTh196P1_FD_35501 | JGI IMG/M metagenome (IMG submission 35501)
ATGCTTTCATCATTCGCCATTTGCTTCTATAATAAACGAAAAAGCCCGCTTTTGCAAGCGGCCGGCAGGGCGCATTTTTTACGCGCCTTGCCCGCCCGCGCCGTCCGCGTCGTTAAAATAAAACCTGCCAACTGGCAATTCCGAAAAATTTTGCTGTTGCAATTTTTTCAAAAAGTGGGCATAATTAAGTAGTTTTGAAAGCAGGCCTGCCGGGGCAAACCTGAGGGCCGGCTTTTCCAAGACTTTCGATAGGCGGTATTTGCAATGATAGTAAAAAAAATGTACGCTTTGCTTGCTGTTGTGCCGGCACTAATGCTTCTTTCCGCTTGCCAGAACGAAGGCGGCAGGGAGACATCGGACTGGCATCCGCCGACCCCGTATCCGTTCTTTTCGTTTTATCTTAACATTCCGGGCGTAAGCTCGGATGAAGTCGAAAATATCGAAAATCTTAGGTGGGCGGTCGACTATTTTGTTTTAGGCTCCTTGCACAGCGTAGAAGCCTTTGTCGGTGCAGACGGCAATGTTCAAGGCTTTTCGGCTCTTTTGGCACAGCGGCTTACGGAACTGTTCGACATTCCGTTTGTCCCCAGAATTTTCTCCCAAGAAGATTTAACCGCCGGTTTGGCCGACGGCAGCATCGATTTTGCCCTAAAACTTTCAAGCGTAGAGGGCTTTATTACCAGCGCCCCGATAACGAGCCATCAGGTAATGTACTTTCGCCTTGCAGGTTCCCCGCCTTTGCCGCCAATCTTGTTAAATGTAGCCCAAGGGCAGTCGCCCCGTTTTGCCTTTGTCCCGGAGACTGGCATTTTAGAGTATGTCCGCAGCAATGTAACATGGCCCTTCGAAGTGGTTTACACGGCAAATTACGACGAGGCCTACATTCTTTTAACCGGCGGCGAGGTGGACGCGATTGTCAGCAAAAATCTTAACTATACCTTGGTCGATTCTTACGGCAATATTCAAGCGTCAAACTTTTTCCCGTTAATTTTCGTGAACGGCGTTATCGCAACGGGGAACCCCAACCTTGCCACGCTTGTCGATGTAGCCGGCAGAACCATAGAGATTGCGGGGCTAGCCCATATACGATACTTGGCGGCGGAAGGCCAGCGGGACTTTAACCGGCACGTTCTTTACAATCGGCTTACCCAAGAAGAGCGGGACTTTTTGCGGTACACGTCCGTTATCCCCCTGGCGACAGAGGCGAACAATTATCCGGTGAGCTTTTTCGACAGACAGACAAATACATGGCAGGGAATCGGCATAGACATTCTTAGGGAAGTAGAAGCCCTTACAGGCCTTGGCTTTGACGTTATTCACGGGGCAGATGTGCATTGGCACGACGTTCAGGATATGCTGGAGCGCGGGGACGCCCTCATTACAACCGAGCTTTTTGTCGCGCAGGAAAGGCAGGACAGTTTTTTATGGGCGGCCACCCCGACCACCGGCATCCAGCCCCTGCTTTTGGTGCGCAGGTATTCGCCCCATGTAAGCGTGAGCGATATTTACAGTTTGACAATCGGGGTTCGCAACGATACCAGCCGCTTTAGCTTTCTCCCCCTGCTGCTTGCCGGCTACCACCAGCTTATCCCTATGGAAGACCCATTTTCCGCCCTTCTGGACGGCCAAGTTGACATGGTGCTAACTACATCGACCTCTCTTACTCGTGTGTTAAACTTGGACGAGCTTCACGGGTTTCAGATCAACTCGATCTTTCCCACTCTTTTTGAATCCAGATTCGGCTACCACCGGCAGGCCGAAATCTTGGCATCTATCGTGGACAAGGCGATGGTTTTTGTTGACGTAGAACTTGTCATCGCCAACTGGGAAAATAACGTCCACCGGCATTCTGTAATTTTGGCGGAGGCGCGGACAAGGCTTATGGCGACCATTGCCGGGGCAATTTCCTTTTTGCTTTTAGGCGCGATTGCGGTGGCCATCTTAAACGCCAAGAAAAAACGCATTATCGAAAGCCAAGCGGTTACCCTTAGCACGATATACAACTCCATACCGGCGATGGTGTACACAAAAAACCTGCAAAACGAATATACAAGCATCAACAGCCAAGTGGAAAAAGAATTGATGGTAAGCAGGACAGAGGTTGTCGGGCAAACGCTGGAAGCCATAAACGGCTTTTTCCAGCAAGCGGTTGTCAAAGACTTGTCCCAGGCCGATATGTGGGTGGCGCACTCCGGCATTACGGACAGGGCGGAAGGCTGGTACGACTTGCCCGGCAATCCCAACAGAGCCAAGGAGTTTTACAGAGCGCCCTTGGTTCAAAAGGGCATTATAACCGGCACCCTGGGGATGATTTTTGACATTACCGAGCGCAAGCTGGCCGAAGAAACCGCCCAAAGGGCGCACGAGCAGGTGCGCAGTATTTTCGAGTCTATCCCTGTCGCCTGCATTCTGCTTAGAAAAAAGGTGGATTCGACCAGCTTTAGCAAGAACGCCTTGAGTTTCAACTTTACAAGCTCCATGCTGGAAGTGATCGACTGCAACAAGGAAGCTCTGCGTCTTACGGAAAGAAGTTCCAAGGGCGATTTGTCCAGGTATTTTATGGATTTGTTGCCGCCGTACCAGAAAGACGGGGAGGCGTCGCACAGGCTCGTAATGGAGCATTCGGACAAGGCTCTTAACGACGGAAAAAGTTTTTTCGAGGCCTCCTTGCAAATTCCCGGCGGGGGAACCTTCCCGGCGGCGGTAACTTTTGTGCGCATCGATTACATGGGTTCCGACTGTATTTTATCGACTATTCACGATTTAAGCGAGATTAAGCGCATCTCCACCAGAATCGAAACGATAATGAGCAATCTTGCCGGCATGGTGTTTCAGTATTATTGCGACCCGCCTTACTTTACCTTTACTTATGTTTCCGGCGGCGCAAAAGAGCTTACGGGTTACGCCACTTATGAGCTTTTGGGGAAAAGTTCGCTCAAGCTGCTGGAGGCCAGCCGGGACGACGAAACGGTTCCTTTTGCGGATTATCTGGCAAGTTCCTACAGCCAAGACATTTTGCTGGAATCGAACTTTCGCATAAGAACGAAGAACGGCAGTGAAAAATGGGTTTGGACGCGCAGCCGGGTTATCGAAAAAACGATAGACGGCAGGCCCTATCTTATCGAAGGCTATATGCTGGACATAACGGAAAAACACAGGCTGGAAGTGGCCGAAGACGAAAAAGAACGGCTGAACGCAAGGTTGCAAGGGATCATTGTCAATATGCCCGGCATGGCCTTTCAACGCCAGCACTTGCCGCCTTTTTACCCCCTGGTTTATGTAAGCGAAGGTTCCAAGGAGCTTTTGGGAATGGAGCCTTACGAAATGATCGACGGGCACAGCAACAAGTTTCTGGAAGCGGTGCATCCCGAAGACAGGCTTATGATCAGCAAAAACTGGGAGGAAACCCTTGAAGCCGGCTTGCCCTCTGAAACTTCTTACAGAATTGTGCTGAAGGACGGGACTGTCAAATGGGTGCACACTCGCTCAAGGGTGCTGGAATACAGCGCGGACGGGAAGCCGTCTCTGGTCGAAGGCTATTGTTTCGATATTTCCGAGCGTTTTAAGGCGCAAAGTGCGGAGGCGGCAAACAAGGCAAAGTCGGACTTCCTTGCGATAATGAGCCACGAAATTCGCACGCCCATGAACAGCATCATGGGTTTTGCCGAGCTTGCTATGGACTCTAACGACTTGCCAAAGGTCAAGAGCTTTATGAAAAAAATTTCATCCAGCTCGAAGTGGCTTTTGAACATTCTAAACGACATTTTGGACATCTCCAAGATCGAGTCGGGCAAAATGGACTTGGAAGCTGTTCCCTTTAGCATGAACGAAATTTTTATGCGCTGCCAGTCTGTCCTTTTGCCCAGCATAAAGGAAAAGGACATTCATTTAAGAACCTATCTTGACCCGAATCTGGCGGACAGCCGTTTAATCGGCGACCCGGTAAGGGTGTATCAGATTCTTATCAATCTTTTGTCAAACGCTGTCAAGTTTACGCCTGCCGGGGTTATCAAGTTTTCGGCGGCGATTAAAAACCGCAGCGCGTCCAGCGTGTCGGTTTACTTCGAGGTGGCAGACCAGGGGATAGGGATAAACGAGGAACAAGCGAAAAAGATTTTCGAGCCTTTTTCGCAGGCGGATTCAAGCACGACGCGCCACTACGGGGGCACGGGTCTGGGGCTTGCTATAACCAAAAGCTTAATCGAAATGATGGGAGGCACTATTAAATTGGAAAGTTCGCCGGATGTGGGCAGTACTTTTAGCTTTGAAGTTGAATTCCAAGCTACGGAAGCAAAGCCCGATAGCGGCAATGTTGCAAATAAAAAAACATCGAAAAAGCCGCAGTTTGACAATTTGATTTTGGTTTGCGAAGACAATCCAATGAACCAAGAGGTCATAATCGAGCATCTTGCCCGTTTGGGGCTAAAACCTGTCATTGCCGAAAACGGGCAGGAGGGTGTGGATACTGTCCGGGAACGTATGGAAAAAGGCGAAAAGCCCTTTGACCTTATTTTTATGGATATTTTTATGCCGGTTATGGACGGGCTTAATGCGGCGGCAAAAATTATCGAGCTTGGGGTTCCCACTCCGATTATAGCCATGACTGCAAACATAATGTCGGGCGAGCTGGAAAAATACAAAAAGGCCGGTATGCCCGACTGCATAGGCAAGCCTTTTACCGCCAAAGAACTGCTAAACACTCTGTTAAAATATCTTGTCCCGGTGGCGGAGTCGCCGCCTAGCGAAAATGGCGAAGAGCAAAAAAGCAAAGAACCGGAGATCAGCAACGACCCTATAAAAATGAAGGTGATGGCGGCCTTTCTAAAGAACAACCGGAACAAGTTTGCCGAAATTACAAGCAACATCGAAGACGGCGACTTAAAGACGGCGCACAGGCTGATTCACTCTTTAAGGACTAATGCCGCATTTATAGGCAAAACTGCGCTGCAAAAAGCATCGGCACAGGCGGAAGACCTTTTGAGCGGCAAGGAAGCGGCCGCCGATATTCAGGACAGCGCTGTCTTTGCAGAAAGTCTAAAGGTTTTGGGGTACGAGTTGAGCGAGGTTCTGCAAGAGCTAACCATGCTCTTTCCAGAAAACTCCGACAAGCGCCGGGCGCATTTGCCCCCGGATTCTCCATTCGCGGTAGAATTGTTTGAAAAGCTGGAAAAAATGCTTGAAAACATTAATCCCGAAGTTGCAAGTTTGGTTGACGACCTTAAAAGCGTTGAAGGCACGGAGGAGATTGTGCAACAAATAGAAAACTACGAGTTTGAAGCCGCAAACGCGGCTCTTGCCGATCTTAAACTCAAATCGAGCCAGTTATGAACCATGTGCATAAAAACAGCCTGTTGATTGTCGAAGACGACAATTTAGCCTTAATGACGCTGATACACATTCTTAGCCCCGATTACACCGTTTATGTGGTAAAAAGCGGAAAAGATGCGATAAGGGCTATAGAGAAATATGTGCCAGACATTATTCTTTTGGATATACTTTTGCCCGGCGAAGCCGTGGACGGGTACAACATTATGGACGCTCTTAAAAAATCGGAAAGAACGCGGAACATTCCCATTATTTTTATCACCGGGCTTAACGAAACCGAGGACGAGATAAAAGGTTTAAGTTTGGGGGCGGTCGATTATATCAAAAAGCCTTTTTCGCCGCCAATCGTAAAACTGCGGATTCAAAACCAAATAAGAATGCTTGAGCAGTACCGTACGATAGAACGGTTAAGCATGACCGACCAGCTTACTTCTTTGCCCAACAGACACAGGTTTGAAAGCCGGCTAAAAACCGAATGGGCAAGAGCCATCCGGGAACAGGAGCCTATCAGCATTTTGTTGGTCGATATAGACGAATTGAAAGACTACAACAGCGTTTTTGGGCAGGAGCAGGGCGACTTGGCTGTCAAGGCTGTGGCGAATGTTTTTTCCAAAACGATAAAACGCCCCAGTGATTTTGCGGCGCGATGGAGCGAAGAGGAATTTTCCGTCCTGTTGCCCGGCACGGATTCCAGCGGAGCCTTTCATGTCGCCGAAGAAATACGGCATAAGGTTGAATCTCTTGCTGTCAAGGCGGCCAAGCCGGCGGCGGAAAAAATTACCGTAAGCATTGGGGTAAGCACAGTCGAAAACGAGCGCACAAGGGAAAAAAGGCTGTTCGATTCGGAGGAAAAAAGGAATCTTTACAAGGCAAGCATGGGTATTGACTCTGGCGGGAGTCAGGAAACCGCTTTGTACAAGCTTATCGCCGATGCAAACAAGGCTCTTTCCATTGCCAAAGACAAGGGGCGCAACAGGACGGTCTTTTTGACGGATGCCATTGGCCTTCCCGCTTTAGGCAAGCAATAATCAGACGGCTGGCCGGCGGCTCATTAGCGCGTAAAATGCGCCGCAAAGAAAGTCCGCGCCGGAGGCCGCGCCAAATTGCAAAACTTTTTCGCAAGCCGCCCGTAAGTTATCGCCTGCGGGGTCTCCCCCCGGCGGCTCCGTCGTGTCTTCTTGCAAAGCCTCGGCGAATTGCAGTATGTCCAGCGAATAAAGCCCTTGGGCGCAGTGGCGCAAAAAGGCCGCGCTAATGGAGCCGGTATGTTTTACCGCTTCCAAGGCCGCCGCATCGATCTTGGCCTGTGTAAAAGCCCCGCCAGTTTCGCCAAGCGACCAGACGCAAATAAAGCCTAAAATAAAATCATCGGCGGAAGGCGTTAGGCCGGGGCCGCAGCCGGCAATGCCGGCGGCGGCGCGGCGTATTGCCGCCAAATCGTTCTGCTCCATAACGCGGCAAAAACAATCGATTTTAGGCCGCAAAAAAAGGCTGTACGGGTTTTCTTTTACGGCGTAAATGGCGGCATGAATGCCGACGGGGGCGTTGCATAAAAGCGGGGCAAGCCCTTCGTGCCGCCCGCTTTGGAAAACAGCCTTTGCGATTATGTCCATTTTTTGCTCCAGCCCGCCAATGAACCCCTTGTTTGCCGGCCGCCGTAGCCTTAAATCGATTGCCTTTGCCGGAATAAGCTCTACGCAAAGCCCCTGCGCGGGGTCATCCGTCCAGATTTTTTCGGGGCTTAGAAAAAAAAGGCTTTCGTCATGCAAAGGCCAGCTTTGAAAATACGGATTTTCGCTTAAAAGCACGGAGTTGGGGCGAAGGGCTGTGTCGTAAAGAAGCGTGCAAATGCCAAAATCCGCCTGCAGGTTGACGGCATGGGCAAACACCGAATGCACTTTTGCCCTAAGCCGGCGGCGGCCGGCCAAGGCCTGCAACGCTTGCAAAAAATGAAGGCATATTTGCCCCGCATTTATGGTTCCCGTAACCTTAGCCCTGTTTTCAATCCTCTGTCGTGGAAAAGGGATCGATGTTCAAAAGATTGCGGTCTACCCCTTCTTTGGCAAAGCCGCGAATAAGAAGCTGGAACACGGCTGTCATTTCCGCAATAAAGGCGCGCGATTCCCGCGCCTCTTTTGGAATCTTGCTTGAATTTTCCACAAAAGAGGCAAAGGTCGAAAGCAAAAGGCTCCTTGCCATTGACGAATCAAGCTCCGGGTCGAAAATCCCTTCGAGCTTGCATTGCTCGATTACCGTTCTTATAGCTTCCAGAATGGCATCGACATAAGGGGATTTATTTTCGCTTTCCAGCGTGAAGATGGACGAACCGGGGTACAAAAATTTGCGGACTTTGAAAATGATTATCATTTCGTCAAAGTTGCCGAACATTTCCACATAGTTGCGCCAAAAATACTTGAGCGTTTTAAGCCCGCAAAGGCCGTTTTCCAAAAGCGGCTTAAAGCGTTCAAAAAACTTTTTCGCCGCTTCCTCGCAAATTTCGTTGAACAACACTTCTTTGCCGGGGAAGTACAAATACACGGTAGCCTTGGACAACTCTGCTTGCCGGGCAATGTCGTCCATGCTTACCCTGTCCACGCCCTGTAAAAGAATGAGTTCTCTGGCGCAACTTAAAATGGCTTTGCGCCGTTCATTTTTTTCGCGTTCGCGCCGTTCAGATATTCCCATGCTGTCTCCTGCAAAAACCGAATCTTACACGCTACTTAGGTGCAGATGAATACAGCATTGCAGACAGCCGCTAACACCCATTCAATCTGCACCTATTCGTATGCGGCCTTTTACTTTATCTCTTTTTTCAGAGCTTCAACCTTATCGGTTTTTTCCCAAGAAAATTCGGCGCGGCCAAAATGACCGTAGGAAGCCGTTTTGCTGTATATAGGCCGGCGCAGATCAAGCGTTTTGATAATCCCTGCCGGGCTAAGATCAAAAACCTTTTGCACCGCCGCGCTAATTTTTTCGCTAGGAATCTCGGAAGTGCCAAAGGTATCGACCATTACAGAAACCGGGAAAGGCACACCGATTGCATAGGCAAGCTGTATTTCGCACCTTTCGGCAAGGCCGGCCGCGACAATATTTTTGGCGGCATAACGCGCCATATAAGCCGCCGAGCGGTCAACCTTGGTAGGGTCTTTGCCGGAAAATGCGCCGCCGCCGTGCCGCCCCATTCCCCCGTAAGTATCGACGATAATTTTGCGCCCGGTAAGCCCCGAGTCGCCAAAAGGCCCGCCAATCACAAAACGCCCCGTAGGGTTAATAAAGTACTTTGTCTTGCCGTCCAAAAGACCAGTCGGCTCAAGAACAGGCTTTATAATTTGCTCGATAACGGAAGCTTCAAGCTCTTTGTACGAAACATCCGGCTCGTGCTGATGCGAAACTACAACTGTATCAATGCGGATGGGCTTGTGCCCTTCGTACTCAATCGTTACCTGACTTTTTGAGTCGGGACGCAACCAGCGAATAGTTTTGCTTTTTCGCAACTTGGAAGCATTCAACAAAATCTTGTGCGCCAAGTTTATCGGCAAGGGCATAAGCTCTTCGGTTTCGTTGCAGGCAAAACCGAACATCATGCCCTGGTCGCCCGCCCCTTGCTGGCCTTTGAATTCTTCAAGCCCCGTGCCGGAAACCCCTTGGCTTATGTCCGGGGATTGGCTGTGAATCATGTTAAGCACAGCCATTGAATTGCAATCCAAACCGTAATCGGGATGCGTGTATCCGATTTCTTGCGCAATTTCCCGGACAACTTTTTGAACGTCAACAAAAGTTTTTGTTGTTATTTCCCCGCCAACCAAAACTAGGGAAGTCGATGAAAAAGATTCGCAGGCGACCCTGCTTTCCGGGTCATCTTTCAAACACGCGTCCAGAACAGCATCCGAAACCTGATCGCAAAGTTTATCGGGATGCCCCTCTCCAACGGATTCAGATGTAAAAAAGTAACGACCTTTAGCTTCATATTTTGAGTTCATATTTTCCTCCTTCAAATCGAGCTAATTTCAACCCAAGGGGTTTTTAATACGGCTACAATCCCATTACCCATTAGTTGCCAGAAAAAGCAAACATTAACAAGGCAAAAAAGATTCCCGCGTTATGGTTAAGCAGATGTTGCCGCTTCGGCAGGCTTGTCTGCAACCAAATGAGCCGTGGTTTTTTTGCCGCTTTTTATAGCAGCCCGGCAAACCTTGCAAATTTTTAGTTTTTGCTCTCCGGCTTCGTGTTCATAAAGAATCTTTACACCGGTTCTTTTGCAGACCGGGCACTCCCCGCGCCCGCGGGCATATTGATCCTTGATTCCCTTGCCTCTGTGGTTTTTAGACATTTATTTTACCTCACCCTTGGCTTCTTTTTCCGGCTTCTTCTTTTTTTCGCCGTCAACATCCAGCTTGTAGTCCACCAGCTCCAAAATGACAATTTGAGCGGCATCGCCTTCCCGCAACCCCAGCTTTAACACACGCGTATAACCGCCTTTGCGCTCTTTCATTCGAGGGGCAATGTTGGTAAAGAGCTTGTTGACAATCCCTTCGTCAAACAAACGGCTTGAAACAATACGACGGTTATGCACATTGTCTTCTTTTGCGCGAGTTATCATTTTTTCCGCCGTCCGCCGGATTTCCAACGCTTTCGCTTTGGTCGTCCTAATCCGCTCGTACTTGAAAAGCGATGTTACCATGTTTCGGTGCAACGCTTTACGATGCGCGGCCATCCTGTTAAGGGGGTTAAATCCTCTTTTATGTTTCATCTTCAGCTTCCTTTTTGGGGGGTTCCGCTCGAACTACATTTTGCAAAGTATTCAAATCCGTAATTCCCAAACCCAGATTCCATTCTTTAAGTTTTTCTTTAATCTCTTGCAGAGATTTTTTCCCAAAATTGCGAGTTTTGACAAGATCGTCTTCCTGCATTCGTATCAGTTCCCCGATCGTTTTTATGTTCGCATTCTTGAGGCAATTTGCTGAACGAACCGACAAATCAAGCTGATCCACGTTCATCTTCAAAATAGAGCGGTATTGCGCCCTCGTTTCGTCAGAATCGTTGTCCAGCCCCAAAATACTTTCATCAAAATTGATGAAAACAGAAAAATGGTCTTTGATTATCTTGGCAGCTTCTGCAAGAGCATCATCCGGCTTAACCGTCCCGTCTGTCCAAATTTCAAAGATCAGCTTGTCATAGTCGCTGCGCTGGCCTACCCGCGTAGGCTCTACCGAGTAGACCACTTTTTTGATTGGGGAATAAATGGCATCAAGCGGAATGGTTCCAATGACTTCTATGTTGCGCTCGTTGACTTCGGAAGGCACATAACCATACCCCAAGTCAATTTGAATCTCAAATTCAACCTTGGCATCATCCGAGAGCGTCATTATGTGCTGACCGCCGGAAAGCACTTCCACTTGGCCGCTTCGAGCAAAGTCATCGCTCGTTACTTCCCTTTTTCCTTCCCATTCATACAACAAAACAGCCTGTTCAGAGTCGTTTGTCAGCTTTAGACGCACCTGTTTAAGATTGTTGATGACCTCCATTGTGTCTTCGACAATGCCAAAAAGCGGTTCAAATTCGCTGGAAACCATGTGAGCGGTGCCGGCTGAGTTATACGATGTCATACGGACAGCGGTAATTGCGTACCCTTTTATCGAGGAAAGCAAAACCCGCCGCAAAGTATTGCCGACAGTTGTGCCAAGACCAGGCTCAAAAGGGGCGGCAGTATACTTGCCGTAATCCTGTCTGAGATCGCTATGTTCAAAACTTACGCCTTTGGGGCGCTTAAAGCCTTTAAGGAGGTTTTTACGAGCCATCAATACTCCTATTTAGAATACAATTCGATAATCATCTGCTCTTTAATATCCTTAAGATCAGTGATTTCGCCCCGTTTAGGAGAGGACAAGAATTTTCCTTTCATGGCATCCGGATCAAGACTAAGCCAAGGCATAATTCCAGACTTTGTGAACTCCTTCAAGGCATCTTTTATTACAACCATCTTTTTGCCACCTTCGGCAATGCCGATTTCATCTTCGGCCTTTACGATGCTAGAAGGAATCGAAACCCTTTTGCCGTTCACCTGCACATGACCGTGCAAAACAAGCTGCCGGGCTTGGCTTCTTGAAGTTGCAAAGCGCATTCTGTACACAACATTGTCAAGCCGCCTTTCCAAAAGCGCAAAAAGGTTTTCGCCGGTAATGCCAGGCATTCGCACGGCTTTTTCGAAAAACAGCCTGAACTGTTTTTCTTGCATACCGTAAATTCTTTTCAGTTTTTGCTTTTCCCTAAGCTGCGTACCGTAATCGGAACGCTTGCCAAGCCTTGCCTTCGGGTCTTTTCCGGGAGCCGCCCTTTTTCTGTTAATCGGGCATTTGTCGCTTTTGCAACGCCCGCCCTTGAGCATCAACTTTAGCTGCTCTGTGCGGCATAACCTGCAAACGGGACCGATGTATCTTGCCATATAATTTTCCTTCTCTCTTAATTTAAGCAGACGCTAAATGCGACGTGTTTTTTGCGGCCTACAGCCATTATGCGGAATTGGAGTAACATCGTGAATCGATCTTACTTTGATTCCCATTACCCCAAGTTGCCGTATAGCCGATTCCCTGCCTATGCCGGGGCCTTTAACATATACATGAACTTCCCTCAAGCCAACCTGCATAGCCTTTTGAGCGGCGGTTTCAGTTACAGTTTGAGCCGCAAATGGCGTTGATTTTTTCGCGCCCTTGAACTGCATCATTCCAGAGCTTGCCCAAGAAACGGCATTGCCCATTAGGTCTGTAATCGTAACAATCGTATTATTAAAGGTCGCCTGAATATAGACATTCCCTTCATAAACTGATTTTTTTTCCTTCCGTTTTTTTGTAGTCGCAGCCACTCATTCCTCCACGATTTTCATATAAAACCATCCGGCATAACCATAGGTTTATAGGCCTTGCAACGCCGGCTAGCCGGCTATGCAACAGCCTTTATAAACTGAGCCTGTTCCAAAACCACATATTTTGGAACAGCCCCAACTATTTTTTCTTTCCGGCAACGGTTTTTTTCTTACCCTTGCGAGTACGCGCATTGGTACGAGTCCTTTGACCCCGCAAAGGAAGCCCCTTACGATGCCTAAGCCCGCGATAACAACCAATGTCCATTAGCCGTTTAATATTGAGCGCAACCTCAGTGCGCAAACGCCCTTCTACCTTATAGTCGCTTTCAATGATCCGCCGCAATTCGTTCAATTCTTCTTGAGAAAGATCATTGATTTTGCGCATAGGGTCTATTCCGGCTTTTTTACAAATTTCGCTCCCGCTAACCCTGCCAATACCGTAAATATAGGTCAATGCTATGTTAACGTGTTTGTTTGGGAGGTCAATCCCCACTAGACGCGCCATTTTAACCTCTACTTCGCGCGGTCTTTTTGCCGCAATTATAATCGAAAATGAAACAAAGCTTCATTCTATAACCCCCTACCCCTGCTTTTGCTTATGCTTGGCATTTTGGCAAATAATGCGAATAATCCCGTTGCGTTTGATAATTTTGCACTTATCGCAAATCGGCTTAACGCTAGTTCTGACTTTCATCTATCGTTCTCCTATTTCGGTTTTAACGGCCTACAGACTCCGTCCGCGCAGGCGGCCCTTCTTTGTCAAGCCCTCGTGGTGATGCATTTTTAGCAAGGCTTCAAGCTGCTTCATTGTGTCCAAATCAACACCGACCATTATTAAAAGCGATGTCCCGCCCATAACATGGGCAATGGATGACGGGAAACCAAAGGCCCACTGGACAAAGGTCGGAATAACCGCAATTGTCGCCAAGTAAATAGCCCCCGGAAGCACTATCCGGTTCAGAATCCATGTCAAGTATCCTTCTATGCGCTCCGACCTGATACCGGGAATAGAGCCGCCGTTTTCCCTTATCTGCTTCGCTATTTCAATAGGATTAAGCGTTACCTGCGTATAGAAATACGCAAAGAAAATAATCAGCAACACATAAAAACTATTGTACAGTATACCCTGCGGGTTAAACATTCGCGAAGCCGCGTCTAACCACGCCACATTCCCGCCAACCGTAGCGGCAATCTGCAAAGGGAACGTCATAATTGACGAAGCGAAAATTACCGGAATAACGCCGGAAGGGTTTATCTTAAACGGAATGTAAGTGTTTTGCGCCCCGAACATTTTCCGTCCCACAACCCGTCGTGCATAATTCACCGGGATTTTTCGCTGACCCTGCTGTTCGGTAACGACAACAGCCACTACCGCGACAAACATCGTCAAAACCAGAATAACAGCCACCGGGTTAAGATCGCCCGCCCGCATGAGCGAGATAAGCTCCCATATCGCCTGCGGCAACTGCGCGACAATGCCGGCAAAAATCAAAAGCGAAATACCGTTCCCGACCCCGCGCTTTGTTATCTGCTCGCCAATCCACATAAGGAACATCGTTCCCGTAGTAACGGTAAGCATGGCAATCAATGTAAAAGGCACAATGCCTATAGTAAGAAGGTCTGGCACCGAGCGGGAAATAGCCTGCGCCCATTGGGTAACGGCGAAAGACTGAATAAGACAGATCCCTACAGTCCCGTAGCGTTGCCACTTCTGGATTTTCTTGCGCCCGCCTTCTTCCTGCGATATTTTTTTCAATGCGGGAAAAACGATGAGCAAAAGCTGCATAATAATCGACATTGAAATGTACGGCATTATACCCAGCATGAACACCGAGAAATTAGAAAAGGCCCCGCCGGCAAAGAAGTCCAAATGATCGACAATAGGGTTTCCCGTTCCGGCCTGCGCCAGAAAATATGCAGAAAGCTCGCGTACATTGACCCCAGGTATGGGCAATACTGCCCCTATCCTGAACACTACAAGCATTGCGCAAGTGAACAGAACCCGTTCCCGGATTTCCTTGACTCTAAAAATACTGACTAAGGGACTTGCCATCGATTATTTCCCATCCGTTTTTGCGCCGCCGTCTTTGCTTTGCGCCTTTTTCCTGTCCGCCTTTTTTGCCGCAGGCTTTACCTCTACGGAACCCCCGGCTTTTTCAATTTTTTCTTTTGCCGAAGCTGAAACGGCGTCTACTTTGAAAACAAGTTTTTTTGTAAGCTCCCCGTTTCCAAGAACCTTCACCGGAAGCCTACCCTTGGCTATCCCTTTTTCTTTAAGAGAAGCCACATCGACCGTCTGCGAAGCTTCATATTTTTTTTCAATATCCACAAGATTGACAATCTGCCACTCTTTCTTAAAAGGATAGTTTGAAAATCCTCTTTGCGCAAGCCGGCGGTAAAGAGGCATTTGCCCGCCTTCAAAGCCGGCATAGGTCTTCCCGCCAGAGCGAGCCTTTTGCCCCTTGTTTCCCTTGCCGGAGGTAGTACCCCTGCCAGAACCCTGGCCGCGGCCTAAAATTCGCTTTCGCTTATTGGCGCCCGCCGGGGCGCGCAAATTAAAATCATGCGCCATTATTTTATTTCCTCTACCTTCACCAAGTGATCCACTACCTTCACCATCCCCAAAATTGCAGGGCTAGCTTCATGCTCCCTGCTGGAGCCAATTTTGCGCAAGCCCAAAGAACGCACTGTTGCACGCTGTCTGGGAAGAGTCCCTATCGTGCTACGCACAAGTTTTATCCTGATTCTCGCCATATTCCCAACCTCCGGCCGTTTTGATGCAGTTTATACCATACAACAAATAACGACTAATATCAACCCCACAATTCGTTAAGGGGTTTGCCTCTGTTTTTCGCAATGGTTTTTGCATCCATCAGCTTGCTTATGCAGTCAAAAGTCGCCTTGACAACATTGTACTGGCTGGACGCCCCTATGGATTTTGACAGAACATTAGTTATTCCGCCGGCTTCCATAATAGCCCTAACCGGGCCGCCCGCAAGAATGCCCGTTCCAGAGCAAGCCGGTTTAAGCAAAACCTTGGAAGCCTTAAAAAGACCGATAACCTCGTGGGGAATCGTGCCGTTTTTTATTGGCAATTTTACCATATTGCGTTTTGCTTTTTCCGTGCTCTTGCGTATAGCCTCGGAAACATCGTTAGCCTTGCCGAAACCGTAACCCACGTTGCCTTTTTTATCGCCAATTACCATGAGAGCGGAAAAAGAGAACCGCCTGCCGCCTTTGACAACCTTTGCCGTGCGGTTTAACTTGACAAGTTTTTCTTCAAATTCTTTTTCTTTGGGAGGTTCGCGGTCTCTGTCCCGGCCACCCCGGCCGCCATGCCGCCCGCCCCGGCCGCCTTGCATACGGCCGTCGCCGGCTTCGGCACGCTTAGGCGGCGCGCCGCTATCCGTATTTTCGCTGACGCTTGCCCCCGCAACTTCTTTTGTCTCTTCGTTTTCCATTTGTGCCCCCTAGAAATCTATCCCGGCTTTGCGGGTTCCGTCTGCCAAAGCCTTGACTACGCCGTGATAAAGATAGCCATTCCGGTCGAATACCACGGATTTTATGTTTTTTTCCAAAAGCCGCTTGCCCAGCAATTCGCCAAGCTGCCCCGCTCCGGCTACAGTTGCCTTTATGTCCCGCAGTTCTTTTTCAAGAGTTGAAATCGAGGCAAGAGTGCAACCTTTGCCGTCGTCGATTATTTGAACCGAAAGCCGGCGATTGCTTCGAGTTACAGTCATCCGGGGCCTTTCGGCCGTGCCAGATATTTTTTTGCGGATGCTTACTTTTCTTTTCAGCCTCTTTCTGTCTTTTTCCAGCATTTTTCGCAGCATTTTTATACCTTCATTCTTCCTTATTAAGAGACCGCAAACGCCTTAAAAGCGGCGGCATCTAGGGAAACGCTGATTAACTTGACGCTAACCAGCCTTTCCTTAGGCGTAAGCTATTTTACGCCGGATTTACCGACCTTCCGTTTGATAATCTCGTTCTCATAACGGATACCTTTGCCCTTGTAGGGTTCCGGCGGCCTTAGTTTTCGTATTTGCGCGGCCATCTCCCCTACCCTTTGCTTGTCTATACCGCTTACCGTTATCTTTACGCCTTCCACGACAACCTTAAGGTCGTCCGGGATACCGACATAAACATCGCTGGAAAAGCCCAAGCTCATAAAAAGCAACTTTCCCTGCAATTCGGCGCGGAAACCGACACCCGACACAATAAGCGATTTTGAAAAGCCCGTTGAAACCCCTGTTACCATATTGCTCAACAGGTTCCGGTACAAACCGTGAAAAGCCACAGTCTGCTTTTTCTCGTCCGCTCGGGTTACGATTATTTCTTCGCCCTTTTCCTCAAAAAGTATGACCGGGTGATACTTTTGGCTCAACTTCCCCTTTGGCCCTTCGACAGTCATAACTTCGCCTGCAAAGTTAATCTTGACACCCTTGGGGACTTTAATAGGTATTTTTCCGACACGCGACATATTTTCCCCTTACCACACCGTGCAGATAATTTCGCCGCCGACTTTTTTTTCTGCGGCTTTTCTCCCGGTTGTAACACCGTGGGAGGTAGAAACGATTAACGTGCCATAGCCGTTAAAAACCCTAGGCATATTTTTATAGCCCAAATAGACACGCCTTCCCGGTTTTGACACCTTTTCAATACCGTGAATGATCGGGGCTGTTTTTTCGTCGTATTTAAGGAAAACCCTGATGACATTCATCCCTTCAAGGTTCGCCTTTTTGAAGTTTTTGATATACCCTTCTGTCTTTAATATCTTGACGATCTCAAGTTTCAGTCTGGAGGTGGGAATATCAACTTTTTCATGCTTTGCCATTCCGGCATTCCGGATTTTTGTCAGCATGTCAGCAACGGGATCAGATACGCTCATCCTGCTCTCCTACCAGCTTGATTTAGTTACGCCGGGAATTAGCCCTTCGCTTGCAAGTTTGCGAAAGCAAAGTCGGCACATTTCATATTTCCGCAGATAGCCCCTGGCCCTTCCGCAGATCCGGCAACGGTTCACTTTTCTTGTTCTATATTTAGGCTTCCTGTTAGCCTTTACAATCATAGCTTTTCTTGCCACCTACCACCTCTCACTAATTTTTGCATAAAGCCTGCTTCCGTCGGAATACGGGTTGAAAACATTCGGCATTTTCATGCGCCCCTTATTTCCTAAAGGGCATTCCAAATTTGCCCAAGAAAGCCTTCGCTTCAGCATCGGTTCTTGCCGATGTTACTATAACAACGTTCAAGCCCGCTATTTTTTCGATTTTGTCAAAATCGATTTCCGGGAAAATTATCTGCTCTTCTATTCCAAGCGAATAGTTTCCCCTGCCGTCAAAAGCGTTTTGACTTATCCCCCTAAAGTCTTTAACACGGGGAAGCGCGGAATTCACCAATCTGTCAAAAAAATCGTACATCATGGAGCCGCGCAAAGTTACCTTCGCGCCTATTTCCTGCCCCTCCCTGATTTTAAAGTTCGCGATACTTTTTCGCGCCTTCGTCTTGACCGCTTTCTGACCAGTAATCTGGGTAAGAGTGTCCACAGCCGCGTCAAGCGACTTTTTGTTAGCGACAGCTTCCCCCACCCCCATACTGACAACAATTTTTTCCAGCTTAGGTATCTGCATAACCGACTTGTAGTTAAATTCCTTTAACAACTCCGGGGCGATCTGCTCTTTGTAAACCTTTTTTAGCCGGGGTACATAGTTAGCCATTAAAACGCCTCCCCGCACTTTTTGCAAATTCTTGTCTTTTTGGGCGTGTACCCTTTGGCGGCCTGCCCCGAAGGAGCCGCCTTTTTATCTTCAACCTTGTACCCTATACGGGAAGGGCCGCATTTTTTGCACACGATCATGACGTTGGAAATATGAATTCCCGCTTCCACTTCGATTATGCCACCCCTGTCCTGTTGGCTACGGCGTTTTTTTGTTTTTTTAACAATATTTACGCCTTCCACGACAACCCGGTTTTTTTCGCGCAAAATTTTCAAAATTTTACCGCGCTTGCGGTCGCCGCTTCTGCCTGCATCCCTGCCGGCAATAACCTCAACAACATCGTCTTTTTTCAGCTTAATTTTATCTGCTGTCGCAACCATGTTCTCTCCTACAAAACCTCAGGGGCAAGGGAGACAATTTTCATAAATTCTCCCTTTTCCCGCAGTTCTCGGGCGACAGGCCCGAAAATTCGTTTCCCTTTCGGATTCAGCGCGGCGTCTATAATTACGCAAGCGTTGTCGCCGAAACGGATATAAGTCCCGTCCGGACGGCGGTACTCTTTATGAGTCCTAACCACCACGGCCTTTTCAACCGTACCTTTTTTAATAGTGGAAGTCGGCAGAGCCTCTTTAACCGCCACTACAATTATATCTCCAATACCGGCATATCTACGCCGGGTTCCGCCAAGAACTTTTATGCACTGAACCATCTTGGCGCCTGAATTATCCGCCACATTCAGGAAGGTCTCCACCTGTATCATTTTCTCTTCTACCCCTATTTGGCGCGCTCGAGGATTTCCACAAGCTTCCAGTGTTTTTCCTTGCTGATTGGCCGACATTCAATTAAGCGCACTCGGTCGCCCATTTTCGCTTCGTTTTTTTCGTCATGAGCTTTGACCTTTTTGACCCGCTTGACATATTTTTTATACACCGGGTGCAAGGTGCGTGTTTCAATAAACACCACTACAGTCTTGTCCATTTTGTCGCTCTTGACATTTCCAATGAATTCTTTTTTACCGCCCTTCGTTTTGACCGCCATTATTTAGCCTCCGCCGCTTGTTTTTCCGCATCAATTTCATGCTTGCGGATAAGGGTGTTAAGCCTGGCTATCTGCTTGCGCAAAGTGCGTTTTAATAGAGGGTTTTCGACATGGCCTATAACCACTTGAAAACGAAAATCCATAAACTTCCTTTTTAGTTCGTCCCTTTTTGCCTTAAGCTCCGGGTAGGTAAGATTCTTAAACGAATTTTTCACCGCACCCCCCTAAGCCCCAAGTTCCATATCGGAACGTGCAACAAACTTTGTTTTAATCGGAAGTTTGGAACCGGCAAGGATCATCGCCTGTTCCGCGACTTCCCTGTTTACACCCCCGCCAAGCTCGAACATAACCGTTCCCGGCTTTACCACCGCGACCCAGTATTCCGGGTTGCCCTTTCCCTTACCCATGCGGGTTTCCGCAGGCTTTTTGGAATACGGCTTATCCGGGAAAATGCGAATCCATACTTTGCCGCCCCTTTTAATGTGGCGATTCAAGGCTACACGCGCTGCTTCTATCTGCCTGTTTGTAATCCACATCCTGTCCAAGGCGACAAGGGCATATTCCCCGAATGCTACGAAGTTGCAACGAGTTGCGTTTCCGGGCATATTGCCGCGATGCACCTTGCGGCGCTTTACTCTTTTCGGACTCAGCATACATAACCTCTATAAGCTGCGGATTTATGACCGAGCTTTAAATCAAATATGAAACACATTTTTCTTTTTAACTCCTTGCAGGCGCTTTTGGCCGCTTGCGCAACAAAGCCCCTGCGTCATCTTTTTTCTCTTGCTCTTTGCCGTACTTCATGCCGTTGTAAATCCAGACCTTCACACCAATTGCGCCAAACGAGGTCTGCGCTTCGGCAAAACCGTAGTCAATGTCGGCACGCAACGTATGAAGCGGAATGCGCCCTTCTTTTGCTTCTTCCGTGCGAGACATTTCCGCCCCGCCAAGCCTGCCGGAAAGCCGCACCTTTACACCCTGCGCCCCGCCTTTTTTTATGGCGTTTGAAATAGCCTGCTTCATTGTTCGCCGGAATGACGAGCGAGCCAAAAGCTGCCGGGCTATATTCTGAGCAATAAGCTGGGCGTTGTTGTCGGCGTTTCTCACTTCCTTCATCTTGATCTGAATCTTCTTGCTGACGTGCTTTTGCAAATCCGCGCTGATTTTATCGATGTTCGCGCCTTTTACGCCGATAATAACACCCGGCCGGGCTGTATGTATAGTTATCGTGATCCGCTGAGGATGCCTGTTTATTTCCAGTTCAGCTATATCCGCGCCTTTAGTTTCCGGCATTCCCATAATAAGCTTGCGTAACTTCAAATCTTCGTGCAGAGTGTCGGCATATTCTTTTGGATCGACATACCAACGCGACCCCCAAGTTTTATTTATACCTACCCGCAAACCTATAGGATTTACTTTCTGTCCCATTCTTTACCCGCCTTTATCAGAGATTCGCAGTTTCGTCAACAACCACGGTTATGTGGCACATTCTTTTAAGCAGCATATCTGCCCGTCCCCTGCCCCTGTACCAGACTCTTTTAAGCCGGGGGCCTTCGTCAATATAAATTTCCCGAATATAGAGCATATCTTCATCGAGAGCCTTGTTCTTAAAAAGCGCGTTTGAAGCCGCCGACTTTAAGGTCTTGCTTATAAGACGCGCCCCTTTTTGAGGCATATTTTCCAACAAGGAAACCGCTTCAGAGTAAGGAAGACGGCGTACAATGTCTGCCACCGGCCTTATTTTGAAAGGCGAACCCATTAGATATTTGTTTACAGCCCTAAACCCCGGCTTTGGTTTTTTGCTCATATTTTACCTACTTGCCGCCGGCTTTTTTATCGGAGCCTGAATGCCCGCGAAAAATACGCGTGGGAGAAAACTCGCCAAGCTTATGACCGACCAAATTTTCCGTTATATAGACAGGAATCCAAGTCTTTCCGTTATACACGGAGATAGTCCCGCCCACCATATCAGGAACGATTGTGGAACAGCGGGAATAAGTTTTAATCATTTTCCGCTCTCCTGTTTTTTCCCAAACCTTTATCTTTTTCAACAGCTTTTTTTCGACAAAAGGTCCTTTTTTGACTGATCTTGACATACGCCGCTACCTACTTTTTCTTGCCCTTGCTTATAATAAACCGGGAAGAAGGTTTATTTTTCTTTCGGGTTTTGTACCCCTTGGTGGGCTGTCCCCAAGGAGTTACCGGATGCATACCCTTGCTTTTTCCTTCGCCGCCGCCGTGCGGATGATCCACCGGATTCATCGCCATACCCCTGACCGTCGGGCGGACACCAAGCCAGCGTTTTCGGCCGGCCTTGCCCAAAGTTGTATTCATGTGGTCTTCGTTGCTTACCGTTCCTATTGTCGCGTAGCACTTTTTGAAAACCATGCGCACTTCGCCGGAAGGAAGCTTAATCGTAACATAACTTCCTTCTTTGGCCGCTATTACAGCAGATGTCCCTGCGGAACGCGCCAATTGGCCACCCTTGCCCAAGGTCAACTCTACGTTGCAGACAGTAAAACCAAGCGGAATATTTTCCAAAGGCAGAGCGTTGCCCGTTTCGATAGGCGCACCCGGCCCGCTTTGCACCGTAGCGCCAACAAGCAAACCTTTTGGCGCGATGATATAACGCTTTTCGCCGTCTTTATACACAATCAAAGCGATATTGGCACTGCGATTAGGATCGTATTCAATAGAAGCAACCCTGCCCGGTATGCCGATTTTGTCGCGCCTAAAGTCAATTAGCCGGTAACGCCTTTTGTGCCCGCCGCCTTTATGCCGTACGCTTATACGCCCTTGAGAATCCCTGCCGGCCTTTCGCACCAAACCAACCGTAAGGCTCTTTTCCGGCTTTGTTTTTTTTGTCAATTCCGAGAAGTCAAGGCTGGTATACTGCCGCATCCCCGGGGTAATCGGCTTATATGTCTTAATACCCATGAATATCCTCTTCTACACGCCTTCAAAAAGGCCGATTTTTTCGTCCTTGGGCAAACGCACGATGGCTTTCTTCCATGTTGAAGTATAGCCCGAACGATGGCGAAGGCGCTTAGGTTTTCCCCCGACAACCATTACCGTACAGGAAATCGGGTTTACATTAAACAGTTGCCGCACCGCTTCTTTTATTTGAATCTTATTTGCCCTGGGATCAACCCTGAACACATACTTTCCCTGTTCACGAAGCGAGTTAGCCTTTTCGGAAAGCACAGGCGCAAGCAGAATATCTTCGTAAGGAATCATCATTTTGCGGCCTCCTTAGGTTCCATTCCGTAAAAATCATTCAGTTTGGTCGCCGCCGTTTCCAGCATCAACACCTGCCGGCCGTAAAACAAATCGTGCGCCCTAAGACGGTTATACGAAAGATAGCTCAACCAAGGTATGTTTGCCGCCGCCCTTTTAAGCATGGAATCATCGTCCTTTAAGATAAGCACCGTCCGCGTCCCAGGGTTAAAGTTTTTCAAAAGAGTCGCAAGGTCTTTCGTTTTGCCGGACTCTATTGTAAAATCTTCGATTACCTTCAAGGTTTCACTTTGCACCTTTAGGCTTAAAATTGTTTTCATCGCCTTGCGCTTTGCTTTGCGCGGCATGGAGTAAGAGTAATCCCGGGGCTTGGGGCCGAAAATCGTTCCGCCCCCCACCAGAAGCGGAGATTTTTTATCGCCACGACGCGCACGCCCAGTTCCCTTTTGCTTATAGGGCTTGGCATTGGAGCCGTTGACCTCGCCGCGTCCCTTGGTGCTGGCATTCCCCTGCCTTTTGTTGGCAAGTTCGTTGTTTATCGCGTACCAGATCAACGCCTCGTTAAACGGAAGGCCGAAAACCGAATCGTCTAAAGACACGGTTCTAAGCTCTTTACCCTCCGTCGAATACACTTTGCAGTTCATTTCATACCGCCTATTTTTTCACCGCCGCACGGACAAACACAAGCCCTTTGTTTATGCCGGGAACCGCGCCGCGAACCATAATTAGCCGCTTTTCAGCATCCGTCTTTATTACCCGCAGGGATAACGCCGTAACATTTTCCCTGCCCATTCTGCCCGGCATTTTCTTGTTTTTGAAAGTCCGGTGCGGGTATGTGTTTTGCCCCGTAGAACCAGGTTCCCTGTGAAACTTTGAACCGTGGGTCTTACGCCCGCCGCCGAAGCCGTAGCGCTTAAAGACACCTTGAAAACCCTTGCCCTTGCTTACGCCGCTTACATCAACGTAGCGCACGCCCTCGAACAATTCCATTCCCAATTCATCCCCCACAGCGATTTCTTTTTCAAAATCCCTGAACTCTTTAATCCGTTTTTTAGGGGCGATGCTTTCCGGGAACTGGCCTGCATAAGCCTTTGTTATCCGGTTCTTCTTTACATCTTCCACGCCAACGACAACAGCGTTGTACCCGTCTTTATCCTTCGTTTTTTGCGAGATGACGACATTCAAAACAACCCGCATCACCGTTACCGGGATAAGATTGCCAGCTTCATCTAGAATTTGCGTCATTCCTACTTTTCTGGCCATTAGACCTAACATCATTGCACCCGCTTACTGTTTAATCTCCACATCCACACCGGCGGAAATTTCTAGCTTCATTAAAGAATCCATAACTTCCGCTGTGGGATTGGCAATATCGATCAATCGTTTATGGGTACGCATCTCAAATTGTTCACGAGCCTTTTTGTTCACATGAGGTGAACGCAATACCGTAACCTTGTTGATGCGCGTCGGCAACGGAATTGGTCCCGTAACTTTCGCTCCGGCTTTCATTACCGCTTCGGCGATTGACTTTGCGCTTTGATCGATCAACTCAACATCGAAACCGCGCAACCTTACGCGAATTCTTTCCTTTGCCATCAATAACCCCTACTCGACTATCTCTATGACCTGACCAGAAGCGACCGTTTTGCCGCCTTCGCGAATAGCGAAACGAAGCCCCTTTTCCATAGCGATCGGATGAATCAACTCTCCGGTTATTTCAGTGTGGTCGCCAGGCATAACCATCTCTTTACCGTCCGGCAACTTTACCGTTCCAGTAATGTCCGTCGTGCGGAAGTAGAACTGAGGCCTGTAACCCGTAAAGAACGGGCTGTGCCGTCCGCCTTCTTCCTTGGACAAACAGTAGATTTGCGCCTTAAAAACCTTGTGCGGCTGAATCGACCCCGGTTTCGCAAGCACCTGCCCGCGCTCAACTTCTTTCTTGTCAACGCCGCGAAGCAAAGTTCCCACGTTATCGCCCGCAAGCCCGGAATCCAAAAGCTTGTTAAACATTTCGATACCGGTAACAACAGTTTTCCTTGTGGGGCTAATGCCGACAATCTCGACTTCTTCGTTCAATTTAAGCTGACCGCGCTCAATTTTACCGGTAACAACCGTACCGCGCCCAGGAATCGTAAACACGTCTTCGATAGGCATAATGAAGGGCTTGTCGGAATCGCGCACAGGGTCCGGGAAATATGCATCCAACTGCTGAAGCAACTCTTCTATACACTTGGTGTCTTCCGATTCGGTTCCAGAGCCAAGAGCTTCCAAAGCCTTAAAGGCCGCACCCTTGATAATCGGCGTTGTGTCGCCGGGGAAGCCATTTGCGTTAAGCACGTCCTTGATCTCTTCTTCGACAAGCTCCACAAGATCAGGATCGTCCATCAAGTCAACCTTGTTAAGGAAGACCAAAATATTGGGAACGCCTACCTGCCTTGCAAGAATGATATGCTCCCTTGTTTGAGGCATAACCGAGTCGGGGGCGGAAACGACCAAGATCGCACCGTCCATCTGAGCGGCACCGGTAATCATGTTTTTGATATAGTCCGCGTGGCCGGGGCAGTCTATGTGAGCATAGTGCCTGTTGTCCGATTGATATTCCAAGTGCCGGGTATTGATAGTTATACCCCGCTGTTTTTCTTCTGGAGCATTATCTATATCATCAAATTTCAGCGCCTTATCACCGTATTTTTTTGCGCAATACTGGGTGATGGCTGCAGAAAGCGTGGTTTTACCATGGTCAACGTGCCCAATGGTCCCGACGTTTACGTGGATTTTATTCCGTTGAAATTTATCCTTCGCCATTTCGTGTCCTCCTTAATGAACACTTAAAATAGAACATACACACCTGCAGGAATAACATTCCGGCAAAGCATGCAGCGTATCTTTGTTTATGACAGATAAAAAACGGAAAACAATGGAAGATAAAAGCGGCTACAAACGCCTCTTAAAACTCCAAGGGTTTTTAACAACCCTAACAGCAAAAACCCGAAGGCCCTTACCCTTGTCTCGTTCCACCTGTCTCATCAACGCCGATGATCGGTTTGGAAACCCTGACAGCACGGCACAAGCGTTTGCAACCCCTATGCCGCTATTTGCCGGAAGCTACGTCCAAACAAATGTTACCATCTGTAATGTGCAAAAGCCTTGTTCGCTTCTGCCATTTTATGGGTATCCTCTTTCTTTTTGAAAGCAGTACCCGTACTATTATAAGCATCTAGCAGCTCAGATGCAAGACGCTCCCCCATGCTGTGGCCGGAACGCGAGCGGGCGGCGTTAATAATCCACCTCATCCCCAGCGCTTCGCGCCTTGTTTCCCGTATTTCTACCGGAACCTGATATGTAGCACCGCCAACCCTTCTGGATTTTACTTCCACCATAGGCTTGACATTGCCAAGAGCCTTCAAAAAAACCTCCAACGGCTCTTTGTCGGCCGCTTTTGCCTGTATAATCGACAGCGCGTTATGAACTATCCGCAAACCGACAGAACGCTTTCCATCCCACATCATTCGGTTCACAAACTTGGAAACAACCGCGCTATTATATTTTGAATCAGGAAGTATGCCCCTGTCAATACTCTTTTTCTTACGTCCCATATTTCCCTCTTAGGCCTTGGGCCGCTTTGCGCCGTATTTCGAGCGTCCGCGCTTCCTGTCTGTTACGCCCAGCGTATCTTTCGCGCCGCGGACAATATGATAACGGACACCGGGAAGGTCTTTCACCCTTCCGCCCCTGACCAAAACCACCGAGTGCTCTTGCAAATTATGCCCAATACCGGGAATATACGCGGTAACTTCGGTTCCATGAGAAAGCCTTACACGCGCAACCTTTCGCAATGCAGAGTTAGGCTTCTTGGGCGTAACCGTCATAACCCTAGTACAGACCCCGCGCCTCTGCGGGCAAGACCGTAAAGCCGGGGATTTCGTCTTTACAACCACCTGCTTTCGCCCGAAACGAACCAACTGATTAATAGTAGGCATCCGCAAAAAACTCCTTCAATATCAATTTACAGCCGTAATTTTAACCCGGCCGACCTTCAAAACTCCTACACGCCCTACGGTTTTTACACCGTCAAGCAAAAGCACACCATCTTTTTCAAAGTTATCAAGAGGTTGCTTAAAAAGCATAGCAAATTTCAACAACTTGGTCAATAGTTTTTGCAAAAAAAAATAAAAAAATATTTTTTTTTGCATTTTTTTAAGGCGCAAGCTCATACCTGCCCATTCGCACAGTAAAAGGGAACCCGTGGATTCCCCCGCCTGCACCGTTAATTACAAGATAGCCCCCGTCTATATGCACGCCGGTCATGCCTCTGTTGTATCCAAAGGCCAAAGTATAACCGTACACCTCCGGGTAAAGCCCCGGATTTTGCGCCAAAGCCCCCCGTATTACGGACTCAATGAAAAACGTATGGCTGGAATCCACGATATACTCCGTGCCGCCGCCGCCTTCAACCGGCCTTCTAACTATACTTATAACGGAAAATTCGGTAATTGTCAACTGGTTGCCGATTCCGCCGTCTACAACTTCGTTCCATGTCCCGTGCAGTTCCGCCGGAATGCTCGGCCTTGGCTCGTCTGACATTTCGCAGGCGGTTGCCGAAAAAATAACTGCCGCAAAAACGGCAATGCCGAACATTTTTGTCAATTTCTTCATATTAGATGCCAGTTTCCTCTTGCTCCCAACCGCTGTTTACGGCGAAAATTTAAGCCACCACAATTATTATAGCAAGAAACAAAATTTAAAGCAAGGCCCCCGGCAAAAAAAAATCTGGCAATTGCCCTAGCCCGCCCTACAGCAGGCCGCGAATGGCTTCAATGTCAAGCCCGGTAAACCCTTGAATCATTTCCACGGGAACACCATCGGCAAGAGCTTTTCTGGCGACATCTTCCATAGCCCTGTTTCTTCCTTCCTGCCGGCCTGCCTCCAAACCCTCCTCACGGCCTTCCTGCCGGCCTGCCTCCAAACCCTCCTCACGGCCTTCCTCACGGCCTTCCTCACGGCCTTCCTGCAAGCCTTCTTCCCGGCCTTCCGCGCGGGCTGCTCTTCTTTCCACGGCCATGTCCATGCGGTGCATTTCCTCGGCGTCGGATATTATCCGGGCGGTTTCGTCTTGGGAAAAATATGACCAGCGGATTACCGCTTCGCCGATTTTTGTTGCGGGGTGATTTTCCGCTATCATGTTCAGTTCCTCCTTGCTTTTCGCGCAAAAAAATTGCATCCAGGCGTGCAGGCTCGTGCCGTCCCATTCCTTGGGCAGCTTCTTCAGCTCCAGCGTGTGGATTTCCTGCATATCGCCAAATTTCAGCCCGCTCTCCGGAGCGATCATTGTAAAACGGTTGTGGTAGCTTTCACTGCCGGGAAACAGGTCGTAATCCGCTATGATTATGCTGATCACCTGCCGCATCGCCGAATAATCGTCGCCCTTCCCCAACTGCTTGGCTATCATCTTGGCTTGATAAAAGACAACCCGTTTTTCAAAATCACTCTTGGGCTGTATCTGTATCTCAATGTGGATCATCTTGCCGGCTCTTGTTTTCAGCCGTATGTCCACAATGCCCATCTTGTCGTTCCTGCCTTCCCGCAGCAGGTGCGGGTCTAAAATCTCGATTTCCTCGAACTCCTCGTCGGACAGGCCGAGGATCGCCTTCAACAAATCGAGCAGTATCTCGATGTACTTTGCGTCCCCAAAAATTAGCTTGAAGGCCACGTCGCTCTTGGGGGAGAAAAAGCTGTCTCGCTCGCGCGCCGTTGTTGCATCACTCATTGGGCAATTATACTTGATTTGCCCTTCCGCGTCTAGTATGCGCCGGCAGATTGAAATTCGGCATTGACGCGGCGTTAAAAATGCTCTACACTTAAACATAGGGAAACGCTGATCAACTCGACGCTAATCAGCGTTTCCCGCGGACTAAAGTCCGATGCATTTGCTCATTTCATTGCGCAAAATGCGGTTAAGAACGATGATTTGGATTTAAATCCGCATCCTAGATGGGATTTAATCATCGTTTCCTTAGATGTTTTTTTCACACGAGGCTTCATTGGATGGCGAAATAACCATTGTGTTGGCCAACCGGGATACCTTACAGGGGATTTGCGGGGCAAACGATGGGAACCTTAAAATAATCGAAAATTCGCTTGGAGGGCGCATTGTTGCCAAAGGCAATGAAATTCGCCTGGAGGGCGCAAGCGAGGCGGCTGTCCGGTGCTTTAAGGCGATAATCGACAGCTTGATCGCCGTTATAAACGACGGCGAAGACCCCAGCCCCGACCACGTCGTCGCCTTGACCAAAAGCCTTTTTTCGGCAGAAATGGCGGCAGGCGCGGTTGCGGCACCGGCCGGCGCGGAAAGCCCCGCCCAGCAGGACGACGAAAGTTCCCCCGGCTTAAAGGCCGTGGGCGACAGTCTAAGGGAGGCGGCAATTCAAATCCCGCAGGGGTTTAAGCGGGTGTATCCCCGAAGCGCGAATCAGGCGGCCTATATCCGGGGAATGCGCGAGGATAACATTTGCTTTTGCATAGGCCCGGCGGGAACGGGCAAAACGTACCTTGCCATTGCCGAAGCCCTGCGGCTTGTGCTTTCCAAAAAAATGCGAAAGCTGGTTCTTACGCGGCCTGTCGTAGAGGCCGGGGAAAGCCTTGGTTTTTTGCCGGGCGATTTAAGCCAAAAAATAAGCCCCTATCTTAGACCGCTTTATGACGCAATGGAATCCCTTATCCCCTACGAAACAATACATAAAATGGAAGAATCCAGAGCTATCGAAATAGCTCCCTTGGCTTATATGCGGGGACGCAGTCTTAACGATTGCATGGTGATTCTTGACGAAGCGCAAAACACAACAAAAGAGCAAATGAAAATGTTTCTTACAAGAATAGGAATCGGCACGAAGGCGCTTATAACAGGAGACGTTACGCAAGTAGACTTGCCGCGTAAAAATGAATCCGGGCTGTTACACGCAATTGAAATACTTAGAAAGGTCGAAGGTGTTTATTTTTCGTTTTTGCACACCGATGATGTCGTTAGAAACCCCTTGATAAAAAAAATAATTCAGGCATACCATGAAAACGGATATTGATCGGCCGGGGTTAAGATCGGCGAAAATTCTTACACTGGTCGCGTTTGTAAAAAAGTTTGTCGCCAAGTGGCTGAACCTTGCCGAATACAGCCGGGGGCCGGCTATCGCAAGTTTTTTGCTTTTTGTCGTTACGTTTTTTGTCATAAGAACAACAAGAGATGTTGGCATTGGAATTGGCGATTTTGCAAACGGCATTTCCCATTTAGCGCCTTTGGTTTTTTCCACAGCCGTCGAGCTAGCTACAACATGGCTCTTGCTCGTTTTTATCCACGCGCTGTTTGCATTTTTGCGAAGCGAAATTACTCTGGGCAGAAACCTTAACAACAGCGAAAGTTATCTTTTTTCCGCCTTGGTCTGCTTTTACCTAACAGTCCCCATTCTCATTAACAGCATTTTTGACATTCCCGAAGCCTTTCCCATTTCCATTGTTTTCCCGGTCGCGCTGGTCGTAATGGTGTTAGCTGTTTTTATCGGTGCGCGGGCGGCATTGGTCATGGCGATAGCTTTGCCGGTGGCCTCTTATATGCTTGGCACTTATAACAGTTTTTCCTTCATAATTGCGGTTATTTCCGGCATGGCGGCCTCTGTCGCCCTGCAAGGCGCGCAAAAACGAATGGAAATTATCCGGGCGGGGCTTGTAATTGCGGCGACAAACTGTCTTGCTGTTTCGGTGTACCTATTATTGTTACGCGCAAGCATCGGCGTTTACCCGGTTTTGCTTTTTTTGGCGATCTTGAACGGCGTTGTTTCGGGAATGTTGCTTTTGGGCATTCTGCCGCCGCTTGAGCAAGCCCTTAACGCCATTACTCCGTTTCGGCTTATCGAGCTTTCAGACCTTAACGCCCCGGTTTTTCGCAAATTTTTTACGACAGCGCCCGGCACATACAGCCATTCGATGATGGTTGCAACACTTGCGGAGCAAGCCTGCACGGACATAGGGGCAAACGCATTGCTTGCCAGGGTTGGCGCGTATTACCACGACATTGGCAAAATGGAAAACCCGGATTATTTTATCGAAAACCAGACCGATCATAACAAACACGACGATATTGCCCCTCGGCTTTCCGTAACGGTTATTCGCAGTCATGTGAAATTGGGTACGGAAAAGGCGCGTTCATTGAAGCTGCCCAAGGCGGTAATCGAAATTGTCCAAGAGCATCACGGCAATTCGCTTGTTTCGTTTTTTTACAACAAGGCGGTGGAACAGGGGGAGAGCGTAAACCCGGAAGACTTCCAGTACCCCGGCAGCCCGCCGAAATCGCGGGAGTCCGCCGTGGTCATGCTTGCCGATGTTACGGAGGCCGCCGTGCGGACGCTGGCCAAACCCACGGCGGCAAAAATCGATAAATTTATTGCCGGGCTTTTTGACGCAAAAGTGGAAGAGGGGCAGCTTGCAAAGTCCGAGCTTACTTTTCGCGAGCTAAAAATTATCAGGGGCGCTTTTGTAAAAGTTTTGGCGAGCTATTACCACGCGCGCATAGAGTACCCCAACCAAGAAAACCCGGCCGGCTAAAAACTTCCAAGCGCGAACATAAGAAAAAGCTGAAACAGGCCGATTAAAAAACCAAGTATCCCGCCAAAAATATGTATCCATGTAAACTGGTTCGCCATTACATCCAGAATGATTTTTTCTACCTTGAGCATATCAAGCGAGTCGATTCTTTCGCGTACCATTTCCTTGACATTTACCGAATCGAGCATTTTTTCGATCTGCTCGTCCATGACAGACTGTAAATGCGCGAATATTTGCTCGTCCAGTTTTTGCTTGTCATCCGCGTCAAGTTTTAAGCTTTCGCCAAGGCTTTTGTCCCCCCGGCCTAAAAACTGCTCCAATGCAAGGTCGGCCTTGTCCAGCAATTCTTTTTTTACGGAATCGTCCGCTAGCATATTTTCCGCGCTTACAAGCAAGTCTTCGATAATTTCCGGCATTTTTTGCGTCAGTGTTACATCGTACTTTGTGGCCGAAATAAAAAGCTGCTGAAACGGATTCAGCTTAAGAATGATCTTGCTGAGTAAAACGTGCCCCTTTGCTTCCAGTTGCCGGCGGACATCGTAAGTGCGCAAAAAGTTTAGAAGGGCAGATGTAATGGCCGGGTAATTATCCTCGACCTCGTGTAAGATTTTTTCGTGGATAAAGTTTTTGGGATTGTCGGCCACCTCGATTTGAGAATGAGGTTTTGCGGAAAACAACTCGCCAGGCTTTGCCGCCAGCATTTTTTCGGTAAAGAGCGAAATCGAAAGTTTTATTTTTTCGCGGACTTCTTCCCTGTCCAGACGCTGCCGCAGAATCTCCGCCGTAAAAAGCTCCCGTTCCACCATCGCGCCAATACTTTCGGCAAGATGCCGGCGCTGTCTTGGAAGAATGCCGGGCGTAAAAGGCAGTCTTATGCCGAAAATGCGCACCTCTTTAAGCGGACGGAAAAGCATTTTCACGGCGACCACGTTGGTACTGTAGCCGATAATTGCGCCGATAACGGGAAGCGCGGCAAAGCGCAGGATTTCGATCATCTGTTCATAATTTGGGCAGCCGTTCTTGCCCTGCCTTCGCTATAGAAAATTTCCATAACTTCTTCGGTAACCCAGCCGTTTTGTTCCGCCTCGATTTTAAGCCAGGCCTGCTGGCCGATTATACGCCGCTCCACAATGCGCACCGACGTGCCGCGCCTAAGAATCCCCAGCGATTCGCTGCTACCCACCGGCTCTTCCATAATATGGATGAAAGAGGCACTTACAACACCGTAGCCGACATAATCCCTTGACAGGGGGAAACTTGCAGGCGGCATAATACTGCGCTCGTCTTGCCTTCTGCCGCAGGAGGCAAGAATCAAAACAAAAAAAGCGACCGATAAAATTATGTGCCTTTGCCTTACTCTCATTTTAAATTATCTCGACAATTTCACGCTGCCACTTAAGGAAACACTGATTAACTCGAAGCTAATCATCGTTTCCTTAAAAGAAAAGCGCACCGGGGAACAAAAAGTGCAGTAGCGCGACCAAAAGAAACACCACCCCTGCAATTTTTCTGTGTTCCAGCAAAAAAGCGCCCAAATCGTCCAACTTGCCCCCGCCGCCGCTTGGGTGGGAAGCCTTTTGGCGGTAGACGGCAAAAAGCAGGCTAAAACCGGCAAGAATGCCGGACAAAGCCGGCAGCAAATCGCCGACAATGACCACCGCGTTCATATTTGCAAAAAGCTTTAAAATCCCAGTGCCAACGCTTAAAACGCTTAGGCCGATAAAAAACGTAAGTTTGCTAAAAGGCAAACCCAAAGGGCCGGGGCCATCCTCTACAGCCACGCTTTTATCGTTGTCCCCGGCCAGCATTATACAGCCGATCATGCCGTTAAAAAGCACGGACAAAACATACAATTGCAACACTTTTTATACACTCCTTAGGTTCAGAATCACAAATTGATTGTAGCATTTTACCGTCGGTTGTTCAATCGGGTCTAAGCACCATTCCCAGCGAAGCCCTGTGGGTAACCATCATTATTTCAAGCTCCGGGACATCGAATGGGACAACAAAGCTGTAGACCTCCTCTTCAGCCAGCGAGAAAAACATACGGTGGACAAAAACCTCGCCGTCATCTGCCGGCGCGACAATAACGTCAACCGCCCCGGAATGGACATTTTGAAGGTTCCCGCCCGTTATGGTCTTTGTTACAGTTAAAACGGTCGCCCCGTGGCTCCTTACCCCGCTTACGGCAATTCGATTCCCGTCAAGGGTGTAAACATTGTCCCAAGTCCCAATGCGCGAAAGAACGAAAATCACCAAGCACAAAATAATAAGCGTTCCAAAGATAAAGCGATTGGGGCGTGTGGAAACCAAGACAGAGAACAAACCAAAACGCCGGGGCTTCGCCGCAGGCGCGTCATAAATATCCCGCACCGCCTTGGAAGCCTTGGCTAGCCGCTCCTCCCTATTATAGTAGAAAACAAGCTCATCTTCGTTAATCGGCTCGTTATATTTGCTGTCCGGCTTGCTCAACTTGTAGTTGGCATTAGGCCGCTGTCTTTCACTCATAGCGCCTCCTCCCTTATTAAAAATACATCTGTACGCCAGCTTACCAGATTTACTTGGTAATCGTCTACCAGAATCCCTAAAAGCATACCTTCCGGCGAAATGCTAAAGTTGTGGTATACAAGCTGGCTACTGCTAAAGTTGATAACGCCGCGCCGCTGTTCGCCGGTAATCGTGTTCAAAAACAGTATGGAATGCCCGGTCTCTATTGGAAAGTAAAGCAAAGCGATCCCGTTGGGCATTACGCCCAGCATGGAATAGATCATTTTGCCCAAGACCCCCTCAGTGTCGCCCGGCACTGTATAATGAGGCACGTCCGTATAGGCGATATAGGAGCCGTCTTCCACGTTCAATGTCCAGATAAGAGAGCGGTACAGCTCTTTGCCCAGCCGCATATAGTCGTCGCCCAAAATGTCTTTGTAGTAATCCACCTTGATTAAAAGCTGTCTGGAGTCCGGCACCGCGACGATTCTGTCCACAATGCCCAAAGCCTGATCCATTTCCGGCAGCATCGGGATTTCGCTTGAGCTTATCATGATTAAGTAGAGCAGCGCCCCGGAAGGGTCGAACCAAAAGATGTTCCAGCCGCCGGGAAGGCGGGAAACCACGACGATTTCGTCGGTTCCAGAGGCATAAAGCCCGACTATTCGGGGGAAGGGCGTGCCGCCGATGCCGTCTTGCCCCAAGTATTGGATGAAGTTTCCGTTTTGGTCGAAGTGCAGCAGCATCGCGTCAAGCACGACATTGTTTTCCTGATCAAAGCGAACCCTCTCTGGCGGCAGGCGTTCCTCGACAAAGATGTGCCGTCGGGAGTCAACGACGATTCTGCCGGGGTCTTTTAGCGGATAGTGGATTGCCCAGCGTGTGGCGTGTTCGCCCTCTGCAAAGTTTGTGCTTAGGCTGATTGGGCGCGGGTTTGTATCCTCGTTAAAAATCATGAAGAGCAGGTCGCCGAAAAAGTTATACCGGACAATTTTGCCGCCGTTCCCGTCGGAGATATAAAGCATTCCGTCCCGTAAAGCCATGCCCGTCCGCATGGCCGGGTAGCCCTCGAAGGCGAACAGAGCCAGCTGGTTTTCCAGATGGCCAATATCGAGAGAGAAAAAGTCGAACCTGTCTACAACCCCGGCTTCGAATTCCGTTTCATGCGCTTGGCACGCGGAAAAACCAAGCAAAGCGATGCCTGCCAGAAGGCAAAGTATTTTCATAAATATTCTCCTGTACCTTGCTATCCTGCGAGCCAGATACCTTGCCGGAACGCCTAGCGCGGCGGCTGCCCGCCCGCATAATCGTCTGATTGATTGAGGCTGTCCCAAAATGAACCAAGCATTGAAACAGGCTCAATTCCCTGTACTTAAACATACGCCTTTTTCCCCATTTTGTCAAGTCCCCAACACCAAAATCCATCTTTTTTCCCTGCCGGGCGTGGCTATGCCGCCGCAAAAATGTTAAAATGGGGAATGCGAAACATTGACTGGCCGGTGGAGCCGATATGAAGCCGAAAGACAGCAGAGAAAAGGAAAATGCGGAAAAGACAGAGGCGGAGGCGCGAAGACGCTTCCCGGATGAAGAGTGGATGGACGCTCAAGACGTAAAATTCACGCGGGAGGGAAAAGGCTACGAGATACCGCCGGATTTGCGGAACATAAAAATAGCCGGGGCGAAAATCAAAGAAAAAGACGAGCTTGCGCTGGCAAAGGAAATAAGGCAGGCGCACATACTGGCCAAAATGGGCTACAGCGTGTACCTGTTGCCAAAAACAAAAGACCCCGTGGAGGGCTTTGTTAAAGGCCCGGATGCCGTAGTGAACGGCGAGCCCTGCGAGTTTAAGACCGTGGAAGGGAAAATAAGGCGTGTGGAAGAAAGATTTTGGGATTCCCGGATGCAAAGCGACAACGTGTATATAAGGGTAGCCAACCCCAATATCACAAAAGGTGAAGTACTGGAAATTGTAAAGAAAGTGCTGAACCACAGGGCTTACAGCGGGACGACAAAGGGCTGGCTAATACTGACCCTTGACGGCACTGGGGCTACACATAAGTTTAGCATACGGGGTTTAAAATAAAAGCAGGAGGGCTTACGCCCTCCTGAAGCGTGCAATGCTACAAGGCCGCCTTGCAGAGTGGCTACCTATCCTTCACCAGGTAGGCACAGTTTTGAAACTTTCAAAACCACTGTACTAAACATACGACTTTTTCCCCATTTTGTCAAGTCCCCAACACCAAAATCCATCTTTTTTCCCTGCCGGGCGGGCGACAAAGGCATGAACGACACGAAACTCGGAAATATCTCACACAAAGGCACAAAGGCGCAAAGGCACAAAGTTAATATAAGGAAGAAAACGCCGCTTTATCATGTTTTTGCGCTATATTGAGGCGAGGAGAAGGCTCAGGCGTATCATGGTTCTGCCCGAACCTTCGTGCCTTTGTGCCTTGGTGCCTTGGTGTGATTAAAATGGGAGTAAATTCAGACCCGCCGGGCGGCCGGCCGCCAAGGCCGGGAAGAGGGAACGGCGTTTTTTGGGAGATTAAAAAAAAGCCGAAAAAAAATGCAAAAAAAAAATCAGCAATTCTACATTTAGAAAACATAAGGCTTAATTTCCTTGAAAATTCATCACGCAAACCCGCCAAGACAAATTTTTAGCCATCAAAGTATCCTT
>JGI24700J35501_10930894_pt1 | contig 35744 bp, 30 predicted proteins | sample TergutTh196P1_FD_35501 | JGI IMG/M metagenome (IMG submission 35501)
GGGGGGGGATAAACCATTACAGCGTAAGGACTTACGCGGTAAGGACTTACGAGTTTTTCGGTTGTTCGCGGGCTAAAGCCCGCTTGCCCAAAGGCCATTGTTTTACCCCCCTGTTTCGCCGGCGGTTAAACCCCGGCAAGTTGCGCCCGGCCAAAAGCCAGCCGAACCTGCCCACGGCAGGCGGCTAAAGCGGCGCATTATTAGATTGTGCCGGCTTTTGGGGGGAATGTCAAGCGGTCGAAGCAACTTTTTTGCACATACGGCACTTTTTTTCGATTTTTTTTCGCCGCCCTCCAAAAAAGCCCTGCCCGGCAGGGCTAAAGGCCTTTTATTGTTTCAATGTCAAGCCCGGTAAGCCCCTGTATCGTCTCCAAGGGAATGCCGGCCGCAAGAGCCTTCCTAGCGATTGCCTCCACAGCCTTGGCTTCGCCTCTAGCTTCGCCTCTAGCTTCGCCTCTAGCTTCAATTTTTACATCCCGCATATTAAGATACTCCTGAAGCTGTTCGTATTCGCTTTTGCGGCTTAATGCTTTTTTTACAATTCTGCCCGACGACACTGTTTTGCTTATCTCCTGCGACAGCTCCAGTGCGACTGGGTTCTTTATCGCTTGCATACGGATTACCTCCTCGTGGTCTTTTACCTTGGCCAAGATTATGCAGCAGATGTCCCACAAGTCGTGGTACTCCTGCGGCAAATCTTCTTTTTTGAAGCCGGCCATTTTCACCAGCTCAATGTAATAATCGGAATATTTGCCCTCCAAAAACGGTTTCCGGCTTTCGTATTCGGCGCGGACAATTCTGGAAACAAACATTTCCCGGTGCTCAAGCTCCGGCAGGCGGAATCCCAGGACGTTCACGCCGATCACGTCCGGTGCCTCCTCGAAAGAAGCCCCTTTGGGAAATTGCTTCCGCATGACGTTGCTCGATGTGATCGTGCCGCGCACGGCGTAGCCTTCCTGTTTTTTTTTCTGCACCTCGACCGTTATGTTAAATAGAGGGCCTTCCCCGGACAAATCCCCGACCATCCCGCGCTCCAGAACGTCAATCAGCGACACATTTTGAACCGTCGTCCGCTCCAAGGGCGGAATGGGCGCAAGGCTGTGGATTTTCCGCAAGGCGTTCACCAGCCCTGTGATTATTCCGTTGTTTTTATTCCCCGCAAAAGTCCCCGTGAACACATCGTTGTTCAGAAGCGACAGCTCGCCCCGCCCTTCCTCGATCTCCTGCCGGGTGAACCGCTTTTTGGGCTGGCCTTCTATTTTGGCAAGAGCCTCCTCCAAAATAACCCTGCCGGGTGGCTTCTCTCCCATCCCGCCCCCTACGACTGCTCAAACACGCGCTTGGCTTCTTCGCGGACTTCGTCCACAATCGCTTGGTACTTGGCTTTAAGGGCGTTCATGTTTTGGTTGTAGAAGTTTACGAACTCCGGGTCTTTGAAAGGGTCTATGCGAACAGCGCTTCCCAGTCGCCGGGAAAGCTCTTCTTCCTTTTGGCGCAGTTTGGGGGCGTATTGGGCGTGGATAGCCTCTTCGTATTTTTCGCAATCTTTTTGGAACTTCAAAATCGCCTGGGCGAACTGGCCGTAAAGATGGGCGAACTCGCTATTTTTTATCACCGTTTGCAAACCCTTGCCCACCGCTTCTATGCGCGGCTCGTCCTCCGCGCTGGCCGGCAGGGATATTTGGGAAACCAGCAATTCAAAAATGCCCTGTTTAAGACTTTTTTGATGCTCTGCCTGAGTGTTTTTAATTTCCTTTGCAAGATCGCACTCCCCGGCGATAAACATTCCGGCAAGCTTTTTGCCCCGCTGTTTTGCTTCAAACTGATCGATACTGTCCTTGTCGCTTTTTACGGATTCTGTCCGTTCAAGGGCGATCTCCAAGGCGCTTTTTATTCGTGCCATATCTAATTCTATCCATAGTTGACAACTTTTTCAAGCCATGCTAAACTTCATGTAACCAAATTAAAAGGAGATTTATATGCTTGGAAAAGTTCCCATTTGGGATACCTTGCAAAAGATTCCCGGCGGCATCATGCTGGTTCCGCTCTTTCTGGGTGTTCTTGTAAACACATTCGCCCCCGACGCCATAAACATTGGCGCGTTTACCACGGCCTTGTTCAGGGGCGGCGCGATGCCGCTAATTGCTGTGCTTTTCTTTTGCAGCGGCGCGCAGATTAACTTGCGGGCCGCCGGTATGTCGGTGTACAAAGGTTCCGTTCTTTGCGCGGCCAAGGTTCTTGTCGGCACAGGTTTTGGCGTTCTTTTTGCGCGTGTGTTCGGGCCGGAGGCCGCGCTTCTTGGAATTACGCCGCTTGCTTTGATAAGCGCGTTGGGCAACAGTAACGGCGGTTTGTTCACTGCGCTGGCGGCAAAATACGGGGACAAGTCCGATGTCGGCGGTATCGCGGTTCTTTCGTCCAATGACGGCCCCTTCTTCGAGATGATGCTCATGGGCGCGGTAGGCGTTGCGGCAATTCCGGGCATGGTTCTTTTTGCCACGGTTCTGCCGATTCTTGTCGGAATGGTTATCGGCAATCTAGACGATAAAATGCGGGACTTCCTAAAACCCGGCATGGCTATATCGATCTTCTTCTTTGCCTTTCCGCTTGGCGCGGGGCTCAGTTTGCGAACCTTGCTCGTGGCAGGCCCCCCGGGGGTTCTACTTGGGCTTTTGGCGCTTTCCACAGGCGTTGTCGCCTACTTTGCCTACAGGCTTTTGGTCCCCAGGAAAGAGCGGCGCACTTGTGTTGCCGGCGCGGCGGTTGGAACCACGGCGGGGAACGCCATTGCCACACCTGCGGCGATAGCGGCAGTCGATCCAAGCTGGCTCCCCTGGGCGGAGGTTGCCACGGCGCAGGTTGCGACATCGATTATTGTAACCGCGCTTTTGTGTCCTTTCTTGGTTGACTTCCTTTACAGAATGGAAAAAAGGAGAGGCTTGATCAACGAAGATGTCCCGGCGGCTTCCGAAGAGGCGATTGTTTAACAGCATACACGGCGCAACCTTGGGCGAAGGCCTTTGGGTTGCGCCGTTTGCAAAAATTTTACAAAAAATCAGGAGTTTTTAACATGAAACTACCCCTAATACTTGCAATCCTGTGTTTACCGCTTGTTGTAGCTTGTCGCGGCGAAACGCAAGCGACAGTCAACTTTGGGCTTACCACGACGGAACTCAACAATATAATATCTGCCGGTGGTAGCGATAGCGAGTTAAATTCAAACGATTATGAACTGGTGCTTGTGTGGCCAGAAAGCTCACCGGCGAATTTCCATGCCGCCTTGGATGCCATTAACGCTTCGGGCAACGGAGAAGGCGCGGCTCAAGAGTTGCTTTGGGGGCAAATCCTCTTTGCGCAGACCGATCGTTGGGAGCTGGCCTGGGAGGGTACCGGGAATGATGTCGGGCGAATGACCTTTCGCATCGAGGCGATACCGCAGTACAGCCCCCAGGTTCAGCAAATAGTCGCGCCAACTGCCGTTGCGCAAACCCCGCTTTTGCCGGAGCAAATTTTTGAATACAATGCAAATGCAGTATTCACAATAGGCGGGTTTGTAGGCGGCGAGTTTAGAGGCAATGGCAGCGGTTTTTTTATTAACAGCACGGGCGCGGCGATTAGCAACCACCATGTTATGGAAGTGGCTAGCTTTGCAACGCATATAGAAACCCATACTGGCCAGCATTTTGAAATTTTGGGGTTTTACTATTACGACACGGACAATGATTTGGCCATAATTCAAGTGAATGGCACAGGTTTTGCGTATGTCGCGCTTGGCAACCCGGCGAGCTTGGCGGTCGGGCAAGCTGTGTACGCCATAGGCACCCCGTACGGCCTGTTTCGCAACGCTTTTACAATAGGCAATGTTGCATCGCTTTCGGCAATGTCGCTCGCGCATCCCTACGTCATACATGACACAATCATGTTTACTGCCCCCACAGCCGGCGGCAACAGCGGGGGGCCTCTATTCAACTCTATCGGCGAAGTGATAGGGGTGAATCAAGCGGGGATGCTTTCGGGGCAAACGCTCAACTTTGCCGTGCCAATCGATCGCATCGATTTTTTGGCATTGGCCACCGGGACGCTTAACCCCCTGCCCGTTCCGCCTTTTGGCGGCGGTACAGTGCCCGCCGGGGATTTGTTCGATTTCCTTGTCGGCACATGGCACTGGGACGGCGGCTACTACACGCTTAACGCCAACCAAACCGGCAGCCGCGACTGGAGCACCGCGCCGGGATCGTTCAACTGGGATTTTGACCCGTCCAGGCAGGTTTTGGTGATTCACCAAGGCGCGAACACAGAGAATTTTTTGGTTACCGCGATTAACGACAACACGTTTGAAATTTCCGGCTTTAGATTTGTCAGATACCAAGCCGGCAATGTGCCGTCTGGCGATTTGTTCGATTTCCTTGTCGGCACATGGCACTGGGTCGGCGGCTACTACACCCTGAATGCCAACCAAACGGGAAGCCGCGACTGGAACGTCGCACCGGGATCGTTCACCTGGGATTTTGACCCTGCCCGGCAGTTTTTGGTAATCGAACAGGGGGCGGAAAGAGAAAATTACTTGGTTACCGCGATTAACGACAACGAGTTTGAAATATCCGGCCTTCGATTTGTCCGATACCAAGGCGGCCTTGCGGAAAGCCACGATTTATCGATCATTGTCGGGGAATGGATAGACGTTGACGGCGATATTTGGGTTTTTGAAGCAAACAACCGGTTCCAAATTACCGACCCCAGAACGGGGCAAGATTTAGGGAGCGGCCTTTGGGATCAGTTGCACATTATCATACACAACGAAAACAGCATAACGGCCAGCGGCTGGTTGCTTGCAAGAAACTGAACGGGGTTTTAATTGCGCTTGCTTTTTTGCAGGGCTTGTTGTATACTTATAGTATGTAAAAAAGGGAGCGCTGGTTACTTGGTTGTTGGTTGCCGGCGATATTTCGCAAAAATATGTTAAGAGGCAATCATGGGGCGTATTATTCATGTTGATAACAGCGGCTTTTTCCGAAAGGCAATGAGAATTTTTCTCGCCGAACTGGGGCTTGAAAGCGAGGCCTTTGAACTTGGCGAGGATGCCATAAACGCGATCATGAGCGGCAAGGTGTCATGTCTAATTACCGGGCTTGAACTGTCGGATATGAGCGGGGAGGAACTTCTAAACAGGATCGACCTTCCTTCCCGCTCCATGACTGTTATCGCGGTAACAGGTTCGGACAACGAAGAGCGCATTGAAAAGCTCCGTGCAATGGGCGTCAAAGCGACCATTAACAAAGGCAAAGACTGGAAGGAAAAACTCCGGGAATACTTCTAGAGTTTTTCCGTGGGATTATAATCCCGCGTTTAGCTCCGCATCGCTTTTTCTTATGTATTGCGGCCCCTTAAAAAGCCATTCGCCGTTGTCTTTCTGGAAAATCTGCGTGTTTTGGCCAATTTCGATAAGTGCCCTTGCGTAGCCGCGCTTTGTTTCCGGCGCAAGCGCAAGAACCCCTGCCAAGCCTCCCTGCGCTTGCAACACTTCGTATAGTTTTTCCGCATCGGGGCCGGCCAATAAAACCTTGTTAAAGTCGCAATGCCCGGCGTTTAAGTTTTCGCCGATTATTTGCGCAATAAAATCTGGTTCGGCATCTGAATCGGGGCAAAGGCGTTTTTCGCCGCTGAACAGGGCGGTAAAAAAGGCGTTTTTTCTGGCATCGATTGCCGGCATTACCAAACCAGGCCATGCGGAATGCGGTTTTGCCATGCACTGTAGCGTGGAAACCGCCGCAAAGGGTATGCCAAGCGACAATGCAAGCCCCTTCGCCACGGAAAACCCGATTCTTAGCCCGGTAAACGACCCAGGGCCGTCCATGCAAAGAATGCCCTGCAAGCCCTCCGGCGCGATTCCGGCCTTGGCCGTAAGCAAATCGATCCCGTCCATGACAAGCTCCGAGTGCCTTAACCCGGCATCGGCCTCGAAGCTCCATGTGTTCCCTTCGCAGAAAAGGGCAAGCGAAAGAATCGATGTGGCGGTATCTATTGCCAAGATGTTCACAGGTCTAGCTCCAAGCCGTAAATCTGAATTTTTCGAGAATCGCTGCCGGGGGGGGCAATTTCGATGTTTATTTTTATCGCGTCTTTTGGCAAGGCTCCTGCCACCTTTTCGCCCCATTCGATTACAAAAACACCCTTTATACCGATAACTTCTGCCAAGCCAAGCCCCTCGAAATCATCTTCGCAGGACAGCCGGTAAGCGTCAATATGGTAAAAATCGAAAAGCCCCCCCTGCCCCTTGTACTCGCAAACAATCGTGTAGGTGGGGCTTGTTACCGGCTCGTCAATGCCAAGCCCACGGGCAATGCCCTTGGTTAAACAAGTTTTGCCGCTGCCAAGGCCGCCCTGCAAAATTACCACAGAGCCGTCTTTAAGTTGGCCGGCTATCGTCTCCCCCAAGGCCATTGTCTTTTCCACAGAATCGCAAAACAGTTCAACCAAATAAGCCCCCCGCCTTTCTTAGGGGAGTATCCCGGCAGTTTCCTGTTGGTAAATGAAGGCTTTTAATTCTCTAAGCACGGGAACAAGCGGGTACTCCATTTTGTCAAGAAACTTAATGGAAATCTCCTTTTGGCCTGTTGGCTGATACTCAATGGAAAAATCAATGTTAAAACTTTCGTTTTTTTGCAAAATCTCCATAACCGCAAGAGCTTTGTATAGCTTCCGGTAATAGATAGGAGACTCGTTTATAACCACGTCCTCAAGTGCGATAACCTTCATCCGACCGTCCTCGTCCTTTATTTTTCAAAATGCCCCGCCATTGAACACCCCACACCCCTATTGATTAAAATCGTAAACAAAGGCATTTATTATATTCAACGACTTGCGCGCCAGCTTCAAAAATTTGATACTTAAAACTGATTTGTCTGACCGTAAAACTTCCCCCAAAACAGCAACGTTAGCACCCTTGCCTTCGGTAAATTCGATCTTTAGCTTTGTGCCCGGCGAAATTGCGGCCGATGTTTTAATCGCGCAACCCCCCGCCGATATGTCCGCAATTGTGCCATTTATGCGTTTTTTGTCAACCACAAGTCGCTTGCCCACATTACTTACAAGGAATACGCCGCATTGGAGTCCGGCCTCTTTGCGCCGGTTCTTTCGCTGGAAAATATACTTAATATCTTCTGAATGTTCAAGTTTTAACTTTGCCGCACCCCTTTGCTGTTCTACAAGGCCTGCAACCCGGCTCTTAAAAGTGAGGTTGCTCCTGCCGCTGCGCGTAAGCATAAAAACTTCCAGTTTTGTCCCCTTTGCAAGTTTAACCGCCTCGCCGCTGGCAGTCGTCGGGCAGGCGACATCAAAGGTTTCGCCCTTGGCAGAAATCAAATTCGTGCTGTATCTATCGTTTTCGATATTTATAAACACATTAACATTTTCCGAAACTTCGCGCGACGATGTAATGTCCAAGTCTTCCACACTGCTTTCCAGCATACTCCTTGTGGCAAAAAGAACATCGAATTTCTTTTGCATTTCCTCGTCGTTTTCAGTGTTTTTTTGAATCAAGCGAAAGGCCTTCTTAAAATGCTTGTCCAGCAATTCCGAAGAGCCGATTGACTTTACCGGGTCTTTTACGCCGTCTGCTTTTAAGGCATAATCGAGCATTTTGGTTTGTTCGGAGTTAAGGCCGCATTTTCTTGCAAGCAGTTTAAAGGCAAAGGCGGAAAACTGCCTTTGGCTGGGCTTTTCCGGGTCGTCATCGTCAAGGTTTTTTGCCCCGACGCTACTGGGGTCTTTGACGTATTTTTTAAAGGCAGAGGTAATAACAAAAAAAGCAAGAACAGCAACAAGCCCAATTAGGAAAAAAATCGCGCCTTGCGTGGGTTCCCCTTCTGTAAAATGTTCGAATAATCCGTCTAAGTTCACGCTTGAGTTACCCGCGATTTTTCCACGGCGGCCCGGGAAAGCGCGGACACCAAGCCGCGTAATCTAGGGGCAAGTTCGTATTCGGCAATATCCCCTATCAAAACCGTATCTTGCGCTTCGTAGGCATCCAGCATTTCTTTGATTACCGAGTTAAACTCTGTTACGTAGTCGGAGATGCCGGTTTCGCCCACCTTGATTGTTTCCAGCGGAAAACCCTGCGCCCCCAGTATGTTGAAAATGCGAAAGAGCTTTTCTGCAATGTTTACAAAAATTTGAATCGTTTCGGCGGCGCGGACATCTTTTCCGGTTTGAATGTCCACGGGAAACTCCTCCAGCCGGATGCTCGCTTCGTTGGCCAGCTTTTCCAAGGCGACAAGCTCCGCGCCGGGGTTTTCGATCTCCCGTAGCCGCTCTTCGACAATGGCACGCAAAATGTGCAACTCAATTTCCCCGGAAAAAGCCCTTAAACACAGGGCGTAAATGTCGGGGTTTTCTTCTGCGGCAAGCCCCGACTGAGGGCTTAGCTTCCAGCTTTCAAAAAAGATTTGTCTGTTTTCAAAGCTGGCGGCTTCGTATTCATCGATATCCCGGTAGATTTGCACAAGGCTCTGGACGGAAAGCTCCGTTAGCGAGTTCGTAAAAACATCGATGGTTTTTACGAACTCGACACCTGTGGAAAAAGCCTCTTCCAGTGCGCTGGCGTTTATCGTTTTGCCGTCAATGGCAAGGCCGCTTAACCTGTGCCCGGAATCCGCAAGCCATTTTTCCATAGCGGCCAAGACCTCCCCCACGGTCTTTTCCGAATCCAGAGTAATATCTACATTTTGCCCGTTGAGCTTTATCTTCATACCTTACCGTTTACCCGCTCCTACCTGTTATTGTTGCGCATTTGCTGGGAAAAGTTTTCAAAGGAATTTGTCATTTGCTCCATGCGCGAAAAAGCCGCTTCCATTTGGCTGTATTGAATCCTAAGCTGGGCTTCCCTTGCGACAAGCTGGCGTTCCAAGTTTTCGACACTGCGCTGATCCTGCGTAATCCGGGAATCGATTGTATTTGTCCTTAACGAAATGATGCCGCCCACTTCTACAAAAGGCTGAGCGACATTATCGATGTTAAAAGCCACCCCGTTGTTGGTAATAATGCCGCCTTCCGTATTGCTACCAAAAAGCTCCCTTACTGCCGTAGGATTGTTCGCAAGCGCTTCGGTCAAAACCCTTTCGTCAATTTCCAAATAACCCCTAAGCCGGGTAACGTCGATAAATGCGCCCTGCGGCCTAACATTGGTGCTAATGCCAATCTGGGCAAGCATCATAACCCCGCCGTCGCTTGTCGGGAAAGGCGAACTGGTGATCCTTTGCAAGTTGCTCCTTAGCGAGTTCAAGGTGGAGTCGCCGACAAAGGCACCGGAACGTTCCCGCATTTCGGCGGCTTCGTCCGGCGTTAAAAAGATCAGCTCGTCCACCAAGCTAGTGTCGGCGTTTGTCAGTACGTTGAGTTCCGCCATAAGCCGGTTGTAGTTGCCGACAAACATGATAATTGCATCTAGGATTGCCGCGTTGTCCGAATCTACGCTAACCTGCACAGGTTCGGGAGTGGCCGCCCTTAAACTGAGCGTTACGCCGGGGATTATGTCATTGATGTCGTTGGAGGGACGGCTCATTTCGATGCCTTCCATTGCAAGAACCGCGTCGCCGGCCAGGGAAATGGGGTTGGCAGGCATGAAGCTGGTTTGCACGTCTTCCGTGTTAAAAATCGAAATGTTTTGCACAAGGACTTCCCGGTGCGTGTTTGTGTTTTCGATATTGACGGCGGCCAAAGTCCGCCCGCGCGCAATGTCCGTAAGGTTGAATTGCATGGCTTGGAAACCTTCCGACTCGCTTAATGCGGGCAATTCCTCCCTTGAGCCATCGGAAAAAGTCAGGCTGAGTACGGCCATGTTGTCGATGCGCTCCGGCTCTGCATCCGCCACTGCCGCCGGCGCTTGCACTCTTGGGAAGGGCGCGGTCGAGGGGGCGTTTACAATGCTAATGCCGCCAAATGTTACCGAACCGGGGGCAACCGGGGTAACGGCCGGTGCCTGCGGAGCTTCTACGGCTTCTTCTGCGACTTCCACGACATCCCTTGCAAAGGTTTCCAGCCGTAAAACCAGCGGCTGGGTGGTGTTTATGGCTTCGCCGGCACCTATTGAAACCGAAGCCAGCGCGGGCACTTCCAGCGTGCCATAGGGGGAAATGTTTACATCCTGCCCCCGTGTGCCGTTTACCTGCACGTTGCTTTCGTTTATGTCGATTTCCCTGTGGATGTTGCCTATCTGCTCCATCATGCCGATTTGTACCATTAAAGGGGCGGCATCGCCGGCAAAGGTCATTCGATTTTCTGCGCCTGTTATTAGGGAGTCTAACACTAGGGAAACCGTTCTGGGCTGTACCGAAACGAGTCTTGCGTTTAGGTTTTCCTGCCCGCTGCGGTTAAGGGCTTCGGAAAAATCGCGTATGGTTCCCCCGGCAAAATCCAGCGAAACTTCTTCGTCCCCAATGGCGACAACGAAGGTGCCGGCTTCTATCTGCATATTTTCGTCTTGCGGCGCGGATATAAACCTGTCAGCGGTGGCCGTTTGAAGCACGGTAAACGAGGCACTCTGCTGAACGGCCTGCCTGGTCGCGCTGACAGAGATTGCCCCCGGGTTGGAGGAAAAGGCCGCACGTTCTGTAAAGGGGTTTTGAAAGCCGAATAGCGCCCTTGAGCTGTCGCGCAGGGCTGTAATCCGCCGCCCGACTTCCTGCCAATGCCCCCTTTGGGCTTGAAGGTTTTCGATATTCCGCTCGACCCTTTCCTGTGGAATTCTTTCGAGCCTCATTATATCTTCGACAAGCTGATCCGTGTTTAATCTGCTTCTTATACCGGGGATAAAGACATCTGACATAAACCTGTTTACTCCTTGCCCGCTATGGGCGAGTTTTTCCAAAATCTTCTATATATAAAACAGCATACAACAAAATAGGTTTCAATTGCAAGCTACAAGGCCAGCCAAAATACCGGCATCTTTTTGTTTTATGCGCGTTCCCTAAACTTTTGGGCAAAAGCTCTTTACGTTTATCGGCATTCATGCCCGTTATCTTGAATGAGGAGCAAGGGAAACGATGATTAAATCCCATCGAGGATTTAATCATCGTTCTTACCCGCATTTTGCGCAATGAAATGAGCAAATTCAGGGGGAAACGCTGATTAGCTTCGAGTTAATCAGCGTTTCCCAAGGTTTCACCCGCCATCCGCTGTTTTAAAAAAATAAGGGCAATGAAGGCGCGAACTTCATTGCCCTTTGCGCTTTAAGAAACAACGTCCAGAAGTCTCTTTTTACGCGCTTAGTGAGTGTCAGTTACCAGATTAGCCCAAAAGCTGAAGTACAGCCTGGTTCCTAACGTTGGCCTGTGCGAGCATTGCTACGCCGGCCTGGGACAAAATTGTGTCCCTTGTGAAATCGACCATCTGCGAGGCCATGTTTGTGTCCCTGATCCGGGATTCGGCAGCCTGAATGTTTTCGGAAGCAATGGCAATCCCCTGCGCGGCAAACTCGAAGCGGTTTTGATACGCACCAAGGTCTGCTCTCTGCTGGGAAACCATCATCAACGCCGCATCCAATGTGCCAATGGCCTGGTTCGCGGAAGCAACTGTCGTAAGATCGATGTCGCCGTCCTGACCGTTAATAAGGCCAAGCGCTACTGCGCTCATGTCGCCCACATAAATGGTCTGCTGCTGGTCCATGTTTGCACCAACGTGAAGCGTCAGTCCGCCAAGGTCGCCACCTTCGGCGAGCGATCCGGTAAGTATGTTCATACCGTTGAACTGGGCATGACTTGCAATCCTGTTGACTTCGGAAACAAGCTGCGAAACTTCGACTTGAATCATCATACGGTCTTCGGCAGAATAAATGCCGGTTGCCGCCTGCACTGCAAGTTCCCTAACGCGCTGCAAAATGTTCTGGGTGTTCTGAAGATAACCCTCGGTGGTCTGGATAAACGAAATACCACCCTGGACATTCCGTTCGGCCTGATTCAAACCGCGAATTTGGCTCCTCATCCTCTCAGAAACTGCAAGACCGGAGGCATCATCTGCCGCACGGTTTATTCTCATACCGGAGCTAAGTCTTTCGATGCTCCTATTCAGATCAAGCTGCGTTACACCAAGCTGACGATCGGCGAACATAGCGCTCATGTTGTGATTGATAACCATATATTACCCTCCATGCACTGTTTTTGCCTCGGCAATCCATACCAAGGCGCTCCGCAGAAGCGGCCTGTCCATAGCGACCTCGCGCGCCGCCAGAACAAGCCGCATACGGAACAAAACGATAATGCACTCCAAGGCACAAAAGCCCGCTTTGTGCACAACCGTTTTATACCGCCTGCGATAGCTGTGCTTTAACACGCACAGCACACGAAAGTTTTTGTCAAAGAACCCCGGTAAAGCGCCGATAAACTAAATAGCCATCAGTGCCTCACCTCTATATACTCATTATAGCATTTTTGAAAAAGGATGTAAAGCCTTTTTCAAAAAAAATGCAAAAAATTTTGCATTTTTTTTTGCCGGAGGGCAATCAAAAGGAAACCCCAAGGCCGCCCTCCGCCAATATTACGTCCTACTGGAGCAATCCCAAGACCGCCTGCGACCTCTGGTTCGCCTGCGCCAGCATTGCCACCCCGGCTTGGCTAAGAATCTGGTTCCTTACATAGCTGACCATCTGGCTCGCCATGTCCGTATCCCGAATCCTAGACTCAGATGCCTGCAAGTTTTCCGCCCCAATGTCAAGCCCGCGAACAACGTGCTCCAACCGGTTCTGGTAAGCGCCAAGGTCCGCCCTCTGCTGGTTGATGCGGGACAAAGCCCCGTCCAGCGTGCCAATGGCCAAGTTTGCGCTTTCCGCCGTCGCCAGCGAGATAAAGCTACCGTCGCCGACTTCGCGTATGCCCAAACCGGTGGCAGTCATCGTCCCAACGTAAACCTGCCTCCTTTGGTCCATGTTCGCACCAATGTGAAACCACATGGAGGCCGTCGGCGTGTTTTCGCCAGTAGGCCTTGCGAAACGTCCGGTAAGCATATTCATGCCGTTAAACTGGGCGTGGCTTGCAATGCGATCCAGCTCGTCAACGAGAGCCGAAACTTCGATCTGGATATACAGACGGTCTTCCTCGGTGTAAATGCCGTGCGCCGCCTGCACTGCAAGCTGGCGAAGCCTTTGCACAATGTTCTGCGATTCCTGCAAAAAGCCCTCTGTTACCTGGATAAACGAAATGCCGTTGGAGGCATTTGTCGAAGCCTGGTTCAAGCCGCGAATCTGGGCGCGCATCCTTTCGGAAACGGCCAAGCCCGACGCATCATCCGCAGCGCGATTAATGCGCATCCCGGACGAAAGCCTCTCCATATCTACATTCATGGAAAGCTGCGTGTTCCTAAGCTGCCTGTCCGCAAACATCGCGCTTAGGTTGTGATTAATGATCATAATGATCCTCCTTGATAACTACAGAAGGCATCCTTGCCTTCCCTTTAGCCCCGCTTTTTCCACAATGGTTAAGCTTGGCTAGCTAAAGTATCGGCGCAAAACGCCACTAACTTTAGCACTTTTTTGAAAAACCCGATTTTTTTTTGTTTCCAGCCTGCCCAGGCCTGCCTTTTAACGAAGCTGGGCTGAAGGGGGCAGGGCAAGGTTGCCGAAATTGATGCCACATATGGAAGAAAGCTGAAGCGAGCCGTTTAGGGTGGCGAAAAAGCTGATTGCCTGCCGGCGAACCTTACGAGTATTGGGGCAGACGCGTTTATGGACAACCGGCTGATTACGGTTGGCATTCCCGCCGGCATTACTGCAATTTCGGATTGGGCATTTGCAGAAAACGAACTTGCTTCGATTTCCCTACCCCTAAACCTTCAGACTATTGGGGATGGCGCGTTTTACGACAACGCTCTTAGGGAAACGCTTATTAACTCGGCGCTAATCAGCGTTTCCTTAGGCAGCACTCCATTCGTCGGGTTTTGTCCCAAAAGCCCGGCTGGGAAGCCTTTCACGCATAGCTATTTTGAATACTTCATGTAAACAAAATAGTTTACCCCGCTATATTTTCTTGCAATAAACCCCAACTTTTTTCTGCATTCTTCTTTGTATCCTAACTTTTTATACAATTCAACAGCGTTTACATTCGTATCGGCCACCTCCAATACATAGTTTTCATATTCTGGCAATGCAAACAAATAATTCATTATTGCAGTGGCAACACCCCTTTTTTTGTACTTTGTGCGAGTTGAAACAAATTCTACCGATGCTGTTTTTTCATCCAACTCCATTGGATACTTGGGGTATTTATTAAAATAGCTTCTAAACACAGTATTTGCAAACGCCCCTTTACATAACCCCAAGTGCTTTACAAGAGTTTTCCGATCATGGTTTATGCAAAAACAATCCTTATCAAGACAAACGATCATTCCGGCAATCTCGTTGTCGAGAATTGCCATGTAAAAATACTCAGGTACAAACATATGCGTAAACGCCTTTATTAGCTTTTCTTTGTCTTTCGAGAAAAACGCCAAATCTTTCCCATAAGCGTCAACAAAAATTTCACTTATGGTTTCTTGGATATTATCGCCAAGTTCGGTCGCTCTTTTTATTTCCATAAACCTTCCCGCCCAATATAAAAATAAACCCACCAGGAAAATAAGAAGTCGTTGGCAGTTTTTGAAACATCGATTTTCCTTTTTGCAGATTTTACCCAGCAACACAGCCGGAAATGAATCTGTTAAAAGCATAGCTCTTTTTGCGGAAACTGTCAAGAGGCTTGTTGCAAATTTTTTGCGAAAATTTTTCGCGCAAGCCCCTTGACAAAAATTCAAGTCTCATTATACAATGGTTCCATGAATGTATTGGTATTAAACGGCTCCCCAAAGGGGGAAGCAAGCAACACGATGAATTTGACACGGGCGTTTTTGGCGGGCGCAGGTTATACTGCCGAAACCATAGACGTTTCCAAGCTAAACATAAACTATTGCCGGGGCTGTTTTGCCTGTTGGACACATACGCCGGGCAAATGCGTAATCGCCGACGACATGGCGCAAATCTTGGAAAAGCTGATCCAAAGCGATGTTATTGTTTTGTCTTTTCCGTTGTATTACTACAGCGTGCCGGGGCCGCTCAAAACCTTGATCGACAGGCAACTGCCATTAGCACTGCCCGAAATGGACGAAGCCGCCGAACACGGAGACCACCCGGCGCGGTACGATTTTTCTAAGCAAAGGCATATGTTAATATCAACTTGCGGGTTTTGGACGCACGAGGGCAATTACAAAAGTGTAATCGAAATGTTTAGCCGTTGCTATGGGGAAAATGCTTTTGGCACGTTGTTTGCCGGGCAGGGTAATTTGTTTAATTTACCCAATATGCCAGAAGTTGCCGAAAAAGCGGGCGACTTATTGCCATTGATAGAAAATTATATGGAAGTAGTTCGGACTGCCGGCAAAGAATGGGCAAAGGGCGGTATACAAGCCAGCACTAGCGAGTTGCTGGCAAAGCCGATTATGTCAAAAGAGGATTACGAAAGGGCTGCTAACAGTAGCTGGTAGTTGCGCGGCTGGGTATGCTGTTTACATTTTTTTGCCAATGTAAAAAACATACCCATAGTGCTGTTTGTATTTTGAATACAGTGCCACTTCGTATTTATTGTTTTCGATAAAATCTTCTGCGGTTTTGTTCCCGGCGTATTTTTCTAGAAGTATTTTTTCGGCTGTTTGCCGTGGGGTAAAGTAATTGTCCGTCCAGCATTTTTCCGGCAATGCAAATGTGGCAAGAATGTTGTAGCCGGTTTTTTGCATTATCGAAATGTTGTGCGCGATTGTGTCTAATCTGCTGCCGGCATCGCCCCAGAACTTTTCAACTTCAATAGGGTGCTCGCCGGTAAGCCACGAAGGGCAGGTTACGGCAATGTAGCCGCCTTTTTTAAGAAAGCTGTTCCAGTGGGTTAATCCGTTTTCAAAACCGATACTGTCTATCGCCCCTTCCGACCAAATCAGATCGAACTCATCTTTTTGGAAAGATAGATTTTCTATTGAGCCGACAATCCCATTGACCCTTTCTTGCAGGTTTAATTTTTTGGCAGTGTCGTTAAAAATATCGATAAAACTGGGGATAATATCCACGCCGGTAATGCTCCCAGCGATGTTTTGCGCAAGAAGCATCGTTTGCCCGCCAGTGCCGCAGCCCAAATCCGCCACCCGTGAAATTTTTCCGGGGGAGTTATCCAGAAAACTTAACGCCTTGGCAGTTGCTTCGGGGCTACCCGGCCCCTGCCGTTCCAAGCCTGCATGGGTTTCAATGATTAAATCTAGAAGCAGGCCCTCACTCAAAGGTTATTCCCAGCCAAGATTCAACATCGCTAATCTCTTGGGCAATCATCCCAATATCGACATTCGCTGTGGTTTCCGCGACAAGCCATCTTGTTCCGTCTGCCTCAAAGCGAGCGCCGTTTCCCGGAACATCCGCAAGCCCCATCGCATGGCTGTGGTTACGCGAAACCATTATCGCAGAACGAATGTTCGCTTGGGAAAGAATTATTGCCCATAACATTGCGCGATTGTCGCAATCTCCCCTGCCTTCTGTTACGGCAGTAACAAGGTTTATAAAATCACTGTTTGTTATGTGCCTTTCGTAAACAAAACCCTGCACGAATGACAAAGCTTGCTCGGCAAAAAGCCTGTTTGCCATTTCAACGCTATTCGCGCCGGGCAAACTCGCTTGCAAATCGTGCACACTTACATTCCAATAACGCTCAAGCTGAAAGGCGGCATCCGCTATGCGCGTCCATGAATCGCGGAAAATCATCCTATAATAACGCGCCCAAGCCTGCTGCCAGTTAGGTGCAAACTGGTGAATTTCCAAAATAGCGAACTCCCTTTCAACCAAAACTTGAGCCGCCTCTGCATCGTTTTCGTAAATTATTGCGCTTAACCCCGGCAAAGCAAGCGGGGTAAGTCGCGGTTCGCCCCGTGGAAAACCGAACATTATTATCGGCCCCGGATAACGCCGCTCTGCCTCCGACGGGATTATTGAATCCAGCGCGGACATATGCAGCAAGTTAAGGTCTTCCCGGTTTGCCGCGCCGTGTGCAAGAGCCAAAAGCATTGGCGTCGTGCCTGTGGCCGTCTCTGCAAGCTCAACACCTAACGCCCAGCCGGAAGTGTTTCCAAAACTCAATTCTATAAGAACCGCCTGCCTGCCGTTGTATTCAAAAAACTCTGTGTCCCCGGTGTTTTGCAAACGTATGTTTACATCTTCTGCAAGGTGTTGTATAGAATTGTAAGTGCCGTAGTAAACCCGAATATCAAACTGCGCCCCGCTTGGGTCTGAAAAAGAAAAAGTGTCCCAGCCGTTCCCGTCTACAAAAACAAACCCGACAGGAAGGTCTAAGCCGAAACCCCAAACGCCAGAATGAAGCGGCGCAGAAAATGCGGGCATAAGAATAGCGGAAAAGACCAATAGAAAAATTTTTCGCTTCATGTTATATTATCGGTATATTTGCGCGAAAAAGCAATATACCGGCGCGAAAGGGGCGCTTAATAATGAAGAAACTGGATATTTTGTATGAAGATGATTTGTGCCTAGTCCTCAACAAACCCGCCGGGCTTGCGGTTCAGGGCGGCAAGGGGGTCAATACCTCTCTTGATAGGATTTTGGCCGAAAACTGGTCGCCGCCGCCTCTTTTGGTGCATAGGCTGGACAAGGACACATCGGGCGTTATTTTGACGGCCAAAGGCAAAGAAGCGGCGGCTTTTTTTTCCCGGCTTTTTGCGACGGGCAAGGCCGAAAAGCAATACACGGCGATTTGTTTTGGCCGCCCGCAAGAGGAGAAAGGCGATATAAAGGAAGATTTGCTGATTCGCCATAGCGTGAAAAAATCCAAAACCGGATACAGGCTGATAAAAACAGGCCGCCTGCCTCTTGGGGAGGGGGGGGAGCCGGTCGACGAGCGGGATATAACTTTTTCCGTTTTGGAATTAACGCCCGAAACTGGCAGGATGCATCAAATTCGCCGGCATCTTGCAATGACGGGGAATCCAATTTTGGGGGATGACAAATACGGCGATTTTGCGTTGAACAAAAAGTTACGCAAAACTATTAGACTTAAACGTTTGTTGCTTCATGCTTCCGCGCTTGTTATTGCGGGCAAGGTTCGCGTGGATGTTCGCGCGCCTTTGCCGGATTATTTTGATATTGACAGTTACATAAAGGAGTGAAAAGCGAAGATGTCGGAGGATCAAGTTAGCGTGGCCGGCCACAACCCTGCACCCGCAAGGATTCATGTATTGCTTGCCGGGGATTCCAAACTTGCGATTGTTCTGCGCCGTGGCCCCTCGCGACAAACTGCCGCGATTGGCTGGGATCGCAAGGACGATTCTTTTTTTGTCGGGCAGTGGTTCAAGGGAACGGTTTTTAACGATCTTTGCGATATTTCACCTGACGGCAAACACTGGATATATTTTGCCAGAAAAAACTGGAAAACATTGACTTGTGTTGCAAAAGTGCCGTACTTTACTGCTCTGGATTTTTACCACAAAGACGACAGTTATGCCGGCGGCGGGCTTTTTCTAAACAACCGATCATATTTCTTAAATGACGGCGGTATTGAAAGGCACACACAAAGGAAAAAAGGCTCGTCGATGTCTGTAACAACGGACTGCCCGCCAATAAGCAAAGTGCCGTGGAGGGATTTTTCGTCGCAATATTTTTTAAGGCTTATCCGCGACGGCTGGCAGGAAAAGCCTTTGGAACCGAGCACTGCCGGCAAGCGGCATGAGGTGTTTTTTTTCGCCAAGCGGGTCAATGACTATTGGAACATTGTTAAGAGGGTGCACTACGAACGTAGCAATGCTAACAAGCCGGCTGGTTACGAAGACCATGTTTTGGCTAACAGGAAAACTGGCGAGGAGTTTTTGTTTGCCGGCTGGGAGTGGGCAGACCTTGACGGCAGCCGGCTTCTTTGGGCGGAAAAGGGCGCGATTTACGCAGGAATTGTAAACAAGCAAGGACTTGGCGAAGCAAGGCTGCTGTTTGATTGCAACGCGCTTCGCTTTGCCAGCCTAGCGGCTCCTTATTGAAGCGTGGGGTGGACTTTCCCCAAGCCCGCGTTCCCGTTCTACCCCCGCCCAGCCGTCTCGCCGGAGCCACAGCGGCCGGGCAATCTCGGCTGGGAGGGGCAAGGGGCTGGTTGTAGCAAAAATTTTCCTGTTCTTATAAACTTGCCCAGCAATGTTTGCACACAATAGCATCCGTTTTTATGTCTACGCCGCAACTTGGGCATTTTTTGTACTCGCCCGGTAACTCTTGCGGGGGCGTTTTGTTGTACTCGTCCGGCAGCAATTCTTGCAGGGGCGTTTTGTTGTACTCGCGTGCAAGGGCGTTTACGTTTTTGAGTATTTTGTTGTGCATAGCTTTGTTGTACTCGCGTGCAAGGTCGTTTACGTTTTTGAGTATTTTGTGCATAGCAATGAAGGGCCCCACGATAATAAACGCGCCTAGCACATCCCATAATACAATGGTAAGGCCGTCCTCTTTGAAAGCTAGACCGTATCTTGGCGCGTTATCTTTAAGCCGATCCGCCAGCAAACCCTGCCAAACCACACCGTAGATGCCAAACGTTACAATTGTCAAAAGTATCGACTTGAATAGGCCGGCAGTTTTTTTGCCGTCGCCTTCGCAAATTATGTTCACATCCCTAGCCAGCGTGTACTGCGAGTAAAGACTGTAAATTCCAAATGTAAGGATCGAAAAAATTATGAACTTCCCAACCCCGCGCTGTTCATCGAGCATTTTGCCTTCTTTTGCAAAAAAAACATCCATTTTTTTAACACATTTTTCGCAAAAAAGCGTCCCTTGTTCTACAGATGAATTGCAATTAGTACAAAGAGCCATTTTTCCTCCCGCTTACGTCTTTATAAAATTTTACTGGTTCCATGTTGGAAACACAAAATGCGACTGTCTTACACTGTTCCATAACTTTTCCTTATCTTACGTTTTTCCCCTCATACAAAGGGAATTTTTGATTATTGGACTTGTTCGAGAACCCGTCATTTGACGGATGCCTTGTTTGCGGGTTTGCCGTGGAAACCAGCGGGAGACTGCCCACCGAAGCGAATTTTGGTACGAATCATCGGTGGGATTTAATCAGCGTTTCCCTAGCTTTTGGTAAGAGTTGCAACAGATGCAACAACACTTGCTAAATTTTGCAAGTCTGAAGGAATAATGATTTTTGTTGATTGTCCGTCGGCGACTTTTTCAAGTGCCTCAAAACTTTTCAATTTAATTGCCCCCTCCGCACCAACAGCTTGTTTGATCATTTCCAAACCGTCAGCCGTTGCTTTTTGAATAGACATAATCGCCTGGGCTTGACCTTCAGCTTCTTGTATTGCCGCTTCTTTTTTTGCTTCTGCCTGCAAAATTGTCGCCTGTTTTATGCCTTCCGCTTCAAGAATAGCGGATTGTTTTTTACCGTCGGCAGCAAGAATAGCGGCGCGTTTTTCACGCTCGGCCGTCATTTGCATTTCCATTGCGACCGCTACAGATGCAGGCGGCGCAATATTTTTTACCTCTACCCTGTTCACTTTTATACCCCAAGCATCGGTTGCATCGTCTAAAATACTGCGTAGCTTTGAATTTATTGTATCTCTGCTTGACAGGGTTTCATCCAATTCAAATTCGCCAATAAGGTTTCTTAAACTGGTCAATGACAAAGCCGCAATTGCTTTTCTTGGGTCTTCTGCCCCGTACGTGTACAGCTTCGCATCAGCGATTTGGTAAAATACAACCGTATCAATATCAAGGGTTACATTGTCTTTTGTTATAACCGGTTGCGGGGGATAATCAAATAGATTCTCTTTGAGTGAAGCCTTTTTAACGACACGATCTATGAACGGTAACAAAAAATGAAACCCAACATCCAAAGTCGCGCGATAGCCGCCAAATCTTTCTACAACCCAAGCCTGCGACTGCGGGACGATCTTTATACCCGAAATAACAAGAATGAGAACAAACACGCCAAGCGTCAAAAGAACATAATACATAGAAAACTCTCCCTATAAGGTTTTATTTAACTCCATCGGAGTCTATTTTTTTTCTAACAACTAGCTTAACACCTTCTATTTTTACGACAAAGCATTCAGAGTTTTCCTCTATACGCTCATCACCTTCGGAAACGGCTGTCCAAATTTGCCCTTTAATTTTAATCTCGCCTTTTCCGTGTTTTGTTATCTCTTTAGTAACAAGTGCTTCGCGGCCAACCAAATCGTCAAAATTTGTCTTTGTTTTGCCCACCTTAAATTTTTCCATTGCAAGAGGCCGGGTGTAAATAAGCAACGCAATAGACATAGCAAGAAAAACCCCCAAATGCAATTTAAACCTGATAGGGTCATCCAAAAACCCGGTTAACCCAGAGATGAAAATCATAAAAAAAGCAGAAATGGCAAACCAAATTGTTATTAAATTGAAAGAATTGGCAAATTCGATAAGTGTAAAAACTACAAAAACCGCAAGCCAAAACCAAGGCGACAGAACCACACTGTAAATATCCATAAAACCCCCAAAAAAGTGCTTTTTTAGCAAAATTTGTTCTGAAACTGAAGTTTCCGAACAACTCTATTTATAAAAATCTTACTTCCAGATTAAATTCAGCATCATCGCCGACAATCCGCAACATATGATTTGTTTCGCTTAATTCTGCAAATTCAAATGCTTGACTTTCGCCGTCTTCAGAAACTATCAGCACATGATTCTCCCCAACAAGCACCAAAGCATAATCTACACTGCCTTCGGCAATCGTCATTACGCGATTTCCTCCAACAAGCACCAATTTAAATCGCCCAGAAGTAACCGCTACATTAACAACAAAGCCTGAATCGGCGTGTATCGCTCTTAGAGTTCTTAATCCTGTAAATGAATTTGCGCCGAAAGAATATATATGGACATTATTTTCCGTCCTGACATTCTGAACAGCCCCTCTTTGGCTAAAACGATTCTGACCCCTTAAAATGGTTTGCTCATCACCAAACACATCTAAATCCACTCCTGTTGTAAATAAACTTACACGGAGAGATTCTATATGCCCACGGATGCCCTGGACGCTCCCTATGTTACGCGAATGCTCCCCGCCTAATACACGGGTGCTCGCATTGTCGGACGACAAAAGCCCAAAAATTGAGAAAACCACTAATCCAAAAGAAACAACCAAAGCGGCTAAAACTAAAAAAATTTTTTTCACACACAACCTCCGTTTTTGCGGCAACATCTTATGGAACTGAAATTTTGCCCGCCGGCTCGTCTGCACAGGCGAAAAATCGCCGTTGCGTCATGGCCAGAGTTACCCAAAACTTCATTCGTAGAGCTTTTTCCTTATCAAAATTTGTAAATTTTGCCTCAGTAATACAGCCTGAAGTTGCTCATAGTAAAAGTCTAATCTGTTCTGAAAAAATTGTCAAGTGCTTTTTTGAATTTTTTTCGTTTTTTGATTTTTTTTTGCCGACTGCCCCTCCGGGGGGTGTTGATCGAAGCCGTTTTTTATGCTAGCCTTTAAAAAGGATGGTGGGGCATAATCTTTAGGCAGTAAATCCTCTTGAAAATGTTTCTTTAACCCCGCGAATTTGGCAATAGAGCCAAACACCTCTCCGGGGGAAACTTGCCCAAAATTTTAACGCCACGCCGGGCGCATTACCGTTAGGCGCAGTGTGTCCACATCCGCATAAAAACAGGGGTTTAAATATGAAGAAAAAATCAATTTTACGGGTTGTGATTGCCGGTTTTACAGCTGCCATGCTTTTTTTGGCAAACGGTTGCGAAAGAGAAAATCACCAGCATTACACGGACACAGAGCACTCTGCGGCAGTAACCGCAGACAGCGAACAGTTGCCTTGGGAAGACAACGAAAACGGCCAGCTTGAGCTTGAGGAGAACGCAAATCAGAGTGCCCCCGCCCATGCAGGGAACGCAGACGGCGAACAGTTGGCTTGGGAAGACAACGAAAACGGCCAGCTTGGACTTGACGACAATGTCGATCGTAACACACCCACCCGTGTTGGCGGCGCGAGCAATTGGGCGACCGTGGCCGTAGCGCGTCAGTACACCGTAGCACTAACGACAGACGGCGAGCTTTGGGCTTGGGGCAACAACTGGAGCGGCCAGCTTGGGCTTGGCGACAATGCCGATCGTAACACACCCACCCGTGTTGGCAGTGCGAGCAATTGGGTCGCTGTCTCCGCTGGGGAGGCGCACACCCTGGCTGTAACGACAGACGGCGAACTTTGGGCTTGGGGCGAGAACTGGGGTGGTCAGCTTGGTCTTGGCGACAACGTAAATCGCAATGCGCCCGTCCGCGTTGGCGACGCGAGCAACTGGGCGGCTGTAGCCGCAGGGAGTAACCACACCCTAGCAATAACGGCAGACGGCGAACTGTGGGCTTGGGGTGATAACGGTCGCGGCGAACTTGGGCTTGGCGACAATGCCCATCGCTATACGCCCACCCGTGTTGGTGGCGCGAGCAATTGGGCGGCTGTGTCCGCAGGGTCGACGCACACCCTAGCAGTAACGACAGATGGCGAACTGTGGGCTTGGGGCAATAACCAATTTGGCCGGCTTGGGCTTGGCGACACGGCAAACCGCAACACGCCAGAGCGCGTAGGCAGCGCGAGCAACTGGGTGGCTGTGGCCGCCGGAGATGTGCACTCCTTAGCATTAACGACAACCGGTGAACTGTGGGCTTGGGGGCTCAACGGTGGCCGGCTTGGGCTTGGCGACAATCCCCTTCGCAATGCGCCCGTCCGCGTTGGCGACGCGAGCAACTGGGCGGCTGTGGCTGTAGGGGCGAACCACACCCTAGCAATAACGACAAGCGGCGAACTGTGGGCTTGGGGCAGTAACTGGGGCGGCGGCCAACTTGGGCTTGGCGACTACATCAGTCGCAATACGCCCACCCGTGTTGGCAGTGCGAGCAATTGGGCCTCTGTCTCCGCAGGCCTTTTGCAAAGCCGAGCTGTAACAACAGATGGCGAGCTTTGGGCTTGGGGGGACAGCAGCCAGCTTAGGCTTGTCGATAACACACTTCGCAATAGACCCGTCCGTGTAGGTTCTGCAAGCAATTGGGCGACCGCGGCCGTAGCGCGTCAGTACACCGTAGCACTAACGACAGGCGGCGAGCTTTGGGCTTGGGGGAACAACAACTTCGGCCAGCTTGGGCTTGGCGACAATGTCGATCGTAACACACCCGCCCGTGTTGGTGGCGCGAGCAATTGGGCAGGCGTGGCCACCGGAGATGCGCACACCATAGCAATAACAACAGACGGCGAATTGTGGGCTTGGGGCAGGAACCCATACGGCCAGCTTGGGCTTGGCGATAACGTAAATCGCAATGCGCCCGTCCGCGTTGGCGACGCGAGCAACTGGGCCGCTGTAGCCGCAGGGAGTAACCACACCCTAGCAATAACGGCAGACGGCGAACTGTGGGCTTGGGGTGGTAACGGTGTCGGCGAACTTGGTCTTGGCGACAATGCCCATCGCGATACGCCCACCCGTGTTGGTGGCGCGAGCAATTGGGCGGTTGTGTCCGCAGGGTGGCTGCACACCCTAGCAGTAACGACAGATGGCGAACTGTGGGTTTGGGGTTGGAATGACTTAGGCCGGCTTGGGCTGGGCGACAATGTCAATCGCAATGCACCCGCCCGTGTTGGCGACGCGAGCAATTGGGCAGGCGTGGCCGCCGGAGATGTGCACTCCTTAGCATTAACGACAACCGGTGAACTGTGGGCTTGGGGGATCAACGGTGGCCTGCTTGGGCTTGGCGATAACACAAATCGCAATGCGCCCGTCCGCGTTGGCGACGCGAGCAACTGGGCGGCTGTGGCTGCAGGGGCGACCCACACCCTAGCAATAACGACAAGCGGCGAACTGTGGGCTTGGGGTAGTAACCAGGGCGGCCAACTTGGGTTTGGCGACTGGGCCAATCGCAATACGCCCACCCGTGTTGGCAGTGCGAGCAATTGGGCCTCTGTCTCCGCAGGTCTTTTGCAAAGCCGAGCTGTAACAACAGATGGCGAGCTTTGGGCTTGGGGGGACAGCAGCCTAATTGGGCTTGGCGACGATACAGATCACAATACGCCAGTCCTTGTTGGCGGCACGAATAATTGGGTCGGCATGGCCACCGGGGCTGGGCACACCGTAGCTGTAACGACAACCGGTGAACTGTGGGCTTGGGACTTAAACGAAGCCAGCCAGCTTGGCCTTGGCGGCAACACCAACCGGAATACACCCGCCCGTGTTGGCAGTGCGAGCAATTGGGCGACCTCAACGCGGAACACTGTGCGGAGCACTGTGCAGAACACTGTGCGCTAGGCGCAGCAGACAAAGGAGTTTGAATATGAAGAAAAACGCAAAACTAAGATTTGCGATTGCCGGTTTCACAGCCGCCATGCTTTTTTTGGCAAGCGGTTGTGAAAGAGAAAATCACCAGCATTACACGGACACAGAGCACTCTGCGACAGTAACCGCAGACGGCGAATTTGAACAGCTTGGCGAGAACATCGAGCCTGACACGCCCGTCAGCATAAGCGGCGCGATAAGCGGCTCTGATAGCGTACCTACCAACTGGGTCGCCGTGTCCGCGGGGGATAATCACACCCTAGCAATAACGGCAGACGGCGAACTTTGGGCTTGGGGACACAACCAAGCAGGACAGCTTGGGCTTGGCGACAACACAAATCGCAATACGCCCACCCGCGTTGGCAGTGCGAGCAACTGGGCATCCGTGTCCACAAGCTGGAGGCATACCGTGGCCATAACTACAACCGGTGAAATGTGGGCTTGGGGCAACAGCTCTAACGGCCGGCTTGGGCTTGGCGACAACACCCATCGCAATACGCCCACCCGCATTGGCAGTGCGAGCAACTGGGCGGCTGTGTCCGCAGGGAGTGAGCACACCCTAGCAATAACAACAACCGGCGAACTTTGGGCTTGGGGACAAAACTCAGGGCTTGGGTTTGGTGATGACGCCAATCGCAATACGCCCACCCGCGTTGGCAGTGCGAGCAATTGGGCGGCGGTGTCGGCAGCAGCTTGGCGAAGCCGAGCTGTAACAACAGATGGCGAGCTTTGGGCTTGGGGAGATTGGGCCGAAGAGTTTGGCGACCACAAATGGCCATGGCGCTATGTCCGTATACCAGAACGCATAGGAGATGCCAATAACTGGGCTGCAGTCTCCACAAATTTTACTCGAACTACAGCACTAACGACAGACGGCGAGCTTTGGGCTTGGAATACTGTCCCTTTTGGCCATGGGACGGATATGATGGAGACCATCTATAACAATGCGCCTGTCCGTATTGGAAATGGGGGCAATTGGGCAACTGTCTCCGTAGGCGGTTCTCACACCCTAGCAATAACAACAGACGGCGAGCTTTGGGTATTGGGGGAGGGGAGCGCCTCCCACGACTGGCCTCGGTTTGACACCCCCACCCGCGTTGGCAGTGCGAGCAACTGGGCGGTTGTCTCCGCAGGGAGTAATCACACCCTAGCAATAACGGCAGACGGCGAACTGTGGGCTTGGGGAGCCAACGGAAACGGCCAGCTTGGTCTTGGCGACAACATAGATCGAGATACGCCCACCCGCGTTGGCGGCGCGAGCAACTGGGCAACCGCAATGCAGAGCACTGCGCAGGGCGCTTTGCCCGCCCCCGGCGACGTGATTGTGTCGCCAACAGGCATTGCCACCGCATGGATACCCGCCGGCACATTCACAATGGGCAGCCCGGAGGATGAGGCAGGCAGGAATCCGTGGGGAGGCATTGCTGAAGGCCCGCAACGGCAGGTAACGATAAGCCAGGGGTTCTGGATGGGCGTGTACCCAATAACGCAGGAACAATGGACGCGGGTAATAGGTAGCAACCCGAGCCATTTTCAAGACAACCCCGCCGCCGGGGAAACGCAGGGCCGGCGGCCTGTGGAGATGATAAACTGGTACGATGCGATAGTGTTTGCGAACCGCTTGAGCATAATGGAGGGATTAAGCCCGGCGTACCGGCTGTTTGGGAGCACGAACCCGGACGACTGGGGCCCCGTGCCGACAAGCAATAACACGATTTGGAACTCTGTGGAGATAGTGCCGGACTCCAACGGGTGGCGTTTGCCGACGGAGGCGCAGTGGGAGTACGCGGCGCGGGCGGGAACCACGACGGCGTTCAGCAACGGGACGCAGAACTGGGAAAGCACAGCCGCTGTGAACAATATAGCGTGGACTAATGCCAACGCCGGAGGTATGACGCGGGAAGTGGGCCGGCGGCAGGCGAACCCCTGGGGTTTGCACGATATGCACGGGAACGTGTTTGAGTGGGTGTGGGATAGGTTCGGAGCGTACCCCGCCCAGGCCCAGACCGACCCTTCAGGCGTGTCCTCCGGGTCCGTCCGCGTGGTTCGTGGCGGTAGCTGGTACGTTTCGGCGCAGGTTGCCCGGTCCGCTTTCCGCGACGACGGCAGCCCGTTTCTCCGGTTCGGGAGTCTGGGTGTCCGACTTGTGCGGCCAACAGCAGGCGGCGATGGCGATGACAGCAACTGGATCGCCGTAGCCGCAGGGGGTGATCACACCCTAGCAATAACAGCAGCCGGCGAGCTTTGGGCTTGGGGGCGCAACAACTTCGGCCAGCTTGGGCTTGGCGACAACATTAATCGCAATACGCCCGCCCGCGTTGGGGATGCGAGCAACTGGGCGGCTATGTCCGCAGGGGAGACGCACACCCTAGCAATAACAACAGGCGGTGAGCTTTGGGCTTGGGGCAGGAACGAAAACGGCCAGCTTGGACTTGGCGACCACGCTAATCGGGGTACACCCGTCCGCGTTGGGGATGCGAGCAACTGGGCGGCTGTGTCCGCAGGGGGGGCGAATACCCTAGCAATAACGACAAACGGCGAGCTTTGGGCTTGGGGCTATAACGGTTTTGGCCAGCTTGGGCTGGGCGACAATGACAACCGCAACACTCCTACCCGTGTAGGCGGCGAAAATAATTGGGCGACTGTGTCCGCAGGGCGTTTGTGGCATACCCTAGCAATAACAACAGACGGCGAGCTTTGGGCTTGGGGGGTCAACGAAATCGGAATGCTTGGGCTTGGCGACAACATCGATCGCAATACGCCCACCCGCGTTGGCGACGCGAGCAATTGGGCCGCTGTTTGCGCAAACATGGAAGGCGTGGCAATAACGACGGACGGCGAGTTGTGGGCTTGGGGCGCGAACAATCGAAGCAGGTTTGGGCTTGAGAACGGTTGGAATGCGCCTGCCCGCGTTGGCGAAGAGAGCCATTGGGCAGAGATCGCCGTAAACCATTTCCACCCAGTAATACTAACAACAGACGGCGAGCTTTGGGCAGGGGGCGGGCGCGTCCGCGTTGGCGATGCGAGCAACTGGGTGGCCGTAACCGCAGGGGGGGCGCACATCGTAGCACTAACTACAAACGGCGAGCTTTGGGCTTGGGGGAACAACAACTTCGGCCAGCTTGGGCTTGGCGACAACGCTCACCGGTCGGCGGTTGCGAAAGAGCAAATCACCAGCATTACACGGACACAGAACACTGTGCGTGGCACTTTGCGCTAGGCGCATGAAGACAAAGGAGTTTGAACATGAAGAAAAACGCATATATACAGTTTGTGATTGCAATCATCGCTAAAGCGATAGCCGCAATTTTTATTAGAAGCCGTTTTGCAAGATCAGATCAAGAGGGTTGCATTGAAATGGGACACTCAGCGGCAATAACAGCAAGCGGCGAACTGTGGGCTTGGGGAAACAATCTATTTGGCCAGCTTGGCCTTGGCGACAACAAAAACCGTAACACACCCACCCGTGTTGGCGGCGCGAGCAATTGGGCGACCGTGTCCGTCGCGCTTCAGCACACCGTAGCACTAACGACAGGCGGCCAACTGTGGGCTTGGGGAGACAACGAAGCCGGCCAACTTGGGCTTGGCGATGATACAAATCGCAATACGCCCGTCCGTGTTGGCAACGCGAGCAATTGGGCTGCTGTAGCCGCAGGCAGTTGGCACACCCTAGCTGTAACGACAACAGGTGAACTGTGGGCTTGGGGCAGCAACGATTCTGGCCAACTTGGGCTTGGCGACAATGTCGATCGCAATACGCCCGTCCGTGTTGGCGGCGCGAACAATTGGGCAGGCGTGGCCGCCGGAGATGAGCACTCCTTAGCATTAACGACAACCGGCGAACTGTGGGCTTGGGGGTGGAACGAACACGGCCAGCTTGGGCTTGGCGATAACGTAAATCGCAATGCACCCACCCGTGTTGGCGACGCGAATAATTGGGTCGGCATGGCCGCCGGGGCTGGGCACTCCTTAGCATTAACGACAACCGGTGAACTGTGGGCTTGGGGCTTGAACGAATCCGGCCAGCTTGGGCTTGGCGACAACACAAACCGCAATACGCCCGTCCATGTTGGCGGCGCGAGCAATTGGGCAGGCGTGGCCGCCGGAGATGAGCACTCCTTAGCATTAACGACAACCGGTGAACTGTGGGCTTGGGGAAACAACGAAGACGGCCAGCTTGGGCTTGGCGATGATACAAATCGCAATACGCCAGTCCGTGTTGGCAACGCGAATAATTGGGCTGCTGTAGTCGCAGGCGGTTGGCACACCGTAGCTGTAAAGACAAACCGTGAACTGTGGGCTTGGGGAAACAACGAAGACGGCCAGCTTGGCCTTGGCGACAATGTCGATCGCAATGCGCCCACCCGTGTTGGCGGCGCGAGCAATTGGGCGACCGCAATGCGGAACACTGTGCGAGGCACTTTGCGTGGCATTTTGCGCTAGGCGCATAAAAACAGGAGTTTGAATATGAAGAAAAAATCAATTTTACGGTTTGTGATTTTCGGTCTTGTAGCGGCCATACTTTTTGCGGCTATCAGTTATGTAAGATTGTTCTATCATATAGATACAGGACACTCTGTGGTAGTAACCGCAGACGGCGAACTGTGGGCTTGGGGCAATAATCGATTTGGCCAGCTTGGGATTGGCGACAGGAGACATCGAGACGCGCCTGAACGCGTGGGGAACACGAGCAATTGGGCGACCGTGTCCGTAGCGCATCAGCACACCGTAGCACTAACGACAAACGGCGAACTGTGGGCTTGGGGTTGGAACGTATACAAACAGCTTGGACTTGGTGGCGACATAAGAAGCCGTAATGCGCCAGTCCGTATTGGCAGGGCCGCTAATTGGGCGGCAGTGAGTACAAGGTGGCTGCACACCGTAGCCGTAACGACAGGCGGCCAGTTGTGGATTTGGGGAAACAACGAAGCCGGCCAGCTTGGGCTTCGCGACAGTGCCGATCGTAACACGCCCACCCGTGTTGGCAGCGCGAGCAATTGGGCAGGCGTGGCCGCCGGAAATATGCACTCCTTAGCAATAACGACCGGCGGCGAACTGTGGGCTTGGGGGGTCAACGGTGTCGGCCAGCTTGGAATTGGCGACAACTTTAATCGCAACGCACCCGTCCGCGTTGGCAGTGCGAGCAACTGGGCGGCCGTAGCCGCAGGGGGTAGCCACTCCCTGGCCATAACGACAGACGGCGAACTGTGGGCTTGGGGACACAACGGCGGCGGCCAGCTTGGACTTGGCGACAACTTTAATCGCAATACACCCGTCCGCGTAGGCAGCGCGAGCAACTGGGCGGCCGTGTACGCCGGGGATGCGCACACCCTGGCTATAACGACAACCGGCGAACTGTGGGCTTGGGGCTGGAACTTACACGGCCAGCTTGGGCTTGGCGACCACATCGATCGCAATATGCCCGCCCGCGTTGGCAGCGCGAGCAACTGGGAGACCGTGGCGGCCGCTGGGTATATACACACCATAGCTGTAACAACGGACGGCGAATTCTGGGCTTGGGGGAACAACGAAGACGGCCAGCTTGGGCTTGGCGACAGTGTCGAACGCAATGCGCCCGCCCGCGTTGGCGGCGCGAGCAATTGGGCGGCCTCAATGCAGGACACTCTGTTGGCTTGGGAAGACAGCGAAGACGGCCAGCTTGAGCTTGCAGAGAACGCGAACACCGGCGCGAACAACTGGGCAGCCGTGTCCGCAGGCTTTGCACACACCGTGGCCATAACAACAACCGGTGAACTGTGGGCTTGGGGAGTCAACAATTCCGGCCGGCTTGGGGTTGGCGACAATGCAAGCCGCAACACGCCAACCCGCGTTGGCAACGCCAGCAACTGGGCAACCTTGTCCGGAAGCTGGTATCATACTGTGGCCATAACTACAAACGGCGAATTGTGGGCTTGGGGCATGAACCGGGACGGCCAGCTTGGGCTTGGCGACACTGCAAATCGCAACGCGCCAACCCGCGTAGGCAGCGCGAGCAACTGGGCATCCGTGTCCGCAGGCGAGGGGCTTACCATGGCCATAACTACAAACGGCGAATTGTGGGCTTGGGGTGGCTGGAACAATGCACTGATCGGCGGCGGCCGGCTTGGACTTGGCGACATTGCAAACCGCAATGTTCCAACCCGCGTAGGCAACGCGAGCAATTGGGCAGCCGTGTCCACAAGCGGTTGGCATACCATGGCCATAACTACAAACGGCGAATTGTGGGCTTGGGGCAGTAACTCTAGAGGCCAGCTTGGGCTTGGCGACACTGCAAACCGCAACGCGCCAACCCGTGTCGGCAACGCGAGCAACTGGGCAGCCGTGTCCGCAGGCAGTTCGTATACCCTGGCCATAACTACAAGCGGCGAACTGTGGGCTTGGGGCAGGAACCAACACGGCCAGCTTGGGCTTGGCGACACTGCAGACCGCGACACGCCAACCCGCGTAGGTAGCGCGAGCAACTGGGCAGCCGTGTCCGCAGACTGGCTGCATACCTTAGCTCTAACGACAAACGGCGAACTGTGGGCTTGGGGCGTGAACTGGAGCGGCCGGCTTGGGCTTGGCGACACTGGTGGATACCGTACCTCACCAGAGCGCGTAGACAGCGCGAGCAACTGGGCATCCGTTTCCGCAGGCTATGCGCATAGCATGGCCATAACGACAAACGGCGAATTGTGGGCTTGGGGCAACAACAATCGCGGCCGACTTGGGGATGGCACGGGGTTTAGTCTAAACACGCCAGTCCGAATAGGCAACGCGAGCAATTGGGCATCCGTGTCCGCAGGCGATTTTTATAGCATAGGCATAACTACAAGCGGCGAATTGTGGGCTTGGGGCGAGAACTGGCGCGGCCAGCTTGGTCTTGGCGACACTGCAAGCCGCGACACGCCAGAGCGCGTAGGCAGTGCGAGCAACTGGGCAGGCAGTGCCAGCAACGGGACAGGCTGGGCCGACCACCGGACAGTCAGCTCGCATACCTTGGCCATAACTACAAGTGGCGAATTGTGGGCTTGGGGAAGCAACTGGGCCGGCCAGCTTGGTCTTGGCGACACTGCAAGCCGCGACACGCCAGAGCGCGTAGGTGGCGCGAGCAACTGGGCATCCGTGTTCGCAGGCTGGGAGCATACCTTGGCCATAACTACAAGCGGCGAATTGTGGGCCTGGGGCGAGAACGGGTCAGGGCAGCTTGGGCTTGGCGACACCGTACACCGCGACACGCCAGAGCGAGTAGGCGGCGCGAGCAACTGGGCATCCGTGTCCGCAGGCGATGGGTATACCATGGCCATAACTACAAGCGGCGAATTGTGGGCTTGGGGCTTGAACTGGAACGGCCAGCTTGGGCTTGGCGACAACATCAATCGCAACACGCCAACCCGCGTAGGCAACGCGAGCAACTGGGCAGCCGTGTCCGCAGACAGTTCGCACACTGTGGCCATAACTACAAGCGGCGAGCTTTGGGCTTGGGGCGGGAACTGGAACGGCCAGCTTGGGCTTGGCGACACCGTACACCGCAACGCGCCAGAGCGCGTAGGCAGCGCGAGCAACTGGGCAACCGTGTCCGCAGGCGATTTTCATACCATGGCCATAACTACAAGCGGCGAATTGTGGGCTTGGGGCAGCAACAGTGACGGCGAGCTTGGGCTTGGCGACACTGCAAGCCGCAACGCGCCAACCCGTGTAGGCAGCGCGAGCAACTGGGCAGCCGTGTCCACAGGCTGGATGCATACTGTGGCCATAACTACAACCGGCGAATTGTGGGCTTGGGGAGGCAACGGAGCCGGCCAGCTTGGGGATGGCACTGGGGCGATCGGTAGAAACGCGCCAGTCCGCATAGGGGAAGCGAGCAATTCGGCCGGCTCCGGCAACCGCACGGAGCTGGGAAGCGGGGTAGCCCATGTGTGGATACCCGCCGGCACATTCACAATGGGCAGCCCAGCGGATGAGGCAGGCAGGGAGCCTTGGGACGTTCTCGAGACGCAGCACCCGGTAACGCTGACTGCCGGGTACTGGATGATGGCGTACCAGATTACGCAGGATCAGTGGCAGGCGGTAATGACCGGCAACCAAAACGGGATCAGCCCAACCCCCAGTTCTTTCAGCGGGAACCCCGCGGCCGGGGAAGAGCAGGGGAGGCGGCCGGTGGAGAGCGTAACCTGGTTTGACGCATTGGTGTTCGCGAACCGCCTCAGCCTTATGGACGGGCTAATCCCCGCGTACAGAATAAACGGGACGATCAACCCTGCCGCCTGGGGCGAAGTGCCGACGAATACGTCGCACGAGAACTTTGCGGCGTGGAACGCCGTGGAAGTCGTGCCGGGGGCGACCGGGTGGCGGCTGCCGACGGAGGCCCAGTGGGAATTCGCGGCAAGAGCGGGGACAACTACGGCGTTCAGCAACGGGGCGCAGCACTGGCAGGAAGACATAGGCCGCATTCACGAGATAGCGTGGGTTGCCGGCAACAGCGGAGGCATGACAAGGCAGGCAGGCTTGCTGCAGGCGAACCCCTGGGGCCTGCACGATATGCACGGCAACGTGTGGGAGTGGGTGTGGGACCGGTGGCAGGCGGATTTGGGAAGCGAGCCTCAGACCGACCCCACAGGCGCACCTTCTGGGTCTTTCCGCGTGGTTCGCGGCGGTAGCTGGGGCCATTCGGCGCAGAGTGCCCGGTCGGCTCTCCGTAGCCACGACAACCCGTTCACCCGGTACTACTTCCTGGGTGTCCGACTTGTGCGGCCTTAGTTTCAAGGCGCATAAAGACAAAGGAGTTTGAATATGAAGAAAAACGCAAAACTACGATTTGCGATTGCCGGTTTTACAGCCGCCATGCTTTTTTTGGCAAGCGGTTGTGAAAGAGAAAACCACCAGCATTACACGGACACAGAGCACTCTGCGGCAGTAACTGCAGACAGCGAACAGTTGGCTTGGGAAGACAACGAAAACGGCCAGCTTGAGCTTGAGGATAACGCAAATCAGAGTGCCCCCGCCCATGCAGGAAACGCGAACACCAGCGCGGGCAACTGGGCATCCGTGTCCGCAGGCGATTTTCATACCATAGCCATAACTACAAGCGGCGAATTGTGGGCTTGGGGCAGAAACTGGCGCGGCGAGCTTGGGCTTGGCGACACTGCAAGCCGCGACACGCCAGAACGCGTAGGCAGCGCGAGCAACTGGGCAAGCAGCGCCAGCAACCGGGCAGGTGTCGAGTTCCCCGAGGTAAGCAGTTCGCATACCTTGGCCATAACTACAAGCGGCGAGTTGTGGGCTTGGGGCATGAACTGGAGCGGCCAGCTTGGGCTTGGCGACACTGCAGACCGCGACACGCCAGAGCGCGTAGGCAGCGCGAGTAACTGGGCAGCCGTGTCCACAGACCTTGCGCATACCATGGCCATAACTACAAGCGGCGAATTGTGGGCTTGGGGCATGAACTGGGACGGCCAGCTTGGTCTTGGCGACACTGCAAGCCGCGACACGCCAGAGCGCGTAGGCAGCGCGAGCAACTGGGCAGCCGTGTCCACAGGGTTTACACACATCGTGGCCATAACTACAAGCGGCGAACTGTGGGCTTGGGGCAGTAACTCTAGCGGCCAGCTTGGGCTTGGCGACACTGGTGGATACCGCAACACGCCAACCCGAGTAGGCAACGCGAGCAACTGGGCATACGTGTCCGCAGGCGATAGCTATACCATGGCCATAACTACAAGCGGCGAATTGTGGGCTTGGGGCTGGAACAGTGCCGGCCGGCTTGGGCTTGGCGACACTGCAAGCCGCAACACGCCAACCCGCGTAGGCAGCGCGAGCAACTGGGCAGCCGTGTCCGCAGGGTTTACACACATCGTGGCCATAACTACAAACGGCGAATTGTGGGCTTGGGGCAACAACTGGTTAGGGCAGCTTGGTCTTGGCGACACTGCAATCCGCAACACGCCAACCCGCGTAGGCAGCGCGAGCAACTGGGCATCCGTGTCCGCAGGCTGGGCGCATACCATGGCCATAACTACAAGCGGCGAATTGTGGGCTTGGGGCAGGAACCAACACGGCCAGCTTGGTCTTGGCGACACTGTAGACCGAAATACGCCAGAGCGCGTAGGGGAAGCGAGCAATTGGGCCGGCTCCGGCGACCGCATGGAGCTGGAAAGCGGGGTAGCCCATGTGTGGATACCCGCCGGCACATTCACAATGGGCAGCCCGGCGACAGAAGAAGGCAGGAACCCGTGGCACGAAGAACAGCATTCCGTAAGGTTAAGCGAAGGATTTTGGATAGGCGCGTACCCAATAACGCAGGAACAATGGACGCGGGTAATGGGTAGCAACCCGAGCTATTTTAGCATAAACTCCGCCGCCTTCGGAGTGGCTGGGAGCCGGCCGGTAGAGAGCGTAAGCTGGTTTGACGCGCTGGTTTTCGCCAACCGCCTAA
>JGI24700J35501_10930893_pt1 | contig 35507 bp, 38 predicted proteins | sample TergutTh196P1_FD_35501 | JGI IMG/M metagenome (IMG submission 35501)
AAACAGCAGGCGGCATATTTAGCTTATCGCAAGCCTCTTTTACCTGTTGTTGTGCCATTAAAAATGGATTTAGATTATCTGACATAATTTTTGCTCCAGTCTATTTTATTTTGAATTGCCAATTTCAAAACCGTGGGGAGCGCTGCCCCCCACACCCCCCGCAAGGAGCTTCGCCCCTTGACCCGCTAAAATTGGTTTGGTATAGTTTATTGTATCATTAATTTTGGGATTTTGCAATAAATTTTGCAATAAAAACATTCCGCTTTTTTGGGAATTTTAGCGGATTGGTAATTTTGGTATTTTCCGTAGGGAGGACTGTCCCTACATTTTGCAACTGCTGAATCGTTTTACTATTTTGTATATCTCATGTATAAATATCCAACAATATATTTTTTCATATACCACGGAACATCCACTTTAGTAAACACGACAAAACCGAGTTTTTCGTACAATCTAATTGCAGAAGTGTTGTCGCTGGCTACTTCCAGGACGTACTCTTCGAATGGCGTTGTTGCGATAATGTGGTTTATTAGGGCAAAAGCTATTCCCTGCCCACGAAAAGCGGCGGCGGTTGCGACAATTTCTATTCTGCCCATGTTTGGGGCAAATTCAAACGGAAATTTATGGTTGACCAAATATTTTGTAAGCCCAAAATAAGCAAGCCGTCCACGCAAGAAACCTAATTCTTTTTGGCAGGTTAATTTGTCAAATTTTAGTGGCGAAAAGTGGCTTGTGCAAGCTGTCATTGCGGAGATTGTTGTGTCATCGTGGGCAACATAAAAATGGGAAAGGTCAAAAATATGGGAAAACGCCGTTGCAAGCCGATTTTTATCCTTGGAGAAAATTGTTAAATGTTGCCCAAATCCGTCCACGAAAATATCGCTCATTTGCGAGCGTGGGTCAAACGGTAGATTGTCGGCTTTTGTTAGGTTCATTTTGTCCTCCTGAAGACGGTTGCTGGATTGTATTTGTTCGTTGGATTTTTGCGTTGCATATGTTGTTGTAGAAGGGCTTTTTCTTTTATTTCACGGAAAGCCTCTGCTACTGATAAACCGCTTTCTAGTAATTTTTGGATTTCGTATTCTATGTTGTAGTTAAACTGTTTTTGGTTGTTGTTTTGTAACATTTTTGTTGTCTCCTTAATTTTATGGCTGTGAGATTGTTTGGTTGTTTTCGACGGCTAGTTTGTTGAGATATAATGGTTTTTCTTCTCGTATTTTTTGCAGAGCATCTTCTATCGATAAGCCACTTTTTAGCAAGTTTTTAATTTCGTTGATTGTATAGTTTACTCCTTCTTCAAAACCTTTTTTGAAACCTTCTTTGAAGCCTTCATTAAAACCTTCATTAAAACCTTCATTCCAACATCTATCTCTAAAAGATAACACCTTAGTCGCCTCCTTATCCTATTTGAACACTGCACATTTAGGTAACTGGATGATTAAGCCACAATGATTTTTCTTCTTGTAATTTTTGCAAAGCATCATCTAATGACAAGCCGTTTTTAATCAATTCGGCAAGTTTGCTGGCGGATTCGTCCCAACCTTCGTTTCGCCCTTCATATCTAGCCTCTTTTCGATTCCTATCCCTAAAAGATAACACCTTAGTCGCCTCCTTATCCTGTTTGAACACTGCAAATTTGTTTAATTATTTTCGGCAACTAGATTTTTAAGTTGTTACTATTGTTTCTTCTCGTATTTTTTGAAAAGCATCTTCCAGTGATAAGCCGCTTTTGAGTAATTCTTCTATTTCGCTCACTGTGTTGTGTCGCCCTTTTTTCAAGCCCTTTTTCAAGCCCTTTTTCAAGCCTTTTTCCAAGCCCTCTTCCAAACCGTCATGTCGACCTTCATTCCAATATCTATCCCTAAAAGATAACATATTATCTGCCTCCTTATCCTGTTTGAAAACTGCACACTTGTTTAGCTATTTTCGGCAACTAGACTATTAAACTGTAACGAAGTCTCTTCTCGTACTTTTTGAAAAGCATCCTCTAATGATAAGCCATTGTTAACCAATTCTTCGATTTTATTGAGTGTATCATAACTAGCCTCTTTTCGATTCCTATCCCTAAAAGATAACACCTTAGTCGCCTCCTTATCCTGTTTGAAAACCCCAAAAGTTTTGCTGAACGCTCGTGCAATTTTTCGCACATCTTTATTTTTGGGATTAGTCGTTTTTCCTAGTAAAAACTCCGCCAATTCGCCAGCGGGGCTGTTTTCTTGTGCTAGCTTTGGCAGGTTTATATATAATATGCCCGAGTTTATCGGATGTTCGTTGCCCGTTTGCTCGTCGGCTAAAATGTAGCGGGCAAATTTGTTCTCTTGTGTTACGCTTTTGACATCTTCGGCTAATAGCCATATTTGATTGGTCAATTTGCCCTTTCCGTGGACAATCCCAAGCCCCAAATAGTCAACCGAACGTATTTCTACTGGCGGATCCACGTTTGCTCGGTTTTGAAATTCTATGTAGGTTGCCAAAAAATCCTCTTCGGATAGCTTTATATCTTGCTCGCGCGTGTCTTTCCAGTTTGTGTCCAAAAAATATTTGAACTGCGTTTGCACCTTTATTTTGCCTGTTATCGGCTTTAGCTTGCTTGTAACGCACACTTGCAAATACGCCGCTATTAAGATGTTTATTATTAGCCGCAAAATTTCCCATTGTTCTTTTTGGTCGAAACTGTAGGCTAGAAATATGTCGTTCATTGGGAAAATTGCCTTTGGCCCGTTGGGTAAATCTACGTAACCTAGCGGTTTGGGCTTTTGTTGGTTTGGTTTCATGGGATTGCTCCTTTTTATTGTTTATTTTAGCTTGTTTTTTTGGGATTGTCAAGTTGATTTAGCAAGTTTTGCGAAATTTTTCTAAAAAGATTTTTCGCGGACGATGTAAATTGGTCGCCGCTTGCTTTCGGTGTAGGTTTTCGCTAGATATTGTCCCAAAATGCCGATGCACAGCAAGTTTAAGCCGCCGACAAACAAAATTGTTGTCATAATGGTTGCCCAGCCCTGCACGGGATCGCCGTATAGAAGCCACCGCACAACAATAAATACGGCGCTCGCAAACGCTATAAAACACAGTAAAATCCCAAGCAAAGATGACAGCACCAACGGCTTTACCGAAAACCCAACAATGCCGTCTAAAGAGTACGCAAAAAGTCGCCAAAAGCTCCATTTTGTGTTGCCCGCAACTCGTGGCACGTTTTCGTAATCGATGTATTTTGTGCGAAATCCAACCCAACTAAAAAGCCCTTTGGAAAAGCGGTTGTATTCGCCCAGCGACAGCACAGCATCTACCATTTGGCGGGACATTAGGCGGAAATCTCGTGCGCCGTCAGCTAGTTGCGTATCGGATATTGTGTTTATTAGCGAGTAAAATCGTTTTGCGAAGAATGAACGGATTGGCGGCTCGCCTTTGCGGGTTATTCTGCGAGTTGCCACGCAATCAAAATCGCCAGTTGCCAAAATCTCGTGCATTTTGGGCAATAGATTTGGCGGATCTTGCATATCGGCATCCATTAAGGCGACAAAATCGCCAGTTGCAGAGGAAAGCCCCGCAAAAATAGCCGCCTCTTTGCCAAAATTTCTTGAGAATGACAAATATTTTATGTTGTCGGTTTTGGATAAATCCCGTAAAATAGGCAAAGTGCCGTCCTGCGAGCCGTCATCTATGAAAATGTACTCGAAGGTTACGCAATCCATTTTTGCCTGTATTTTGGCGGTTTCTTCGTAAAATATCGGAGCGATTCCTCTTCGTTGTAGCACGGGATTATTATGCTGATTTTTTGCATTATTCCACCTCCCAAACGGCGCTCCAGTTGTTGATTATGTTTTGGGAATTGCTGTTGCCACGAAAACCCTCCGCAAATCTTAGCCAAACTCTAACTTGATATTCGCCAGGTTCGGCGGGATTAAAATATACTTGTCCTGTGTTTTCGTGGGTGCGTAAATCGGTTATTTCTTGGGGGTTGCCGTTTTCTAGCCTGTAAAATCGCCATTCGTATTCGAAGGGTAAATCGGTGGATTTTCCTGTGTGGTTGTATGTTAGCGAAAAAGTTGTTTGGTCGATTTCTTCGATTTGTTCAATGTCAACCCTGCCGAAGAAGTTGTTCATAACTACTACAACGTTGTCTATTATTGCAACCGAGCCTTCTGTTGGGTAAACTGGCATTCCTTGGGTTATTGCGGATTGTAGTAGAGCGGTTCTTTCGTTATTAGATGGACTTCGCACTTCTAATCCTATGCGATTGCGTATTACTCCTACTAGAAAACCAGCACCCCAACCAGTGATATTGTCGTTGCCAAAAACTCGTGAATCTTGGATAGTTCTTGCGGTATATTCGGTAAAATTGTTGATTGCAGGATATAGCGGATTACCTCGAAAATTATTTCCAAAAATAAAAATTGTGTTGCGGTCGCTGTAGTGCAATAATGGCTCTATGTGCAATGTTAGCCTGTTTGCTAAATTCATTATTTGCATATGTCGAGCTTGCATTGATGTATATACAAAATTAGCGAACGCCATGTAAAAGCCTATTATAAACACGCAGGCGAAAGTGGCGAGTTTTTTTGCTCCGTAAATATTTATCTTGAAATTTTCCCATAAAATTAGCGGGAAAAACAGCAAAAATACCAAAGCGTATGTTGTCATTGTTATAAATTGAATCTCCGATGGCGGACGCAACAAGCCCGATAAATGCCCTGCAAACGGCAACAACGCAACCAACAGCACGGCAATAATTATGTTGATTACGCTTATTTGCTTGGCTTTTATTTTGGATATTACAATCAACAGCAAAGTTACAGCTAACACAAAAAATATGAACGCATACGCCGCAATTAAATATCTGCTGTAAATAATGAAACTGCGGAAATCCACATTTGGCATACTGCTAAAAAAATAGTAGAAAACTTCTCGGTAAACACGGAGCAGTTCGCTTGGGAGGTTTTGCAAAATTTCCATTAACGGAACATCGCTTGTAACTCTTGCGGCATTCACTTCAAAAATAATGAGAGATATGTAATAAGCCGAAAATCCGCCGACCGCCAAAAAAATGTATCTGCAAGCGTACTTGAAAGCCGCTATAAATGGCGGATTATTTTGTAGCACGTACAAAATAAGGTGAATAACAATCATAATTAGTGCCACGCTTACTTTTGACTGATAAACCGCTAGCGAAAGCATTAAGCACAACGAACCTAAAATAAAGCCAAATTTATAAATTTTGGTTAGGTAAAATCCCAAAGTTGCAATGAATGCACCAAAAAAATACGGTGCGGCATCGTGAAAATATAGATTCGTCTCGGTAATATTGGGAAAAGATACTAGCAAACCCGCAATTAACAGGGCGTATATTTTGTTGTGTACTTCAAAGGCTTTTATTACGACAAATGTCATAGCCGCCAAAAATAACATTTGCAAAACGCCCGCCATCCAATTTGGAAAATGGAAATATAGATTGGTTATGCGAGGGTGCATCCACCTGCCAGCTACTGTGGGCGATCTAGCAAACGCAGGCAAATGGATTTCTAGCAACAAATTGGCGTATATTATGTAATGCGTGGCGAATGCAATAACAGCCGCCGCCCAAAATCCCAATTTTGCCGAAGATGGCTGATTGTTGTACCAATTTATTAGGTAATTGTTTTCTTCGAAATTGTCTGCAAAATTTTTTATCTTTTGCTTGATTTCTTTCGTTTTGTTGGTTTTTAATTTTGTCATTGGAAAATTCTCCTTTTTGGTTATTTACAACAAAAAACAAGCCGATAATTTTCGCAATGGGGAAAATTTGGCTTGCTTTTTGTATGTTTTTGTTTTTTGGTTTTTGTGGTTGACAAAAAAGCGGAGATTAGGTTATTGCTCTGCGTATAGCAAAAAACTCTGCTCTGCTCTGCTCTGCTCGTTAATGGTAGCACAAATTTGCAAATTTGTCAACTCCTTGGAAAAAATTTTATTTTACCTATACTTCATTCTACAAAACATTTTGAAAATTGTCAAACCAATCCCAAAATATTTTCAAATAAAATCATTGACATTTCTCGAAAATAATGTTACAATACTCATTAGATAGCTAAAATACAGGAAAATTACGGAGGAAAACCATGGAAATTAAACAAAAAACTAGAGAAGAAATTCCTAATGAGGCAAAATGGCGATTGAACGATTTAGTTGCTAGCGACGAAATTTGGCACAGTCGAATTGCCGCTTTAACCGAACAAATTGAGCAATTTAGCCGTTTTAAGCAAAATGTATCGGATCATCTATTGGAATGTATATCCGAAAATATGCGGTTAAGCGAGGAACTTTCCAAGCTGTACGTGTACGCAAACATGAAATTACACGAAGATACAAACAACGCAACATATCAAGGGCTTGTAGATATTGTTTCGGGCGTAAACACAAAATTGATGGCAGCTACTTCTTTTGTAGAACCCGAAATTTTGGCGATTCCCAACGATATTTTAATTAGAAAAATCCCCGCAAATTCGCTTTATAACCACTATTTGCAAAATATTATCCGCCAAAAAGAACACGTTAAATCGGCAGAAATAGAGGAAATTTTGGCAAAAGCCAACGAACTTGGCGAAATGCCGTCCAATATATTCGATATGCTCGATGATGCTGACCTAAAATTCGGCACTGTACAGGACGAAAACGGCAATAATGTTGAGTTGACTCACGGCAGATACGGCTCAATGCTCGAACTTGACAACCGCGAAATTCGCAAAACGGTTTGGCACAAATATTACGATAGTTACTGGTACTTAAAAAATACTTTAGCGGCAACATATTCTTCTAGCGTTAAAAAAGATGTGTTTTTCGCCAAAATTCGCAATTATCCGTCTGCATTAGATGCCGCACTTTTTTCGGATAATATCCCAAGCACGGTGTACACTCAGCTAATTGCAACGGCTCACGAGTTTTTGCCAGCAATGCACCGCTACATGGAAATTCGCAAAAAAGCCCTAAATTTGCCAGAATTACAAGTTTACGACCTGTATACGCCAATTATCAAACAAATTGACACAAAAATAGAGTACAACGATGCGATAACAACTGTCTTGAAAAGCCTTGCACCGTTGGGAAAAGATTACATAGAAGTTGCCGAAAATGGCTTGCGAAACGGCGGTTGGGTAGATGTTTACGAAAACGCGGGCAAACGCAGCGGTGCGTATTCTTGGGGTGCTTTTGGTGGACATCCCTATATTTTGCTAAATTACGAAAACAAAATTGACGATATGTTTACTTTGGCTCACGAATTGGGTCATGCGATGCACAGCTATTATTCCTGGAAAACGCAACGTTATATTTATTCCGATTACACAATATTTTTGGCAGAAGTTGCCTCAACGGTAAACGAAGCGTTATTACTAGATTATTTGCTAAAGGAAACCGAGAAAACGGGCGATACTCAAATGAAAGCCTATCTCATTAACACGTGGCTAGAGCAGTTTAGGACAACCCTGTTTAGGCAAACTTTATTTGCAGAATTTGAGATGATAACTCACAAAATGGCAGAAAATGACGAACCGCTAACTTTGGATGCTCTTAATGCGGTGTATCGTGAATTAAACGCCAAATATTACGGCGAACACGTTATTTTAGACGATAAACTGGATTTAGAATGGGCGAGGATTCCCCATTTTTACCGTGCATTTTATGTCTTTCAGTACGCAACAGGATATTCTGCCGCAATGGCGTTCTCTAGCCGAATTTTGCAGGATAACAGCCAAGCCGAAAAATATTTAACATTCCTAAAAAGCGGCTCGGCGGATTATTCCATAAATATTCTAAAAAAAGCTGGCGTTGACATGAGCGGAGAAACCGAAAATCCCATAAAAGAGGCTCTGCAACGTTTCGAAAATTTGGTTGACGAAATGTCGAAAATTGTATAAATTATTCAAAAGGTGGAAATTTTCCGCCTTTTTTATTTGCACATATTAAATTTTTGTGTTATTATGTACAAAGTATTTAATAAACCGAACTTTTGCACACTCGCAAAATCCACGGTTTTAGGAGGCGATTACAATTAACGAAGTTTTATATGCTTTTTTGCTTACTTTAGTGGCTGGAATATTTACGTCTATAGGCGGTTTAATTACGCTTTTTCAAAAAAAGAACAATGCTAATTTTTTGGCGTTGTCATTAAGTTTTTCGGCTGGCGTTATGGTTTACGTTTCTTTTGTTGAGATATTCAAAAAAGCCTTATATAATTTAGAGGGGCAATACGGCACAGAAATGGGCTTGATTGTTACCACCGTTGCATTTTTTGGCGGAATTATCTTTATTGCCCTAATAATGAAATTAGTTCCCGAGGGAGAAGATCACATCGAAAAGTTCAAAGATCCCGAAGGGCGCAAAAATTTAACCGACAAAGAACTCAAATCTTTGCGACGCATGGGAATTTTAACTGCACTTGCTATAGCTATTCATAATTTCCCCGAAGGATTAGTTACTTTTGTCGGTGCTTTGCAAGATCCAACTTTGGGCGTTACAATAGCGGCAGCAATAGCTATCCACAATATTCCCGAGGGAATCGCTGTAGCTGTGCCGATTCAATATGCAACTGGTAGCAAAGTTAAAGCCTTTTGGATAGCCACTCTTTCGGGATTAACCGAACCTTTGGGCGCAATTATTGGCTATTTCTTGTTGCTACAATGGATGGGCGATAATATGTTGGGCATCGTTTTTGCCTCGATTGGCGGAATAATGGTGTATATTTCCATTGCGGAACTTTTGCCGACGGCTCACAAATACGGCAACGATTTTAAGGTAACTATCGGATTTTTTGCTGGAATGTTCGTAATGGCGTTTAGCTTAATTTTGTTAGCTATAGTTTAATTTTGAGGTGTACATTTTGTCTAAAATAATAATGATTGTAATTTTGACTTTTGTTTGGGCTTTGTTAGCTGGCGAATTTAATTTGTTTAACTTGGCGGTCGGCTTGGTTTTGTCCGTTTTATCGCTGTATTTTGTGCGAACTTTGTTACCCGCCGAACCTATAACTGGCGTTAAACTGCTCCGTTTGGCGGTTTATCCTTTTTATATAATTGGTCAAATTTATTTGGCAAGTTTTGCCGTTATAAAAATGATTTTTACTAATGCAGAAATGCAAATTGTTCAAACCGAAACAACGCTAAAAAACGACTTTTTGCGAACTTTGCTAGGAAACTCGATTACCCTAACTCCTGGAACTATCCTGCTAGATCGAACCGATACGCATTTAACCGTTTTGCGTTTACACGAAAAATCCGATACAACCGATTCCGCCGCCGCTGTAAAAGGTACTATCGAGCAAAAACTTACTAAAATAGAAAAGGTGTTATAATGCTGTATACTATTCTCATAGTGCTTGTTTTGCTATTTTTAAGCACTATAAAAAATCTTAAAGGCTCGTCCGTTTGGGATTATTTGCTTGGAATAAATTTAATTTCCACCAAAATTATTATTATAATTGTCCTGTTTGCCACCGAAATGCAACTAGATTATATCATCGATTTTGCCATTATTTACGCTTTAACTGGCTTTATTGGCACTATTTTTGTTGCTACTTTTTTGCTTAATCACGATAAATCTAACCAAAAGGAGGAAGAAACTTAATGTTGGAAATAATTGGTTACATTATTGTTGCAATCGGCTTAATTTTTATGATAATCGGTGTTGTCGGAATTTACAAATTTAACGGATTTTACGAGAAAATTTTGGTATCTTCCAAAATTGATACAGTCGGCATTATAACAATAATTTTGGGGCTTGTGTTTATAAACGGCTTTAATATGTTTTCCCTAAGATTGCTACTTTTGTTGGCAATAGTTTTGCTGTTGGGCCCTTTGTGTACGCACATAATTGCACGTTCGGCGTTTCTTGGTGAAAAAGGAGAAAAAGGCGAAAAAGGGGAAAAAAGTATAAAAAAAAGAAGAAAGGTTCGAAAGGTTGAGTAGTATGTCGCAAACTTTAATGGTACTTTGGATTTTAAGTGCTGTTCCAATATTATTTGAACAAAAAATAATGAAAATGATACTTTATTTAGGTGCATATTCACTTATAACCTCGATTGTATTTTTAATTTTTGGTGCACCAGATGTCGCTTTGGCGGAAGCATCTATTAGCATTTTTTCTACAATATTTTTTATAATATGTTTCGAAAAATATTACGACTTAAAAGATACGTACATAAAAATTAAATGGCATAAATTTATTTTGCCTGCTTGTTTCACAATATTTTTGGCGGCTCTGTTTTTTTGGTTTGCGCCCACCGCAACGCCAAGCACATACAGCATGGAGCTTTACATTAACAATTTTATGAACGAAGTTGGCGGAACAAACGCTGTTACCGCAATATATTTGGGCTATCGGCTGTACGACACGGTTTTTGAGGCACTTATGTTGTTAATTACGGCTATAGCAATATCTCATTTATCGTGGCACAAGGAAAAAACTACCCTCGAAAAGCATCGCTACATAAAAATTAGCAAACAAGCCGCCGATATTGTCAATATAATAACGCCAATTTTGCCCATTTTTGGAATATATTTAATTACATATGGACATCTATCTCCAGGCGGAGGATTTCAAGGTGGCGTAGTTTTGGCGGCATTTTTCGTTTGCCGATATATGATTCGCAGCATAAACGATTTGCCCGTTGTCCTGTTGGAGCGGTTCGAAAAATTGATATTTTCTAGTATAGTTTTATTGGCTGTATTTTTGGTATTTTTGGGGATTCCTGAATATATTGCAATGGATGCTCCGCCTATATTCAAAAGCGTGTATCTTGTAACTATGAATATGCTTATCGGCTTGAAAGTCGCTTTAGGTTTTGTTATGCTATTTTACCGATTTATCACGATTGAGAGGGTTTAATTATGACTTTTGCACAAACTGTTGCTATTTTAATGTTTTTTTTGGCTTTTTTTGGACTTATCACTAGCCGAAATATTGTAAAATCCATTGTTTGCCTTGTTATAAAAGAAACTTCTGCTATTGTTTTCTTTTTGGGATTGCGTTTTAGAGAGGGCATTTTACCGCCCATCGGCGAAAGCCTATCTCAACCGCTAGAATACATCGCCGATCCGCTGCCGCAAGCTCTAATGATTACCGCTATAATAATTGGGCTTGCTGTTACCGCCGTTGATATAATCATGCTAATTTACCTAACTCACGAAACAGGTTCCACCGATTGGGACGAAGTTAAGGCAAAAACCAAAGCCAGAGTTGCTAGTTTGGATTATGAATAAAAATTGCGTTTTCTACAACCGTAGGGGCGGATATTATCCGCCCGAAAGCCATCACGGGCGGATAATATCCGCCCCTACAATACCGCCAACCAGACAGGCAGATATTATCCGCCCGCATTTTTTATTAAATTGATTTAACAATCCCAAAACTGAAAGAGGAATTTTTATGTTGACATATTTTGTAATTGCACCAATATTGATTGCCGTATTTTTGTATTTATTGTCTTCGCATTATGTGGCAAAAATTTTGGCAATAGTTGTGCAAGCTATATTTTTAGGGTTTACATTTTTCTTATTTATGGAAAGCCGCGAACAGGCGATTATTACGGTGGTTGGCGGTTATGCTGATTCTATTGGAATTATTTTGCGTGCAGATATGCTTTCTTCGGCGTTTGTTATGCTTACGGCGTTTATATTTTTGATTACGGCAATTTATGCTCTCAATGAATCGTGGTCGAAACTTTATTGGTTGCTTATTTATATTTGGCAAGGGCTTATAATAGGCATATTTTTGGTACGAGATTTTTTCAACGTGTTTGTATTATTTGAGGTTGCAACCTTAATTGTTGCGGTGCTGATTTTGTTCTTGCGCGAGCGGCGTTCGGTATTTGACGGGCTTATTTACATAATGGTAAACACAGTGGCAATCCAATTTTATTTGTTTGGCGTTGCGTACATTTATATGCTAACTGGAACGCTCAACATGGATATTGCCGCCGCCGTTATCTCTGAAACGGATAAATCCCAGTTAATTTTGCCGTACGTTCTTATAATGACAGCGATTATTTTCAAATGTGCGTTGATTCCGTTGGCAAGTTGGTTGCCAAAAGTGCAAGGCATTCCGCGCGCGCCGTCGGCTGTAGCTGCGATATTATCTGGTTTGCACGTGAAATGTGCCGTGTTTTTGTTTTTGCAATTTCAATTTATTTTTGAACCAGTTGCCAACCACGATTTCTTTTTGGGCTTGGGATTGCTAACTGCAATTTTGAGCATTATAATGGCTTTTTCGCAAGATGACATTCGCCTAATTTTGGCGTACAGTTCCACCGCACAAATTGGACTTATCATTGTCGGATTAAGCACAAATAACGCAGATTACGGCAGTTTGTACCATATTATCAATCACGCAATTTTCAAAACTTCGCTATTTTTAACTTCTGGGATGCTTATGCAAATATATAAAACTCGTGATATAAACAAAATTACTGGAATATTCAAACATTCGCCAATTTTGGGGATTTCAATTTTGCTTTCCATTTTGGCAATAATTGGCGCTCCTTTGTTTAACGGAAATATCTCAAAATATTTTATTATGGACGACATTGATATGTGGCTTTACGTTGTTTTGTCGGTTGTCAACTTTGGAACTATCGCCATATTCGTAAGATACGCCTTTATGTTATTTGGCAACCCAAAAAATGCGTCCGCTGTTTTAATGCACAAAAATAAAGTTGTTTCGGTTTTGCTGTTGGGAATTTTTTCGCTATTTACAGGAATTTTCGGCGTTTGGATAATGAATTTTTTGTTTGACAGTCAATTATCCGTTTCGGTCGGTTCGTATATCGAAAAAACGGCAATTTTTGCGGTTAGTGTAATTTTGGCGGTTGTGCTTTGCAAATATCGTTACAGGCTAACAAAACAGCTTAATTACGTGCAAGCACTAGATATTAACTTTCGAGGAATGTGCATTTCGATAGGTTTATTTTTTGCTATTATGCTGATTTTTGTGGGATTTTTGTAGACTGCTTTTTCAGCCAATTTTATCCTGATATTTTTTTATAAGTTGCAACGCAAAAATATCTTTATTGTTAGATGCGTACATTGCCTTTAATTCGGACTTTTTTATGCGGTGTAATATTTTGGAATCTTGCGTATAATTGCAAATTATTTTCAACATTTTTTGCGAATCAGAGCCTAAAAATTTGTCAAAAATGGCGGTAAAAAGCGTATTAAAAATTACCATGAAAATTCCCATGCCAATAAAGCTGCCGACCAAAATTTCAAAGCCAGCAACGGCAATTTCTAGCAAAATCCATTCTGCGCCAAAATACCAACCAATAACGCCAAAAATAACCATTAACCACGACATTAAAACGTTGCGAACAAATTGCAGTTTAGAAATGTTTCCTCGTTTGTAATCCCAAATATCGTAAAAAGATAGCGAAATAGCGGCGATTGTTCTTGTTAGCAAATTGGCTCGAAAAATTGTGGTGGTCGATCGCAATAAAATTCTTGGGCCGCGAGTTGCAATGTTTATGGATAATTTTATCAATCGTGGCAAAATAAAATTTACAATAGTTTTGTAGGGTAACATAAAATCCACCTAAATCTTTTTAGTTTGACAAAACAGCAAATTTATTATATCATAAAGAAAAAAAGGAGTAAAAAAATGGACACACAATGGTTAATTGATACAATGGAAAAATGGTCGCCGCAAAAATGGGCAATGGACGGAGATAATGTGGGGTTACATATTGGCGACCGCACTCGCAAAATATCTCGTGTGCTGACTGCACTAGATTTAACCGAGCCAGTTTTGCGCGAAGCCGTACAAGAAAGATTTGACTTTATAATTACGCATCATCCGCTAATTTCGCGGCACGTTCCGCCTGTCAATAGCATTACAACCGATAATCCCCTGGGCAAAAAAATAATGACGCTAATTGCCAACGGAATAGGTCATTTTTGCGCTCACACAAACCTCGATGTAGCCGCAAAAGGCGTAAACGACCTGCTTTTTGACCTTTTGTTACTTCAAAATAAAATTCCTTTGGTGCCACCAACCGAGCAAAATTACCCAACTTTGGGGCTTGTTGGCGATTTTACAATGGGCGGAGATAACGCAAATTGGGTTGACAGCATAAATTGGCTCGATCCCACAAATGCGGTTTATCCCGCAAGCGAAGTTGACCAAACAAGCGGAATTACTTTAGCAACTTTTGCCGAACACGTATCTAAAGCCTTAAAAGTGCCGAACATTCGTTATGTAGGCAATCAAGATAAGCCCATTCAAAAAGTAGCAATATGCGGTGGCAGCGGAGCAAATGCCAAAATGTTGCAAGCGGCAATATCTCACAAATGCGATGTTTACGTTACTGGAGACATTGGTCATCATTTTGCACTGGATGCTCTCGAAAACGGGATTGCCCTAATTGACGGCACACATCACGCAACCGAAGTGCAAATATCCGCCGCAATAGCCAATCACATAAACGAAACCGCTAAACAGCAATCAGTAGAAATTTTTGCAAAGGCGGCACAAGCACAAACCGCTGTTTTTAGCGTGTTGCAATGATTAAAACATCGGGCGGATAATATCCGCCCGTTTTTTCTAAATCGGCTTTTTTTATAATCGGCTTTTGCTATATCTAAATCGACTTTTTCTATAATCGGCTTTTGCTATATCTGCTCGTCTATTTTCGTTCGCTTGCCTTTGTCCGTCTATATATCGATATTATTATTTCATTGTTGATATAAATTTGTCAATATTGGTAAATATTCCTGCACAATTTCTAAAATTTCTTCGATTATCGGTGGACGGTCAATTTCGATTTGCAAATATTTCAAAACGTCCTCCACATTATCGGTTGACGATATTCCAAAATTGGAAATGCCCAAAAAGTCAAATATAATTTGTGCATCTTGTGGGTGCATTTCTATATCAAAAATGACGTTGGGATTGGCAAAAGTTACAGGTTCGACTACCGCATTTGGCGAAGAAAGTATTGCGTCGCCTGCAATTATGCCGCCTTGAAATGTGCCGTCAATTTCGATTTGGGCTGGTGCAATTATTAAGCCTGTGAAATTTCCAATTACCTCAAAATTGGCGGTTTCCGTGTAAATAATTATGCTGTTGTTAAGTTGAGAAACATCAATTTGCGGATTGGATGTAACTAAAATTGCGGTGCTTTCGTGCCAATCGTGAGCCGCCATTTCGCTGAAATTGCCCAAAAAATCGGCAAATGGGATTTCTGCCGATTGCCACCATTCTGGCGGAGAATCTCGCCAATGGTAATTTTTAGGCGTAATTTCTATTTTGTCGTACGAAAAATTTGTCCACTCTAAACGAGCCGATACGGTTAATGGATTGGATATTCTTGCGGTATTTTCAACTTGGCTTGTGATGTTGTAATTGCCCGCTGTGGGCTGTATTCTCGTGATTACCGTGTATATTTCCTCGTTTGCGGCAAGCGAAAACGAAACAGAAAACAGCGGCGAACCTGTGGTTGACACTTCAGAAGTAAATGAGCTTGCCAAAAATGCCGATATTGCGGCGTTTTGTTCGGCTCTGAAAGCCAACATAAAATTATCTGACAAATAAAAATTGCCGTTCTCGTATAATAGAAATTGCTCCAACTGCTCAAAATCAAGCATTTGCTCTATTTGAGATTCGTCCAACTCAACTTTTTGTTGCAATAAAAAAGCCACCTGTTCCGCAGATCCCACAGCTAAATTGTGAAACCCCGAAAACTGCATATATTGGGCACTAATTATGCGGCTGGTTGCTGTAATTCCCAAAATTGTTGCGATTGTCAAAAAGGCAACCATCATAATCATAAGCACGAAAATATATGCTCCGCCAGCCTGTTTTTTAGCTTTCATTTTGCCAAACTACCGATAACACGTAACGTATTTGGGAATCCTCGGTTAAAGTTGCGGATGTCATTTGCACCCGAGATGTCAACCCTGTATTTACCCATGCGTCGCGGTGAACGTCCGCCAAAGCTAGATTGTCAGTATCCAAAAATAAAGTTGCGCCGATGTCGTCAACCGTGGCATTTAGCAAAATAACGCCGTCTGGGAGCGTTTGCTGTATCATTTGCAATTTGTCAATGTTAAAAACTGGCAAATTTAAGTGGCTTGCAATGGACTGTTCGTAATGGGTTTGCATTTGATAATCCTGTACAATTTGCTGCATTTCTTCCGAATGAGAAAAGCGGTCATGTTGCAGTTGTTGTCCCAAAATTTGTGCTTGCGTTTGCTGGAAATTTGCCGTCAAAGTAATCGCAAGCAAAGCCATTGCAAACACGCCAATTATAACAATTTGCACGGTTGCCAACTTTTTAATTTGTCCGCTGACTGTTCTTGTGCTGATTATTTTTGTTGGTAATAGGTTCATTTTTCATGCTCTTTCCTGTTAAAATTTTTTTATTTTTGATATTGCTGTAGGGGCGGATATTATCCGCCCGTAAGCCACAACTGGCGGATATTATCCGCCCCTACGGTTTAACAACGGTTTAACAAATGCAATTTTTTAATAGCTAGGAAATTCGCTATCTTCGGCATCACGAAAGCGGGTAAATTGCTCTAAATATACTAAATTTACTGTACCCGTTGGACCGTTTCGTTGTTTTGCAATAATCAGTTCGGCTGCACTGGGATTTTCTGTATCTGGATTATAATATTTATCTCGATATAAAAACGCTACAATGTCGGCATCTTGTTCTATTGCGCCCGATTCGCGTAAATCGGATAACATTGGGCGTTTATTTGACCGAGATTCCACGCTACGGCTTAATTGAGCCGCTGTTAGCACAGGTACATCTAATTCCTTTGCCAAAGCCTTAAGTTCACGAGATATTTCCGAAATTTCCAGTTGCCGAGATTCCGTTCGTGAAGATGTGGTTGTCATAAGTTGCAAATAATCGATTACAATCAACCCTAAATCTTTTTCCAATTTAAGACGGCGACATTTTGACCGTAACGCAGAAACGCTTATGCTGGGCGTATCGTCAATAAAAAGTTGAGCTTTATTTATCTCGTCCATCGCAACAACAATATCTTCGTAATCATCATCGTTGACATCGCCAACACGAAATTTTTGCAATTCGAGGTTGGCAGCTACGCACAACATACGGTTGACAAGTTGCGTTTTGGACATTTCCAAGCTAAAAATGGCGGTTGGCAGTTGATTTTTGGTTGATACGTGCTGTGCAATGTTCAGCAAAAAAGCCGTTTTTCCCATTGACGGTCTTGCGCCGATAATAATTAAATCGGATTTTTGAAAGCCCGCCGTCATGTGATTAAGGTCAGAAAACCCAGTATCAACGCCAGTTAGATTGCCCTTGTGCGCGCGACGTTTTTCCAGTTCGTTCAACGAAACATTCACAATAGCGGCAATCGATTCAAAATTGCCGCCTTTGCGAGTTGACGAAAGTTCAAAAATAGCCTTTTCCGCGCGGTTGACAATGTTGTCGGCTTCGTCTTCGGCGGTGTAACTTTCGGCGGAAATTTGCGTTGTTACCTTGATAAGTTGCCGCAACATAAATTTATCGGCAACAATTTTGCTGTAATGTTCGGCGTGAAACGTGGTATAAGCGGCATCGACCAAATTTTTTATGTAATCCAAACCGCCGACTTGCTCAAAAACGCCTTGCTCGGATAATTTACTACTGACCGTTACAGTGTCAACAGGTTTTCGCTCGTCAAACAATGAAACAATAGCCTCAAAAACGGCTTTATTTTCGGGCTTGTAAAAACTATCGGCTTGCAAATATTCTAGCACAACAGAAATAGCCTCGGTTTCGAACATCATACTGCTTAAAACAGCCTGTTCCGCCAAAATATCATTTGGCGGAATTTTTGGTACATATTCCGAAAAATCGTCCATCGCTGTTATTCTGCTACAATTTCGAGGTTAAGTTTGGCTGTAATTTCCGAGTACAATCTTATTGGGATAATTTTTTCGCCAATCGTTTTAATTTGTTCGTCTAGCACAATTTTTTTGCGATCTATTTGTATGCCAAACTGGGAAGAAAGTGCCGCTGCAATTTCCTTGTTGCCAACCGAGCCAAACATTTTGCCGTTTTCGCCCACTTTCATTGTAATTTTAACGCTAGTTTTTTCGATACGAGCGGCTAATTCTTGGGCGGCAGTAACTTCATTTTGGCGTTTGTTTTCCTCGGTTTTTTTCTTTTTTTCCCAGTCGTTTAGCGTGGATTTGGTTGCTTCCGCCGCCAATTTTTTGGGTATCAAAAAATTCTTAGCATGACCGTCCGAAACATTTATAACTTGTCCCTTTTTGCCCGTTCCCTTTACATCTTCAAGCAATATAACTTGCATATCAACATCTCCTTAAATACTAAATCAAAACCTTACATCAAAACCTTGAGGCTCTGCCCCCCGCCTGCCGGCGGGCAGGCAAACCCCGCAAGGAACGCGTCCCTTGACCCGCAAATTTTTTATTCGAAGGGCAAAATTATTGGGATTTCTGGGTGGATAACTTGCGGATTTCCCATTTCGTCAAAATCTATTGTCGGAGTTAGCGGCAATAATTCGTAAATTGGGATTTCTTCGAATTTTTCTTCTTGTTTAATTTGCTCATTTGGCTCAATTATTGGCATTTCGAAAATTGTTGGGTCAAAAATTTGCAAATTTTGGTGGATAATTATTTCAATGGATAGCGGATGAAAAAATATCGGATTTCCGTTATTATCCAGTAAAATTACCGCAAAATTTTGCTCCGTTGCACTTTGCGAAAGCCTGTAACCTGTGCCGAGATTGTCTAACATTGTATTTTGCAAAGTTGCCGAGTCAAAAAATAAAATATCCGAAGTTACGTTTAACGCTGGATTTTCAGTAACGGCGGAAACAGCGGCTTGTGCGGTCGCAAAATTGCCGTTTACAACCAGCGGTTCGCCCATTCCGTCAAAATCTTCGTTCAGCAGCAACGCAATGTAATGCGGAAAATTGCCAAAATCCAGTTCGTCAAACGAAAGTGCTACCGAATCGTCATTTATTATGTTGACATGATTTTCCTCAACACGTGGCGGAAATCCGCCAGTTTCTGCAAAAGCGAATACACCCGCTAGCAAAACTGCATTCACCGTTGGCACAGGAACTTCAACAGATACGGTTAATGTGCCAGTTTGCAAAATGTTTCCTGCCGAGTTGCGTACAATAACGTTAAAATGCAACGTTTCCGTTTCAGTGATTGGAAAAGTGCCGTTTAACAGGATTTCCGTTACATCGTCGTTATTGTGCGTTATTGTAACGTTTTCCGTGTTTAGGGTTAATCCCAAAGTATTGTTTTGCAAGGTGGATTCAAGCAATGGAGCGGTTTGTTCGGTCGCCGAACCTGTTGTGTTGTGCGTTTGTACTAAAGTTCCGTCCGAAAATAAACTTATGGTTGCCACAGGAACAACAACATCGGGAATTTCGGGAACTTCCTCGGATTCGGCGGTTGTTAGGTTGACAGTTAAACTTTGGCTGCCAAATAATTCTCCTCGATGAAAAAATCGCAAGTCAAAAGTGCGAATAATATTTCCGCTGCCAGACAACTGAAAACCGCGTCCTGGCAAGGATAAATTTTGACCAATAATTTGCTCGGTTATGTCATTTCCCTGGTGATGTACGGTTAGATGGTCAAATTCAAAATCGTTAGCAGCAACGGCGATTCCTATAAAATGCGTGGCTGGCGGACTTGCGGTGGATGTAACGCTGACAATTTGCCCTGTAGATGCCGCAATTATTCCGCTACTTTGTACGGCACTTCGTGAACCGTTGGCATTTTCGGAGACAAAATCGACAATGCTTGCCACTGGCGAAAATTCTTGATTTACTGTATCGGAAGGAATCGGCGGCAATGTTGTCAACCTTGGCGGTGGCTCTTCGGCTGGCGGACGCAATTCTTCCAACCTTTCGGGGATTCTTTCTAATATACTTTCGTCCACAAAAGAGCTGTTTTCTAGTAAATATTCGCTGTTGTTGTATATCGAGTTAAGCGTAAAATAATCTAAATCTTCTAAATAAATTTCGCTGATGGCTAAATTTAAGTTGCTTTCGGGATCAACCCATTCAGTGATTATTTCGCCAGATATTGGCACTTCCACTTCGGCATCCGCCGTCCAAGCAGTCAAAATTTGCCCCTCTTCCAAAGGAGCATCCAAAACATCGCCTGCGCCAGTTAGCATTGTTATAAAAACAAAATCTTCGCCATGACCAAGCGTAAACATTGTGCCGCGTACTGTCATTGCAACGCTGCCGATATTTAGGTGAAGTTGCCTGTTTGTTTGGCTTTGCGGGACATTTACTAATGCTCCGCCACGGTCAACCGTTAAAGAAAGAAATTCGTCAACCAAACTTATCGAAACATCCGTGTTTGGGCTTAACTTAAAAACAGAACCCATATCCATTCGCAAGTACATTTCTGTGGCCGCTCCCGTGGAAAGCCGAAAGCCGTCCGCCAAACGCAAATTTCTGTGGGCGCGTATTTGCTGACCATTCGGTCGGTAAACGGCAGAATTTCGCCCATCAATCCGAAGTATAGAAATCGTCCGAGAACGTGGTAAAGTCGCCTGTACTATTTGGGTTGGCAATATTGAAATAAGCAACGCAAAAAATATTGCAAAAACAAACATATTTTTGTAACTTTTGAACAATTTAATCCCTTCTTTCGCAATTTAATTTGCAAGTAAATCTTACAATTTTATTATACTACAACAAAAAAAATATGCAAGGTTTTATTTGACAACCTGTTTTTTTTTTGATACACTATAAAAAATATTTACAAAGGAAAAATCCATGAAAATTAGTATAATAATGGCTGCATACAATGCAGAAAAAACCATTGCGGAATCCGTAAATTCGGTAATATCCCAAACTTTTGAGGATTGGGAACTAATAATTGCAGACGATAAATCTTCGGATAACACAATAGCGGCTATTCCACAAGATTATCGCATAAGAATAATAAAATCCGAGACAAACAGCGGAGCCGCTGCCGCAAGAAATTTAGCTGTAGCCGCCGCAACTGGCGATTGGCTAGCTTTTTTGGATAGCGACGATTTGTGGCATCCGCAAAAGTTGCAAAAACAGGCAGAACACATAAAAAAAACAAACGCCAAAATTTGCTACACCGCAACCGCCTACATCAACGAAACAGGCGAACCTTACAATTATACACTGGCGGCAAATCCCATTTTAACCTACAAAGAATTGCTAAAACGCAATTTAATGTCCTGTTCTTCTGTTGTGCTAAAAAAAGATTTATTTGTACCGTTTCCCGTGGGTTATATTCACGAAGATTATGCAATTTGGCTAAAAATACTGCAAAAAGAAAAGCAAGCACAAGGAATAAACGAACCTTTGCTAATTTATCGTATGGTAAAAGGCTCTAAATCGGATAATCGCTTTTCTTCGGCTATTATGACATACAACGCATACAAATACGCCAATTACAACAAACCAATCGCCCTTTTGCTGACTATTCGATACGCAATTCACAGCATAAAAAAACGGCTAAAAATAAAACTCAACATATAAAATTCGCGGGTCAAGGGCGCGCGCGTCCTTGCGGGTTCGGGCAGCCTGTCCGCCGGCAGGCGGGCGCCCGAGGTTTTCAAACGATTGTAACAGCCCATTTTAGAGACAAAACGCGCTTTAGTACGAGAATGGATTTTACAATTTCTTCGAGCATTGCCATTGAGAAGACTAGGTAAACAGGCAATCCTAGAGATGCACCTAAAAAGGCAAACGGAACGCCGATTAGGTACACTGTGCCAGTTTCAACCCAAAAGCACCATTTTGTATCGCCGCCACTGCGGAGGATTCCGACAATCATAATAAAATTGGCAACCCTAAATATCATTGTGGCAGAACCTATTAGTAAAATGTTGACAATATCGCTTGCAACTTGCGGAGTAACATTGTAAAAACCTGCAAGCAACGGCGAAAATGCCGCTAAAACTAATCCTGTTGCAACGCAAATGGCTATTCCTGTGCGAATGCTCAATTTTGCGTACTTTATGGCAAGCTCCCGCTTTTGTTCGCCTAATGTGTTCGATACGATTATTCCTGTGGATATTGCTAGGCTGTTCCCAAATACTTGAAACAACATCATCATTGTAACGGAGATTTGTATCGCGCCTTGTGCTTCTGTTCCGACGATTCCGTATGCAATGTTGTACATACTTACTCCAACCGCCCAAAAAATCTCGTTAAATATGATAAACAAGCCAATCTTTAGAAAATGTTTCAAAAAAGTTATGTCAAAATCAAAATATTTGCGTATCGATGTAATTATCGGAATTTTGTGCTTTCGGATAAGTATTTCTTGTGCAATCAATTCGATTAAACGAGATGCAACTGTGCTGATTGCAACGCCAGTCAACCCAAAATCGAATATAAATATCGCCAAAAAATTTAGACCAACATTTGTTAGCAACGCAATCGCCGTTGTTATCATGGGAAACGTGGTTTTTCGCATACTTCGCATTGCGGCGTTGCGTGTTACCGTGATAAACGAAATGCAGTAGCTAATCGAAATAATTTGCAAAAAATTTGCACTCATTTCAATCACATAGGAATCCTGCGAATAGATAGAAATAATTTGCGGTGCAAAAAAAAATCCGCCCACAAAGAAAAGTGCCGCTGTAAACCCTGTTCCCAAAAAGCCGATTCCCATTATTTTGTGAATGCTGATTATATCGCCTTTTCCAAAATATTGCCCGCTAAATACTCCCGATGCACTTATTATGCCAAAAACCATCAGCATATACAAAAAAGTTATTTGATTAGCAAGCCCAACCGCCGCAACTTGCGAAACGCCCATCGCACGACCAATCATAAGCGTGTCCACCATATTTACGCTTGCACTCAAAACCTCTTGCAATGCGACGGGCGGCGCAACCGCCAAAAGTAAGCTGAAAAATTTTTTCTGCTCGGTGGATAATTTTATTTTTACCATTGACAAAACTCCTTTTTTTATCCCAAACCAAAATTATATCACATTTGTTGACTTTATACATATTTTTTGATAAACTAAAATAAAATACGAAAAGGGGTTTTTTATGGATATACAAATATTTACAAAAATAAAGCAAATGTTGAACGATGCCGTTTTTGAAAATGATTACGATTTAGACGATATTCTTGAATGGGATGAAGATTTTGAAGAGTCAACATCTTATTTGAATGATTCAAATAATTTAGCTGAAAATATAAATTTCAAAATCAATAAATCTGGCAATTCGACAAGATTAAATGCCGCTATTAGTGCGTTGTTGTCAATGGCGCGGTATTCCTGGGAGCAAGGTTTGGCGGCACAGGCAATATTGACTTTGGAAGAGGTTTACAATCTTCAAAGTTGCAGAACAGCCTATATCGGAATGTGTTACGATGCAGTAAATCGGCAATCGCAAGACGGACGTTTGGGAAATATAGGACAACAAAATGGCGTTACCGATCCTGTTGTGATAGTTCCCGTGCTAATGAAAGCCCACGAATTAACCAAAGACGAAACCTTCAAAATTGCCATAGATAAAGCAAAAGATTGGGCTTTGAATAAAGCACCACGCAACCAAAACGGAATTGTATATCATATGGACAATAGCAAGCAATTTTGGGTTGACTCGCTTTATATGTTTCCGCCTACTTTGTTAGCTTTGGGCTATGCAGATGAGGCTGTTAAGCAAGCGGACGGCTACATAAATGCTTTGTGGGATTCTGAACGAAAATTATTTAGGCATATTTGGGATGACGAACAGCAAAAATTTGCAGTTGCGGAATATTGGGGAGTTGGCAATGGTTGGGCAATAGCAGGGCTTTCTAAATTGATAAACGGATTGCCGTTGCAATACGATCAAGTTCGCCGAAAATATATACAAATTGTAACCGAAACCATAAATGCGGCTTTACAGTTGGAAGAAAAAGGAATGTTCCACAATTTTTTGGATAAATCCGAAACATTCCTGGAGTTTAATTTTTCGCAAATGTTGGTGTACACCATTAAAATTGGGATAGAAAATGGTTGGTTGCTTGAAACTCTGCAAAATAAAGCGGACGAAATACGCCAAATAATTAGAGAAAATGTTGACGAATACGGATTTGTCAAGCCAGTTTGTGGCGCTCCATTTTTCGACCGCCCAGGAATCGCCCCAGAGGCACAGGCTTTTTATATTTTAATGGAAACAGCGGGTGTAAAGCCTGTGTTTAGTGAATGATTTGGTAAATGTTGCGAATCGATGGTTGAAAGTTTGTATTTGTGTAAAACGTAGGGGCGGATAGTATCCGCCCGTTTATTACAAATTTGCGATTCTATAAAATCTCAAAATATTTCAATGGCAAATATTGAAATGCGACAAATATTGTAAATATTATAAAACAGCAACCACAAAAAATGTTGAAACATTGCAAATGCAACAAAACCAAAACAAAAACTCAAACTCATTCTGGTCGTTCCATGGAAAACACATTATAAGAAACCCGTTGACTAAATGGCAATTTTTCGCGGCGCGAACCTTCGCCATCGGGTTTGCCGATTGGCATAACTGCCCATAATTTATACTTTTCGGGAACTTGCAATACTTCTTTTGCCTGTTGCTCTTTTTGTGGGTCAAAATATGGGCTATCTAGCCAAACAGAAACATAACCCAACGCAACCGCCGCTAACGACATATTTCCTAGTGCCGCAGAATAATCTTCTTTTTCGAAGTTGACTCTGTCGGTGGGCGTTATTGTTGTATCGGTTAAAATTGCGATTGCGGCTGGTGCGGTTTCTAGTCCGCTTGTGGGCGAAACTTTGCATAATAAATCGAGTACATCACGGTTGGGCAAAATTATAAGATGTATCAACTGCCTGTTTACGCCGTTCGGTGCAAGTAGACCAACTTCTGCAATTTTCTCTAAATCTTCCAACGGCACAAAATCTGCCAAAAATTTTTCCTTGTGCGAATATCTCTGTTTTACTATCTCAAAAAAATCCATTTTGTCCTCCTATTTTTCTGATGTTTCATTGGCTTGTTCGGTTTCTTCTAATTTTTCATCCTTTTTTGTGTACGTCCGTTTGCGATATACGTACATTACGCTGATTAGTGCTAATAAAAATATAATTGTAATGAAAATTGCGCGTATATCTTGTACAGCTATTACGATTGCAATTACTGCCGTTAGCAAACTTGCTCCGTACAGCAAAACTACCGCTTGTATTTGCGAAAAGCCCGCATCGATTAGCCGATGGTGCATATGACCGCGATCGGCTTCCATCCAGGCGGTTGCGCTGCGCCCTTTGTAAAGTCGCCGAAAGAACGCAAAAACCGTGTCAAAAATGGGCAAACAAAGGGCAAAAAATACAACCAAAATTGCAAGCAAAGTATATCCCTTAAACACGCCCAAAACGGAAGATACAGCCAAAACATATCCGATAAACAGCGAGCCAGTATCTCCCATAAAAACCTCGGCAGGATTAAAATTTCGAGGTAAAAATCCTATGCAGCTACCAGCCAAAGTTGCCGAAAGCACAACAGCTAACGGACTTCCCGATAAAATGCACAGCACCATAAGACACAACGCGCCAATCGAAGAAACGCCAGCCGCTAATCCGTCCAAGCCGTCGATTAAATTTACAGCGTTTGTCATGCCGACAATCCAAAATATTGTAACAGGAATGCTAATTTCATCCAAATAAGTTGTGAAAGGCCAAACCAAAATTTCAATGCGAATGCCAAAAGCAACTATGATAATTGCCACAATAATTTGTATAAATAACTTTGTGAGAGATTTTAATCCGATAATGTCGTCCAAAATGCCCATAATTACAATGATAATTCCGCCGATTGTTAAGCCGACAAATTCCATTGTACGAAAATAAGGAATAAGCGCCGCCATTATAGCAGTGGTCAAAATAAATCCCAAAACTATTGCAACGCCGCCCATTCGTGGCATTGGCTTATTGTGCATATCTCTGTCGCGCGGATACTGCACGGCATCAAACTTAAACGCCAGTTTTTTGGCAAAAGGCGTTGTTACTAGAGTTATTCCAAAGGCAGACGCAAAAGCCGCTAAATACAATATCCAATCGTGTTCCATATATACAAGATACGCCATTATTTTGTACCAAACAGCCTGTCGCCTGCATCGCCTAATCCTGGCACAATGTAACCGTGATCGTTCAGCTGTTCGTCTTGTGCGGCGGCAAATATTTTTACTTTGGGATGTTGCTCTTTAAGGAAAGCAACGCCCTCGGGAGCCGCCAATAAAGCCAAAACTTTTATTTGGTAAATTCCGTGCTTTTTAAGATAGCTGATTGCGGCACTGGTTGTTCCGCCCGTTGCAATCATGGGATCAATCAGCAAAACTTCTCGGTCGATAACATCGTGCGGCAATTTGCAATAATATTCGACAGGTTGCAACGAAGTTGGATCGCGGTACATTCCAATATGACCAATTTTTGCGGTTGGCAATAAAGTTGTAACGCCGTCAACCATTCCAAGCCCAGCACGCAAAATGGGAACTATCGCATATTTGCGTTCGGTAATTCTTGCGGTTGTGTTGCAAACAGGCGTTTCTATTTTTATTTCCACCAGAGGAGCATCGCGCGTGGCTTCCAAGCAAATAAAGGTTGCAATTTCGCTTACAAGTTCTCTAAATTCCTTGTTTCCTGTGCGAATATCACGCAACATTGTAAGTTTATTTTCCACCAACGGATGATCGATAACGTGCAAATTGCTGACATTTTCAGCCTTTTCGACTTTTTCAACCTTTTCGACTTTCTCGACTTTTTCGACAAGTTTCAAAGTTTCCGATTTTACGTTGTTTTTGTCATCCGATTTTTTCAACTTTTTTGATATTACAACTAATGCTTGATAAATTTCGTCGGCGCAAGTTCGATACGCTTCGATGTTAGCACCAAAAGGGTCGCGAATATCTGAAGAAAGCGCATTGCCAGCGTATTCCTTTAATGTGTGCGTTTTTTTGGGAGCAGTTTGGGAAATATTAGCTTTATGAGTGGAAGTCATGGTTAAAATTAGGTCGACCGAATCGATTAAATCTTGTGTTACGGATTGTGCCTTGTGGTATTTTAAGTTTAATCCACGTTCTTCCATTACTTCGATAGCGTTATCGCTGGCGGGCGAATTTGGCGCAACCGCCAATCCAGCGGAGTACATAATAAATCCTTCGCCAAAAATTTCGGTTGCCATAACTTTTGCCATTGGACTACGGCAAGTATTGCCAGTACAAACAAATAAAATTTTCATAATATAATCACCTCTGTAGCGGCTTTTTTTAGCCTGTTCATTATTGCAAGACCAAGCCCAGTTTCGGGAACGCCCTCGACAACAATTTTTGCAAAATTTTGTTCGTCCAGTTCTCGTAAAGTGGAAAATAAGGTTTGTGCCACTTTTTCTAGTTTCAAATTGTTGGTTCTAAAAACTGCAATATTTTTTGGCATTGTATTTATTTTTTCGGTTACGGCGGTTTGCGTGCCTATTAGCAAAATTAGTGGCGTATTTGGCGAATAATGGCGATATTTCATACCTGGTGCAAGCGGTTTTTTGGTTGTACTAAAATCGGTTAAGCTAATTGGATTTTGGTTTGTCAAGTGGAAAATATCGTTGATTGTCTCCAAAGTTGCGGCTCCTGGTCGCAATAATTGCGGCGTTTTCAGAACGGTTACTTTTTCGTTATCCAGTTGACAAAACGATATAACTGTGGATTCTAGCCCTTTTTGAGTTGCACCGCCGTCTAACAACATATCTATTTTGTCGGATAAATCTTGTGCAACGTGATTTGCATTTGTTGGGCTTGGCTTGCCAGAAGTATTTGCACTAGGAGCGGCAATAATACAGGAAGATTCTGCAATTAGGGCTTTTGCGATAGCATTTTGCGGAACTCTTACTGCCAAAGTTTTCGGGTTTTCGGTTGACATTTTTTCCAAAACGGGCAAAACCAAAGTAACCGACTTTTCGAACAGCCTTTCTATTAGTGTAAAAAAGTTTGGGAAAATTGTTTCGCAAGCGGCAAAATCAACATAAGGCAGTAAAGTTTTTGCATTGTCAACGTGCCAAATAAGAGGATTATCTTTTGGGCGACCTTTTGCGGCGTAAATTTTGTCAACAGCAGTTTGATTGAGAGCATTTGCGCCTAAACCGTAAACCGTTTCGGTTGGAAAAGCGACTAATCCGCCATTTTTGATAATATTTGCGGCTTGTTTTACAGCAGATTCCTCTGGCTGACTGGGATTTATGCTAATGCGCAACATTTTTTATATTTTTTTCCGCTACCGCACGGGCAAGGATCGTTGCGACCTATTTTTTCGGAGCGGACAATAGTATGGGCTTTTTTTTGTTCTTTGTAGTATTGATTTTGCTCGTCTGGCGACAAAATGTCATCCCATTCTGGCAGTGAGTACAGAGGTTTTGCCTTATATTCGACCATTTGCTTATACAGTCGAACAAAGTCAATATTCAGCACAATACGAGAATCCTGTTCAAGTTCGGCGAGCGGTGGCAAGCCGTCGACAGCTTCGTGGATTCCCTCCGCAAAAGCCGCCATATAAACATTGCTCAAACTCAGCTGTTCGCCTATTTCGGCAACAGTACCCTCAATATTTTGCAATTTTTGGGACAAAATCAAGCGATAAGCCTTTTTTTCCTGTGCCAAATAATCATCCCAAGTATGTTTCACGGGCTGCCCATTAGCATCAAAAGCAATTCGTTTCCAAGCATCATATAACAACATTTAATCATCCTTTATCGCCTAAAACCTAAAACCGTGGGCGCCCGCCTGCCGGCGGGCAGGCTGCCCACACCCGCAAGGACGCGCGCGCCCTTGACCCGCGAATTTTATTTTGCAATGGGTAGGTTGTTTTTTGGTTGGCGTTTTTAGTTTGTGTTTTGCGAATCAGTGGCTGAAAAATTGCGTTTGTTAAAATGTAGGGGCGGATATGGAGGAAATCCAGTGAATTTCCGACACGCCCGTTATGGCTTGCGGACAAATTTAACCACCGATTGGCATTTGTATTTATTATAACCAAAATTTTTCCAATAATCAATACTGATTTTTTATCGGATTGTAACATTTGTATAAAAATGAGTTAAAATTTCGCGGAATGTGTAGCCTTGCCTTGCCATGCCTTCCGCGCCGCGCTGGCTTAATCCTACGCCATGCCCAAAACCTGCACCGTTTATTGTAATTGTATCGCCTGTTGTAAATATGCCGATATTTGGCGGTTGCACTGGAATTGTTGGCAAATTTGGAACATTCGGAACTGTTGGCGTTATTGGTTCTGCTGGAACATTTGGCGGTTCTTCAATGTTTTCGTTATTTGCGTTATTTTCAAAAATAACGATTCCGTCGTTTGTGATTATGGAAAAAACATTCGGCACGGTATCTAAAATGTCGGCAGTTACAGCATACAAGCCCGTTGCAGAGGTTTCTGTTTCGGTAAAGCCATCAAAAATTACTATGTTTTGTGTTTCGGAAAAATAATTTTGTTGGCTTGGTTGAGCTGTTTGGGTTTGTTGGGTTTGTTCAAATGTTTCGGTTTCTCCAGTTTGCACAAAAGTTACGGGTTCGAAAGTTGCGCTGGCTATCATGTGCGAAAAATCACGGTTGGGAATATTCCCAAAATTGCGGCTTTGCAAAGAGCCGCCCGCAGAAACACTGAAAAATGTACGTATTTCTTCTCGTTCCAGAATAACTTGTCCGCTTGTTCCGCTTATTATAAGCGAATCCACTCTGCCAGATGGCGAGGTATTTCCTGCGATTATTCCTGTAGCCATTCCTATGTTTCTGCCGCGCGTGTTGAGAACGCTCGTAAGTTCCGAAAGGGTAAAAGTGCGTTCCCAAAAAACGGGATCAAACTCGTATAAATCGGGAACAGCCCGCAAATATGGGCGTGTTTCAACCCAAACATTTTCGGAATTTTCGGTAAATCCACCGCTGGATGCAAAAAATACCGTTTCGGCTAATTGGTTTTGAAAATAAATTAGAAGTCCGCTTGTGGCAAGCACTGCCGCCGTCGAATTGGGATGTTCCCATTCAATGCCGTTGTAAACTTGGCAATGCACCGTATCGCACAAATCGAAACCGTTGTGAGTATTATTGTAAATTGTGGTGTAAATTGCGTAGGTTCGTGCCGCAACGGATTGTGCTTTCAAAGCCTCAAAATGCCAACTTGCGGGCATTTCGGACGGCACAACGCTAAACAAATATTCGTCAACCAGCAAAACGTTGACTGGAGTTATTCCCGAACCTTGCCGCAAAAATTCTATTGTGCCGCGGTATTCTCTGCCGTGAATGCTGATAAATTCGCCGTTTGCCGCTGTTATTGCCGTTGTTTGGTCAAAGGTTGCAACTTGCTCATTTCCGCTAAATAACGCAATTTGGGATTCTCCCTGCGGTTGTGCGGTAAATCCTGTTTCGGATTGCACTAGCGTTTGACCATAAAAAATTGCCGAGTTGTTTATCGTTATGCTTGCTCTGTTGGTTAAACCAATGCGTAAATGCGTGGGAATTTCGGGAATATCTCGTATAACTGTTGCATTTACTGCCGTTGTGAAACTTAATAAAATAATGGTTGTTAAAATTGTCGAAAAAGTCGAAAAAATTTTTTTCATTATGTAAAAAATATCCTTTCTTTTTTTTGTGGTTGTGTTATACTTTTTTGAGTATATTTTATTTTAACATTTTTTCGACAGTTAAAAAAGGAGATGTAAAATTTTATGGATACTTCAATATTTTTGTGGGTTGCACTAATATTGTTGTCAACCAAAATAATGGCTCTTGTGTTTAAGCGGATACATATGCCGCAAGTTGTTGGTGCATTAGTAGCAGGAATTTTACTTGGTCCTGCGGTATTTGGTTGGATGCAGCCAAGCGAAACAATTCGCACATTAGCAGAATTTGGCGTTGTTTTACTGCTATTTTCGGCAGGAATGGAAACCGACTTAAAAGAGTTAAAAAACTCGATAAAAGCGTCCTCAATAATATCGATGTTGGGAATGATAGCTGCTTTAGGCGGCGGATTTTTAGTGGCGTTTTTATTGGGAATGCCGCCGTTTGAGGCGTTTTTTATAAGCATTGCAATAGCATCTTCGTCAACCAGTATAATCGTGGAATCGTTGCACGAGATGGGCAAACTTAAAAGTAAAACAGGCACAGTAATGGTAAATGCGTCCATTATTGACGATATTCTTACAATAATATTGCTGGCGGTTGTAATGGGAATGGGCGAAGCTGGCGAAGTATCTTTTATGGCGATAATTATTGTGCTGTTGCAGATATTGGCGTTTTTCGTGTTTGCGTTTATTATGGGATATATTGTCAACAAGTTATTCGACATAATGTACGAAAGAATGGGCAAACACAACAGATATTCCATTTTTGCGATTGCCTACTGTTTTTTAATGGCATTTTTGGCAGAGGAATTTGGAATAGCCAATATTACAGGTGCATACATTGCAGGAATCGCCTTTTGCACAACTCGTTGTGTAGAATCTCTTGAAACGAACACGCATACGATGTCTTATATGTTTTTTACGCCGATATTTTTGGCAAACATCGGCTTAAGCATGACATTTACTGGAATGACAGGCGAAATATTAGTGTTTACAATGTTGTTGGTGCTTGCGGCAATCTTCTCAAAAATAATCGGCTGCGGACTCGGCGCAAAAATATCCAAGTTTACCAACCGCGAAAGTATGCAAATTGGAATAGGAATGATTGCACGCGGCGAAGTTTCCTTTGTTGTAATTAACAAGGGAATCGTTTTGGGATATATCGGCTCGTTGATTTTCCCAAGCATTATTGTGGTTGTGCTTATTGCTATTTTGGTAACTCCGATATTGCTAAAACCGCTTTATACTTACAAAATTAAACCTAGCTAAATTATTTTTCAACTTGCGTTGCAAAAATCCCAAAATAGGTTTATCATAAAATAAAAGCACAAAAGGATGTGTAAAATGCAAGCGAAAAATACCGTACTTACGTTTCGGCAAGCAAAACAGGAAAACAAAAAGCTGACAATGCTGACAGCTTACGATTATTCCACGGCAAAATTGATTGACGAAAGCGGAATAAATAGCATTTTGGTGGGCGATTCGTTGGGAAACGTTATGTTGGGCTATTCTAGCACAATATCGGTTACAATGGACGACATGATTCACCACGGAAAAGCCGTTACCAGAGCGGTAAAAAATGCTCTGGTTGTTGTTGATATGCCGTTTATGTCGTATCAAACTTCGGTTTACGATTCGGTTGTAAACGCTGGGCGTTTAATAAAGGAAACCAACGCAAACGCAGTAAAATTGGAAAGTGCATTTTTTGAAGAAATTGCGGCAATTACAAAAGCGTCGATTCCTGTGGTTGCACATTTGGGGCTAACTCCGCAATCGGTGAACTCTTTGGGCGGCTATAAAGTTCAAGGAATAACCGAGGAAAGTGCCAAAAAAATTGCTAGCGATGCACAAGCTGTACAAGATGCAGGTGCGTTTGCCGTTGTTTTGGAATGCGTTCCCGCAAAATTGGCAAAATATATAACTCAACAATTAAAAATTCCGACAATCGGCATTGGCGCAGGTAGATATTGCGATGGTCAAGTGCTAGTTTATCACGATATGTTGGGAATGGTTTCCGACTTTAAGCCAAAATTTGTTAAACAATACGCAAATTTGGGCGAAACAATGAAATCGGCATTTAGCAATTTCTCGGAAGAAGTGCAAAACGGCACTTTTCCAACAAAAGAAAACGAATACAATATCTCGGACGAAATCATCGAAAAATTGTACTAAAAAATAAAAAGGAGTGTTTCAAATTGGAAGATAAATATTTTAAGAACGTTATAATCGGGTTTGGAAAAGCAGGACGTGCTTTGGCAAAATTTTTATCTCAGCACGGCGAGGAATCCGTTATAATCGAAAGGGATAAAGCCATGTATGGCGGAACTTGTCCCAATATTGGCTGTGCGCCGTCTAAAACGTTGATTTATGCGGGGCATACAAAAAAGCCGTTTGCCGAGGCGATGGCTACAAAATATAAAGTCCGCGAAATGCTCCACAATGGAGCGTATCACGGTGCAGCAGACGAGCCTCTCGTTTCAGTTTTGGACGGCGTTGCAAGTTTTTTAAGCCCAACGGAAATTGCCGTAAACTTAAACAACAAGTTTACCAAAGTTACAGGCGAGCGTTTCTTTATAAATACGGGCTCAACGCCGATTATCCCAGAAATTCCAGGAATAGATACAGCCAACAATATTTTAACCTCCGAATCGGCAATGGAACTTGACAAGCTACCGCAAAATTTGGTTGTTATCGGTGCAGGTTACATAGGATTAGAATTTGCAGGAATGTTCAACAGTTTTGGCGCAAACGTTACCGTACTAGAATCGAACCCAGTATTTTTGCCCAACGAAGACGATGATATTTCCGCCGCTATTTTAACCGATTTGACAAACAGCGGAATCGCCGTACATTTGTCAACCACTGTCGAGAAAATATCTGATACAGAAGTTATTGCAAACGGCAAAAGCTACAAAGCCGACAAAGTGCTAATTGCCGTGGGTCGCAAGCCAAACATTGACGATTTGCAACTGCAAAACGCAAACATAGAGTTATCCAACGGGTACATTAAGGTTGACGAAACTTTGCAAACGAATGTTCCCAATATTTGGGCAATGGGAGATGTTCGCGGTGGCCCGCAATTTTATTATTTGTCAACGGACGATTTTCGCATAATTAGCAACCAACTTTTCGGGGATAAATCTCGCAAATTATCCGATAGAAACCCTGTACCTTACAGTATTTTCACTAATCCAACGTTATCTCATATAGGATTAACCGAAAAATCGGCAAAGGAGCAGAATATAAAATATCGGCTGTTCAAAATGGCGGCAGCACCGATAGTTCGCACAAAAGTAACACAAGATATGCGAGGTATGTTAAAAGCATTGGTTGATCCCCAAACAGAGCAAATTTTGGGCGTTACGTTATATCATATTGACTCTCACGAAGTGATAAATCTTATTAGTTTAGCAATGGAATTAAAACTGCCGTATACCGCTCTTCGCGACCGCATTTATACGCATCCTACAGCAACCGAGGGGCTAAATGATTTGTTTAATAACGAGATAAAATAATATTGAAAGTGTTTTGCAAATGGGCAACTTTTGTGGTTGTCTTTTTGCGTTGGGTTATTCCTCGTCTTCATTAGGAATATACACTTCTTGATAATTGTTTTCCGCATCAAAAAAATAATTGTACTTATCGGAAACTTCATTAAAAATACATTTCATTTGTACCAGAATCTAAACAAAATTGCCAATTTTTCAGCACGCTTGCTCCTAATAGCAAATTTCGCTCTAAAACGCCCTGATATTCCGCCGCCATAACAGGCAAATTGCGAATGCACAAATCTCCAAAATGCACATAATTGATAGTGTAAAGAGTTGCATCGTATTTGTGGTTGCCAATTATAATTTCTTGCGTGTGGTTTTTTTCTTTTCCCCATTTTTCAGCCATTGTTGTAGTCCACAAAGTATTTTGGCTACCTGTGTCGATGATTGTTGGCAAAGGTTTTGGCGTAACAAAAGGCAACTTAATTCCAATTCCTAAATCCGCCTTGTATCTGTGTTGGACAATTTGCAACGGAATTTTATACTTAAAAGTAATTTCTTTCATTTATAATTCCACCTATCCGCTTTCGTTGAGGGATATGTTCCAGTTCTTAGATATTGATAAATATAGCCCTCTTCCTCTTCTCTTTTTTGAGTGTAATCTTCAATAATGCTGTAAGCACCTTTGCCTTCTGGGATAGCCGCCGCTAAAAACCCAACATATCCTGGATATTTCCTATCAAAATATTGTTCCCAACGCAACATAACATAATGATGCTCAAACCTATCAAACATCTCGTCTTCGGTTAATAACTCTGTGCCTGGATAAATTAGCAAATCTTTCTCGGTTACTTTATTTTCCATATTGTGTTCCTCCTTTTATTTTATACTTAAAAATAATTTCTTTCATTTATAATTCCACCTATCAGCCTTCGTTGAGGGATATGTTCCTGTGTGCAAATATTCATATGTGAACCCCTCTTCTGCATCCCTTTTAAGTGAATAATCAGCAAAAATACTATAAGCAACCTTTCCACCTACAGGAATAGCCGCCGCAAGCCAACCCTCATATCCAGGATATTCTTTGTAAAAATTTTCAGTTTGCCTTAACAACACATGATGATGCTCAAACCTATCAAACATCTCGTCCTCGGTTAATAACTCTGTGCCTGGATAAATTAGCAAATCTTTCTCGGTTACTTTATTTTCCATATTATGTTCCTCCTATGATTATATAATAAACTTCGTGCACTTTGCATATTTAATTTTACCACAAACATCGACAAAAACAAAATTGCAAATAGATTTTTTCAAAATTTATTTGCATGATACACCCATTTTTTATTATAATAACATTAAATAGGTAAACTAAAATATGCGTTTGAAATACTCGCCAAAAAATAAAAAATATTTATCTAAAAAGGAGGCAAAAAAATGACCTGCAAAAAATGCAA
>JGI24700J35501_10930892_pt1 | contig 34773 bp, 28 predicted proteins | sample TergutTh196P1_FD_35501 | JGI IMG/M metagenome (IMG submission 35501)
AAGATCAGTCCAGCTACCGCGATACCAAGCTAAAATAAAGCTGGTGATGGTGGCACCTGTGGCAGCGATTAATGTGGTCGCAAGGTTCCATTTTTTGTAACCAAATAAGGCATAACCCATTTCAGCACCGACGCCTTGGACAAGGCCAGAGAGCCAAACAGTGGCGGCAAATGGACTTCCGATGAGTACTTGAAGAAAACCTGTTAAAAAACCGACCAATGTGGCAACGCCTGGCTTTTGCATGACATAAGGTGCTAAAACAGCAGACATGAGAAAAATACCCCATACGACTTCAAATTCGAGACCACTTAGACCGAGCAGTGCAAAAAGAGGAACCAAGGGTCCCATCCCGACTAAAACAGTGATGAAACAAATGACGGCAAATAAGCCACCCAAAATACTTGAAAGGATAATGTCTTGAAGCTTCCACTCCGTTTGAGCCATCCGTTTTGACAAAAAGACTAACCCGATGAAGACAACCCCGAGAACGAGACCCATTAAAATTTCAAAATTCATACGCATTTAAGCTCCTTTTTAAATGTGAATACAATGTCGTCAACTTCAGTTTCTATTTCATCCACTTTAACAATCGCGTGCCAGTAAGGCTTGTCATTTTCAGCGATGCTGTTCATTTTAGCTTAAAAAGATGCTAAGTTGACGACGTTGAGGTGAAGCGGTTTACCCATGAGGCAATACTGGCATCGCTACTGCGTTGAGGGTGAATTCACCGACAGTGTGACTTGGTAAATAAAATGATCGATGTGTTCGTCTGCGTAGTTAATGATGTCGTTAAAATAAGCGAATAAGTCTTGAACATCTCCTTTTAATTCAGTGGCATAATGAGAAGGTCCTACGTACAAGTTGCGATCGATGGCTAAGTTGACCACATAGGCAATTTGGTCCATATAGTCGTTACTTCCCATGGGATAAAATGAAAACTTGCATAACACATCGAACTTTTTCTCTTGGACTTCTTTTTCTTTTGGAGATAATGCCAAAGGGATATCTGCTTCTGTATCGCCAGGACAACCTTTCGTAAAAGTCGCTTCAAGGGTCATGTGGGTTTTGCCATCATTGGCTGCGATGAAGAGTTCTTTAACTGCATTCACCACATTGAATTTGTGTCCCCGGTAAGTGGTTGACAACGCATCGGTATGGGACCAGACATGACGTGTATCCACTTGTTTGAGCGCAGATAAAATATGCCTCACATAGTCGTCACGCATGACCGAAAGTGAAAACCGACAACCGGTAATGTCTTTGTTTGTACCACAACCAGACCACGGGTACTGCTTATTTTTTTCCATGAAAAAACACCTTCTATCCTTCTGATTTATTTAAAATCCTGAAAAAGGTGCATTTGATAAATAACGATTTTTGATTGATCGATATGAATCACTCCCTACGCTAGTTCGAACTAGATCAGGTTCTTTGGATTGAAACGCATGTTTCTCTCAGCCAGACGCTTTGGCACTCCAGGATTTTATGAGCCTTATTATAGCAGATTAAGAGAAAGAATGCAACTTTTTGAAAGCCGTCATGGCTTTTATGAGATCACGCTGAAAAGTTTAGAAGATGAAGAAGGCTGATTTTCGCTGATGTGCTAGGATTTTAGATTTTTTTTGACTAAAAAACCTAAAAAACCTCTTGAGAGAGTAGAAAGAAGAGCTGAAATATGCTATACTATTGCTGTTGATTTTTCATCATATTGAAGATAATAAGAAACGAGGTAGAGCGAATATGACGATAACTTGCGAAGGCTGCGGTGCAATGCCAACGCCAGAACAAACAGTATGCAGATTCTGTGGGACTGAACTTGACCTTTCTGAACGAGAAGTAGCTGTTGAGGTGAACGATCAGTTAGTGGATCATGCGACTGAGTCATCGGTTGAAAATGAGCAACAAGAAGAAATCAGTGAGCCAACAACAGAGATAGAGCCAGCAGCATTACAAGAAAAAGTGACTGACAACACGGCTCAAGAGGTTGTACCCACAGCGGAAGAAGTGACTGACAACACGGCTCAAGAAGTTGTACCCACAGCGGAAGAAGTGACTGACAACACGGCTCAAGAAGTTGTACCCACAGCGGAAGAAGTGACTGACAACACGGCTCAGGAGGTTGTACCCACAGCGGAAGAAGTGACTGATAACACGGCTCAAGAGGTCGTACCCGCAGCAGAGGTTACACCGAAAGAGGCGATTCAAGTTAATCAACAGTCAGCTGAAAAAGGATTCTTTAACAAATGGTTTAGTAAGAAATAATTAAACGAGAAGTCGAGCGCATGAGCTGCGATCAGGTACTTCAATCAATCGCAATAGAAAATGAGGTGTTAGACATGTTGAGAAGCGCAATCATTGAAGTGGTCAAATATCAAGGAAGTCCTGATGTGTTTGCTTGGCGATTTCCGGACACAGCACTTGGTACATGGACACAATTGATTGTGAATGCGTCACAAGAAGCGATTTTGTTTAAAGGTGGTCACGTTTATGACATGTTTGGCCCTGGCAGACATACACTATCAACAGCTAACATCCCGATTTTAAACGGCTTACTTAACCTTCCATTTCATGGTCGCTCGCCATTTACTGCTGAGGTTTGGTTTATTAACAAGCAACATACGCTCGACATTAAATGGGGGACGCCGACACCGATTCAATTAAAAGACCCGAAACATGGCATCGTGATCCCTGTTCGTGCATTTGGTCAGTTTGGCATTACGGTTGAAGAGACCAAGCCGTTCATGACGAAACTCGTGGGCACTTTACCGACATTTGATTCACAAGATGTCATCAATTTCTTCCGTGGGATGTATTTGACGAAAGTACGCGCGACGATTTCTAAGTACATCACCGAAAAGGAAATCAGTGTTTTAGAAATTAATGCGCATTTACTTGACTTATCCGATGATTTAAAAGAAAGTATTGATGCGAAGCTAAGAGATGAATATGGCATACGTGTTCTTAATTTTTTCGTTAATGACATGAACATCCCTGAAAATGATGCCAGTGTCGTGCAATTAAAATCAGCTTTAGCGAAACATGCTGAAATGGCGCTTAAAGGCTTTGACAGGGGTGGTGTCACGGGACAAGGCATGGCAGATTTGTCACAACATATTCAAACAAAGCGTACGAAAAAATGCCAAGCATGTCACCATGTGATGGAAGAAGCTGTTCGCTTTTGCGGAAGCTGTGGACATGACACGCAAGGCATAAGAACGAAAAAGGAAGAAGCGACCATTGTGTGCACATGTGGTCATCGTTATCGTGAAACGTATAAATTCTGTCCAGAATGTGGCGTTAAAACACCTCATGTAAAAGCTTGCATCAGTTGTCATGAAGCAATTGATGACCATGCCAAGTTTTGCCATCATTGTGGCATTTCACAATTGGCAACGACTGCTCAGGCGTCTAAATATTGCGCAAACTGTTTAGCAGAAGTTTCTCTTGACGCTAAGTTTTGCATGTCATGTGGTGTGGCAAATTTTAAAATCTGAGAAAGAAAATGATGACCATGGTGGTGCTTCGAAGGAGCGCCATTTTTTTATAGAAAAATGCATGTGTATGACCATAAAAAATGTCACCGCTCAATTTTTTTATAAACGATACCAGCCTCATCACGATTAAGGAATTTATAATCGACTAAATAACGTCTGATAATGGCATAATCAGCATAATATTCCTTAATTATGTTGTTTATTTCAGATTCATGATAACTTTTATCACTTTCAAATAAATGATGAAAAAAAGCAAAGATTTCTAATTTGACTGTTTGTTTTTTTGGAATCATTAATAATTTGCCATCTTTAAAATATTTATTTAAATTTTTCTCCATTTGTCACCTACTCCTTAGTTATTAAATTATGATACTAGGTCATTTTCCATGTTTACTCATTCATTTGCATAAGTAGATCCTCTTTTAATAACTTTGATGTTCTTTGTCCAATGGTGACGAATAAAAGAAATGATAGAATGGTTAATGCACCTAAAGGAACCAAATAATCGAGCGATGAGTTGGTGTGATCAATCGTGGCTAAAAAAACGACAAACAATCCACCATTTATAATCCCTGCGAATGCTCCTAAAAGAAGATATAAGAAGATCTGTAAATACACGGTCTTGGCAATATCCTTTGATGGCGTACCAATCGCACGTAAAACAGCATACTCCTTTCGACGTCTGTACATACCAGACACAATAGTGTTGATGACCCCTAAAGATAGAGATAGGATTACAAGAAACAGCACAACAAGAAAGATTCCATACCGTTCAAGAAACATGGCATTATTCGCTTCAATCATACTTTCTAATGTATGCCATCTAATCTCAGGATATCTACTTCTCAACGCATAGAGTGAGTCAATTGTTCTATCCATATCATTTGTACGTATGAATGCTCCATCGAATACAAAATTTTCTGGTGGTAGTATCTGATTACTCCAATCAATGTAGATGTCAACAAAGGGGGCAAAGCTTAACTCATCAATAATTGCGCCAACCTCAAAGGTAAAGCTTTCTGTAATTGGGAGAATTTCTCCTGTCCACTCTCCTTCTAAATTAGGATTATACCAAATTGTAAGCATGCTACCGACAGCCAAATTGTGGAGCTCTGAGAAGTGTCTTGTAATCACTGCAATGTTATCCAAATTCTCGATATCCATATCAAGTTCACCTTGGGCAATGAGCGCCCCCAACGAGAGGTATCCCACAAAATAGTGCATACCATCAAGGTTGTTGGTCAATAGATATCCTTGTTCATAGCTCAATATTACTGTATTATCAAAACCTTCAATGGCAATTAGCTCATTAATAAATTCGAGATCTAGTTGTGAATCAAATTCTAAAATATCTGATACTGCAATATCTAAAAATATATTAGATTTTAAATGTTCAATACTGTTGTTGTTTATGGTTTGAAGCATAGAGCCACCAAATGTGGCGACTAAGAAAACGAAGAAAATTGAAAACACAATATTTCTTGTTGTTAATAAATTATTTTTCATGTTTAATACAGCAATATCAGCAATACCCTTTGATGTTTTTGCTAACATTTTCTTAGTTATATTCAGAAAGATTTGAATCATAGAAGTAAAGAGAAACAAGAAGCCAAATGTATAAAATAAGATTGCGATAACTGCGCCCCCTCTGTTATCACTTCCATACGAATATTCACTCTCTGAATTGACAAATATGAAAACTGCTAATCCCACTAGAATGCCACCCAAGATGTTCTTCCATCTCTTTTGCATTAAGCCACGATCTACTTCCTGTACAATTTGTATCGGGAGCACACGGCTACACTGAATAGCGGGAATTAACAAAGTGGTAAGAATAATTGAAGAAAAGATTGTAGCAATGAGAACTGCCATTGGGATACTTAGCGTAACAGTAATAGCGAGGGATAGTAGAGCGGAAAATGCACGAAATACGAATATGTGCAACGACATGGCTAATGAAACACCTACTAGTGCGCCACTTCCCACCACAATAAGACCTTGTGCAAAAAGGATTTTCCACAATTGTTTCCCCGATGTTCCAAAAGAGCGCATAACTGAAAATTGCCCTCGATATTTTTCAAGAAATGATTGGAAATTTGAAACAACCATAAAGGAACAAGCTAATATTACAATTGCTGAGAGGATATGAACAAAAATCTGAATCGATGATAAATTCTCTACTTCATCTAAAGCATCAGCAATTGAAGTAATGGTTACATTATCATTAAACTGACGAATATAACTCAACATTTCAACTGTTTGTCCAGGATTATAAAAGGCTATGCCTAAATGATTCCCACTTTGTGTACCAATTAGCCGAGAAAAATCATCAAACGAAATGACAACAATTCCGAAGCCATAGAAATGACTCCCCTGAGATCCTATAATCTCAATAACTTCAAACTTGCTATCGTCAATTATAATATATTCCCCAATATCGACTTCTAAAAATTCTGAAACAACTACTGAAATGACTGCCTGATTCGCTAAAATATCTACCTCATACTCATAGCGACTTCTTGCAATAGGTGTGTTTTCTGTACCAATGGCGTAAACATTTAGTTGTTGGTCAAAATTATGTTCTGCCCTCACATCAAGGTTATCTTGGTGAATGGGTAAGACCTCGCTGACGCCATCTACATTCCTAATCGTCTGCACATACTCAGGCGTGATTTCACCAGCAACAAATGCATCAATGCCACCTGCACGATTTCGTGCATCCTGGATTAAAGCATGTTGAGCCTGTGAAACAAAGGTAATTATCAGGGTAATCAATGCAATGGATAAAGCAACGCTAATGAAGGCAGTAATCATAGTCGATTTATTAGATCGTATATTTCTGATAGCAATGCCAAACAAAGAATAGACCATACTAAAACTACTCCTTTCTGTTTACTTTATTTAGTTGAGACAATACAAAATCAATGGTTAGTTTATTATCTTCTTTGCGATGTTCTGAAAAAATTTTAGAATCATGGAGAAGTATTAATCTATCTGCATATGTCGCAACTTTAGGATCATGTGTCACAATAATACAGCTTTGCTCTCTCTTTTCTTTGACATCAATAAAAGCTTCCATAACAGACAGGGTAGTCGCATAGTCTAAATTTCCAGTTGGTTCATCCGCCAGAAGAACTGGTGGCTCTATTATAATGGCTCTGGCAATGGCGACACGCTGTTGCTGACCGCCTGACATATAGCTTGGTCTTTGATCCTGATAGCTTTCGATTCCCAAGAGTTTCATGGTAGATAAAACACGTTGTTCTATCTCATTTTTAGGCACGCCTTGCATAATCAAAGGAAGTGCAATATTCTCCTGTGCAGTCATATCTTTTAATAAATTATAGTGTTGAAAAACAAATCCTATTTGCTTTCTTCGATATGCTGTTGCATTAGGCTCAATAAAAAAATCATCACAATGCACACCATTAATCGAAACAGAACCTTTGTCTGGAGAATCCATTGCTCCCAAAAGGTTAAGCAATGTCGTTTTTCCTGAACCACTGCGCCCCATGATAACCAAAAGCTCACCTTTTGATAAAGAAAATGAAACTTCTTGAAGCGCAACAACTGATTGCTTTCCAATTGTATATGTTTTCTTTAAATCTTTTACTTCCAGAACATTGTTTTTATTAGCCATCATAAATCTTCCTTTCACATCTCAATAATAACCTATAAATAATTTTTGTCAAATATTCTACGCCATTATTTGTACCATTGAGCCTGTTTTTCAAACATATCTTTGTATTGAACACATGTTCTTATTAATTCTTCATGCGTGCCAGTAGCTAAAATCTGACCATTATCCATTAGAATGATTCGATCTGCAAACCGAGTGATTCCTAATCTATGAGAAATCATAACAACTGTTTTCTCGTGTGTCAGTTCTGAAAAAAGTTTGAATATTTCTACCTCAGCAACAGGATCTAATGCGGATGTCGGCTCATCTAAAACAATTAGATCATATTTTTTGATTAATCCACGAGCAATAGCAAGTCTTTGCCATTGACCACCAGACAAATCAACACCAAAATCATATAGCTTGTCTAATTTTGTATGCATACCTAGATCAAGTTGATTTGTTTTTTTATCGAAACCAACCTTACTGAGTAGTTGTTCAATTTCTTGCTCTGTTACTTTGTCTATTGATTCACCAGCACCAATGAGAATATTATCATGAATAGAATAAATGTACCTAATATAATCTTGCAAGATAGCAGACACTCTTTTTCTGTATGAATTTACATTGTATTCTTGTATGGCATGTCCATTAATCATCATATTTCCATCAAAATCAGAATATAATCTTAACAAGATATTTACTAAAGTTGTCTTCCCTGAACCATTTTCCCCAACAATTGCAATTTTTTCTCCCTTTTCAATGGATAAATCAATTCCGTTTAGCGCATGAGTTGCGCTTCCAGGGTACTTGTAACAGATGCTCTTAAAATCAATTCGATCAATAGAATTAATATTCATCTGTTGAAGGGTTGGTGGTGAACGATAATCACCTAAAATACTCATCATTTGGCTCATAGTTAGTTTCATTTCAGATACTCTGCCCGCACCTCCCCAAAATGATTCTAAAGAGCGTTGAATTGTCAAGATAGCCGTGGTCAACGAGACATATGCCCCAATGCTGAGCGATTCATGGGCTACCATGTAAATCAAGAAAAATGCTGAAAAAAAACTAACAAGTTGCATCAAAATCGCAGAAAGAGCCCTTGATTGTGCCCCCTTCTTCTGAAGTTTGATTTCCTTGGATGTGTAATCATAAAACAGCTCAGACCATCGCTTAAGTAAAAAGGAATCTGAACCAAATATTTTGATTTCCTTCTGACCATTTCGGTCACTAAACAGACCTGTTGTATACATCATTTCGTTAAATGTAGATGCATTATCCCACTCTAAATCAAAACGTCGTTTTTTAAATACTAAAATAATAATGAATTGCGGAAGTGTACTCAAAATCAATGCAATAGGTAATGACCAATGTACTAAGAACATAATAATAGCAATACCGATAATCTCTATGACATTTGTAACAGCATCCACCATATCTTTTAACAATGAAAAACCATCTTCTTGAATTGCCTCATTCGCTTTTCTTAATCTTTTCAAAAACATGTTGTTTTCAAAATGATCTATGTTTACGCTACAAAGTGCTTTATATAATGATTTCTGAATTTCAAATGAAGCATCACGTTTTATAATATCATATAAATGAGAGCTAATCATATTAGATATTACGGCAGCTAATTGAAGCACACAAATTATTCCAACAAGTATCATTACATAGAACAATGGTTGAGAATCAACGTAAACAGCTGTTGCTGCATTCACGACCTGAACATTATAATAAATAAGTGCTGGTGGAACTAGCGAAACAGCTATAGATAATAATAGCCATATCACGACAGCTATTTTATTTCTAGCAATACTTTTTTTATATATAGAAATTATCCATTTAACAAATTTTCTATAACCAACTTCAAGATAGATATCTTGTTCATCTGCCATATCCTCATGATATTTTCTTCGTTCTTCTACTTCTATCATGTAATTAAACCTACTGTCTCAAATTCTTCTAAATATTGCTCATAAGAGATTGATTTTTCTTCAACTTTTAAGTCCTTTATTTTCACTGCAAATGGAAAAATAGTAATATTGAATTCATTTTGTAATTGCTCAAAATTAATACATATGATAGGAAAATCATAATTCTGACTCGTTTTCCATTCTGCAATATCCGATTTTTCTCCAACTGCAGCTATTGTCACAAAATCTTGATATTTTAAATAGTCCCTTTGAATTCTACTCAACATCTCTTTACATTGGAAACAATCAACAGATACAAATAAATATAATTGTTCTTCCTTTTTATTATGTTGCTCCAAGCTATCAATAGTGTCAAAATCACTCAAATCTAATATTGAACCAATTTTAGGACCAATCCTTTCGGGATAGTTGAGCTTATAGTCAACGAACCAAAGCCAACACAATAAAACTCCCATGAAGACAGTCAACAAGTAAAAAAGTTCTGCATACATATTTATACCCTCCCAGACAATTGATCGCCATATAATTGACCCAAAAGCACACCCCAAAAGATTCCTATTGAGGCTAGGCTTATGGGAAGTATTTCATTTAAACGAATTGTATCCATAACAACGAGCAAAGAATCACTGGAAATCAAAAGACAAATAATTGTTATAATTAGATAACAGGAAAAATTAAAGAATCCACCAAAGCCAAGCTTAGATTTAATAAGTTTCCCATAACAAAAACAAGCTACACTTTTTCTCTCTGTTATGACCTTTATATTTAAGGCGATAAAGAAAAGGCAGTAAAAGCAAATTAGGACATATGTATAAATGCTATTAAATAATAGCAATGAAATAAACATAGCCAGCTCAAACAATGGCAAAATCATACCTAAAATACGTCCTAACTGGTCAGGGAAATATTCAAGATTGGATGCAAATAAAATTGTATCACGATACCATCGCAATTTTGCAACACTGCAAAACAAAAATTTTACTGCCAATACTATAAGTAAGACATCATATATCGTTCTCATTTTTTCCTCCAATTTATAAGTAAAAAATTAAAAAATTAAGTAACCCTAAGAAAAGTATTGAAATGTTTTTAAAAATAGTTGTGAAATTAACAAAGCGTGGGAGCGTTACATAACACCCACAGTTTATATCTGTTACATTTTCCTTTCCAGAAAACATTAAGCAAATATATATGAGTTGAATAAACACAATAAGCAATGATGCAAATCTAACATACCCAGGGAAAATTAACATCGGCGTAACAATAAATTCAATTGACAGTAGTAAGATAGGATTTATCTTCTTAAAAATATTGGAATTCAAAGTGTACTCTTGGAATGCACGATAATAGTCTCCCAATCGTTGGTTCTTTTTTATAACACTTCTGTAATAAATAATCAAAAGTAAAGCAGAGAAAATATAGTTTAGAGGATGATAGCTAGAGTAATCAAAGAAACTTAAAAACATCGTCATATTCCACCTCTCCTTGTTCATTGCAAAACAACAAACATGGCGTTTCTGTCATATTTATTGTTTCTATAATAAGTGCGTACTCTTCTAGACTCGCTTCATCTATCCAATATAAATGGACAGGATGGTTATACGCTGTTCTTATCCTTCGCACTGCCTTGTAAAATAACTCAATATCTTCCTCTTGCTCCTTTTTCAAGCTTATAAGATAGCAACAATCTTTCTTCAATTTAAGTGTTAACAAATCTCGCCTAGATTCAAAAAAATCCATTCGTAAAGCTAATTTTTTTGATAATAATGCAAATACTAAGATAGTAAAAATTATAAATGAAATAAGTGAGTAAATATATATCATTGTACTCTTTGCATTCCTTCCTTCATTTTATTTAGATCAGTTTTTTATCTCTAAATCTATATAAAATTTTTATAATTTGTAGCAATTCAAAACTTTCAAGTCACAGATAGATTGAAAGTTTTAATTAACACTCATGGCCTGTTGCACATCTGGTTTGGTTTCGACATACAGTTGTAGTAGTGAATACTTGTCTATTTCCAACCCATCTTACTGTAGTTGTTGATACGCGAGTTCTCCAGTTTGCTCTTCTCGCTCCTGTTCTATCAAGACTCCAATTTTCAACTCCTAATCCACAGCTTCCTTTAACAATGTCAATAGAATTTCCATGTTTGTTTAGGGAGGGTGCAATATACATTTTCATATTTAACAGCTCCTTTTTTATGATTTTGAAGGAAGGAATGCAAAGAATACAATGATAAAATTTACTTCCCAGAATTTTCTGCTAACCATAGCTCTAAACACAGCATAGAAAAAATCTCATTGCTAAATTCTTTCCCTGCACGAAAATCCTGTAACATTGTAAGCCACTCTTCTTTATTCACGTCTGACTCACACAGGTGTTCTTGCCGATACTGCTCCACAACTGAATATACCTTGCTCCAAACCTCATTAATCCCTTTAAATGACAAAGAAACATGCTGAGTTTTTTGAGTTTTATTGATAATTCCTGTGGGAAGATATTGCTTCATACCTTCTCTGATTAAATATTTATCTTTAGTTTTTTGAAATAGCATTTCACCTGGAATAGTATAAATGAATTCAACTAAATCCTTATCCAAAAAAGGATGGCGCATAGAAATATTAAATATTGGTGCCATATCTCGATCTAAAAGCTTAAACGTTCTAGCATAAAATATTTGCGTATATATATGCCTTTGATTCTGCGTTTTTATCTTACTCATATTACTTTTGAGATGAGCTAACATAATATCATCTACTTCCACGCTTTCACGTTTGATAAGATTTTTTATGATGCTTAGGTATATTGATTCATCATACATATGGCTAACATCTTTGAGATACTTAAATAGATAAAAAATCCTTCCACGCTTCATTAAATCAACACTTGTAAGCGGAGTTCCAGCCAACAAATAATCCGCTGCATAACCATCAATAAGATTTACAATATTATTCTGAAAAGCGTATTCTAATATTTTCAACGTAAAACTAGAAGACAGCGATGGACAATGTGGTTCGTTTGAAATCGGGTATCGTTCGGGATAGTTTACCAACATCCCACAATCATCACAATTCACTAACCCAGGCTCTGTATTGTACATGCCACATACTTCTTGTATCAATGATGTTTCATCGCAATCCTGAAGCTGAGCAAACACACCACTCACTGGCTGAATATCATCTATTTCTAAGATACTTTTTGAAATTGCAAACAAAGTAGTAGAATCTAGCCCGCCACTCATAGCGACTCCATTTTTTTCAGGCAATAATCGGCGTTCTAACGCTTGAGTCATTAGAATTCGAAATTGTTCAAAATATTCATCCTCTGTTTTATAGCGAGTAATAGCTTTTACATCACTCAAATCCCAATATTTGTTTGTTTCTATTTTACTACTATCCAAATTGATGGATACATAATGTCCAGGTAACACTCGAAAAACATTAGCATATGGTGTTTCATTGCCAGTATAAATCCCATTTAACTGAAGAAAATCTCTAAAATACTGTTTGTTCCATTGCTGTTGATCAATAATTTCTTCTAATAAAAATAAATCTGTACTGGCATTTAAAACGTTATTTGAAAAACACCAAAATATTTCTTTTATCCCTAATGGATCAATAACAAGGAATACTTTATTTTTTCTCTTATCAAACAATATAAAGGAAAATTCACCATTCAATTCACTAAAGATTTTCGCACCGCACTTCTCATATAACAGCAACAAAAATTCTTCATTAAATTGTAATTCATACTTATCGCAAAGTTCAGACCAATTAAATATTTCAATATCCCCAAAAATGCAAATATCATCATTTGATATATTAGAGACATCATATTTATACTTACATGTTTCAATACTCATAAATGAGCAGATATCATCTTTATAATAATCTTGATCGGTTATTTTCAAAGATTTAAATTTACTTTTACAAACTTCTTCTAAAGTTTGAGGTGGATCAGATCCCCTATTAATACTCCATTTAACCCACTTCATGAAAGTTTTCACTCCTTAACATAACATTGTACTTTGAAGTTTCATAATCTGCTTCAAAGAAATTTTCATCCCCTAACATAATCCAAGCATGTGCACTGAATGGAAAAGGACAAGTACCGATAACCAGCGAAACGGGCAACCCATACTTTTCTCGAATCACGCTGTATAGAAAAAAGGATTGGTGAATGCATTGGGCTTCAAATGGAAGGAATCGGCAAGTTGACATGCACGCTATAATCCAATTATTCATCTCATTATCAACCATCAATAATTCCTGCTCAGAATAGGAGCTATAATCAATCAATGGATACCCCTCACTATCATGAGAATACTCCTTAAACATTCGTGTCAGACCACGCTTCTTAAGCTTAGTGTTGAATTTAATAATAGAATAGTATGCATATAACCAATAATAGCATCGTTTCATAAATGAATCTTCATCCCTTCTTATGAGATTTTTTTTTGATTATTTTTTCTGCATGAAGTTCGTTCAAGAATTTCTCCACATCTTCAAAGGCTTGTTTTTCAGACATCTCATATTCAACAACCATTTTTTTCACTATTTCTTCTTGAGATAACGCCTGTTCAATACATTCCCAAATGTATGATGATACATCATACAAAGAGTAAAACTGACCGCTATCCATATCCAACAGTATAAAGCCAGCTTCATTTTTTTGTACAACGATTTCTGGATTTTTAACAAATATCATGGTATACCAACTTTCTTCGTGCCCGTCTGATTGCTACTAATACTTATTAAAAAAGAAATTTTGATTGGTAGCAATTTCATTGATAGCATCAGCAATATATTTAACTTCTTTCTGTGTCATTGTCGCATGTAAGGAAATCCTCACCCAGCCTGGTTTATTCCCATAAATTCCATCTTTAACTTGATTATGAATGTCGTAAGAAGAATGGTCATCAATTTTCAAAAGTTCATGAGCATAAATGGCTGCACAAGAGCAACCACCTCTCGCTTGGATACCGTAAAAATCACTCAATGCTTTAGTTACAATGCTATACGATAGCCCATTAACAACAAATGAAATTATAGGCATTCTATTTAAATTTTTGGGAGCAAACACACGAATTCGTGAATTAGCAGTTAATGCATCAATTAAATAATTTGTAAAATATGATTCTCGCAAATGCATGAGTTCAGAACCAATTTCATCTATTAATTGATGTGCCAAGCCTGCTCTAACTGTTTGAAGAATAGCAGGAGTCCCCGGATCTTCCCTTTTTGATATCTCATCAAAGAAAACAAATCTTTGTTTTGGATCTGCCCACAGAACAGTTCCTCCAGCTGGAATAGTTGGGGTTTCACATTTATATAGTTCTGGTTTAAAAAGCAATACGCCTGGACCGCTTGGTCCACCGAGAAACTTGTGAATTCCCCAAAAGGCTGCATCAATATCACCATTACTAAAATCAAGTGATGCGTGTGGAGCCATTGCAGAATAATCAACAACAACGATTCCATTATATTTTTTGATTATCCTCACAGCTTCAACATAGTTTGTTACTATTCCGGTAACATTAGAACAAGCAGTAAATGATCCAATTATAAGGTCGTAAGTTACATATTTCTTTAATGCTTCTTCAAGAATATTCAGATCAATAACACCATTGACGTCTGTATCCACAATAACAACCTCTGCTCCAAGAGCAACCCACGTTAAATAATTTGTGTTATGTTCAAAGCTTGAAATGAATACTACTGACTGACTTACCTTATCGACTGACATTATTTCTTGAAATCTGTGTAGTGCAAAGGTTGCACCGGAACCACCAGTAAGCAATTCGTATTTTTCTGTAGCCTTACATGCATCTAATACAGTTGCTCTTGCTTGTTCGTATACAGAATTAATATATCTACCAATATAGGAGTCATTTGAATGTGTATTGCCATAAAAAGATCCGATTTCATTGATTATTTTTTCTTCAATCGTGCGATATAATCTTCCACTAGCTGCCCAATCTGCATAAATTAGCTTTTTTTCTCCATTATGGGTTTGTATAACATTATTAATCCCGATTATACTTTTGCGATATGGTTTTATCATTTTATCTTGCAAATATTTCATACATATACAATGCCTTTCTTAATCAGTAAGTATTATTTTAAATTGTAGTGGTTTGTGTCCCTCTCTAATATTAAATGGAATGGTTTAATATCATTTGAATAATCTTTCTCTGGGTAATAACATTGATCTAGTGCCATGACATATCTTGATTATAACATGAGTTTATCTTGATTATAACATTAAATTAATGTCATTTTTCATATTCTATCATATTCTATCATATTTTGTCGTTAATTGATGGCTAGAACAAAAAAATTAAAATTATTTTATAATTATGGTTATTTTTCGCTTTTATGCACTAAATATCTGGCTGATAAACCACATATAATAACGTCAAATCATCTTGTTCATCAACAAATCCTTCATGTTCATAGATTATGAATTTACGTGCGCACAAGAAAAAAGTAATAGCGCCATGTCTGCCCGACTAATGCTATTACTTAAACTTTAATTGTTTGAGCGCTAAAAGTTTGTGGTGATATCAATCTTTAAGCATATTTTTAAAATTTCCACTTGACAGATAACAGCAATCAAAGAGACAAGCGTCGTGAGAAGTTGGGTCGTTAAGAAAGTTCAATATATCTTAAATCAGGATTGTTTTGTCGTAAGGCATTAAGCACCTGATTTTTTTCAAATTCCATAAATTCATGGCTAAAGATCACATAATCAAAAATTTCATTGGTGTTGGTGGCGTCATCTCCATCATGTAAAAGATGAATGCGTCCATTTTCTTGCATACCATTTAAGCGATGAAGGAGAATGCTTAAATCATCCCTTTGGGTATAATACAATTGTGGATCATCAGATTCGATTAATCGGTGTGACTCATCAAAAGTTGGGGCAATAATTGCGACCCTTTGATTGTTTAAGTTATAAGTTTGTAACATTTCATCAATGTGTTGATTTGTAACAGCTGCTTCAAAAGCTCTCTTTAACATCAGCATCTACTCCTTCGTTTTAGCGATTACGCCATTTGTGAACCAAATAAATCAGACCAACTGCTGGTTGACTTGTCATGTCATTACCCTTCCTCTCGTTTTTCAGTCTCATTAATAGTATAACCGATCTCGGTTGGCGATATCATGATTGAAGCGACAGATTTTAGGGAAGGCGTGACTCATTTTTTTGTCACATGCCATGAAGTAGATGAAATTCTAAAAAATAATAAACGCTAAAAAAGTAAATGATATTGATATGCTTCAATACGTAGATTATTCATTTGCAGTTGGTAATGCTCACAAGAGTGTTTTAAATATAGCTGATCAAATAGTTGGAAGGATGGAAGAAAACGATTTTAAAGAAGCATTAGATGTTGTAATATCAGATAAATTATAGTTAAATATACCCAACAGAAATGGAGAGGATTGAATTGAAAGAAGAACAGAATATAGAATTAACAGGTGGCAGAATTGGTAAAATTAGCAAAGTAAAAGATCGAGTATGTAGACCTGCCAATCCATGGACGCCAACAGTTCATCATTTTTTAAAATTTTTAAATGATAATGGTGCAGATTTTGTACCTATTCCTTATGGGATAGAAGAGGATAAAGAATTTGTTTCGTTTATTCTGGGTGACGTATATAATGATCCACTTCCTAAAATATTTACAGAAGATTTTATGATTATTTCGGCAGCGAAATTATTGTCAAGGTTTCATAAATTGAGCGAATTATATATTGAAAATATTGATAAAAATAGTACATGGATGTTGAGTCCTGTTCATCCAATTGAAGTGATTTGTCACGGTGACTTTGCACCCTATAATACTGTTATTGTCGATGAAAAAGCTACAGCAATTATTGACTTTGACACCATTCATCCTGGGTCGAAAATTTGGGATGTATCATACGCTATCTATCGCTGGGTTTCGTTTATTGATGATGGTGAAGAAAAATTTGCTGAAAATATGAGAAAAACAAAATTATTTCTTGATACTTATGAGATGATAGATAAATCAAAAGAGTTACTTATTAATGTTTTAATTGATCGCTTACAAAGTCTAGTGAATTTTATGAAATCAGAGGCATTGGCTGGAAATATGGATTTTCAGAAAAATATTGATGATGGTCATTTACAAAAGTATATTGATGATATTGATTATTTAAAGAAAAACGAAAGGAGAATTATCAATGCAATTAAATAAAGAAAAATTAAATTTTCCAGTTTGGCCAATCTTTTTTGATGCAGGAGCAGATGTTGACCTGTCTCAATCTTTTGAACTGTCGGAATATCAATCAAACTGATGGTTTTCATTGGCAATCGTCCGTGTGACATAGTCACGAAGCGGGAGGAAGTCAGGGTTATGTTGGAATTCGTCACTGGCCATGATTTCATAGGCATCTTGGCGTGCAACGTCTAGAATTTTATAGTCTTCAATTAAATTCGCCATTTTAAATGTGGGTAGTCCGGATTGTTTGGACCCAAAAAAATCACCAGGGCCACGTAATTTTAAATCTGCTTCAGCAATTTCAAAACCGTCGTTAGAAGCAGCAATGACGCCAAGACGTTCTTTTGCTTCCGCATTTGTCGCATTGGAGAGGAGGATGCAGTAAGCATGTTCAGTCCCACGTCCGACTCTACCGCGTAATTGATGGAGTTGAGATAAGCCGAAGCGGTTGGCATCGTAAATGAGAATTAAGTTGGCATTGGGGACATTCACACCAACTTCAATAACGGTTGTCGAAATCAAAATTTGAATGTTGTTCTCGGCAAAGTCATGCATGATTTCGTCTTTTTCAGATTTTTCAAGTTTGCCATGCATCAGACCAACTGTTGCGATGTTTTTAAAAGCATCTTTCCACAACTCGTAAACCAAAGTGGCATGTCTCAGATCTTCAAGCACTTCTGATTCATCAATTAAAGGGGTGATGATGTAAACTTGCTGTCCTTTATCAAGAATCTGTTCTTTGATGAATTTTTGTGCATCTGCAAGCTTGGTGTCGCCAATGACGAAAGTTTGAATCGGCTTTCTACCAAGTGGAAGTTCTTTAATGGATGAAACATCCATGTCACCAAAGGCTGAAATAGCAAGTGTGCGTGGAATGGGTGTGGCACTCATCATTAAAATATCAATGGCTTCTCCTTTTTGGCGAAGCTTTTTGCGTTGATCGACCCCGAAGCGATGTTGTTCGTCTATGACAGCGAGGCCGAGCTGGGAAAAGATGACTTCTTCTTGAATCAATGAATGGGTGCCAACCAAGAGATGAATCTGACCAGCTGCAAGTTCAGCCAATAGGTCACGACGTTTTTTACCTTTGATGTTGCTGCTTAAAAAAGCAAGGCGATAATCAGGCAAACAAGCAAACATGTTCGTTAAAGCAGTTAAATGTTGTTTTGCCAAAATTTCTGTTGGTGCCATGATGGCACCTTGGTAACCGGCAGTGATGGTAAAAAGGAGGGCAATGGCAGCAACCACAGTTTTTCCACTGCCCACATCGCCTTGTAATAAACGATTCATTCGAGCAGCATCTTTTAAATCTGTTGTGATTTCTTTTAAGACACGATGTTGTTCAGTGGTGAGTTCAAATGGAAGCTGGTTCATAAAATGCTGAATTTTCTCATCATCAGCTTCTTTGGAAAAGCCTGTTTTGGTGTATTTGATTTTCTTTTTAAGGACATGTAGTTTGAGTTGGAATTTAAGTAATTCTTCGTATTTGATGCGACGTGCTGCTTGTTTGACTTGTTCATTGTTTTCGGGAAAATGGGCAAATTTAATGGCATCAGCCGCTGATATTAAGCGATATCTTTCGATCAAATGTTGAGGCAAATCATCATTAATTTGTCTGTGATAGTGGGTATAAGCAGTGTGAAGCATTTTTTGAAAGGTTTTGCTTGTTAAATCGTGAGATAGACGGTAAGCTGGCACAATGCCATCATCGTCATGAATACCCAGTTTAAGGGTGGTTGCTGTCATCAGTTTGCGGCTTAAATCCCATTTGCCTGTTACTGTGACAGGTGCTTCCATCACCAATTTGTTTTTCAAAAACGCCCGGTTAAAAATGATGACTTTGATGATGGCATCACCGATTGCGATGGAAAATTGTGTCTTTGATTGTTGGCGTCCGTAAAAACTGTTGGTAGCGGGAACGACTATTTGGCCTGCAATGGTGATTTTTTCTTCGTGTTTGGCTAAGTTAAGGTCAATAATGTCGTAGGAATCGTAGCGATTTGGATAGCTTTCCAACAGGTCGGCAACGGTGTGAATATGTGAAGCCTGCAGTTTTTCGAGTAGGGTAGGACCGATGCCTTTAACTGTTGCGACTGAAATTTCGTTTAGTGACATAAAAAAGCGTCCTCCTTTGATTTAAAATGAGTCATTGTATCATTTTACCACGAATGGCAGTTGCTGACAATCAATTGTTGACATGCTTTTTGCGTACGTTATCACGAGAAAATAAGGACGAATTGCGTAACAGTACTGGTTTTTTTGTGGAAGGTTACCTTGAAAAATTGAATTCTTATGAAAGCAATCAGTTTTTTTCTTGATAACAATAGTATTTGCTTTTGAAATTTGGTATAATTGAACAATATGTGAAAGTTTTGTGATTTAAAAATGGTATAGACCTCATGTTTGGTCGATGTTGTGATAACTTTCAAAAGCAGTATTTTAATGGATGGCTGGGTATGTGCCATCAAAAAGTTTGAGAGAATGAGGTTTTTTGACGATGAAAAATATAACATTGAAACTCTTTGAATACTTATCAGCTGCTCAACATAGTGATTTATCTGTTCATTATAATTTAAACAATTATCCAGCATATTGGTTTTTAGACGAGATTTTGTCGTTTGGTCAGTTAGAACATGTTGCAGGCAAACGAACAGTTATTCAGTTACGACGACCGATTTTAAAGGATCAAGAAATTGAAATAAGTGCGTCTTTGGCTGCTATTTTAAACTTACTTCAACAAGGTTACGCTGAAAGTGAACATGTTCTCATTTCAAAAGATGAGCTGGAAAAAACATTACGCTTGGAAATAGATGCGATTAAAAGAAAGCTCAAAGATGAAAACAAAAGTACCGTTATTTTAAATGACTGGCAACAATTATTACTTCATGTGGATCAGTCTCGGATTTCCAGCGATGTTGCTTTCAAACGCACAGAAAATTTAACACATGTGAGTGAGCAACTTGTGAGAGAATATCAAAAGTGGCAAACTGAAGTGAAGCAAAAAAGCGTTGCGCAGCGTCAATTGTTAAAAGAAGAAGCGTTGTATGATCAACTGCTTGCTTTGTCTGCTGAAGCTGATTCATCAAACAAACTGTATGTAGGAATGGGTGTTTTACATCTGCCAGGCGAGCCATCTGTTTATCATCCATTGTTGACAATGGGTGTTGAATTAGTTGTTGATACAATGCAAGATGTCTGTGAATTGGTGTTTGACATGCAGGATTTGGTCATTGATGCTATTTTTGAACAGGTGTTGCTTGACCAAGCAAAGGTTGTTCAAGACATGCAGCCTCAGATTGATGCCATTAAGAGGGATCCTTTTAATGATGCGGTCATGGCAACTTTTTTGAAACAGGTTGTGACGTCTATTCATGCTGAAGGTCGCTATTTTTCTTCCCCGGTTGATGCTGTGTTGGATTTTGGGCATGTGCCGCAAGTGCTTCATCGTTCTGTTTTATTTGTGAGAGAAGCGCACGGTTTGGGTGATGAAAAAAAGCTAAAACGTGTGATCGAGCACTTGTCAAAGGGGCATCTGCCTTCTGATGTACTTGCAAGCATTGGTGATCCTCATTTTACGGCACGTGGTCAGTATCAGTCACAACATATGCAAGGTGACCAGTTAAATCCGTTGTTTGCTTGGGAATCTGATGGACCTGAACAACAGATTTTAAGTCACTTAAATACACATGCTGCAGTCGCTGTTTTTGAATCAGATCAACACGTTAAGTTTTCTGTGATTGCCCATTTAATCACCTATTCGTTAGCGACGAAACAACGGCTTTTAATTGTGAGTGAAGATGAAAATGAATTAGCTGAAATACAAGCACTTTTGCCTGCTTATTTACAAGGTGTTCATCATCAAATGCCAGCGAAAAGAGCTGACTATCAACTGTTGAAAGAGCAGTTAATGCTTCTATATCAAAAGAAAGAAAATTATACCCTTTCACAGTTTGAAGCGGACAAAGTGATCGCTGAGTTTGAAAGGGTTAAAAATAGTTTGCAAGCGACCCTCAATCAAGCAGTTGATGATCGACAGTTGAACAGTGATAAGGTTTTTTGGAAAGACAAAGCGTATCGTCCTTATGAATTAGCACAGCTTGTTTCGACATTAGGTCAAAAATCCCAATGGGTGATTGATCTTATTCCGCTTACCATGCGTTTTGAAGTTGAGGCGTCAGAAATTAATAGAATCTGGGAATTAAAGCCTTATTTTACACCAGAAAATCTAGCCTTATTAAACTATGATTTTATCAATTTAAATGAACTGAATGACGATGTTGAGTATCAACAAATGCTGAGGTTAGAAGCGGCGTATTTAGCGTCGCATCAAGTGGTTGGGGATCAATTCCAAGAGCTGTTTGATGCGCAAACAGACATTAGGTTTGTCCAATATGTGTTTGATCAATTGCCTAAATTAATGACTGCTGTTTCAAGTGTGGTCACTGCTTATGGGAAAGACATTTTTAAAAAAGCACTGGTTGACGCTGCTTACCATCATCTGTTAACGATTGCTTTGTCTGAGCTTGATGAAGCGTCTAACCCTTTTGAAAATGCGCAAGCTTCAACAGATGAAAAGAAAAGCTATCTTCAACAATTAAATCAATTATTTGATGTTTCATCGGCTGATTTAATGGCGCTTGGGATTCAAGATGAAGCACAGTTGGTTGAATTTTACGATCAGAGAAAGTCTGACATGGTCGGTGCTTTGCAAGCGGCCCAATTGATTTTGATTTTCAATGAAAATTCAAAAGCGTTATCCAGTGCGTTTAAAGGCGTGCTCGGAGAAGACATGGTGATGATGGATGGGCTTTATCAAGCAGCAGCTTTACGGTTGCGTCAAGTGGAGTTTGAAATTTATTGGTTTCGTGTAAAAGCACGTTTTATGCGTATTTATCAGCCACTTCTTCACAAACCGCATCTTCATCCTTTGTGTTTGGCGCTGTATGGTGCGCTGCAGCATGAATCCATTGATGAATTTAAGCGGATTTTAAATGAAATCACAGCACTTATGATCAAGCGGCAAAACTTTATCACTTTTGGTGCGTTTATCGATGACATGCGTGTGATGATGCCGAATTTTACAGCTTTTGTTATGTCTGAAGCGCATGCCTCATTGACGACAGTTCCGCATTTCAAAGCCGCTTTTGAGCAAGGCCAGTTAACTTATTTTTTGACTCAACTTCAAGCTTATGAAGCTGAGCCTTTGGATCAAGCGTTGGATCAGCTTAAAAATCAGCTGCTGGGCTTACAACATGAAATGCTTGAAATAGAGAGTTGGAAAAATTTACAAGCTGTTGATCAGGCTGCACTTATGGCGACCATTCAGTTACTTGAAGAAGCATTTCCTGCATGTGAGAAAGTCAATGAGCACTTGCTTTTGCTTTCACAAGCTGTCTTTATGCCGCTCAATGCGCATCAGACATTTAAATTGACTGATCCACCGTTATTCGATTTGGTCATTTTTACCGATGCATCTCGTGCTAATCTCATGAGAATAAGCGACTTGATGCATGGTCATAAAGTGATTGTGTTTGGCAATGAAGTTGAAAAACCGCTTCGACCTTTAAAGTTTCAAAGAGAAGACGCTGACAAGTTAGTGCAACAGTATGGAGAAACGTTTCACCACTTTGGCGAGTCCTATTTTGAAGGATCTTTGTTTAATCTGATGATTCATTCAGCTGCTTGGGAGGCGCAGGTTACCTTACCGACGGGATTGAGTTCAGCTGTTTCAACTAAGAAAGAAACGGTTGCAACAGGTGCTGGAAAATGTGAAACAGTGGTTCAAGAGGCGTTGTTTGATGCTTTAACAAAAATGGGCTATGATGTCAAGTGTCAAGTTGAAATTGGAAGCATGATGGTCGACTTTTTGATCCGAGGTGAGTCCACTGTGCTAGGCATTAACATTGTTGGAGATCAACCATTAGAAAGAGAAGTGCTGAAGCTTCAAATAGAAAGAGAGATCTCGTTAAGACGCAGTGGCATAGCGATTCAAACGATTCGAGCGGTCCAATTTTATTTGAGCTCACGAAAGGTTTTAATGGATTTATGTGCCAATTTAGAAGGGTTAGAAATTTACCCATTAAAGAAGTAAAGGAAGTGGAACGACATGTCGTTTAATCATATCAAAATTGAAAAAAAATGGCGATCATATTGGCAAAAAAATAAAACCTTCGCAACAGGTACAACACCTGGTGCACCTAAGTTTTATGTGCTCGATATGTTTCCCTACCCATCTGGAGCAGGTCTTCATGTGGGACATCCAGAAGGCTATACGGCAACAGATATTTTAGCACGGATGAAACGCATGCAAGGGTATAATGTGCTTCATCCAATGGGTTGGGATGCTTTTGGACTTCCAGCAGAGCAGTATGCATTAGATACTGGCAATGACCCACGTGAATTTACGGAGCAAAACATCCAAAATTTTAAACGACAAATTCAAGAGTTAGGTTTTTCTTATGATTGGGATAAAGAAATTAATACAACAGATCCCAATTATTATAAATGGTCACAGTGGATTTTCACGAAAATGTTTGAAAAAGGGCTGGCTGAAATTAAACATGTTGAAGTCAACTGGTGCGAAGCCTTAGGGACGACCCTTGCGAATGAAGAAGTTTTGACTGTCGATGGGAAAATGGTTTCTGAGCGTGGGGAGCATCCTGTTGTGAAAAAGCCCATGCGCCAGTGGATTTTAAAAATTACAGCCTATGCTGAAGCGTTACTTGAAGACTTAAATGACTTGGATTGGCCAGAGAGCTTAAAAGAAATGCAACGTAATTGGATTGGTAAAAGCGAAGGGGCTTTGGTTCATTTTACCATTGCAGATCATGCTGTGTCATTTGATGTCTTTACTTCTCGTGTTGATACTTTGTTTGGTGCAACTTATGCTGTTTTAGCCCCTGATCATGCATTGGTTGCTCAAATTACAACGGATGAACAACGGGTAGCAGTTGATGCTTATGTGTCGCTGGCACAAGCGAAAACTGATTTAGAACGGACGGAACTTGCTAAAGAGAAGACAGGTGTGTTTACAGGCGCTTATGCCATTCATCCGATTACAGGTGAAAAATTGCCTGTTTGGATTGGTGACTACGTGTTATCAAGCTACGGCACAGGTGCCGTCATGGCGGTGCCTGCTCATGACGCACGAGATTATGAATTTGCTGTGAAGTATGATTTGCCCATGATTCAAGTGATTGAAGGGGATATCAGCACAGCCGCTTATACGGGAGATGGTTCACATATTAACTCGGATTTTTTGAATGGGCTTCATAACGAAGAAGCAAAAGCGGCCATGATAGCCAAGTTGATTTCCCTTGAAAAAGGGTCGAAAAAAACCAATTACAAGCTTCGTGATTGGGTCTTTGCGCGCCAACGTTATTGGGGAGAGCCGTTTCCAGTGATGTTTTGGGAAGACAAGACGGTTTCGGCTTTAACGGTTGCTGAATTGCCACTTGAGTTACCTGTGATGGAGAACATTCAACCATCTGGAACAGGTGAATCACCACTGGCTAACAATGCTGACTGGTTGCAAGTGACACGTAAAGATGGTGTAAAAGGCTTACGAGATACGAATACGATGCCGCAATGGGCGGGTAGTTGTTGGTACTATTTGGCTTATATCATTAAACAAAATGGTGAATACTTGCCACTTGATAGTGAAGCAGCGAAACAATTGATTGCGGAATGGATGCCAGTTGATCTGTATATTGGGGGTGCTGAACATGCAGTGCTTCACTTGTTATATGCGCGTTTTTGGCATAAAGTACTGTATGACCTTGGCATTGTCAATACAAAAGAGCCTTTCCAAAAGTTATTCAACCAAGGGATGATCCTTGGAGAAGGTAATGAAAAAATGTCTAAGTCTAAAGGTAATGTTGTTAATCCAGATGACATCATTAAAAGTCATGGCGCGGATACGTTACGCTTGTATGAAATGTTTATGGGGCCACTTGATGCGTCTATTGCTTGGAGTGAGCAAGGATTAGATGGGGCGCGTCGTTTCTTAGACCGTGTATGGCGTCTATTTGTGACAGATGAAGGAACTTTAAGCACGAAAATCGTCACGACGCATCATCAAAAGTTGGATAAAATTTACCATGCAACGGTTAAGAAAGTGACCAACGATTATGAAACTTTGAATTTTAATACGGCGATTTCTCAGATGATGACTTTCATCAACGAGGCGTATAAACAAGACGAACTCTTCATCGGGTATGTCAAAGGATTTTTACAACTACTCAATCCAATTGCACCGCATCTAACGGAGGAAGTTTGGTCATTGCTTGGCGTTGAATCGGCATTGTCTTATGCGCCATGGCCAACTTATGATGAAGCCAAGTTAGTTGATGATACCCTGACGATTATTGTGCAAGTTAATGGGAAATTACGTGCTAAATTAGAAGTCGCAGCTGATATTTCAAAGGACGAAATGGAAAAATTAGCGATGACACATGAAAAAGTCGCGAACCTTATTGCGGGTAAGGAAATTGTCAAGGTTGTTGTCATACCAGGGAAATTGGTAAATGTGGTTGTAAAAGGCTGAGGTGTTGATGTAAGAAGGTCGATCTGAAACGCAGATTGTTTGGTGAAGGTTGTGAATAAAGTTTAGGAAGCACGCTGTTTTGGGAAAGGAGTAGAAGTAGACATGAAGGAAGTTAAAGTCAAATTGCCAATTGGTGTGGAAAATTTTGAAGACATGATTAAACAAGGGTATTATTATGTAGATAAAACATTGATGATTAAAGACTTGCTTGATAAGGGTGGCTCTGTTAACTTATTTACTCGTCCAAGGCGTTTTGGCAAAACATTAAATATGAGTATGTTACAGCATTACTTTGAAAATCTTAAACAAACATCTGCTGATCTTTTTAAAGGATTGAAAATTGAGCAGACAGGAAAAACTTATCTGGCGCATCAAAATAAATATCCTGTCATTAAGTTGTCTTTAAAAGAAGCTTCGAAAAAAACATTTGAAGAATCATTAGCTAAGTTGGTTGGTGAAGTTTCGAGAGAATTTATCCGTCATGATGAGCTATTAGATGCAGATGGTTTCACCGTCCAGCAAAAAGAAAAATACAAACGTATTCGTGATGAAAAAGGTACACAAAAAGATTATGAAGATAGTTTGAAGTTTTTATCCGGATGTTTAGAACAGTATTATAACGAGAAAGTCATTATTCTTATTGATGAGTATGATGTGCCACTGGAAAAAGCTTATTTTGCGAAGCAGCCTTATTACGAAGAAATGGTTGACTTTATTCGATCTTTCTTTAGTAGCGGGTTAAAAACGAATGATGCATTAAATTTTTCGGTGATCACAGGATGCTTACGTGTTAGTAAAGAAGACATTTTCACGGGATTGGATAATTTGAATATCGTGTCGATTTTAACGGATAATTATGGTGAATATTTTGGGTTTTTGGAATCGGAAGTCGAAAATATGCTCATTGATTGTGGCATACCTGAAAAGCTAGCTGAAATGAGAGATTGGTATAATGGTTATTTATTTGGTGAGACTGTTGTATATAATCCTTGGAGTAGCATTAAGTATTTATCAGATGTGATTTATGGAAAAATGCCTTTTCCAGTTGCCCATTGGTCAAATACGAGTTCAAATAGTGTGATCAAAAAGTTGATTGCCCTCGCTGATGATGAAACAAAAGATGAAATCGAACTTCTTATTCAAGGTGAAACCTTAAAGAAACGGATTAATGAAGATATTGTATACGGTGATGTTTTAAAAAGTATGGATAATTTGTGGAACTTTTTATATTTTACGGGCTATTTGAAGAAAGTGTCGAAAGTGCAAATTGGTGTCCATCATTATTTTGAGTTGAAGATTCCAAATAAGGAAATCCAGTATATTTATGAGCGTCAAATTATGGAATGGTTCGATGAACGTGTCAAGGAAACAGATCGAAGCCGTTTATACCATGCTATACTGACACAAGATGTTGAAATTTTTGAAGATGAATTGATTCGTTTATTAGGTGAAACAATTAGTTATATGGATAGTCATGAAAATTTTTACCATGGATTTCTAACAGGTATTTTACAAGGAATGAACGGTTATGTCGCAAAGTCAAATAGGGAGTCAGGGAATGGGCGTGGAGATTTGTTTTTACGACCGAGAGATATGCGAAAGCCAGCGATTGTTATTGAGATTAAAGTAGCAGATAAATTACAACAATTGCCCAAGGAAAGTCTGGATGCACTTCATCAAATAAAAGAAAAGCAGTATGTAAAAGAACTAGAAGAAGAGGGCTTTTCTCATATTATGAAGTACGGTGTGGCGTTTTATCGAAAAATGTGTATGATTAAAATTTCATCGTTGATTTTTCAATGAAACTGATCATTGAGGAAGGTTGGGGGGTATGACGTTCTTTTCGTCAACGTATTGATAAATTTTAAAGTGGAGTTGGTTTGATGAAGCGTTATGGTGTCGTAATGGGTGCAGGTAAAGGGACACGGATGAAGTCTAATGTGCCGAAAGTGTTACATGAAGTGATGGGTAAAGCGATGATTGAGCATGTGGTGGGTGTGCTTGAAGGTGCAGATGTGGAGAAGGTCGTTGTCGTAACAGGTCACAAAGCTGAACGTGTAGAAGCGTGTTTAGGTGATCGTTGTGCGTATGCCTTTCAATCTGAGCAACTTGGAACTGGGCACGCTGTGATGATGACTGAGCCAGCATTGGTTCGTTTAGAAGGAACGACAATGGTCATGAATGGAGATGGCCCTTTATTGACTGTTGAAACGTTAAAGAAATTGTTTCAACAGCATGAACAACAGGGTGTTAAGCTGACATTGTTAACTGCAATTGTTGATGACCCTACTGGACTGGGACGTATCGTTCGTGATACAGCTGGACAGGTTGAACGTATTGTCGAACAAAAAGATGCAACGCCTGAGCAATTGTTGATCAAAGAAATTTATACAGGTGTGGCTTGCTATGACAATCAGACCTTGTTTAAAGCACTCTTGAAGCTTGGAAATAACAATGCGCAAGGTGAATATTACTTAACTGATTTGGTTGAAATGATACGTGAGATGGGAGATCAGGTTGAAGCGTTGATTTCGGATGACTTTGAAGAAACGTTAGGTGTTAACGACCGGGTTCAATTAGCAACTGTGAACCAGATCATGAGAGATCGGATTAATGCGCAACATATGAAAAATGGGGTGACGCTGATTGATCCAAGCACAACGTACATTGAAACAGATGTGCAGATTGCTGCTGATGTCATTATTGAGCCTAATGTGTATTTAAAAGGCGAGACAACCATTCAAACAGATGCTTTTATTGGCATGGGGTCGCAGTTGCTCAATGCAAAAATTGGTGCAGGTGCCCACATTCAAGCTTCTTTTATTTCTGATTCTGAAATTGGAAGTGATGTAACAGTTGGTCCTTATGCGCACATTCGAGCCAAAGCTAAAGTGGGTGCTAAGTCTCGCATCGGAAACTTTGTGGAAATTAAAAAGTCCGACTTGGGCGAAGGGGTTAAAGCAGGACATTTGTCTTATATGGGTGATGCTGAAATTGGTGATCGTGTGAATATGAGCTGTGGTGCCATTACAGCGAATTATGATGGGAAGAAGAAACATCAAACGTTGATTGGTGCAGATGCCATGATTGGGAGTAATGTCAACTTAATTGCGCCTGTTTCTGTTGGTGCAGGTGCTTATGTTGCAGCGGGAACGACAGTCAATAAACATGTCCCGGCAGATGCATTGGCAATTGCCCGCATTAAACAAGAGAATAAAGCAGGTTATGCTAAAAAACTTTAGAACGGTACCGCATTAAGTGTCTATAACGAAATGAAAACGTAAAGCTAATGAAGGAATTGATGATAATCTATTGAAGTTAAATGTAAAATCATGTATTCTTTTAATAAAAAACTTCTAAAGGCGGTGAGTATTAAGATGACTGAGATGCTTCAAATATACAAAGGAAAGATCATGAAAAATACGAAGATACCGGGGGCCTTTTACCAGAAATTTAATGTTAAAAAAGGTTTGCGTGATCATAATGGAAAAGGTGTGATGGCGGGTTTAACAAATATTTCAAAAATTGAAGGATTTGATAAGGACGGTAATCAAATACCGGGTGTGCTTGAATATCGGACATACAGCGTGAAAGATATTGTCGGAAATTTACGGGCACAAAATCGTTTCGGTTTTGAAGAAGTGACGTATCTTATTTTATTTGGGGAGTTGCCAACTCAAGAAGAGTTGCAAGTGTTTAGTGATATTCTAGCAGCGAAAAGAGCACTTCCGAAAATTTTTGTTCGCGATGTCATTTTACCGAGCCCATCGGCAGATGTGATGAATTCCATGAGTCGCAGTATTTTGACATTAGCAAGTTATGATGACGATCCAGCGAATATTTCAATTGAAAAGGTGCTGGACCAATCTTTGTATTTAATTGCGCAATTTCCGCTACTCGCCATTTATGCTTATCACGCATATAACTATGGTAAACAGGGTGAGAGTTTATATATTCATTACCCAGATCCCAAATTAACAACAGCTGAAAACATTTTAAGATTGCTAAGACCAGATAAAAGCTACACAGATGTGGAAGCAAAGGTGTTAGACATTGCCCTTATTTTGCACATGGAGCATGGTGGTGGGAATAATTCTACTTTTACGACACATGTTGTGACTTCAAGTGGAACAGATACTTATGCAGCCATTGCCGCTTCATTGTCTAGCTTAAAAGGACCTAAGCATGGTGGTGCCAACATTAAAGCATCTTATATGCTCGATGATATTAAGAAAAATGTAAAAAACCATGATGACGATGATGAAATTGCGGCTTATTTAGATAAAATTTTGAATAAAGAAGTTTTTGATAAGAAAGGCTTGTTATACGGCATTGGTCATGCGATTTATACGGAAAGTGACCCGCGATTTGAAGTCTTTAAAATGTATTTGACTGACCTTGCGCAAGAAAAAGGATTAGAAGAAGAGTTTAGACTCTATGAAAAAGTTGAGCAATTAGCACCAGAAGCGATTTTAAGAAAACATCAAACGTATAAAGGCATTTCTCCAAATGTTGATTTTTATTCGGGTCTTGTTTACAAAGTTTTGGGTATACCAGAAGAACTTTACACACCACTTTTTGCCATTGCGCGGATTGTGGGTTGGTCAGCGCATCGGATGGAAGAATTGATTAATATGAATAAAATTATTCGACCTGCTTATGCGAGTGTCGCAGAATCGAAAGCATACATTGAGTTGGATGAGCGATAAAAACAGGTATTTTTAACAGGTAGGTGGCAGAAAGATGAAAACATTAAATATTTTAGGGAAAACGTATCAGTATTGCGATATTACGCATATTTCAGGTGTCAAACGTCTGCCGTATAGCTTGAGAATGTTGTTAGAAAGTTTAGTGCGTCAAAAAAATGAATTATCCATTACACAGGCACATGTTGATGCAGTCTGTGCTTTTTCAACTGGTAAAACGGGAGAGGAAACGGTTTTTTTACCGAGTCGTGTCGTTTTGCAAGATTTTACAGGGGTACCAGCGGTTGTAGATTTAGCTGCCATGAGAGATGCCATGAAAACATTGGGTGGTAATCCTGCTTTAATCAACCCTGAAATTCCTGTAGATTTGATCATCGACCATTCTGTTCAAGTGGATCAATCGGGTAGTCGTGCAGCCCTTGTTGCGAATGCGGTATTAGAATTTGAGCGCAACCGTGAACGCTATGAATTTTTAAAGTGGGCAGAAGGTTCGTTTGAGAATTTTAGAGTGGTGCCACCTGCAACAGGGATTATTCACCAAGTGAATTTAGAGTATTTGAGTGATGTGATTACACACAAAGATGGCGTTCTTTTTCCAGATAGTGTTTTCGGAACGGATAGTCACACAACCATGATTAACGGGATTGGCGTGTTAGGTTGGGGTGTTGGCGGTATTGAAGCTGAAGCTGTGATGTTAGGCGAACCAAGTAGCTTAACGGTACCTGAGGTAATCGGGGTTGAACTGGTAGGTAAGCTAAGCACATTTGCAACCGCAACTGATCTCGCTTTAACCGTAACGAACGTGTTACGTGATGCGAAAGTTGTTGGGAAGTTTGTTGAATTTTTTGGTGATGGATTAGCGAATTTAACGTTATCTGACCGTGCAACAGTGGCCAATATGGCACCTGAATATGGGGCAACTTGTGGTTATTTTCCGATAGATGAAGAAAGTTTGAACTATTTAAGACAGACAAATCGTTCTGAGGAACATGTTCAATTAGTCGAAGCGTATGCAAAAGCGAATGAGTTATTCTACGACCGAGATGCACAGAAACCGACTTACAGTCAAATCATTACCATTAATATGGATGACATTACGGTCCGTTTATCAGGACCATCGAGACCACAAGATATGGTGTTACTACCTGATTTAAGTCGTGATTTTGAATCCTTTGTCAAAAGTCGTCGTGCGTTAAAAGAAAATGACGGCGAAATTGCTGTTGCTTCTATTACAAGTTGTACCAATACGAGCAATCCATATGTGATGATGGCAGCGGGTCTCCTTGCGAAAAATGCAGTGGAAAAAGGTCTCAAAGTGCCAGATCATGTCAAAACAAGTTTGGCACCGGGTTCGAAGGTCGTGACTGCGTATCTTGAAAAAGCTGGTTTGATGCCGTATTTAGATGAGCTTGGCTTTCAAGTGGTCGGTTATGGCTGTATGACATGTATTGGAAATACGGGCCCGTTACTACCTGTCATGGAAGAAAAAGTTGAAAAAGACGATTTGATTGTTGCCAGTGTACTCAGTGGTAACAGAAATTTTGAAGGCCGTATTCATCCTTTGGTTAAAGCCAATTATTTGGCAAGCCCACCATTGGTTGTGGCTTATGCTTTGGCTGGCAGTGTGAGAAAAGATTTGACGATGACGCCTTTAGGGCAAGATCCAACTGGAAAAGAAATTTTCTTAGCTGATATTATGCCAGATCCTAAAGAAATAGAAGCATTGGTCAATCAGTATGTGACGAAAGAATTATATGCTGAATCTTATGCAACTGTCTTTGACGCCAATGAAGAATGGAATAAAATTGAGACATCAACGAGTGTTGTATATGAGTGGCCCGAAAAGTCGACTTATCTTTCTAACCCACCTTATTTCGACCATTTAAAAGGAACTGATTCAGAATCCACGGGTCTTTCTGGGTTGAAGGTGCTGGCTAAATTTGGAGACTCGATCACGACAGATCATATTTCACCGGCAGGTGCCATTAAGCCTGACTCACCAGCAGGCCTTTACTTAAAAGAAAATGGCGTCAAGTTACTGGATTTTAATTCATATGGTTCACGCCGTGGACATGATGTTGTGATGACGCGTGGAACCTTTGCCAATGTGCGTATTCGTAATCAACTGACACCAGGTGTCGAAGGTGGATTTAGTCAATTTAAAGACGAAGTTTTACCGATGTATGATGTCGCCATGAAGCATAAAGAAGCGGGAACTGGACTTGTGGTGTTAGCAGGTAAAGACTACGGAATGGGATCAAGCCGTGACTGGGCAGCTAAGGGGACGAAATTACTTGGTGTGAAAGCGGTGATTGCCGAAAGTTTTGAACGGATTCACCGTAGCAACTTGGTCATGATGGGTGTTGTCCCTTTACAGTTTTTAGAGGGTGAAACGGCTGATACATTAGGCTTAACTGGAGAAGAAACCTATCACATTGAGTTGCCAACTGAACCACAGATTGGTCAAAAGGTGAAAGTGACGGCTGATGAGAAAGTATTTGAAGTCCAGTTGCGTTTTGATTCACAGGTTGATTTAGCATACTATGCCAACGATGGGATTATGCCTTATGTCATTAAGAAGAAATTGAAGTGAAGCAGGTATGAGTGATGGACTGGGTAGTGAAAAGCGTCCAATCATTGATAGGGTTGAAAAAGAAATTTTCTCTCAAACACTATTTTTATAAAAGGAGAAGTTGTTGTCATGGAAGTAAAGATGAATAAAAACAATCCTACCATCGGCTATATCGAAGGGGATGGTATCGGTAAAGAAATTTTTTCTCATGCCAAAAAGCTTTTTGATGAAGCTGTTGCCCTTGCATTCAGCGGGGAAAAACAGGTTAACTGGTTGGAGCTCATGGCTGGGGAGCAAGCATTTGAAAAGACAGGTGAGTATTTACCACAAGCGACATTGGATGCCATTGGCAAGCACAAAATTGCGATCAAAGGGCCACTTGGAACACCAGTTGGTAAAGGATTTCGATCGGTTAACGTGGCACTGCGTCAACAGCTCGACTTGTATGCTTGTGTAAGGCCAGTTGAATATTTTACTGGGATTGAAGCACCTGTGAAAAAGCCTGAAGCTGTTAACATGACCATTTTTCGTGAAAATACAGAAGACATTTATGCTGGGATTGAATTTGATCAAGGGACAGATGACGTGGCAAAAGTGGTTCACTTTTTAACAGAAGAATTTGGCGTTAATAAAATTCGTTTCCCAAAAACGTCAGCCATTGGCATTAAGCCAGTAAGTGAAGAAGGGACGAAGCGTTTGGTAAAAGCAGCCTTTGAGTATGCGGTTGCGAATGGGAAGCAACGGATGACACTGGTTCATAAAGGAAATATCATGAAATTTACAGAAGGTGGCTTCCGTAAATGGGGTTATGAAGTGGCGGAAGGCTATGATGCTTTTACGAAGTCCATGTATGACTATATCAAAAAACAAGGTGGTCTTGAAGCAGCTGAAAATGCGAAAGAGCGTGCTTTAGCTTCAGGTCGTATTTATGTAGATGATGTGATTGCTGACAATTTCTTGCAACAAATCCTTTTAAATCCGGAAAGCTTTGATGTGGTTGCCACTTTGAACTTGAACGGTGATTACATTTCAGATGCATTAGCTGCACAGGTGGGTGGTATTGGCATTGCGCCTGGCGCTAATATTAACTATGATACCGGTCATGCTGTATTTGAAGCGACTCACGGAACGGCTCCCGATATTGTGGGACAGAATTTAGCCAATCCATCAAGTTTAATTTTATCAGGTGTGATGATGTTTGATTACATCGGTTGGCCTGAGGTCGCTCATTTGATTAAAAATGCCTTAGCTAAAACTTTATCAAATGGCGCGTTGACAACAGATTTAGGTGGCATGCTTGGAACCGCTGAATTTACAGAAAAAATGATTGCAAACTTAAAATAAGAAGAAAGCCAGACAAGTAGGTCTGGCTTTTGCTCGCTTACATTTGTTGTTTGTAAAATGCTTAAAAAGTAAAAGCACACGCCATTATGTGCTCATGCTTCATTTAAATTTTTAATCGTTTCAAGGTCGAGTCCGGTAATTAAAGCAATCGTGTCGATATCAAGTCCGTTAGCTAAGCTGGTTCGAGCAACTTCAATTAACCCTTCTTGCCGCCCTTCTTGCCTACCGACATACATCAATTCATTGTCATACGAATAAACTTCTGCAAACATTTTTCTCCTCTCCTTATCACTTAAAA
>JGI24700J35501_10930891_pt1 | contig 34752 bp, 43 predicted proteins | sample TergutTh196P1_FD_35501 | JGI IMG/M metagenome (IMG submission 35501)
TCTGTACAGCATTGCTTTAACCTTGCGGCTTACGCCGCTTGGCCACGCATTCGTGGCGCACTATCATCTTCATATTGAAAAAATATTTTGTTCATAGTCATATCACTCTCCACCACAAGTGTACCACAAAACAATGGGGTTTTCAATAAAAACATTAAAAAAATCGAACATACAAACGTCAGGCATCTGAGAACACCCAAACCTAATACTTAAAGAACAACAACATGAAGTGCATGTAATCCACATACTCTACAATCGCCGCGAGTGGCAAAAACTTTTGTGATGCAATAATGAAAACAACCATATAAATACCCCGCTCAAATAAAAAGTCTTTTCATGCAATGTAAAAAACATGAAAAGACTTTTGTGGGTTCAAATATTTTCGATATGGGGCTTCCCATATCGGTTGCTTGTATCCGGTCTTGCTGGCTTACAACCTTTAAACAGAGATGGGGCGGTGAGGTTCGCCCCGGATTTCTGTTACATACCATTACCATTAACCAATAAATTTATAAAAGCTATGATTATTCCTGTAGCTCCCGTTACCAAAGCAACAACAATCCCGATAAACCACCTAAGCGTTATCTTTGTGTCTATTATGGATTTATCGATTTTGCGTTCCATTTGCACGGCGTGTTCTTTAAGTTGTTGTGTGGTTTCACTAAGGCGTTGTTCCATTTGCGTGAATTTTCCATCAAAACGTTCTTCTAACGCCTTGCTTTCTTCACGACTACGCTGTTCACGTTCTTGGCTACGCTGTTCACGTTCCTTTGCGTCATCCATCAACCGTTTTTCTAATGCAAGGCTACGCTTTTCACGTTCCTTTGCGTCATCCACCAATCGTTTTTCTAATGCAAGGCTGCGTTTTTCAGCTTCCTTGCGGTCTTGATCTAAACGCTCTACATACTGTCGAAAGTCTATAGTAGCTTCTCTTTTTGGCATTTTGAACACCTCACTTAAATATAGTCGTTTTGCTAGATTAAAGATCATTGCTTTGAACCTTTTTCTATGATAATCTCGTAAGCCTTTTTTAATATCGCAGATATTAAAATTGTCATCAAACTAATACCGGCGGTGTATAATACTCGTGCAAATGCTACACTGTAACTAACTATAGTTATACTGTAACTACCGTCATCTTCTACAATAACAGATAGCGGTAGTATTATAAATATGACTACCAAAAACAAAACTACTAACAAAACAGTAACAAATGGCAACATTTTGTATAACCAAATAAAATAATCGTGCTTTGCCTGTTATTTTTTGTTTTTTCGTTCTGCTTGGTGTCTTTCATAATTTTCAAATTCTTTAGATACCGCACTAGGATCTTCCCCGTAATCTTTAGCGTTTTTAGGGGTCTGCACGCCCGCTAAATATTCTCTATTAAATTTGGTCATGCCTAAGTATCTTTCTAAAATCCAGCTTTATGTTGTAATCATCTAAAGCCTCATACATAGCATTTTGTTTTTGCCTATCCCAAGCAGAACCTTCTTCATGTGTCCAATTCACTAATTGACTTGCGGTCCAACTTCCAAATGTATCTAAAACAGAGTTAATTAAATCATCATAAACGCTAAAGGTTGCAACATCTGTGTTGGTTATCAAAGGTTCTAATGTATCATTATGGTTTTTTTGTGCTTTATACACTTTAGGGAAAGCGGGGCCATAATCCCATGCCTTTGGACGTTCATTTAGAAGTTGCTTATTTTCTGCTGCCCAATAAAGCCCATAACATATATAAAGCCATTTCTGGATTTTTGTTATATTGGTGTTAACCTGTTTTTCGTTTGCTTTTTTTGTAAGATAAGTAGCAAATTGAATGCTGTCTACTTCGCCATAGGGGGTAACTTCTTTTGGTGTTATATTTCTCACCTACTCTCTCTTTTAACTCTTACACTGGCAATGCCATTAAGCTAATTATAACATCCGAAAAAAAGATTTGCAAATATCCCGTTTTTTGGAAATTTCTTTCCTGTAATGTCTTACTATCCAATTGTCGCCGTGTAGACGGTTTTGAAACACGCCCTCCACAGTTTCACTACACAACCGAGTCCTTTATGGACACAATCTCCATAGAACCCCTGTATTGCTTAGATATACGATATTCTATAGGCTTTAAACCAAACTCACCCAAAAGCCTAATGAGAGATTCGCGAGAAAAGTAGTTTTTGTGGTTCACTTCCCTCCGCATAACGTCGTTGTGTCCGTCAACCATACCCCATGCCGATCCAAAATTTGGGGTGGATATCCAAAAGACTCCTCCATCATTGAGCAATTCAGCAACCTTTTTTATTGCAATTACAGGGTCAGACACATGTTCAATAACATCTCCCATCACTATTATATCCCATTTTTTGTCTGTCTCAAACTCCACAAAATCTTGTGTTATGGCGTTTATCCCATAAGACAGTGCCTGATCAACATTTGGTTGCACTATATCTAGCCCAAGCACATTATACCCCATTTCAACGGCAGCACAACTGCACTCGCTTGCCCCTATCCCAATCTCCAAAAATTCGTTTCCGGAAGAGTACGAGCCGAGATTGTTTAAAATATCGGAATACACGCTAAACATTTGAGGTTTTGTCACTCGCGCCCCTCCGGCAGTATTTGCATCGGTTACGTTATCTTGAAAAGGGAACTCCTCTGCATACACGTGGTGACAATTTTCGCAATACATCCAAACACGAACGGGGTTGTGAGCCATGCCGTGAGCAGAAGCCATCTCTAAAATACAGTAGCACCACTTTGGGGTACTATCTTTTGAGCTTTTGCAAAGGGGGCAATGTTCCAATTTCTCCTCTTTTTTTCTGCCTGTATATACAAAGTTTGCGTTGGGATGCTCCTTACCCAAAAAATTCGCAGCAACCCTGCTATCTGTTTCAAAAGCCTTGTAGTATAGATTTTGAGCTGTTCTCGGGTCTCCCGCAATATTCGCTATATTAGCCAAAAAATAGTTTGATACGGCAGCTATGTTTTTTGGTCCTTCTACCGTTTTTAAAAAAATTTCGGATGCTTTTTCATATTTTTTCTGTCGATAAAGCGAATACGCTTCTTTAAAGTCTCTTTCATAAAATTGTCTGTCCACTGTGTTTTATTCCTTTCTTGTCGGTTTTTAGGTTAACCGCTATTTAACTGCTATAGATTATATAACAAGTATATAGCAAGCGTTCATAATTTGTCAAATTTTTTTGACCAATGCCTCAATTTTTTTGCTATCATTTTTTGTTATTTCGTGGTTACTATATCTCGCAGTTATATATACCTCCCGCAAATCGTTCATAACTTGTGCGGAAAAATATTGTCCGTTTTTTTGTATGACATCTTTCGAGGTATCGTTTTTTTTGTGCGGTATACCTTTTTTTGAACAGAGTTTCAAAAAACGGCGATAATAATATCTAACTGCAAGCCTGGGATCTTTTGGTGCAAATAAGCCATACCCACTGCGAAAACCGCTTTTTTTCGTAAAATATGAACCACTTTCAGATTCGTATGGCAAAATTTCAAAGTCGCTATTGCTATTACTTGCAGCTAGCAGTCTTTTTAATATTTTGCGCAAAATAAAAACCGAAATAACAATCACTGTAATAATGATTATAATATTAAACAGCATCGGGTTTGTTGCAGCGGTGTGCTGCTCAAAACCATATTCCGCCATTCCTAACTGTGCGGGTTCTTGACCCCGCTGGGCCGGTTCAAATGTCGGTATGGTAAATATGTGATAAATAGCGGCTGCTACCGCAGTCAAAAGAAACATAATAATCGGTAACAGAAAATTCAGATATATAAGCCATATAGCACCAAATATCACAAAAAGTGATTGGGGAGAAGTAATAAAAATTATAGCCCCAACCCCAAAACATACAGCCGCCAAATTAAGTGCAATAAATTTGGGATCCGCAATCGTTCTTTCGTCGCAGTTGGTTACCCTCATAAAACATATCGCAAAAATAAGATGAGCAAAAAAGTAATTAAAATAGCCCGTCTGCACAAGGTAATTATAACCGGCAGCAACAGAAAGCAGTAACGGCAAAAAACTTAATTTTGTGCAAAAAATTATTTTTCGTCTTGATGTAAACTTTTCGGGATAAAAACCCTTTTTTGCCATAACTATTACAGCATAGATACTCGGCAACAATAGAACAGCAAAAGAAACGGTGTTTTCGGCGAAAAAAAAGTTTAACAGAAGTAGCGGTGCAGGCAAAAACCGCAAGATAGAACGCTTTTGCTTTTCGTTAATTATGTAAGATAGCACAAGTGTAAACGCTATTACAATTGTGGGGGTAAAAAGTTCCACTAGCCCATAAAAGGACGCAGTAAAAAAATTTGCAAACAAAAAGTAAAAAAGCAAATTGCATATAATATATAAAGCAAACACAAATATCATAACATCACATCCTCGTCAAATACTCTCGGGGGTTAAATTTAATACTTCCATCCCGGTTTTTAACCTTAACTTATGAACAGAGGCAGACTCTAGCGGTCCCATTTTTTGTGGGGTAAGAATAATATGAGCTCTACCGGCCTCCGCAGTATGTGCTATATTTGTCAAAAGCTCTTCCGAACTCTCCATTGTATTATAAGTTGCCCGCCCCAAAATCTCTAAAATCGCACATATATGCACACTCCCCAACCCATCCCTAACTACAGTCCTTTGCCTAACATAATCAACCGTTAGCACATTAGTGATAAACTTATAAGGCACTTTTGTTGTTTCCAAAAAATCACATACCGATCTTGTCATAGAAAATAATATCTCCAACTGCTCCATGTCTTTTTCGGTTTTCTCTTCTGTATATGGGCTTAACACTATAGTCACAGTAGGGTCAAAGGTGTAATCATAATTTTTCACCATCGTTTTTGTAAATTTTGCAGTTTGAGACCAACTTATCTGACGCATAGGCTCCCGACCGGTATATTCTCTAAACCCAACGGTAAGCACCGGATCTTCTATAATGAACCTTCTCGCAGATATATCTCCCATAAAACTGCCCAACACCTGCTTTAGCTTTTCCATCTCAAAGGGCTTTGGCGGCAAAACAACTTCGTAAATATAATTAAAATCTTTTCCGGTTTCCGATAACCCCAAAAACCCTCCCGCACTAAGACGGGAGCCAAGAAAAGTGTATCTGCCCCTCTTCGGCAAAGTCGCTTTCACAGTCCTTTTGAGACGCTTGTATGGCATAAGATACACAGAATATACCAGGTTTGTATAGGGTTTGTGCTCTTGAGGCACCAAAGTAAAGTTGCCTGCAAGTGTAATATCGTTCGGCAATATTTCGTTAATGTTCAAAAAAAGCACAGGCATAAATTTTGAGTTTGTTATAACTGTTGTTATCGAAAACTCTTCGTCTATCTCTACCAGCATATTTTTCGTTTCCGTAATGTAGTTAATACCGTCAAGGGCGTGTTTTGTTGTGTATATCTCAACAAAGTAGAGTATTGCAACACAAAAAAGCAGAGCTATTATAAGCATATTGTTTCTCCAAAAAATGATAAGAAAAGTGCTATGTAGCAAATTAGCTTTTCGCTATCCCTTTTAAATCACAAAAGTTAATTTGCTTTCCTTAATTCAGCGTTTCCGGATGAGTTGATATTTCATGCGGAACTTCTATCGACGCTAAAATTTCTGTTAATTCACTTTTCACCTGCGATGCCGAAACCAGGCTTGGTACAATCCTATGAGACAAAACACAAAAGGCTACCTGTTTTACATCTTCAGGTATAACAAAGGAACGTGCAGAAAAAGCCGCCGTTGCCTGTGCAGCTCTAAATAGGGCCAAAGCTCCTCGGGTAGACACACCCAACGCAAAACGAGAGTGGTTTCTTGTGGCTGTAATTATGTTCATAATATATTCGCTTATCTCGGGGCTTACAAATATTTTAGGTAAAGCAGACTTAACATAAGCAGTTTCTTCGTGAGTAATTACGGTTTTAAGGCTATTTAAAATTTCGTGAGAAGGTTTTCCTGTCAACAAAGCAATTTCGTCTTTGCGTGCCATATAACCTAAGCTAAGTTTCATAAAAAAGCGGTCAACTTGGGCTTCGGGTAAGGGGAAAGTGCCGTAAGATTCCAGGGGATTTTGTGTAGCCATTACCATAAACGGCTCGTCCAGGGGCATCGTTACCCCATCTACAGTGATCTGTTTTTCTTCCATAGCTTCAAGCAAACTGGATTGAGTTCTTGGGGTAGCCCTGTTTATTTCGTCTGCAAGCACTATATTAGAAAAAAGAGGCCCCGGCCTAAAATGAAAATCCTGTATTTTTTGGTCATAAAAATTTATGCCGGTCAAATCTGAAGGCAAAAGATCGGGTGTAAACTGTATCCTTTTAAAATCGCCCCCTATGCTTTTTGCAAATGCCCTAAGCAACATTGTCTTGCCGGTACCCGGCACATCTTCCAATAATACGTGCCCCGAGCATACAAAAGCAACCACAACCATCCTAACAACATCTTCTTTTCCTATTATCACCTTGGAAACATTGTTCGTTATTTTTTCGCAATAATCAGCAAGTTTTATATCCATAAAATTCCACCATTCCAACAAAATCTAGCACTTTTTTGCTTCAACACGGGCAACCACCGGTAAAAGTGCCGTTTTGTTACAAACTCTAACCGATAAGACTTAATTTTTGATTGTTAATAATTATTTCAAACATTATAACACATAATGCGATATAGTGCAAAAATTTGTTTGCACTATATCGCATTTGAAGAGATTTATGCAATTTCCGACACCTGCCCCTCTAGTCCTTGGCAACTACAACCAACATATCCCCCTTCGCCACTGTAACTTTCGCTTTTGAAGCTGTCATCACGTTACTTATACCTATCCCGTAACCTGCTTCCATTGTGGCGTTTTCTAGAGGATATTTCAAATTTTGGGTATAAATACCACTACACACACCAAGGGGGATTAAAGAAACAAAAGTACCCTCTGCTTCTTCCAGCTCAATTTCGCTACCGATTCGTATTTTATTATACTCATTTACAATTGTCGTGTTCCTAAAATTTATAAGCAACAAAATATTAGCTAATGTATGGTCCAGGCGCGTACCCAACCCACCCAACAACAAAATATCTTCGTAACCTTTGTCTTTAGCATAGTTTAATGCAATCTCTGTGTCGGTAAAGTCTTTACTTGTCGGATATTGTATAATCGGGACATTCAAAGGTTTTTCACCAATACTGTCAAGATCGCCAATCAAAACGCCAGGCACAAGACCCATGCACAACGCATGGTTGTAACCGCCATCCACACAAATTATAACATCTTCAGGCTTTATCAAACTTTTTGTATATTGATAGTCGGATATTGTTCCGCCACTTATAATTACTGCTCTCATCTCATTATCACCTGCTCAAACCCTTAATTCCAGGTAGACATGAACTTTTGCGTTGTTCTGCTCCCTACTCTGCCTACCCCCAAATAAGTTAAGTATGGGTTTAGTATGTTTGCACGATGCCCGGGGCTGTCCATCCAACCCAACACAACGGCTTCGGGAGTTTGATGACCACTCGCAACATTTTCCGCCAACCCATTCCAAACGCCTTCCAAAGATATGCGATCCACACGTTCTCTCGGGGAAGAATCATCAGAGCCTATATGCGACATAAAACCATTTTCCCACATATCTCTACTGTGTTCACGAGCCGCCAAAGAGAGGGATTCGTGTGGTAATAATGCGGGCAATCCGCGGCTTGTACGCTCTATATTGGTGAGTTCAAAGACATGTAGTTCAAACTGTGTACTATCTCTACGCACACCGCTCATTGCACGAAACTCCGGCGAAAGCACCATAACTGCCGATAAATAAGAATCCCAGCCCACATAATATTCTATGCTTTCCAAAACTGCCCGCACGGGTACCATAGCCCTTCCGTTTATAATCTGTGGAGAAATATCCAGTTCATGGTGTACACCGTTTAAAACTATGTTATATACACCTACATTTAGCACAACCAAATAACCCTCGCGAGATAAAATTATTGACCGAGGGTCGGGCCGTTCAACAACAAAACCTAAAGCCTCAAAAAGCTCGAGTACAGGCGAAAAAGCATATCCATGATATATAATCGCTCCATCCCCTTCAAAAAGCACCTGGTGGTTGTTTGCAAATATTAATACTTCATTCACTTCATTTCCGGTCGCCTCATCCGAAGCATGTGCCATATATGGCACAGAAACCACAAGGGTTGTTATAAGTAAAGCCATCACTAAAACTCGTCTCTTGTCCATAAAATCTCCTTGCTTGAAAAATTTTTATTTAAAAACTTTTTACTCGACCGAAACAAAGCTACGGTCGTGTCTTGTTTTTTATATATAAACAGCAAAACCAACAAAACCAATAAAAAGATTATACCACAACGGAGAACGTTTTAAAAGGGGGGGATGTTTGATTTGGGTGTAGCAAAAAACCAATACACCTAACTCGGGTACTCGGACATTTTCCGCTTGTTTCGCCATCGAGCATACTGTATAATTGAGATTATATTTCGATTCACAGGATTTTTTTATTTTTTCTATTTTTCCAATATAAAGTATGACATAGAGTCACACATCGGGTGTGACATCGGGAGTTTCAAAGTTCGCATTAGAACGGCTCCAATTTCACGCTAAAACGCCCTTATTGCACCGTTTCTCCCTTTGTTTTTCGCCGAAATTGGGCTTCCAACACAGCGGGTTTCATTATGCGTAGCACACAAAAAAATGCACCGCTCGATTTTTTTGCGAGCGGTGCATTTTATCGTTTTTTATAGCATTTTATTTTTATAGCTCTTTTATATTTTCGGCATGGCTTACGATTCTATTTTCCCAATTTCCCGTTTTTTCTACCGTACCACATACCGTAAATCCCCAGAGTTACTAAAACAATACTCGCAAGTACACTTGTACGCAGGGGCCCTATCATTAGGCTGTCAACACGCAGTGTTTCCAGCACAGCACGCACAGTGCCGTAACCAATAAAATAAACCATTAAAATTTCACCATGGAATTTTTTGTTGTGCTTGTGGAAGTGCATGAAACCCAACAGCCCTAAATTGAGCATAGACTCGTAAAAAAATGTGGGATGTACTTGCACATACTCTACCCCATCCACATTTATAATTGTGTCTGTAAGCTGATAAGGCAAAAACGCCAACTGATCTACACGCAAACGCATAGCAAAAATATTGTCGGTAAATGAACCAAATGCCTCTCGGTTTATAAAATTACCCCAACGCCCAATTATCTGTCCTGTAATAAGGCCAAAGATCCCCGTATCCATAAGCTGCCATTGGTTGATCTTCTTTCTTTTCGCAAAAATAATAGCCGTGGGTATGGCAGCAAAAACTACTCCATATATTGCCAAACCGCCACTCCTGAAATCGAAAAAATCCGCCATAGTGAGAGCATCGCTAAAAGCAATAAAATACAGTCTTGCCCCTATCACACTAGTTATCAAAACGTATAACAACAAATCAGAATACGTTTCAACCTTTTGCCCTGTACGCTTAGCTTCCCTTGCCGCCACAAGATAGCCGGCACAAACAGCTGTTACAATAATAATTCCATACCAAAATATAGAAATACCAAAAATTGTAAACGCCACAGTATCTATATTGTTAAAGGATATATTTAAATTATAAAACCAAATATCCGGATGTTCCATATTTTGTCCCCCTATCAGTTAATTAACACGCCTTTCTAAAACTTCCATTATTGCCTCTTCCAACAGTTCAATATTTTTGTTTAATTTTGCACTAATCGCTACGGTAGCTACCGCTCGCTGATCTATCGGATAAATTTCATCTGTTTTATCGATTTTGTTAAAGACGGTAATAACGGGTATGTTGTTGTACCCCAGTTGACCCAATGTGTCATAAACCAAATCCATTTGATTTCTATAGTTTGGGTTAGATATATCCACTACATGCAAAAGCACCGTGGAATATCGCATTTCTTCCAAGGTGGATTTAAAAGCATCAATTAAGTTTGTGGGCAGTTTCTGTATAAAGCCCACTGTATCTGTAAGAACAACGCTACGAAAAAACTTGCCACTAAACTTACTAAGTTTACGAGTGGTTGTATCCAGTGTGGAAAATAGACTGTTTTTTGGGGTACCCCATGCACCGCTTGTCAAGGCGTTCATAACAGAAGACTTACCTGCGTTTGTGTAGCCCACAAGGGAAAGAGTGTAAATCTCGTTTTTAATGCGGGCTTTACGCTGGTTGTTGCGGTGGTTCTCTATCGTTTTTAGCTCTTTTTTTAGCTCGCTTATTCGAGAACGTATGGCACGGCGATCGGTCTCTAGCTTTTTTTCTCCGGGTCCCCGGGTGCCGATACCTCCCCCAAGGCGTGACATATTAATCCCCATCCCGGTGAGGTGTGCCAAATTATACTGTTGCTGGGCAATCTCCACCTGAGCAATTGCTTCGGCACTAGTTGCATTTCTTGCGAAAATATCCAAAATAAGTATGGTGCGATCCATAACCTTCGCATCTAACAATTCCGTCAAATGTTTTAGTTGGGATGGGGTTAACTCGTCATCTGTTATAATACCGTTAGCCCCTGTAGCCTGTATCAGAGCTTGCAACTCTTCCACCTTGCCTTTTCCGAGATACGTTCGCGGGTGGGGGTGTTCCCTTGCTTGAACTAGCTCCCCCACTATATTGCAATGACCCGTTATAGCAAGCTCCATAAGCTCGGTTAAGTCTTCCTCAAGGCCTACCAATATTACATCATCTTGCGTGTTTTTTGTATCGTACAAAAAGCCTCCTAACCTGCCCTGGTTATTTTGTTAGATCTAATACAGGACGTACAAACCCTGGCAGTTTTAACGCCGCCATTTGGCAGTGCCATGCGTATTTTTTTAAGATTGGGCTTCCATGTGCGGTTGGCACGGCGGCTAACCTGACTACGGGTAATGCTAATACGATTACCGGTAACTGTACCTTTGTTGCAAACATTACATTTTGCCATGTTGTTTTTCCTCCTAATTCAGTCCGCAAAGGACTGTATTTTCACTACGGATTAATAAAGATGTTTTTTATAGCATAATTAAATTTTTGGTATTACTTAATCGAAGCAACCATAGTATAGCAGAGTTATCTTACTTTTGCAACCCTGTTGGCGAATTTTAAATGGATGGCTTTGTTTCGGAATTTGACATTGTTTACCACAATGGAGTATAATGTATAACATTGGTAATAATAGTAGGTAATAATATAAATGCGTTGTATTCGAAATTTTTGTTGTTTTTGTTGTATTATTGTTTTTATTGTATTAATAGTGGAGAGAGAGGATGTTAATCAATGAACAAAATTATATTGCACGAAACTGAACAATGCACAGGCTGCAACCGATGTGTGAAAAACTGTCCAATAAACGAGGCGAATGTAAGCTCATACGAAAATGGGCGTGTTAACGTATTTGTGGATGATAATAAATGTATATCATGTGGTGTATGTATAGAAACTTGCCATCATGGTGCAAGAACCTTTTTAGACGATACCCGTGAGTTTTTTGAAGATCTCAACAATGGCACTGCAATATCTCTTATTGTTGCACCTGCCATAAGGAGCAATTTTACCCAGTGGCGGCAGCTTCTCACCTGGTTTCGGGATTTGGGAGTTAAAAGCATCTTCGATGTGTCGCTGGGAGGCGATATTTGTACATGGGCCCATGTTAGGTATCTGCAAAAAAGTAAAGGCGAAAACCATCTTATAACGCAACCTTGTCCTGCAATCGTCAATTATATATTGTTTTATAAAAATGAGCTAATAAAATATTTGTCACCAATTCACTCTCCTATGCTTTGCACCGCAATATACATGAAAAAATACGAAAAAATCAAGACAAAAATAGCCGCCATATCTCCCTGCATTGCAAAATCAATGGAGTTTCAGCAAACTGAAGGCGTTCATTACAATGTTACTTTTGCTGGCCTACACCAATACATAAAAGAAACAAATGCGATTCTTCCAAAAGAGGAAGGCAGTTTTGATAGCTACGAATCCGGGTTGGGTGGGCTGTTCCCCATGCCGGGCGGTCTTAAAGAAAATGTTCACCGTTATTTAGGTGGGTCTGTACGTATAGACAAGTCTGAAGGAGAAAGAATTGTTTATAAAGCGTTAGACGAATATTCACACCAATTGCCGGATCTAAGCAAACTACCAAATATTTTTGACGTATTAAATTGTGCAGAAGGGTGTAATGTTGGCACAGGTTGTGTAATTGGTGCTGATAATCACGTAAACATTTTTGATATTAATACAGCCATGCACCAAGTGCGACAAAACGCAAAAAAATTAGATTTAGATGAATATTTGGATAAGTTATACGAAAAATTCGACAAAACGCTGCGTATAGAAGATTTTAAAAGGCAGTATGTTGCTACCCCCGTTAGAACTATAGCTGTTTCCGAAGATGACATAGATATAAGTATGTCGAAACTCAACAAGGTTACCGAAACAGAGCGACGGTTTGATTGCGGTGCTTGTGGTTATGATTCCTGTGTAGAAATGGCAACGGCAATCGCAAAAAATATAAACACACCTTTTAACTGTATCGAACACGCACACAAAGAAACACAAGAAAAGCACGAAGAACTGAAAGAAAATATAGAAAGTTTCGATAAAACACTTGAAGACATAAGGCACATTAAAAACCTTACCTCAAAAATAGAAAATGATATGGATGCAATAACAAGCGCAATGTCAGCATATAACCGCATGGTTTCTGACATTGAAACGATTGCATTACAAGTAAACTTAATATCCCTAAATGCATCGATAGAGGCAGCTCGTGCCGGTGTGCACGGGAGAGCCTTTGGTGTGGTTGCAGACGAGATACGTCGCCTTGCCAACATGTCGAAAAATTCTGCAACCCAAACCCACGAGGCATCGGTGAAAACAAACTCTGCTATTGGCTCTATAAACGATACAGTCTATGAAATAGCCGACGGAGTAAAAGATGCATACGAAAACATTGAAAATGTGTACCAAAAAATTAAAAAATAGGGTATAATAGGGTATATATAAGTAGGATATATATGAAATAAATAGTTTTGGGCATCATTAAAAGGAAAATGACAAAAGGAGAATGACATATGAAAATAGCAGTTGGTAGTGACCATGTAGGCTTTGAAATGAAGGCCATAATAATAGAGTATCTAAAAACTTTGGGTCACAGCCCTGTAGACTTTGGTACCCATAGCGTCGAATCTACAGATTACCCTGTGTATGGCAGAAAAGTAGCAACAGAAGTTGCCGGCGGCAATTTTCCGCTGGGCATTTTAATATGCGGTACAGGAGTTGGTATTTCTATTGTTGCAAACAAAGTGCAAGGAATACGGTCGGTAGTGTGCAGCGAACCCTATTCTGCAAAACTTTCCCGTATGCACAACGACACAAATATATTAGCATTTGGCGCAAGAGTCGTAGGTTTTGAGCTTGCCAAAATGATAGTGCTTGAATGGGTAAATGCCCAATTTGAAGGGGAAGAACGCCACCAACGTAGGGTGGATATGATAACAATTAATCCGAAAGGAGATTAAATTTAGGTGATGAACAATATTTTCACGAGGACCAGTATACGAAAATTCACAAACCAAGTTGTTGAACACGAAAAAATAGAGGAAATCTTACGTGCCGGTATGTTTGCCCCATCTGCCGGAAATCAGCAGCCTTGGGAGTTTTACGTCGTTACCAACAAAAAACTTATTGAACAGTTGGCGGCAGTCCATATTTATAGCACACCAACGGGCAACGCCCCTGTGGCTATTGTGCCTTGTTACCGCCTCGACGGAATATATCCACAGTATGCCCAAATAGACTTGGCTGCTTGTGTGCAAAACATGCTACTCCAAGCAGATGCTTTGGAGTTAGGAAGCGTTTGGATAGGAATCGCACCGGAAAAAGAGCGTATGCAAAAAGTTAGAGAAATACTTAACTTACCTGAACATTTAACAGCTTTTGCCATTGTTCCCGTTGGGTATCCTCTTGAGGAAAAACCACAACAGCAGGATCGCTTTGAAAAAAAACGTATTCACTATTTAGATTGATGTTGTCAAGGTATTTTCAAAAATATTTATCAACAAGCGAATACGAGTATAAACAAGGCAAAGATGGGGTTTTATACATGAACGAAACAACGGCAGATATTGTCAAGGAAGTTAAGCAAATAATTGAGCAGACCCGTAAGCAAGTAGCCCTTGCCGTAAATAATGAATTATTGATTGCATATTGGCACATAGGACGTTTAATCGCCGGTCAATCTAGCGGCTTGAATAATTTTACTGCTAGAAAGTTTATTCTTGCCCTCTCTAAGTCCCTAACAGATGAGTTTGGGCGCGGGTTTTCTCGTTCCAATTTATTTTGCATGAGGAACTTTTATTTAAATTACCCTGATGTCCAAACGGTGTCTGGACAGTTAAGTTGGTCGCATTATTGCGAGCTTTTATCTGTATCCGATAAAGAGGCAAGAAGATTTTACGAAAAAGAATGCTTAAATTCTAAATGGTCGGTTCGAGAACTTAGCAGACAGATTGATACCGCTCTGTTTGAGCGTTTACTGCTTTCAGATGGTACGCCTAACAAACAAAAAGTTTTAGAATTAGCAAGAGAAGGTCAAGCACTCCATAAGGCCGAGGACATTGTAAAAGACCCATATGTTTTGGAATTTCTTGGTTTACAAAACCATAAAGTAGTAAAAGAAAGCAACTTAGAGAAAAAATTATTAGAACATATAGAAGATTTTTTACTGGAACTTGGACGTGGATTTATGTTCGTAGGTTCGCAACAACGTGTAACAATAAACAATGTTCATTACGCGGTAGATTTGGTATTTTATAACAAGATATTAAAAGCCTATGTTCTGATTGACTTAAAAATGGGGAAATTTAAATTAGAAAATGCCGGGCAAATGAATGGATATATAAATTACTATAAAACCGAAATAAATTCACCGGATGACAACCCACCCATCGGCATTATATTGTGTGCCAATAAAGATGCAATAGCTGCCGAATTTGCTTTGGGAGGCTTAGAAAATCATATTTTTGCCTCAAAATATACTCTTTTGATACCTGATAAAGACCAGTTAATTAAACAAGTAGAGTATGTTCTAGCACAAAATGAAGTTGATGAAACGGAATGTCAAAGTGGGGCGTAGTTTTAAATTTTTCTACGCCTTGCTTTGTTATCATCCTTTAGAAAATGCTCCTTTCAACTTTTACGCAATCTTCTGAATGCACCACAAACGTGGCAGTTGCACTATAAGGCATTTTCAGAAATATTTATCAATAGGTAAAATGTAAAATGGCTGTGCCTGTAAAGGAAGATATTTAAAGATATAAATAATTCAAAAGGCGGCAGGGGAATAAAATCCCTGCCGCTTTTATGTTGCTATAGGAAATGTTTTGCGTTTCTCATGCTGTATAATTAAATTATCGCGGGAAAGGAGGACACCCAATCATTATGCAAGAGTTTATTAAATCATCGATCAGCGTTTTGCATGACAAACTGCCTAAACAGCTTATACACGGCAACCTATGTGTAGATACCGCTGTTTATGAAAACGGTGAGGTTGTAGGCTTCAAGGGTTTTGAGATTTACAACTTGTCTTTTCCTCGAATTTATGACATCACGTGGGGTGCGGGCGAAATAACATACCAGCCAACAGTTGATGTGTATCTAAATACATTAACGGAAATGCTCAAGGGCTATGACAGCATAAGTCCGTTGACCGCAGAGGAAAAGCAGTCGGTCTATCATGTAATTTGTGCCACTTATTTGAAAGGGCAAAAATATTACATTGAAACAGAATCAAATTTAACACCGGATTTAATGGCACGCGGAAACAAAGCAATGGCATTCCTTGCTAATAACAAAGAAAAATTCATGAATCTGTTGTAGCGCAATCGGGTAGGAGGCTACCCATTAATTGGGTAGCCAACCTCCCACACCACCGTGCGTAAAAAAGCATGAAAAAGCCCGACAAGCGGTTTACGCTCCTGTCGGGCCGAAATCAAGCAATGAGTTATTTTACTTTTCGTTGAGGTACGATTGGAGTTCAGCTATTAGCCTTGTTTGCTCTGCAATGGTAGCCTCGGCTTCATCCGCTCTGTTTCGTTCTCGCTCTAGTCTGTCGTAAGTGCTTATTAGGCAGGTTTATTATGGTAGACTGTTAAAAAAGTCATCACAAAATTTATGCCATTTTAATTTGTATTCATCATCACTTAAAAGCTCCATATCTGAAATACTGAATATTTGCTGTTTTATTGCTTCATCAACAAAATAAAAAATATATTCATCATATTCGTCGAGATAAACAAATACAGAAGTATAGCCAAAATCGAGAGCCGCTCTTAATCTGGTATGACCATCAAGCGAAATACATTTGCCGTCTTTAATGGTTATTGGTATAAAAATATCATCGTGATGTTTTATCCATTTTTTACAATTTTCGAGCTTTTTTTCATTGATATAGAATTGACTTGGTTGTATTTTTGATATTTCAAATAAATATGGTTGACTTTGTGAATTTACAAATAATACACAGCCGTCTTCATCTTTTATTGATAATATAAAATTAGAATAAAATAAAAATTCTTTAATTACTTCATTTATATATTGCTTAGTATTGGTAAAAAGTGTTGCTTCCCGTTTATTAATCTTAAAAAAATACTTGCAAGTTCTATCTTCGGTAAAGAAACAACAGGCACCGAAATTTAATTCTTCAGCAGTAAACATTTCCATGTCATTAATCTCCGCTCTTTTTATCTCCATACTAACCTCCAAAATACAAATTAACTCGCCACCGCCAAAAGAACACAGTATCGAACAAAATAATTATACCACACCCAACCCACCAATTTCTACCCTAGTTTTTTTGTTCTTCGGAGTAAGTCGCAGTAAAAGGGCGGATTTTTCGCAAATTCCGCCTTTATGAGTTGGTTAGATAGTTTTTATTTTTTAAGGCTTTGCACCCATTCAATGGGCATTTCTACATTATCGGCTACTTCATCGGGGGCGTAGCCTTTTCTTAACATTTTAAGGGCGGTTTCTCGCCTGGCTTTTTCTTGCCCTTTTTCTTGGCTTTCCCCTCTAAGCCTATCAAATGTACCATCTTTCTCAAAATGGTCAAAAATAATTTGTCGCACAGCAGCACTACTCATAACTAATACCTCCTTTAAAATTGACTGGTTTGCATCAAACACCCTATTGAGATAAGGATTTTCTTTTCCCAATGAACCATACTGGCTGAAAGCATCAAACACTTCTTGCATATCCATTTTTGTTAAACTGCTTCGCAAGTTTTTAAGAAAGACATTTTCCTCTGCGGTCAGCTTCTTGCTTTCGATTATTTGTATCTTAAAAGTATCGCCTCTAACGTAGTATATGCCGTTATTAACTTCTTCAACCTCAAACCCTGCGATTAAATGGGCATTAGCTTTATAGTATTTTTTGCATTAATACAGCATCCTCTTTACCCCTTGGCTTCAATGGATAATAATTCTTCTTTAACCCATATTCAATAAACCCATGCTTTTTGTAAAGACTTATTGCTGTCTGATTACTCTGCCTTACCTCTAGCAAAAGGATTTGGTTTCCATTCGCTTTTGCAATACCCATGATGTCCAGTAAGAGTTTTTGTCCGATTCCTTTGTTTCTGTAGCGAAAATCAACTGAGATATTATTAATATGACAACCATCACGAAGGTTAATTATACTGCACGAACCTACTACTCTTCCATCAATCACGGCAACTCTGAAAGACGTAAATATTCTGCGGAACAATAAAGCCGATGCAAGTGACAGTTTCTCCTTAAAGCTGGAGAAGTAATAAGTATCTATGACATAAACATCCTTAATATGCCGCTTTTCCAAATCTATTATCTGCATGTGCCACTCCTTAGGAAGCTATTCCTCTTAATTTTATTTTAAAAAGGGCTGGAATTAAGTGGAATAGCTATAATGCCTATTAGCGTAATATATACACTACAATTCCAGTTAAATTGAGGGGTACCAAAAATAACAGTATCAAATGGAATGTATCTGGTATCAGCTTTGTATCCGAAGGTTTAATAATATGGTGTGTTTTGGAGAAAAACTCATTATAGCCTTTTATCTTTTTTTTACTTGGCCAAATCATATGTTTTACTGTGGTCATAAAAAGGACTAATGTACCAAGCGACATAAAGCCCAACATAAACCATTGCCCCATACCGGGCCATATCCAAAATACAATTACTGATACCAAATAAGGTACCCAAAAAACCATATCAATTGGTTCATTTTTTAGGCAGGATTCTACCAAGATGAAATCCTTAATTTTAAACCCTGTAACATTTAATGAATAAAATAAAAACGTACTCAATACCAACCAACGCATAATATTCCTTACCTCCCCATAATATAAATTAACTCGCCACCACCAAAAGAACACAGTATCGGACAAAAATAATTATACCACACTCGATCCACCAATTTCTACCCTCAATTCTTTGTTCTTCGGAGTAAGTCGTGGGGTATTTTTCATAAAATCATCTGCCAAACATACTGGCAAGCGGATTAGAATTAACCGCTGATTGTAGTTAACTGTTATCAACTGCGAATCTGTGTTGTATTTAGACTCTCATTCCGAAGTATTATGCTTCATCTCAACTAACTCCAACACCTCCGAACCCCTCACACCCTCATCCGCCCAAAAGTTCCAGATAAGCAATAACATCCCGAATATTCTTTATACCAGTAAGATACATAATCAACCGCTTACGCACCAATCAACTCCACCAGCCTGCTTCTAACCTTTTCCAAAACCTCTAACTGCACACTACCAAAATATTTTAACACTATTTTTTGCGAAAGCGTATATATTTTGTCAACCCGAATATTTGACGGCACTTTTAACACGCCGTTTATCATATCGTCATTTATTATTGGTACAGAATATGGCTTGTTATCCGCAACGGACGTTACCGCCATAACAATAATATCGTCCGCTACATCATTATACGAATTTTTGGACACCACAAAAACAGGTCGCCGTTTTTGCGAAGATAAATCTGTAAACGGCAACGGAATCAGTAGAATATCGCCCTGTTTATACATCGTTCCAAACCTCGTCGTCAACATCGTTATACCAAAAATCAGTGCTAGATTCACTGATTGCTTGCAAATCTTGCCCCAATTTTTCGGTATCACGATTTTTCACAAATTGCATAAACCTATAAACCTCTGCAAGTTGGGATTCTTGCAAGGTTTCGGCTAGGTTTTGGATTGCTTGCTTGCTGTATGTTAAAGTTGACATTTTTGCTCCTTTCGACCTGTGGGCTTTACCTATTGTATCAGGCTTTGCACCCATTCAATGGGCATTTCTACGTACTCTGATACCTTTAATGCGGATAATCCATCTCTTAGCATTTTAAGGGCGGTTTCACGAGCCTTTTTTTCTCGCCCTTTTTCTTGTTCTTCGTTTCTAAATTTATCTAAAGTACCATCTTTCTCAAAATGGTCAAAAATAATTTTCCTCACAGCAACATCAGTCATCGCTAAAACCTCCTCCAAAATTGATTGGTTTGCACCCAATACTCTATTAAGATAAATATTTACTTTTTCCAATATTCCGTATTTTCTGTACGCCTCAAACACTTCTTGTATATCCATTTAGTTTCAGACTGTTTATTGCATCGTTCAAAATCTAGGTTAATGCAAACTGCTCCATTTTTGCGGGCGGATAGGTTAGTGGTTAATTTGTACGCTCTAATGGCTCCAACGATAATATTTCTTTGCCTAATTTTTTCGCGTATTCTATTTCGCTTTTTGTGCTGCTTCCAATATACCCATTCATATTAACAACATAAATTGTATCACTTATGTCTATCTTTTTGCGATGTATTTTATCCAGCATTTCTCCATCAAGTCCTTCATGTTTTTGGCCCTCAGTATTATAAACACATTGAATTACAGCATATCCTCGTTTTAACTCTAATTCCTCTGAAATTTTCATCATTTCATTTGAAAATTTCATACTCCCGCATATTGTTGCTACCTTAATACTATTCATAAAATCCCTCTTTCTGTCGATAATATAAATTAACTCGCCACCACCAAAAGAACACGGTGTCGAACAAAATAAGTATACCACACCCGACCCACCAATTTCTATCCTCAATTTTTTCTATTCTTTGGAGTAGGTCGGAAGATATTTTTCATTTGGGAACATATAAATATAGCATCAAAAGGAAGCGAAAACCCTTGGGGGCAACACCCCTCGGTTTTTCGCTTCATGCGTTTTTCCTGTACTTATTCTATTTCATCTACTATTTTTAACATGTGAGTTTTGTAGCCTTCCAGTGCTTTTGTTGCTTCTTGCCCTGTTTTTCTTACTACACCAAAATATATTTTTATTTTTGGCTCGGTACCGGATGGACGCACACACATCCATGTTTCATCTTCCAACTTAAAATACAAAACATTGGAGCGTGGGAAATCCATGGTAAATTCTTCGTTAGTAACCATATTTTTGTTGATCCCCGTGTTGTAATTGCGATATTCTACAACGTTGGTTCCCTCAATTTCGCTTATGGGATTGTCCACAAAATATGCCATAATACGCTTTATTTTTCCCACTCCTTCCAACCCTTTTAATGTTAGAGATACCGTTTCTTCTTTGTAAAAACCGTATTTTTCGTATATCTCTTGCAGGGCTTGGTACAGGGTTAAATTGTGCCGGGTTTTGTAGAAAGTTGCAACTTCGCAAATAAGCATTGTAATCCCAATTGCATCTTTGTCCCGAGCATAATCTCCACACAAGTAACCATAGCTTTCCTCGAAGGCATAAACAAATTTATGAGATTTGTCTTTTTCAAACTTTTTTACTTTTTCCCCTACATATTTAAAACCTGTAAAAACGTCAAAGTATGATGTTCCATAGGCTTCAGCAATGACTTTTGTCATATCGGTGGAAACGATGCTTGTTATAACAGCGGCGTTAGCTGGCAACTGCCCCTTCGCCTTTTTTTGGCTTAATATGTACTCTGTTAAAATAACGCCTACCATATTGCCGTTCAAATGAATATATTGACCTACATCGTCTTTGCAAACTACCCCTATTCTGTCTGCGTCCGGGTCGGCTCCCACTATTATATCAGCGTTCACTTCTTTTGCAAGTTTTGTTGCCAATTCAAAAACACTTGCTTCTTCGGGGTTAGGGTATTTTACTGTAGGGAAGTTGCCGTTTGGTTCAGCTTGTTCCGCAACTATGTGGACATTTGTAAAACCTACCCGCTCCAACAATTTTTTTGTAGGAACATAGCCTGCACCATGTATTGGAGTGTACACGATAGGCATATCGCCACCCTCTTCTATAACGTCCGGGTTAATGGCAAGTGATTTGCATTCTTCCAAAAACTCTTCGTCTATTTCGGGGCTTAACCGATTAAACAATCCCTGTTCTTTCGCCTTGTCTATATCCATCAACTTTATTTGGTTAAAATCGACAATGGCGTTAACATGGTTTATTATTCTTTCGTCATATGGGTAGTTAACTTGTGCTCCATCCGGTCCATACACTTTGTAACCATTGTATTCCGGAGGGTTATGGCTAGCTGTTACCATAACCCCGGCGGCACAACCCAACCGCCGCACAGTAAAGCTCAGTTGTGGAGTTGGGCGTATGCTGTTATATATATAGGATTTTATACCGTTTGCGTTAAACACAAGAGCCGCGTGTGTTGCAAATTCTTGTGACATGTTGCGCGGATCATAGGCTATAGCAACCCCATTTGTATGGTCAATATCTGCTTCTTGCAAGAGATAGTTGGCAAGGCCTTGGGTAGCTTTCCCTACAGTATAAAGGTTCATGCGGTTAGTACCCGCTCCCAATATACCCCTAAGCCCAGCTGTGCCAAACTCCAAATCCTTATAAAACCTTTCTTTTATTTCTTCTTCGTTATCTTTTATGGCCTCCAGCTCAGCTTTTGTTTTTTTGTCAAAATAGGGATCGTTAAGCCAATAATTAAATGTTTCCTTATAGGGCATCCTTGTTTCTCCTTATCAAGTTTTTTTATGTTGAACCGCTATGCCTACAAACACAAAGAATCTAAATAACCTACAAGCAGATTTATCTCCGGTTTGCTAATTTGGGCATCCGCACCTACACTTTTACCTTTTAACGCCATTTCTTCACTTATTAAAGAGGAAAAAATAATTGTGGGCAACCTACGCAGGTTTGGATCTGTCTTTATTAGTTTTGTAAGAGTGTGCCCATCCATCTCCGGCATTTCTATATCGGTTATTACACAAGATACTATTTGCTCCAGTTCGCTCAGCTCTCTTGGTTTTAGACCAGAAAGAGCGTTCCAAGCCTCTTGCCCTGTGGAGAAAAATATGGTGTTTTTGTAGCCTGCTTTGTGCAAACATTCCAATATAATTTTTTTAAGAAAAGGGCTGTCTTCTACAACAAAAATTGTTTTTTCGTTTCGGCTAAGATTACCCTCATCCGGCTTTACATCTGATATAGAGATGGAATGCGACGGGTTAATCTCGGTCATTATTTTTTCGAAATCCAATATTGTTATCAGCCTTTCTCCAACTCGAGCTATCCCTGTTGTAATGCCATCCACACCACTCGTTATGGTTTCATCCGGTTTCTCTATGTGCGTCCAAGATATGCGATGTATAATTTCAACAGAATGTACATGAAAAGCTGTATGGTTTTTGTTGAAGTTGGTGATTATCAAAATATCCCTTTCAGAACTATCGGACTTACCTAAATTGAGGTATGCAGCTAAATCCACCACTGTAATAATTTGGCTGCGCGGCTTAAAAATACCCTCAACAAATGGGCTAGACTGAGGCACGGGCGTTACCTCTTCATATTTCATAATCTCCAGCACTTTGGCAACATTTATACCAAAACTTCTGCCAGCCACAAGAAACTCCATAATTTCTAGCTCATTTGTCCCAACTTCTAGTAAAATTTCTTTTTTCGTTTCTTTTGTTTCCATTTTAACCTCCTTGGTTTGAACATTTATTGATATTATACTATAAATAACAAAAAACTTAAAGTGTTTTTAAATTTTATCGAACTCTATTCTTGTGAGTGCATAAAAATAGCCGGAAAATTCATAAAATGGGGCTTAAAAAAGAAATGATGTTGGCTTATCGGTTTTATAAATATAAAACCCTCTTTATTATGCCTAACAAAACGCTATTTTGGCTTGTGGATGGAGCGGAGAATAGAGACGATCTCGTTAAAACTGCTGTGTCGCAAGCTGCCGCCTTTATCGAATCCACAAAAATCTAAATTTTCCCGCCGATAACATCAATAATAGTTTCTATAATTTCTGTAGATTTTCCTTCACTAATTTTGCAAGCGGTGTAGGCAATCATGCTTTTTTCTGCCGTAAAAATTTTATTAGGGCGGACAACACTTTTTGTCGATAACTTACCGCTTATAAAGTCCTCATCTTCCAAATTTATGGAGTATTTATCGGTTCTCGCACGGCTTGTAATTTGGCAAAGAATAATATCATCCCCAGCCAAGTCCGCGACGACAAAGGCAGGACGGCGTTTTGTTCCCGTAAAATCAGAAAAAACAAACTCAATCACGACAACATCTCCCCTTATAAATCCGCCCATGCCGCATCTTCCTCCGGAGTATCCCAATCTTTGGCTAACGCTTTTTCGGATAAAAGCACAGTTTCGGGAATTTCTCGAGTTTTTTGCATTTTAAGCGAACCGATAAAATCCGCAATTTCTTGAATTTGTTCGGCTGGAAGTGTCGCTATTTCCTTTTTTAGTTGGTTTATTGCCAACATAACAATCTCCTTTCAAATATATCGTCAATGGCGACGGAGTCTCCCTAAAACTGCTGTGCCACAGGCCACCGCCCCATTGTCAAATCTTATTTTTCTGCAACCGGACAATCTGAATATGCCCTCTAACTACCTTATTCACAAGATGAAACCCCATTTTTGAAAATGTATTCTCAATTTCTCGTGTTGAATAAAATTTTACATCGCCGTCTTTTGAAAATGGCAAAAAAACATTTGCAATATTTCTTAAAATCGTTGGCAGATAAATCTCGGCTATATAGAGGTTTCCAGTTGGTTTTAGCAATCTTTTAACCTCTGTCGCAAAAATTTCAACATTTGAAAAGTGATGATATGCCGCACAAACCGTAATAATATCCACGGAATTATCGTCAAACGGCATGTTTTCGTATCCTGCAACTACAAATTGAAAATCCGGATTAAGTATCGTTGCATTTTCTATCATTTTTGGTGATATATCCGCACCGAATCCTTGTATTTCCTTCAATCGAGCCATTTTTGACAGCAATGTTCCGTTGCCGCAAGCGACATCTAATACCGAATCACCATTTTTTAATTCCATTGTGCTTAACAACAAACTTTTAAATTTTTCCGTAAACTTGCCGTCAAGAGTTTTATCATAATTATCGGCTTTTTTATCGTAGGCTATGATATTTTTTTCTTCGACTTTCATAATTTCCCCTCTCAATATATCAAGTGTGGTTACCTCACTAAAACTGCTATACCATAAGCCACCGCCTTTACCAAGCCCTATTCCAAAACACGCAATTTTTTAGTTTCAAATTCCTCTTGTGTTAAAATACCGTCATCTAGCAAAATCTCTAACATTTCAATTTTATCTTCTGCCGACTTTGACACAACTTTTTTCTTCTTAGCCGAAAACTTCGCTGAAGACTCCTTGACAAACATAGCAATTGCAACTACCAAATAAGCAGAGGTAGTTGATAAAAATTCATCGCCCCACGACAACTCTGCCAGATTTACCAAACCTGCCCAAATCAATATCCAAAAATGCAGAAATCGAACAGCGAGAACTACCACATAACCTGCGGCGTAAAGGGCGATTTGTTTGATGATTTTACTGTGTTTTGTATCTTGTTTCTCGTGGTGCATTTTATGTAAAGAGTAAACTATAAAGTAGTATATAACTAGTACCACGATTAGTGGCAAATCCCGAAACAATATGCGTGGCAACAGCACGTCAAGTGCAATGTTAACGGTAAAACTGCCCGCATCATTCACTAAATCAAACCAATATAAAACCTTTGATATTGCCAAATACAGGAACAAAAGCTGCCAAGCTATTGCCATATAAAATTTTTTCATAATTTCCCTACCTCCTCCATGTTCTACCGCCAACAGCGGCGACTTCAATAAAACTGCACACCACAAGCCACCACCCCAACACACCAGGGCGACAATTTAGCCGTTTTTACCTAAAAAAGGCAAAAATAGCAAGGTAAAAAGTCCCGTACATCACAGCAACCGAAAAAATCATGAGTGTAATTTGGGCAACAAATCTCGTTATGAAATTTTCGTTCGAGAAATTTCGCACCGTAATCACAAAAGACATAACGACCGCCATTGAGGCAAAGATCGGGGCAACGTCAAAATGGTACACGTTAAACCCCAACAAAGTAATGATTATCATCCACGCCGCTGCCGCACCAATAGAACAGAGCAAACAAAGCAAGCCTACCGATTTTTTTCGTTTTTTAAGTGCAATCTTCACAAAAACCTCCATTCCGCAACAGCGGCGACTTTACTAAATCTACTATTCCATAAATCCATAAAGCCGCCGCCATTCTTGAAACCTCAATATAGCACTTTTCTTAACGGTTGTCCCAACTTTAAAAATCACAAAGTGCTGAATTAAGGAAAGCAAATTAACTTTTGTGACTTAAAAGGGACAACGAAAAGTTAATTTGCTATATATCAATTTTCTGTTGTAACATCTTCCGCCACATTCTTCTGCTTTACAGCGTAAAGCATCATTCCGGGTTCGTTGCAAAAATTTATTAGTGCGTGTGCAAAAATCGCGGGTAAAACATTCCGTTCTGCAACGATAAAAATGATTGCTAGAGCCGTCCCCAAAATGGTTGTGGCGATTACCGCACCGACAGCCATTGACTTGCTGCCACCCTTTGAAAATAGCCCCCAAATCCCATGACCAATCCCAAACACAAGCCCCGAAATTGCAATTTGCAAAATCGTCCCAAGCCCTTGTGAATACAGCCAGTTCATCAACAATTGGCGAAATATCAGCTCTTCAACAATACCTGCTCCGATAACTGTTGTGAAAATTGCTACCACTTTCAGCAAATCAAAGCGAAACATCGTTTGCCGCACCTCGGGCATTTGCTTTGCCGTGTAGCCGACATATCCAACTGCCACAGCCACCGCAAGCACCCACGCAAGCGGAATTTCAAGGGCTGTACTGTTAAACCCCATGTGTTCTGTAAAAAATCTATTTGAATCTTGGACAAGCCAAATGACAAGAACTATCAACATTGGCGAGCCTAGCAATAGCAACAAAATTGTTGTTTTTAGCTTTTGTGCTTTTGAAATTGTTTCGTCTTGCATGAATTTATTACCTCATATTCTAACGCCAACAGCGACGACTTCACTATACCACAAGCCGCCGCCGTTGTCAATTTCCGTGCCACCTAAGCATCCTTTGCGAATAACAAATTATTTGCGTAAGTCCTCAATTTTACTTTGTCAACTTCCGAAAGTTTGCCGTATACGTTGTAAAATGCTAACTCCTCGTCTGACACTTCTATCACATTCGATTTTAATTTAAGGCTACCCTTAGCATATTCAAGCGTTTCTCGCAATCCTTGTAACGTGTTTTCGTGTACGCTCATTTTAATTCCTCCTAGTAAGCATCGTAACTATCCTCCCGCAAAAATCCATTCTGTATGGTCTGATAACTGCCATATTGCATATACCTCGTCAAGACCGTAATTCAACATGATCTCTCGAAATTCTTCCGGTGTTATCTCAAAATCTACCCAATTAATAGTAAAATCCCCAAAAAATGGCGGGTATTGGAAAAAGAAATGGCGATCATTAGGGTAACCCGTTTCTCTGCGTAACGTAACGGTCGCTTCCAACCGTCCTTTTATTATTTCGTAAAGGGTATAGGACAAAACCCCGCCTTCCGCTTCAAAATCAATCGCCCTAACCAATCTGCCGTTTGATGTTATTCCGCTAAAGAGACCTCCTTCTTGTATCCCGACATTTTTATACAAAACAACGCTGTTAACTGTGTAAAATACCCTACCCATAGGCGAAATGAACCCCAATGGGTCTTCTTCGTGGCGAAACGCCAGCACGCCCGGTGTGCCGTTACCATCCACATCAACAATATGGGAGAATGTGCTGTTTGGGAAAAAGTCGGAGTAAGGTGATTTTATACAATTTGCAAGCCACTCTTGTAAAGGGGTTAATATTTCGGCAGAGATTTCCGGGAGTTCCTGCAGGTGGTTGGTAATTACTTGAATTCCTGAAATATCCGGCTGGCTCAAATTATTGTCACGGTTGTATTCGCAACCAACAAAAGCAAGGAAAATAAAGGCAACAACTGTTTGCCGCCACGCTTTAAACGTGTTGCCTTTTGTGCCGTAGTGCTTTTCTACGTTTTTTACGGTTAAAATGTTTGGCATTTTTACACCTCTCTCAAATTCCCATTGTTTTGTCCAAGAATCTGTTGTATACTATTTTTATATTTCACCTTATCCATAAATTCTCACATAGAGTCACTCATAGAGTCTACCATACAGAGTTTCTAAGTTCGCATCAGAACGGCTCAAATTCGCACTAAAAACCCTGCAATCAAGCCGTTCCGACCTTATTGTCATTCCCTAAAACCTACCATACCGCCTAAACCAACTCCAACCTTCGGACACTCTTTCTTTAACATATTCCAAAAGCGGGTCCACATTATTTATCCAGTGTTCTATAGTAAACTCTATAAGAACATGTGGCCTAAAGGCATAAAATTCAAAGTTTGGGGTCATTTCAACAAACCTCTCTACAGCATTAGCTGTGTGGGCAAACCCAACTTCCTCGGATTCTATGTGAGCAGGTAGATTTGAAATCGAAATATACATACCGGAATATTCCAAAACAATATCCGGCGTAGGAAATTCGTCGTGCCCCCAAACCATCCCATGAAAAATGGTGTTTTGTGCTGGAGGTTCACCTACAAACAACGCACCCAAATAGTACATAAACATAGTCGTCACCAAAGATGCGGAGCGAGAAGAGCCGTTTGCAAAATGAAACAGCATATCACTGTCTGTATTGTCTGCTAAATATCGAAAAAGCCCAAAAAAATGGTTGGGGTCGCCGCCGTCATTATTGCGTACATCTACTATTGCAGCATTTACACTGCCGCTTTCGAATAGTTCTACAATCCTTGGGTTTACCTCCCAATTATCGTTTTCCATCCAATAAGCTATGTCCACATTTGCAGGCGGCATTATCAAAGCATTATCAAAAGTACCTTGCTCCAGATGTTCCAGAAAATCGCCCTCTAGCTCTGCGATTTGGTCATAATCCAGATCTCTTTCTTGTGCTATTTCAGATAGCACTATAGCAACAGTTGGGGAAAACCCCTCAATACGGATATACAATATGCCGTACTGTTCTAGAAAATAAAACCTATTGCGTGCCTGCATCTCAAAGAAAACAGGAAAAGAACCGTCTTCACGATTTTGAGCAGGCATAAAAGGTGAAAAAGGCGTTTCATCTACAGGTCTGCGTCTTGCACCCTCTACATCCGCCAGGCGAATTTCATGCTCTGCTGTTAACACTATCTCTGCTCTTTCGCCGTCGGCACCTTCAAGAACAAATACAGTTACCCCATTATCACGAACCCCTAAGGATTGTAGCATAAATTCGGTATGCAAAAAAGTTGCCATACCTGAACGTATGTCGTAAATATTTTCTGTGGATACTGTTCTGGCAAACCCTTCCATTAGGTGACCTATCGGCGTATCATTTATATATAGTACCCTTTTGTTAAGTGCGTGCGCAAACTCTTCTACGGTAGATATAAGATAAAAACCGCCGCCGCTGCCCCCAAAATGTTCAAAGTGCAACGGAAGGTGCGCTTCTGCTTCAAATATTTCTTCCGGCAGCATGTTAAAATGGTTGTCTTGCAAGCTCGCTACTGCCATTTGCATACCAAGAGCTATTTCAACATCCGAAAGATTCGGCACATTTCCAATTAGCTCTTCAAATGCTCTTGTTGTGTTTTGCCGCAATAACTCATTGCGTGGAATTTCCGACCAGACCCCAAGCCGCCCACTGTCTTCATCCAGTACATCACCGGGTATAAAAATTGTGAAATGGCCCGTAAATATGGGGTGAGTTTGCATTATGGCATCTCTTAGCTGTGTTATATCAGCTTGCCACATGCGGTTTCTTTCTGCTTGGTTTTGTTCGGTTATAAATATTAGCTCGTTTTCTGCTGCTACGGTGCTTGTGTAGCTACCAATAACAGAAACCAAAAGTAGTGCTATAACCGAAAATACAGTTTTTTTCATTTTTAAATCCTCCTTGTTTTTTGTTTTTGTTTTTTTGTTGCCTATCTGTTGTGCCTCAACAGTTCTGCGGCGTTATGCCCATTAAGCACTCTTATTAATTTGCCGCTTAAACCCCAAATAAGTTATCATAAAATATATTGCATAAAGTAAACCAAACGCCCCTACAGACACAGCATAATATTGGAACGGCACAACTTGTATGTTTTCCAAAACTGCAAATCCGTAGCTGATTACAAGCCCTAAAACCAGGGTTATAAGCGCCGCAAAAGCGAATGGCAGGATATAATATAGGGCAAGCTGTTTTTTGAGTACCGCACTAACTTCTTTTTTGCTAAGCCCTAATTTCTTTAGTATATCATATCTAAACTTAAACCTTGTGGCATCACTTAATTGCTGTATCGCAAGCACAGTAAGGGCAACACAGATGAACACAAACGACACATAACTCAGCACTATGATTATAGAGGTTGTAACAGAAGCAACCATCATATTCTCAAGCTCTCTTATAACCACAGTTGAGCCAGCATAACTAACGGCACCGTTGCTTCCTACAGCGGGCAACCCTTGGTTGTCGCTGCCTAGGCTGACTGTAAGAAAACCACCTAGTAGAATATCGCCCGTGTCCGGTTGAATTTCCATCAAGGCTTGGAATAGGTCATCATCCGGGCTGCCCTCTACATTAGCTGCAAGCATGGAATAAAACGGCGTTAGTATATTTTCGAATTCATCAGGCACTACAACGATATAGTCTGCACCGTTCATGCCGTTTTGCGTGATAAAGTCGGTGCGGATTTCGCTTAACGCAAGCACTGTGCCGCCTATGCTTACTTGGTTTTGTTCTACAAACTGATGCATCGCATTTTCTGTTCTGCCAACAACATTTATAATAAACTCATTGCTGCCCAAAAGCACCTCGGGCAAACCCGCCAAACGCCTAAACGCATTATAATCACGCAATAGCATGTATGTGTCATAGTCGTGATAAGAACCGCCATTTATATTGACTAAAAAGTCGTTTATTCTCGTATCGTTTGCGTTGTGAAAAATGCGGTAGATATGACTGTCTGTTATCGCGTTGCTATTTTGTATAATGCCGGTGTGCTGTACAAAATCCTCGTTTACATCATTATGAAAAATCATAATGTCTACAGGCAGATTTCTTTGCAAAACTTCCTGCTGAAAGCCCAAGAACATAAAAGAAAGCGTTAAACCAAATAGCGACATTGTAAACAGAGTGGTTAGCGTACCCATTGTAAACCGCATAGCTTTCATCTTAGAGGAAAGCTGGCGTAATATAAAAGTGTTAGCTTGTTTATATATGGCGTTTGGTTTTTTTTCGATATACATTGCCAAAAATGCCGAAAGCCCAACAAACAGCAAGTATATAGATATAGCCAGCCCCACAAGCCAAAACAAGACGAACTCGTCCGTGCCTATTATACCTGTTAAAAGCCCTACATTAAAGAATACAATATAGGCAATGGAAATAGGCACAAAAACCATAGCCCATCCCGATTTTGCCGTTGGCTCGGCCTGTTTTTCCATATTAATAAGGTTGATTATTGCCATTTTTCTAAACTTGCCCATAACAGAAGCAAGGGCTATAATATATGCAATCCCAAGCAAAACTGCCGACAAGACAACCCCTACAACACCAACGGAAAATTGTGCCGTGTTATCCAGCCCAACAAGGGAGAAAATTATGTCCAAAAACGCCGTTTGCAAAAGCTGACCGGGTATAATCGCTATGGCAAAACATATAGCACCCAAAAGCAAACTTTCTTTCCGAAACATACGGCGTATTTGCTTTTTTGTTATGCCTTGCAGCATATAAATGGCAAATTCGCGGCTGCGCTTTGTAAGCATAAAGCTAGTCATATATTTTACAAGCCAAATCACAATAAGGAAAATAAGAAAAGAGCTTAATACAATAAACATAATCAAAATATTCAAGCCTTGCAAACTTGCGAGAAGCTCTCCCGATGTTGCCATTATGTTAAAGGCAATTACAAGTGCGAAAATAATTGTCATGGTTACGATATACACAATATAATCCTTAAAAGACCTTTTGGCATTTCTTAGTGCAAGTTTAGTCAGCATTGTAACCATCACCTCCCACAACTGAAAGCGTGTCTAAAATTTGACCTAAAAACTCCCGCCTTGTTTTAGTGCCGCGCTCTAGTTGCTTATAAATTTTGCCGTCTTGCAAGAACAAAATACGGCTGCAATAGCTGGACGAAAAAGCATCGTGTGTTACCATAAGTATTGTAACGTTCATGTTTTCGTTCATATCTCGAAAAGTTTCCAGTAGCATCGTCGCCGATTTTGAGTCCAGGGCACCGGTGGGCTCGTCCGCTAAAATAAGTTTGGGGTTATTGGCCAATGCCCTTGCACAGGCTGTCCGCTGTTTTTGCCCTCCCGACACTTGATATGGAAACTTGTTTGCATTTTGGCTTATGCCAAGGCACTCCATCAGCTCTTTGGCGCGTTTGCTTGAGTCTTTTTTACGAACATTTTGCAAGGACATCGGCAGCACGATATTTTCCTCTATCGTAAGAGTGTCCAGCAAGTTAAATTCTTGAAACACAAAACCAAGCTGTGTTTTTCTAAATAACGCAAGCTGTTCATCGCTTAATTTTGTGATATTGCCTTGCCCTTCAACGTGAATATCGCCCGATGTTACCCTGTCAATTGTGGACACCATATTAAGCAGAGTAGATTTGCCGGAACCCGATGCCCCCATAATACCTAAAAATTCACCCTGTTCCACATCAAAACTAACTCCCGCAAGTGCTTTAAATGTATTATTTTTTGTACCGTAGTGCTTTTCCACATTACGGATGGTCAATAGACTAGACATTCCCTCCATTTCTTTGTAAATCCTCCTTGTTTTTGTTGTTTTGTTATACAATACACATACACGCTATTATGTATATATGTATATATAATGTCAAGTTTTTAAGTTTAAGTTTGTAAAAGTATAAGTTGCAACGCCTCCTTAATTTGCTCTCTTTTGATCCACATGATAAATTGCTTCAAGTATCGCAAAGATTATCATACCAAACATCGAAATACCCATTGCGGAAACATAAATAACATCAAGCAAGTTTTCTTGAAATGTTCCAAAAGTTATATCAGCTAACCCAAACAGATTAGTTAAAATTAAAAAGGCACAAACCGTCATAATAAGCATAAACAGCATAATTATTTTAGCTGATATGCTTATTTGGAAATTATTGCTCTTGCAAGTTTTGATAAACTTATTAACGCAGTACCAAGAAAAAATAACAAAAAGTATACTAAACCATCTGCTGACAGAAGGGTCAAAAAATATCTCAAAAAAAACATTACCGTTTACGACGGTAGTTGCGTACACCTGAGCCAACCAGCCCCAAAACAAAGTTATAACATTGGTTTTGTGTGCGCTAGCGGGAAACATAAAACGTCCTCCTTATCTCCAATTTTCTCGGCGAATTTCTTTAATCATAGCAACTACATCATCATCGTTTTTTAATCCCAGCCGCTGTGCCTCGCCCTCAAATGCCTTGCTCACCTTTTCAAGAGCAGACATCGCGGATTTAACGATAACTACACCGTTTTCCCCTTCGACAAACAATACTTTGTCGCCATTCTTTATTCCTAGTTTTTTACGTATTGCCATCGGAATTGTAATCTTTCCTTCTGTAACTTTTGCTAATTCCATGTAAAATACTCCTTTTTTTTCAGGGTTGAGGTTATGTAAAATACTCCCACCTACCAAACCCACGGCACGTCATATTTCTGAATATTTTCGTCTGCCGTTAAAAACGTCATTTCCTCAATAATTGCAGTAGAAATTAAGAGCCTGTCAAAAGGGTCGTTGTGATAAAACGGCAATTTATCCAATGCCAATATATGGTCTAATTTTACAGATAATATGGTTATGTTACTCTGTTGTATTTTTTCCACAAGTTCCTCAAGGGAAATACCTAAATTCAGCTTACCCTTATGTGTCTTTAAGGTGATTTCCCACAGAGAAACAGTACTTACCGTCAACCGGCTTGCTTCGTCAAAAATAATTTCCTTGGATTTCGGAGATAACTTCCGGTCGTCAACCCCTGCGAGCCAAATAATTACATGGGTGTCCAACAAGTATAGCATTATACATACTCCGATAGCTCTTCTAATGGAGCATCAAAATCACTAGATATCCAACCACCTTTATTTTTTGCACAACCAAACAGCGGGAAATTTGTTTTATCCCTTTTGGGGTTTTCTAGCGGCACGGGGTTGTCGGTAACCACAACAAACACTTCCACATTGTTGGGGATTTCAGCTTGCTTTAGTGCAACAAATCTACCGTCCTCAAAATACCCTTGGATTGTTTGTAACATTATTTTTCACTTACTCCTTTTCCAAACAACAATTTTTCTCTTAACACGTTTGTCATACACCACAAGCAGTCGGTCTGCCTGTGGTTGCAAACCCCAAGCCGAAACCACACTCTCCGCCTCTAACCAAGATTCTGTATAATCTTCGTTTAGTATGAACACATGGGAGATAACGGCTTCCATTATCTGATAAAAGCTCCAATGGCTACGGTCAAAGTCTATAAAAAGCTGCCGCCCGGCAAGATATTGCTCAATATAGTATGGGTTCGGTACCCGCCCCGTAAAGTGGTTGGTGAGCGTTACAGCCTGCGCGCGTGTTATTGGAGCGTTGCTCACAAACACATAGTCGCGGCCAAAATAATCAAACCAACCAATATCAAAGCCGATGTTTATATACGCCTCTGCCCAGTGTCCCTCTATATACGGCACTATGTTGTATATGCCTAGCCTGTACAGGTTAAACGCCATCACAGCAAATGCCGCAAACTCGGCGTTTGTTATGTGGTTGTTTGGCCTAAAAGTTCCGTCAGGAAAACCTTGCAAAACATCTATATTCGCAAAAAAACTTATTGCTTCAAAATACCAACCGTCATAGCCCACATCGCTAAAGCCAAAAAACTCTTGCCCGTACCTTTCGGGGTCAAAAGAGAGGTTCCAAAACGCCTGCGCCATCTCTGCTCTTGTTAAAAACCCATCCGGACGCACGGTTCTGTCCGGATACCCTTGTATATACCAACGGTGAAACCCTATTGTGTAATAAGGGAGCAAATGCTCATAAACAAGGTAATAGTAATATGGTAGCGGGGGCGGTGGTATTGTTAGCGGAGGCGGCAACTGTGCTACATATGTTGTGTAGTACGGATAGGAGGGCGGGGATGGAACGTAGGGTGGCGGATATGGTGGATACGAGGGCGGTGGCGGTGGTGGCGGGTTGCCCGGAGGTGGCGGATACGGCGGGTATGGCGGGTATGGTGGATACGAGGGCGGAGGAGGGGGAGGAG
>JGI24700J35501_10930890_pt1 | contig 34676 bp, 32 predicted proteins | sample TergutTh196P1_FD_35501 | JGI IMG/M metagenome (IMG submission 35501)
TTTCAATCCACGCACCCATGTAGGGTGCGACAATTTCCCTAATGGTATTTTGGACTTCGGCATAAATTTCAATCCACGCACCCATGTAGGGTGCGACCTTTTTAGCACCAGCTACGCCCTTTTTACCTTTATTTCAATCCACGCACCCATGTAGGGTGCGACAATAGGATTACCGCAGGATCGATCACCACCGACAATTTCAATCCACGCACCCATGTAGGGTGCGACTAATAATCAACAACCTGAACCTCTACCAACATATATTTCAATCCACGCACCCATGTAGGGTGCGACTTGGTGGATTGCCACGCCCCGACTTTTGTATAATTTCAATCCACGCACCCATGTAGGGTGCGACTAAAACTTAGCCATATCTGCCATCGATATATTAATTTCAATCCACGCACCCATGTAGGGTGCGACAAGATGAGTTAGAGTTGATTAAGATGCAACTAGACATTTCAATCCACGCACCCATGTAGGGTGCGACGTGGCGATACCTGCGATAACAGGTAGCCACATGTCATTTCAATCCACGCACCCATGTAGGGTGCGACCTTTCGTTTTTTCATCAGATATTATCATGGATGTTATTTCAATCCACGCACCCATGTAGGGTGCGACCCTCTTGGTAAGCAAAAGATAAAGAGCCTGAAACATTTCAATCCACGCACCCATGTAGGGTGCGACGAACACTACTACGAACAGGCAAAAGAGGGCGCTATTTCAATCCACGCACCCATGTAGGGTGCGACTGGTTGAATTTGTGGTATAATATATGTAGGTTAATTTCAATCCACGCACCCATGTAGGGTGCGACTTTCGCACAAGGCGCAAAAAAGGGAGCGGGACGATTTCAATCCACGCACCCATGTAGGGTGCGACCAAAACTTTCTGCAATTTCCGAACGCATTTTTTCATTTCAATCCACGCACCCATGTAGGGTGCGACAAAATGCTCGCAGGACTCGCTGCTAGGTTTTTCATTTCAATCCACGCACCCATGTAGGGTGCGACCCCAAATGTCCCATGCATCTTCTTGCAGTTGAGGATTTCAATCCACGCACCCATGTAGGGTGCGACCTTGCTATAAGTCCCGCTACGGGCTAAATTCTTCCATTTCAATCCACGCACCCATGTAGGGTGCGACTAGCTGCTTCTTACGAGGAAATTAAAATACAAGTCATTTCAATCCACGCACCCATGTAGGGTGCGACCTACAAGCACTTGCTAGAAGAATACGAAGAAGTAATTTCAATCCACGCACCCATGTAGGGTGCGACAAGGCGAGTCAATCCCGCTGAGCACTGCTTGATCATTTCAATCCACGCACCCATGTAGGGTGCGACTGCGATTTTATGCGCTTTCACTTCTATTTTAGGTGAAATAGCACATCATATCGACTTCTTATTATTTATTTTACCACATCTGTTTGAATTTTTCACTATAAAAAGCACTTTTTTTGGTGCGAATCCCCCAGAGTTTTCATGTGAGCCTCCGATTCGCACCAAAGGTTTTATTCCTCCAACATGGTGTCCATATAACTTTTCACCGATTGTTTCTTCATAAGGGTCGGTATGCAAATGTTTTTTAAAGAGCAGTTGTCACAGAATTTTCCCGTTTTAACTTTGGGGGTGTGACGCTTCTTATACAATTCTTGCATGGCAGCCACGGCGGTTTTGACTTGGTTTCGGTATGCTTCGGTAATTGGAATTTCTACACGTTGCTTGGTTTCGTTATAGAACAAGTAGCCTTTGTCCACCTCGCAGAGTAGCATTTCTTCTAAACAAATGGCTTGGGCTGTTAGTTGCAGGATATCCGCCACGTTTTGTTTCGGTTTTCCCCGCTTGTATTCAACAGGGTATGGAATAAATGTTCCCGCTTCTCCATCAAGTTCCACACCCTTAGGGTCCTCTATAAATTCCACCACGTCACAGATACCGCTAATTTCCAGTTCGTTAGATTTAATCGGCATTGCCCGAACAATCAATTTATCCCCTCGTTTCTCACGAATAAAGGGTTGGTCGGCTTTTTTGTGCAGGTGGTTGCCCTCAACGGTGCGTACATTTTCTTCCCACTGTTGTTCAATGTGAATAAGCGCCCATTGACGTTTACAAAATTGAAAGTGTTGAATGCCTGATAGCATGAGGTAGTTGTCTTCGTTATCAGCCATCATTTAGACCCTTCTTTCTACAGTAACACCGTCTGGAAGTGCTTCTTTGTCAACCGTGATGCCATAGTCGCTATAATGCCTTGCAGGCGCATTAAGCTTTTCTATTTTGACTAAATCAAATAATTTATGCGACGGTGCATTTCCTAATGGGTTGTCATGCTTAAAGACGATCAGTTCACGAAGGACCATTTTCCCACGAGCAGCAGAGCGGTCATGTTCAAACATGTTGATAATGGCTTCCCAGAGTAAGGCGATATCTTGCTCATTAAAGCCCGAAATTTGTGACAAACTGGCTGACACATAGCCTTCTGCTTGGTAAAGTCCGTAAGGAACGACATATTTGCGACCAATGGTCCCTTTTCCTTTTTCGTCTAAATCTTTTTGTGTGGCTTGGGCTTGGCGGGTAATGGCGATATTTTGTGAGAATATAGGGTCAATGCTTCGTGCAAAACTCAACTGAACAGGGCCACGAACTTGACCTGCATTCAAGTTATTTTTAACATGAGTCGTCATCACAGCGCCAAATGTGCGAATGTCATAAAAGTTTTGGCACATAAAATCTCTTACTTTAAGGTCAAGTAATGCCTTTGCTTCGTCTTTTGGTGCTGTTTTGAATTTAAGGCTTTTTTCATCGTATTCAATGTCATTGGCAGCATAAGCTCGTGTATCCATGGCATTTAAAGGTTTTTCACTTTGGATATAGATTTCAAAGCCTTCTTGTAATTCTTCTTTAAATTCACGAGCCACATTGACATAGTTGCGAATTTTTCGCTTGAGGCAAACATCTGTCACAATGCCTAAATTTGTTTCTGGGTCAATGCGTGGCATATTATCTGCATCAGGATCGCCATTGGGATTGCCATTTTCTACATCAAATAAAATCATAAAGTCATATTTATTTTTAATTGCTTCCATTATTTCGTCTCCTCCAATGTTGTTTCTTGATCTTTTTTCGTGAAAAAGGCTTGTCTTTGATGGTAATAGCCTAGAACAAATAGATTCTGTTCTTCAAAGGTTAAATTTTTCGGTAAGGGGGCTGCTGGGAGCAAAGACATAATTTCACTAACTAGCTTTTCTCTCGTCACTTTAAGGCCACCTTGTAATTTTTGCAAATATAATTCTCCCGATTTCACCACATTAGGGAAAATACTTGCAGGTGTGACGCTGGCACTGGCAAAGTAATTTGATTTAATCGTCACATTGCCCCCATCATCTTCTTGTATTTTTTCATAGGTTGCAAATAATCTACCTAATAAGTAAGCGGGTTCTTTGAATTCCTTGTTTAATGCCACTGTTATTTCCTCCTCTTTATACTGTGTTTGTTTTAATAAATAAGCTTTAATCATCCCCACACGCCGATAATTAATGGCATATTTAGCAGTCGTCTCATCTCCATGGATATCTGCTTTCATTCGAGTGAGAATTTTAGCGATGAAACTGATAGGATAAGGACCATTGGTTAAAATAGCTTTTAAAATGCTGACAATCAAATCATCATTTTTTTCTTTTGCATTTTTATTAAGGGCAACTTGTGAAAGTTCCCAAGGTGTTAAGTAGGCCTTTTTATCAGGTGGTCCGTCAATTTCAAAACGCTTGACATGATAGTTAATATTTTTGCGAAAGTCATCAAAGGTGTTTGTCATAAAAAAACGAATGGCGACACGGGCATTGTTAGGCGCAAGCCCAATGATATAGAAATCACTTTCCAAGTTTTCCACCGTGACTTCAGAAACAGGTTGACCTTGCACCAAACGTTCGAAAACACCTTTTAAATCTTCTGATTCATCACGCATAGCACCTAAAGACAGGCCCATCAAACCATCACTTATCTGGCTATTATTTTCAGAAAAGAACACGACAGTCGTATCTCCAATTCTCACTTTGTTTCTACCAGATGCAAGCAACTTATTTAATGTTGCAACATAAGCAAAAGCTGCACTTTCTGACACAGGCGAATTAACAAATGATTCAAATGATTTCGCATTGTAAGAAACCAAACTAACACCTGCTGCTTGTCCACCCGGAATGCCTTTAATATTTCCATGAAGTCTGGCAATAGGCGCCATCTCTCCTGTAATCAAACAGCGTCCCGCTTCTCCTAATTGGCTTAAAAAGTAATGGTCCCATGCCGCTTTAATTTCCAGATCCTCATGAATAAATGTTAAATCAGATGCCAAACGAAAGACAAAGTTGGTTGTGTCAAATTCTTTATCTGCTCTTGTTAATTGAACCAATTGATTGTCCTCAAGTGCTGTGGGGTTCCACTGTTCAAAGAAGTTTAAAACGGCTTTGGTATAAATGTTGTCAACATCTTGTAAAATGTCCTTATGCAACCCTTTGCAAGCATTAAAATGCTTTTCACTAAATCCAAAGATATGCTTAGCGTTGTCACAGAGAAAATAGGGTTTAATGCCACTTGATCTTGACCCACCGTCAGGAACGATCACTGTTTTCGCTATTTCTTGCTCCTTTTTCTTATTCATCACGACCTCAGTATGAGGGACAATATGCAAAAGTTCCCCTTGCTCGTTAATGTCAAGCATATATTTTACTTTTCGGGACGTATACCCCATCATCGGCACATCTTCACCATCGTCAAGCAGTTGATGGTAATAATTGACTAATGCGTTTATGATCATCTGTACACCTCACTACCTACGACATCAATGACACCATTTTTCATCACCGCTTTGAAATAGTAAGGCTTAATCTCTTCACCATAATCCAAATCATACAACATGATGCCTAAATCTTTTTCGACCCCTTGATAAAAAGATTCACGCTTGGTCTCATAATGTCGAAAATTCAAAGTAAATTCTTTTGAGCCAAAATAGGGATTGTAAAAACACTGTCCTTTTTCAATTCGCCTGCGAATAATATCTGAGAATTTCCCGTGATTATCCCCTTCACCTGCTTTATCTGTCAATTCAAAATGAGCATAAATGACGTAGCGGACTTCTTTTAAAATCACCGATGCCCTTTGTGCAATGTCATCACTGGTTGCAAGATAAAGCTGCTCTTTTTTTGAACCTTCCATTACTTGCTTAACACTACCAAGGGGTATTTTCGATTTAACCTCATTTCTGCGAACATTCACCGTCTTAATTTCATTTAAAACCTCAATGCGATCAATGACATATTTAATGGCCGGCTTCCAAAAAATAGCCTCTAAAATGCCCCTTGCAGCGCTTGGTGTCATGACATCGTAACTATAACGTTCTACCTTTAACTCTGGTCGTGTGAATAAGGCATAATCGCCCCATACTTCAAGTGTAATGCCATAAGCCATGTTTACCTCCTCCTTCAGTTTTATTTTTTAACCCTGTATCAAAGCGTCTTAATTTGCATATACTATGATAACGTATAAATTAGTATTGCTATCTGCCACGATATGTGATATAATGTTTATACTTCGAAGACGTACTGCTTGTCAGGCGTCGGGAAAAAAATTCTCCCAGCTTTTATGCTGCTAGGTTTTCAGTCAGTACTCTTGTACTGACTGTTTTTTTATTTTTTGAAACCTCTTTGCATTATTTATCATATTTTTCAAGTAAATTTCAAGATTAATAGTACGCTCTACCCGAAACAACCAATAAATAATCATAATTCTCTTTCTCTGATTTAAATCAATTTTATTCACATTACCGTAAATCAAATAAATATTTAGGGGTCTTGGATGAAGCAAAGCATTATTTCGCAGATGATTAATTTCATATAACCGGTTTTCTTTTTTCAAAAAATCCCAATCTGAAATAATTTTTAAATAAATTTCTCGTTCATTCTTACTTATCCAAACCAATAAATATACAAGCTCACCAAAAGTCATTTTTGGAATGTATTGCCATGTTTGCTTAAGATTATAGTCAAAGCACTTTTTAGCACTTTTAATCTTTTGCTTTAATTCATTTTTCTTATCTGCTGTCAACGTATTCGATTCAATAAGTTCGCTAACATAATAAGCAGTTTTCGCATTAATTCCTCGTTCAAAGCGAATGAAATTAATCATCAAATGTTCGCTTAATCTACAATCCAATTCAAAATATGAAACCCAATCTTCAAACAAACTTGGTTCATAAATATACTTTCCATCCATGCCTTTAGACTTTGCAAACTTCACTTTACCGCAAGTGGTCAAGTGATAATAGTTGCTCTTTAAAAGCACCTCTTTCACTAGCTGTTCGTTTTCAATTATCACCCCTTTATCCCTGAGACGCTTAATTTGAAAAGCTAAAGATTTAAACTTCTTTCCCATTGAAAATCACCTCCTCCACACCGTGCGTGCGACCTTCACGGCACACGGCGTTCCATTTTATAATCTGCCTTTCGTTCCTAACAGTTTCAGTTAATCTATTCGGCGTGCAAACACTTTCGTATTAGCGCTCTGGCGCGCCAACCCCACACATCTTACCGGATACTCCGAATTTCAACTGTACTTAAAACTTAATTTGTATGATAAGACTCAGGACTACATCATTATTCCTTCTAAAAAAGAAATCAAAATATTGCCCGAGTGCTCATAATAAAAGCTACTATTATAATCATCAATTTTTTCGCTAACAAAAGAATGATAAGCTAGAAATAAAGCATCAATTAAATCGATATTTTTCTCCCTCGCGATTCCTAGAATAAGTCTTTTATAAACTTTCCCAATATCCCAATGGGTAGGGATCCCATACATACAAGCACCCACATTATCAAAATTTCCATTTGTCAGATTGACATCCTTAATGAAATCGTCACTAACTTTATCAATACTGTCACTGTGATACACATCTGCCAAATCATATAGTTTTTGAATTTTTTCTTTTCCAAGTGCGTTAACAACATCCTTACGATGATTCTTTGTTTTCCTTGCGATATAGTCAATCAAGCTACAAACATAGAATAAATCATTGGAACTTTTTTCTTCTCGACCCTTCATGATACAACCTCCGCTTTTCGAAATTCTAAACATTTTAGCGCTGCTTCAGTACAAAAATTGATTTGATGCGCCGGGTATTTAAACTTTGCCATACTCCAAAACTGATCTCTTGTCACAATCCCCTCTATATAATCTTCGATAAAATTATAAATCTGATCATCAGCCATTGCACCAATCACAATGTCATATTGATGTTTTTTACCATTCCTGCAATCAATAATGAAATCTAGCCATGCTTCAGTCATTTGTTTAAACTCTAAAATGTTCAAAGATGTATTAATCCGAACATCATAAATATTAAGCGTTGGCGTACTAAGTCGCTTTGCCCAATGCGCAGCTTGCTCCTTGATTAATGTGCAATAAAATCCCGATCCAAAATCTTTTGTATATGGACCCATTATAATTTCCGGCTCCGTTATTTCAGGATAACTACCGTGATAAACTGTCATTTTTCCCATATGGTCACCTCTACATTTTTTTTAGCTTTAACTTTTGATTTGTACCTTTAAGCATGAAATTCTATGCACAATTTCAATCCGCGCACCCATGAAGGGTGCGACGAAAAGACGCACGGACAAACGAGAGCTTTAAGTATTTCAATCCACGCACCTATGTAAGGTGCGACCTATCAATTAATCTCAAATGATCACCGAAACGGGATTTCAATCCACGCACCTATGTAAGGTGCGACGACGAATTGATATTCAGAAGAGTTTAAAACGACGATTTCAATCCACGCACCTATGTAAGGTGCGACTACCGTCAATCAATGTACTACCGTAACCCTTGATATTTCAATCCACGCACCCATGAAGGATGCGACCGGTGGTGGTAGCATTATCTTAAAAGAAATGCTTATTTCAATCCACGCACCCATGAAGGATGCGACGATTCCTAATACTTAGAAAGGAGGCGTAGTTCATGATTTCAATCCACGCACCCATGAAGGATGCGACAAATGATCGTCGTCACATCAAACATCAAGAATATAATTTCAATCCACGCACCCATGAAGGATGCGACAGGTCTGGGTTAAAGATGATTAGGATAGAGCTTGATTTCAATCCACGCACCCATGAAGGATGCGACACTCATGCATTTTTCAAGTTTCAACACACGTTGATTTCAATCCACGCACCCATGAAGGATGCGACATGTAGGTTCTGTAATTCCAGATTCCCATTTTTATTTCAATCCACGCACCCATGAAGGATGCGACTTTTGTTGTAAATATTGGTGTACCAAACGGAAAGGATTTCAATCCACGCACCCATGAAGGATGCGACCTTTACCCTTATAGGCGCTGTCAACTCCCATATAATTTCAATCCACGCACCCATGAAGGATGCGACGTTGGTCGCTCAGTGATTTGCTGAATGCCTTGCTTATTTCAATCCACGCACCCATGAAGGATGCGACCATAGAACTGTCCGAAACAACACTAGAATTAAGTATTTCAATCCACGCACCCATGAAGGATGCGACGTTCAGTTTAAAAGCTTAGTGTTGCGGATCGAGAAATTTCAATCCACGCACCCATGAAGGATGCGACTGGCCAATTGTCACGCTCAGAAGATGAGATGGCGATTTCAATCCACGCACCCATGAAGGATGCGACTGTCACATGCAGGAGCAACAGAGCAATTTGTGTTATTTCAATCCACGCACCCATGAAGGATGCGACAGCGGGATCAACATGTTAAAAACATTGCTACCTCCATTTCAATCCACGCACCCATGAAGGATGCGACCGTCCTCACCTTCGTAGTCTAGTGTTGCCTCTTCGAATTTCAATCCACGCACCCATGAAGGATGCGACAAACCCTTTCGGGTTCTTTAAGTTTTGATTATCTTATTTCAATCCACGCACCCATGAAGGATGCGACTAACTCTTCCATTTTCTACCTCCTTAGATTTTGAATTTCAATCCACGCACCCATGAAGGATGCGACCAACTGTGCGTGCTTTAGACCCACAATTTTAGGAGATTTCAATCCACGCACCCATGAAGGATGCGACTGATCAGCGACTCGTTAGAGTTGTCTTGAATTTAATTTCAATCCACGCACCCATGAAGGATGCGACCCTTCTTTGCTTCTAGGGATGGTTTTTTATTTTCCATTTCAATCCACGCACCCATGAAGGATGCGACCATGAAAAACATTATAGAATCGACGGTCATAGAAGATTTCAATCCACGCACCCATGAAGGATGCGACATTCGCCCTCTTTTTCTTTCATTTCTTGGACCAAATTTCAATCCACGCACCCATGAAGGATGCGACTGCGATTTTAAGCGCTTACTCATCTATTTCAAGCATAAGAACACATAAATTCAACTGCTTATTATTCATTTTACCACAATATTTTAAATTTTTCACGATAAACCACCTATTTTTTTAGTGCGAATCCCTCAGAGTTTTCATGTGAGCCACCCATTCGCACCAAAAAATGCTCATTCGTTTATTTGAAAAATTAAGCCTATTTTCCCAATCCATATCCTAATGCTGTTTTGGCGCCAATGCCACAAAAACTAAAGGCTTCTTTTAAACCATCTTCAATTTTTTCTCGACATTCACTCCAAATTTTAGCATCTCTACACGCTACATACACGTCAAAACATGCACCTGTTACAACTGGAAATGTAATAATATTCGTATCTTGATCATCAGTAGGCGCCATCTGACCGTTACTGTTGTAGTAATCCTTATAATGCGGTGTCATCACATCAAAACTAATTTCAAATTTACTGCCCTTGGGAAAAGTATCAAAGAAAATAAGTTGTGACTGACTTGGTTTTTTATCGTCTTCGCTTCCAAATAGTCGATTTCGTTCATCTTTGTTTAACCTATGAGTGACACCTTCTAATCCTTCAATTTGCTCGAAATAACTTCTCAACATTCCCTTTATCGCAGTCGCCGGTAAGTAAGGCACCCCATACAGTGGATGAAGCGTCATAAGCAATAACGAATCATAAGGTGATTCGCCACCCATCCCAATGATAAGCTTATCAAGAAGTTTAAACTGATGGTAAGCCGGATTCTCACCTATGTCACAAGCTTTAGCTAGATCGGTGGTTCGTTTTGCTAATTGAAAACTTGAAGTAGATTTTTCGTTTATTTCACAAGGCTTCGGACGGGGTAATTTTTCTTTCATAACAGGATCTTTAATCTCACTTAAGGACGGTTGTTTAGCAGCTTTAAGAAAGCTTTCTGGCTTAAGTAATTTAGAATTTCTTTCATGATAAAATTGAAGTGAATACTTATGATGGAGCAAATATAAATTATCAACTTCTAATTTTTCAGCTTTGAAAAAAAACTTTCCCATACTTTTAGGTAAATTGATTTCAAATTTTGAATCAGATGATTTCTCATTTTCAATCTCTTGAGATTGTTGTGTAGCCTTCGCTTCTTGCATCACTCTTCTTTCTTCCCTCCGTTTCTCGTTTGTCGGTTTACCTAAGCTTTGTGATGATGTATTTTTATATGGGTTCTCTAATTGTTTTTTCAATCCACTGACCTTTCGTTCTAACTCACTCGGATCCATCATCCTTACTCAACATCCCTTCCGCAAAGCGTTTAATCCATTGGGTGTAAACCATTACTTCTTTTGTGACCATGCGATACTTATCTCGAGGCAATTGAACGATAGCTTCTAATAGATCGCTTGGATCACTTTCTTTGCCATTTAATTCATTTTTACTAATTGATATTCTACTGACAGGCTGATCACTTTCATCAAGTATCAGCCAATCTTTCAAAATTTCATAAAATAAATTATGCTGATTTTCACCTTTTTTTTCGACATCATCCTCTTTTTTAACCTTTAAAAAGGCAATCGTTGCAGATAGACCGTTATTATGAACCATAGTTGGAAAGCTTCTTGCCAAGCTTCGAAAATCTTTTTGAATGTTTGGATAATTTTCTAATACATATTTAACTTTATCATATGCAGCCTCTGTTCGTTTATCATTAACCTCAGCAACTCTCCTCTTTTTGGTATTTTCATTTTTACTGGTATCTTCTTTAGTATCGATAGGCGATCCAGTAACCGTTAGTCTTTCTGGAGCGATTTGACTTTTATTTGATGATTCTTTCGGTTTCTTACTATAGGGATAGCTTGTCTTCTGATGTCCCTTTTTTTTATTTGTTTTTGCCATTTTTCACTGCCTCCTTCTCCCAACGAATTTTAAACAACCCTTTCCCATGAGTTGTATTGCCACCAATTTGCAATAGCCTCTCGTGTAGCAGACAGCTCATCTCGCTTTCAATATCAATCACTTTCATTTTTCCTTCTTTAACTCGCTCATCAGTCAGAAATAATAAACTGTACAAGATACTTTCAGGTGGTAAGTATTCCTCTGTAAAAAGTGCGCCTTTTTCTTTATCTACAACCCCCGTATCAGAGTTAATTCTAATTCGTGTATTAACCTCCGTCGAATGTTTCACAAAATATTCAAAATCGGCATCTGGTATCATAATTACACGCTTTTTAAACTCTGAACATTCAATCAAAGATTTACTCGAATCATTAGGAAAAGGTTTAGGGAAATACGATGCGACAGCTTCAACCCATTTATTAAATCCCTCACACTGATCAGGCATAAAATCAAATTCTTCAAGAACAACAATGTCTTTATCACTATGTAATTTTAAAATAGAAGTAAGAGTTTGGCACGAGCGATTTTCATCACTGAAATCAAAGCCATTCAATGCACCTGCTAACGTATTAAATCCTAGTAGTTGACAGTCTTGTTGAAAACGTCGCATTACCATCGGACACGTAACCCATGCGAACACCCCTTTTGCTGATTTGACTGGGAAAAATAAAATACGCGCATCGGAAATCGCAACTGCTGAAGCTTGCTCACCTGTATCTGAACTACCAAGTAGTCGCTTTGTTCGTGGATATTTTTCTAAATCCTTTTCGCTTTCCCCTTCTTCACCTATAGTCACTGTGCTTGACTCTTGTGAAGAACGTTGCTTATCTTCTTCTTTCGTCATCGTTTGACGAATGCTTCCTTTCAAACTTGATGCTTCAATCTTTGGAAAGCCTGTATGTTTTTCTCGTTGAATCGGTAAATCAATATAACTTAACGTATCTCCCGTCCCTACGTGTGATGAGGTTAAACCATATAACATCATTAATCGTTTTTCTTCAAACATTCTTTTCCAACTCCTCAATTATTTTCTTATCAACAGCACCAACTAATGCATAGCCCAGGCCACGATCACAATAAATCAAGCGGTCAAAGACTTGCTTTGGTCGATTAAACTGATAAGCCTCTTGCTTCTTTTTAGAATCAGTTCCTTTATAAGATCCCTCACGATAATCACTTAAACATCGTCTATGAAATAGCTTCTTTGCTTTTTCAAAATCCCCTTCTCGATAGTTGAGAATTTCAAAATAGTAAACACTGCCTGCTGGAATGGCATAACGTAACGCTTTAGGTTCTTTCCCATGCGGATCAAAACCACCGATTAATTCTGGTTTTCCAACGGCTGCTGCGATTAGCTTGAGTTCCAATTTTTTCTCTACTACTCTGTCTTGCTTCTTTTTTCGATAAGAAAACTTCCCTGTCAAAGTTTTTTGATTATCAATCCAAGATGGATACCAACCATGCTCAAAAATAGCAGGTGTAGCAAAGTAGAGCTTAAAAAACTTAGATTCATCATTTGGTGCTAGAGATTCCAGAAATTCTGGTTGATCTAATTTTTCAACTTGTACCATTTTCCCTTCACCACCCAGTTTCACATGAGCTTGATCAATCGCAAGTTTTTCTTCACCTTTGTATTTAGAACTGGCTTCGACAATCAACTGCAATCCTTCCTTTGGTCGAACCATTTCAATTTGATAAAGTTGGCCCTTTTTGGTCTGACCTGTTTCAATATCAGTCCCAATTCCTATTTTTCGTTCTTTCGACAGGTAATCCTTCAAATCAAAAAGTTTGCTACCATCAGTATCAACAGCATGTTTTGATTCCTTTTCCTGCTTAAATTCAAGGTGTCTATTACCATTTAAATACTTCTCTAGTGAAGTTTGATTCATATACCAATCAGCACTTGATTTTGTCTTTTTAAATTCAGTTTCTGGGAATAAACAGACAGGTAGCGCTTCGTGCATATTCGATTCGGGTCGTGGAGTAAGTTTCATTGTTTCAAGGATAAAAGTTGTTGCTTTATTGCCATTAGTATCTTCAGTATCAGACTTACAACCTGAAGTATTTCTCACATCCTTCTGATCAAATACGATTGTATCTAACGGTTGTGGAAAACAAATGTCTAATTTTTCCCTGTCATTTAAAGCAACACCATTAAAACCAATCCGCAGTCGTTTTCTTTGCTCGGCATCTTGAGCCAACATTTGAAACGCACCACCGTATGTATTTGGATAAGGTGGAAATTGGCATGGAAAAAGTTGTGACCCTTCAAAAGGAACGCTAGAACGGAAGAAAAGCTGATCCACCGCTTTTACTTGATAAAACATTAACTGTCACCTCCTTGATGAATAATGGCATTGCTCGCCAGAAATCTAACCATATCCAATGTATTAAGAAAGTTATCAACACTTTCCGACTTGTGGTAAAAAATTTCTATTCGCTCCAACACCTTACCTTTTAACTCATCACTCTTAAACGATTGTCGCCCCAGACCAGCCTTAATCAACACTTTAATCATCTCCCAACTGGCATCTTCTGGCAGTTGCTCAACTAATCCAATCATCGTTGTTAAAAAAGATTTTGAATAAGCCTCTTCTTCTAAATCCGCAAGCATTTTTCTAAAATCATCCAATGCCTTGTACTGCTTTGTATGATCAAAGCCATAACGAATCTCTCGATATTCCCCTGCCCGCTTCATTAGTTTAATCGCAAAAGCATTTTTCCCTGGATATTTTTTGGCATAACCTTCTGCCTGATCCAACTGATACATCACATCTTTTAATGGTTCCATTAAATGAGCCACGACAATTCCAGCTGAAAACGTGATCTCAGGTTGCCCATCTATTTTCACTTGCTTTCTAAAAGTACAATGCAGTTTTTCTAAAATTGACCAAATCTCCTCTAAAGGTAATGCCGCTAAAATATCTTCACCACCTGCATAAATACAAATGCCACCGACATTTTTAATCAGCTCACTCGCTTCAATGGCAAATTTACAAATTTTGCTACTTAAATCTTCGTGTTCATCTTGTTTAGCAAATTTACGGTATACCTCTCCCATGGAATCTCCATCGAATTTCAGCATGGCGTAATAAGATTTTAATTTTAGGTTAGGAATATCTGCTTTTATTTGTTTGATAATACTTTTAGCTTCTTTAATTGCAGCTGTATTTGTTACTTGTGGCGAAGAAACGAGCTGTGGATAATGGTCAAAAATAGCATCAATGATACTCGTAATCTTACCCGCTCTATGTACTTCCTTTTCATCAACACAGCCATCAACATAATCTTCATACCAACTTGGATTCTCGGGATAATCACAAGCCAATCGCTTCCTAAATACCATATCCCGATGAGAGTAAAGAAAATGCTCAGTTTTTTCATAAAACCTTTTAACAAAAGCAATCGCCGATAATGTTTCATCATCTTGAACGAGATAGTCAAATTTCGCAATATCAGGCAGTTGATAGGTGCTACCTTCATCCAGAAAAGCTTTCTTTTCTTTGTAAAACAAGGCATTATACTCAAGATGTAACCCACATTTTCTTCCTCCTGATTCAAACGTTTGTTTGAAAGGACGAAGATTTTTAATCGACATCAAATTTTTATTAAGCTGTTGATAAACCTCACCATACTCTCGTATCTTGCCATCTTTTTCAAAAGGTTCAAATGTCCAATAAACTTCTAAAAAAGACTCAATTTGCTGTGTTGCCCACGGTTGTGACCACGCCTTCCCGCCTTTTTCAAGAGCAAGGACATTTTCTTTAGGTTGTTCTGAACACCCTTCTAAAATCTCTAAACAAAGTGACTTAAATTTTTCCCTAACTTTTTTCTCTATATCTTTTGCATCAGCCACTATATCCCGCTTCTCACCATTGGTACAATCTTCTTCAACACTTATCACCAAACGATTAGGGTAACTCCTTACTGTTGTTTGATCCATATCAAGTAGATGGGGGAAAACAAGCTCAAAGCCCTTTAGGCCTTTGACACACTCCATCGCATACGCCGTCAAGTCAGACAAAATTGAACTCCCCGCATATAAATCCCGCATTTTTCGACCATTGTTAACGAAAGACTTAACTGGTCCAATGGTGAATGTAAACAAAGCCTTACTCATCACTAGCCACCTCCTTGCTGTTTTTTTCCAGCTGTTCAAATAGCAAACTTCGCAACTCAGCAACATTTGGCAAATACAACTGATATTTTGCTACAAATAAGTTAGAATCCATGTCATAGGTTGCATATTGAACCATGACATCATCTTTATCAGCACCTAAAACAATGCCAATAGGTGGATTGTCCCCTTCATTGGTTTTATCTATAGCAAAGTAACCAAGATACAAATTCATTTGCCCAATGTCTTCATGTCTAACCGCACCGATTTTCAACTCAATAATCACATAGCGTTTAAGCACCACATGGTAAAAGACCAAATCAGCAAAATAATCACGGTTATCAATGGTCATCCGATACTGCCGACCCATAAAAGCAAAGCCACGACCAAGTTCAAGTAAAAATTCTTCCAAATGTTTAATCAATTGGGCTTCTAACGTTTTTTCAGAATAGTTTTTCTTAGTCCAATGCGTCTCAACCAGTTGCTTATTCACCGCCATTGCAACTTTACTTCGGCCTTCTTTTGTAATGTCAGAAATTCTTTGCACAAGCGCTAAGTAGCCAGCTTCACGATCTGGAATAGATAGCTCATTTTCTACTTTCATGATTGGCCTCCCTTCCTTCAATCAGCTCAATAAATCTGTTCCATTCTGTAGTAGCATCAAGCAATTTGCCATCAACTACTGGCTTTACGAACGTATAAATCGGTAGAAGCCCTTCTTTAGTATCAGCTACACCAACAATAATTGATGAAGCAAATCTTGGACTTGCATCTCCTGTAGCAAATTTCCATCCTTTATCATTTTTAACTTTTGATTTCAAAGAATTTCCTCGTGAATCTTTCAAAACCTTAATCTTATGTAAGGCATCGTCAACAGATTTCAAAAAACCTTTCCAATCCCACGTTCCATTCTTTTGCTTCGTAGTTCTTAATTTCCCGAATTGAACCTTTTCAATGACAGGACGATTGATATTTTTAAAATTAAATTGAGACTTGATTATTTTTCCATCAAGTTCATAAGATCTTTCTTCAGCAATTACATTTAAATGATTTAAAATCTTTGTTTTTATTTCATCTGAGCTTAGTTTTTCATTGCTAAAAATCTGTGCACGACCACGACCTTTTCGACTACGTTGACCAAGACCCATCAGCATAAATGAAAGTTCAAGTAAACTTTCATAAAAATGCATATTTTTGGACGACTCTGATTTAAAACGAAGGCTCATTCTCAAGGTGAACGTATTAACTTGCTTCTGTTTGTTTTGTGGCAAGATGGCATCTTTGTTAAATTTATTTTTGTGAAAAAGAAATGAGGTTGATTCTCCTTTAAGCGCTTTTGATACAATTGCCAACCTAATCGGAGATACATGCTTTTGGGCATCACCGAATAATTCGCTTTCTTTTTTTAATAACTCATCACTTGATATAAGAGATTGTGCAATACGCCACATATACCGCATCATGCCTTTAATTGAAGCAGGACGGATTTCTGGTGTTTTTTGATCTGCACCGTAGGAAAAAATAGGTGTTATCACTTTAAAAGGCATATTATAAGGCATATTATTTGGATTCTTAGTGTGATCATTAGTGGTTACTTCACAAATCGCAACTTCTTCATTCTTCATCTGCTTTCTCACCTCCACTAACTTTCGAACCAGCTCCTAACCCTTCGTTAAACATCTTCACATAAGCTCGGTGTGGGAACAAAATAGGATTGTTAATGATCATCAACAGTTGATTTAGTTGAAAATTAAAAGTTAATAATGAAATTTCTTCATCATCCTTTTTAACCACATAATTTTGTAACTTATACTTTGAAAGATCTACAACTGGAATATGTGAGAGACCGGCTTCATTTCCAGGAGAATTTAAATATTTATGCCATTGTTCCAATGTCCAATCTTGATTTTTACTTTTAATTTGAAGGTAAGATTTTACATCAGTTTTTTTAGCAATGATTTTAAAATCAAAATTTGCTGTAGTCCCTGATAAACCACAAAATATCTTTAATGGTTTTGTCTTTTTCTGAGTCGGAGGCAACTCTGGGAAGTTTAGAGCCGTTCTAGCAATTCCTCTTCCATCAGTCTTTAAATCATCAATCCTATCAATCCATGCTTCCAAATCTTCTTTCTTACTACCAGTACTTTTACATTCCACCACCGCTGCAACTGCTTCAATGGGAACAAATTTCAATTTACCATATCGAAAAATATATGGTGTATACATTTCATCAATAATCGCTAAATCCACTTCATTAGAAACTCCAGTCAAATCCTTATCGCTATCATCATAAAAATTCGAATCAATGATAAAAACCGAAGATTCAATAACAAACTTCTTCGGAACAATTTGCTCAAACATCCTACACCAAATGTCTTCTCTCGCACTACCAGCTGTCGTTGGATGCAGATCATGCGCCATATATAGCTGGTCCACAATCGAACGCTCTAAATTTTGATAATTGTTAGCAATATTGCTAATCAACCGCTTCTTATTGTATTGGATACCGTTATCCTTAGCAACCTGCTCTGTAATTTTCTCACTCATTCTAAAATCTCCTTTCGCTTCGTCAATAAAATATGCCATCTGCACGGTATTCAAAATCCACTTTTAATCCTGATTCATCACAGTAAGCGTCTAAATCTGTTAGCACAATCACCCCTTCTACGTTTTCAAAAATGCGTTCTTCATCTAGCTTGTTGTACTCATATATGGGAATGGTCACACTAAAAGACCCTAATTTACGGTATAGCGATTTGGATATTCCCGTATTCTTTAGCTGATGAAGCAACTTGTCAGCTTCTTTATCTTTTGGAATAAAAATGGTTTTCGTGTTACCACTTTCGATTAACTTAAAATCATTGGAAATGTCTTCAAATTGAATATAAAGTTTTTGAAGTCGATCAACGATCCCTTCAGTCGGATAATCTTTTGTCTTTTTATCCAAGCTATCACCTTTTGTCTTGTACAAATAATCAAAGTAGGCTTTAATCTGCTCAGGCGAACCCATTTCAAAACCTTTGCTCAAAGCATTGTCAGTCGCGGAAAGGTTAAGGGCTAATCCTCTTGGAGGCTTCACTTCTTCTGGATCGGGTTCAAACATATAAACTTTAGAAGTTTCTAACGCCCGTTTCCCTTCTCTATTACAGCGCCCACCTGCTTGGATCACGCTATCTAACCCAGCCTTCGCCCGATAGACAATAGCAAAATCTACATCAACCCCTGCTTCAATAAGGCTAGTGGAAATCACTTTTACAGGTTGTCCCGCTGCTAAACGTTTTTTAATCTCAAGTAACTGCTGTTTCCGATGTTCAGGATACATCAAAGTGGATAAATGATAGTTAAACTCCCCTTCTAAGCCAGCAAAAAGTTCTCTGGCATGTTGTCGTGAATTTACAATACATAAAACCTGCGTCTGCCCATTTAATTTTTCTAACAGCTGTGCATTGTTTAACACGCCTGCGTCCTCGTAAGTGACGCGTTTCAACTTGTCATACAATGCTTTAAAATTCTCACAAATTTCGATTGGTGCTTTGGAACCCTCGGGAAAAACCAAATTTAACGACGGTTGGGTTGCCGTACATAAAACAGCTGTCACTTCATAATTTCTAATGAGTTCCTCAATGGCATACACACACGGTTTTAAATAATCAGTGGGAAGCATTTGCGCTTCATCAAAAATAATCACACTGTTGGAAATGTTGTGAAGCTTTCTTGTTTTAGACGTTTGATGGGAAAACAATGACTCAAAAAACTGAACATTGGTTGTCACAACAATCGGAATATCCCAATTTTCTGCTGCTAGATACTGATAACCTGCTGACGTGTCTTCATTATCATAATCAGCATTGCTATGATTTTCCAAGACATTTCTTTTGATCATTTTCCCATTGGCATCTTTTACGTCAAATATATCCGAAAAAACCTGGGCATTCTGCTCGATGATGCTTGTATAAGGGATAACATAAATAATCCGATCCATCTGATGCTTTTTTGCATGATTAAGGGCAAATGCCATGGACGATAGCGTCTTGCCGCCACCTGTTGGAACAGTTAAAGAATAAAGACCCTTTTCCCCTTTGGCTTTGTTGATGCAGCTTTGCAAAATGTCATTGCGGTATTGATTTAATCCCTTTATGTCCGTAAACTTTTCTAACTTTTGATTCAACCGCTCCAACAAAGTAGTCATGTCATCATGATCAGATCTACCGACATCACCTTTCATGAACTTTTCTGTATCCAAGTAATCCCCATCAACGAGACAAGAAAATAGCATTCGTGTTAAAAAAGAGTTTGAAAACGATTGCTGACCTTTCTTTTTAGCAGTGCAAATAGGCTTCATTTTGGCACAAGCTTCCAGAAATGCTGAAGTCGGATTTTCAAGGTTCACTTCCGAGGCATAAGCATGAAAGTCACCAAAAACAAATTGACCTTCACCAACATTTTTACTTTTCCTGGCGAAAACCGATCTTTTTTCATGACCAATATCAGCCGATTCGCCTTGATTTAACAAGCCACCATGATGACCAAAAATACAATTGGCTAATAAATCAGCAAGGGTTACGTCAGTTAACTTTTGCTCCCCTACCATGATCTCTATTAATTTTTGTCCCCCTGCTGTTGTATGATCAACCTTGATGGAAGCCCCTCGCACGCGATCTTGGAACTCACAGGAATATTTACCAAGATCATGACACAACCCTAAAAACTCAGCCATCCGCTCCATTCCAAACTTCGACGCAAATTCTCTCGCATATTTGGCCACACCTTGCAGATGATCTATTAATAACTGCTCCCGTAATACCTCACCTTCTGGCAGCTCCCCATCCCGATCCTTATTTGTTCTCGCAATATAAGTCAAACCAACACCTCTTTTCCTATCACTTCACACCTACGACCTTAGCCCATTACTTCATTTACGACAGTGTATACCTATGTAATTATATCTATTTCACGCTAAAGATTCAACAAATTTTCTTATTTTCTCTCAAAAAGTAGTAAATCACGTCATACAAAAATATTTAATACAATGATTGGAATTATCAACCAAAAATGAAAAAACCACGATCAAGACCGCTTTTATAGCGCAACCTTTACGTGGTTTTATTATTTTTCTTGTTGTAAAATGCGACCTCAAGGTCCGCGTATTCGATATGACATATGTTTTGTTTAAATTTTTAATTGTTGGCACAGTCTCCGATACATCACATGCTTGCTTAACTAATCTGCTCATCTTTTTAGAGCCTTTACCCTTTAGGCAGTACCATATCCCCTGTTTTTATCCACTGTCGTTTATTCATAAATTTCCACACAAGTAAACTGATCACGATCGGTAGTAACACTTGGACGAGGACAATTTGCCACCATGCACCAGACCCCATCACATAAAGGGTTTGAATTTGACCGACCAAACCACTGGTGCCCATACCTGCACCGAGTGAATTCGTTTCAATCCTAAAAACAACTGTCGATAACGGTCCCATAATGGCTGAAGCAAACATGGTCGGAAGAAAAATGGCTGGGTTTTTGACAAAATTGCCAAATTGAATTTTAGAGGTGCCAATCCCTTGTGAAATTAACCCTTCAATCCCATTGTCTTTAAAAGAGATGGCTGCAAAGCCAACCATGGATGCTGCTGTTCCTGCCAATGCAGCACCTGCAGCAAGACCAGTCAGTCCTAAGCCAATGGCAAGCGCTGATGATGAAAGTGGCGACATAATAATAAAGCAGAAGATGATCGCAACAATGATGCCCATTAAAATCGGATGCATCTCTGTTGCAGCCGTGACAGCGATCCCAATCCAACTGGTTAAAGCTGTCACCCAAGGTGCCACATAAATGGCAACAAGACCACCCAAGATCAGTGAAACCATCGGTGTGATCATGATATCGAGTTTCGTTTTGCCAGCGATACAACTCCCAACGGCAACCGTCGCAAGTGCTGTCACAAAAGCAGCAGCCGGATCACCAACCCTTAGCGAGACCACACCGTCGACTAAGCTAAACGCACCAGCACCCATCATAGAAGTAACAACTGCACCATACATGACAACTGGTTTTACTTTGAGTGCATGGGCCACACCAATGGCCACACCAACTGCCATGAACACTTGGGCATAGGTACCGATGGTAAATAAAATTGAAAACCGATCGCCAAGTAAAGTAGCCAGTTGGCGTAAAATCGTTCCAACAATTAAGGTGGCCAAAACACCCATCCCCATATTATCTAATGCTTCAATTAACTTCGATCCCATTCCATGACGACTTTTCCTCACGCAATACACATCCTTTTGTTTTAAAGGGTCTCACCTTTTAATGCTGTCAAGACACTTATGTGATTATAAAGGAAAAACGTCCTTTTGTCAAATAATTGCCTCTAAAAACAAGAAAACCAGATAACCTGCGTTATCTAGTTTCATCCTCTTCTTGGGCACCAATGACTGCAAGCCATGCACAAATGATGGTTAGCGCTAAAACGAAGCCCATTGTGAAACCAACGACTTTCATTAATATGGAATGTTCGGTTCTTCTCATTTTCATCACCACCTAAAATAATGATTCATTTTAGTATGTCCAATTTGATGTTTAAAAATCTAAATTCCAATGATTTGAGTCACATTCTTCAAATCGCTCACGGTTGCGTCTACTCCCATATTGAAGCCCTCTCTTTACAACTGGCTCGATCATTCATTTCGTAAAAAAAGCGCCAGTTACGAAGCTCTTATCACATCTTATTTTCTAATCTGTTTTTTATCAAACACTTTACATGCTTCCATTGTTTGTTTGAGTGTTGTTTTCAATTCTCGCATTTCTTGTCTCGTTAAAGGTCTTCCTTTGTAAAGAATTTCTTTTGATCCATCATTGGTCACTTTAATCAAGTATTTCAACATTTGTTGAATATCTAATTTTTGATGCGTCGCTTTTGTTCTCACTTTTTCATTTTCTACCGAATACGCGACACGTGCTTCTGCAATGATGTTATGCGGGAAGACATACTTACTCCCCGTCTCTTCGAATTCTTTTTCACCAAGTAAATAATTGATGCTGACACCGAAGTACTGTGCCACTTTTTGTAAATAAGCCACACTCGGCGATGAGTGAGACCACTTTGAAACAAGCCCATTTCCAAACTCATTATCTCTTTCAAGTCTTCTCATTGAAATGCCATGTTCTTTGCATAAACTTCTAATTTTCGCCACTAGTTCTGATTCTACTTTTTCTTGAGCCACGGGCATCATTCTCCTTTTGACTGCTCTTTTTTTCTACAAAGCATTGACAACCCGTTTTGTTTGATGTATAATGCATAGTGTAGAAAAAAATATGTGTCATATATTTTCTGCTGTCTTTGTTTGTTTTAATCAATGGCACAGTTAAAGGGCTTTTTAACTGTGCTTTTTTAAATTGACTATCTAAATGATACGGCATTTTTCTACAAATGTCAATAAATTATTAAAGAGATTGGGCTTTTTAAGCGAAGAAAATTTGAAACATCCCATCACTGTATCTTTTGCTGCATGTTATAAATGTTTTTCTAGGTTAACAAAGCCACCAAATGAGGACCAAAGATTAATGCACCGATGATAAACGCAATGACTGATGCAATTAAGACAGCACCTGCTGCAATATCTTTGGCAATTAGCGCCAAAATATGGTATTTTTCAGTCAATAAATCAACGACTTTCTCAATGGCTGTGTTCATCATTTCAAGGGTGACCACAAGGGTAATGGCCAGTAAAATAATGGCAAGTTCGACCTGTGTGATATCAAAATAAAAGCCAGATGCGATGGCAATGCAAGCTAATACATAATGGATTTTTAAGTTGCGGCAAATCGCGAGCGCTGTAAAAACACCGTTTAACGCATATTTAAAAGAATTTTTAAGTGCTTTAAACGTGTGTTTTTCTTTAGCGTCGGATATCTTTTGCATTTAAAATAGCCTCCTGTTTGGCAAACATCTCTTTTTCCCCTGCTTCGTCTAAATGATCATAACCTAACAAATGTAAAAAGCCATGAACAGCCAAAAAAGACATTTCTCGCACTTCTCCATGACCATATTCATATGCTTGCTCAATCATTTTATCAATTGAAACGAAAACATCCCCTAAGTTTTTACGACCGTTAAAAAATGGCTCTTCTTCTGCTTCAAAAGTTAAAACATCAGTCGGGTAATCTTTCCCACGGTAGTATGCGTTCATTTTTTTTATTTTGTCATTGTCAACAAAAATATAATGACAGACGTAATGATCAGTAAGTCCTTCAACTTTAACTGCTTCATCAAGGACATCTTTAATGACTGTTTCATACACTTCTATGTCCACGTCTGTTTCATTATGAAATAAAATTTCCATTGCCATTTTCTCACCTGTTATTATCTTTTAATTCGCTCAGGATGACCTTGATCATCCTGATTTTTTCCATCAACTTGCATGTAACATTCAATGATTTTTTGTACCAATGGATGTCGAACCACGTCCACTGTATCGAAGTTAACAAATTCAATCCCTTGAACATCTTTTAAAACATGGGCGGCATGAACTAGCCCACTGGTGACTTTTTTAGGTAAGTCAATTTGTGTCACATCACCTGTGATGACCATTTTTGAATGCTCACCCAATCTGGTTAAAAACATCTTCATTTGTTCCTTCGTCGTGTTTTGTGCTTCATCGAGCACAATATATGCGTTTTCTAATGTTCGACCGCGCATATAAGCAAGTGGTGCAATTTCAATTTGACCGCGCGCCGTCATTTTCTCCGTCACTTCAGTTCCCAGCACATCATGAAACGCATCGTATAAGGGTCGTAAATAAGGATCGACTTTTTCTTTCAAATCACCAGGTAAAAAACCAAGACTTTCTCCCGCTTCAACCACGGGTCGCGTAATGACAATCCGTTCAACTTCACCTTTTTTCATCATCATGACCCCAATGATCACAGCCAGATACGTTTTCCCGCAACCTGCTGGCCCAATACCAAAGACCAAATCACTTTTTTGAATTTTCGCAAAATAAGCCCGTTGATTTAATGTTTTCGCATAAATCGACTTTCCTTTTTGCGTTTTTGTAATTTCAGCTCGCGCATCTACCACATTTTTTAATTTTTTTTCTGCTGCATCAGTGCCACTTAGATCACTACCGGCTCTTAATAAATAAGTCACATCACTGCTGGTAATCATTTGCCCTTTTTGATAAAGTTGCCGCATGGAATCAACAATGGGGACAATCCTTTCACCAAGCGTTGCTTCCCCAAATATATGGAGTTCATTGCCTCTTAACACCATCTCTGTTTCAAAATGTGACTCTAATAAAGCCAAATGCTCATCGTTTGCTCCAAATAATTCGTTTAATTCACCAACGGATGTATCGTCGATTGTAAATTTAGTCAAAATATAACCTCCAATAAATGCTTGCGAAAAGGCTCGTTTCATGCATAACAAAGCGATGGAAGTTGAACCCAGCATCGCTTTTACTAGTTGGCAATGTCTTCATTAACTGTCGCATGGTAGATCATTTTCACCATTCCTTCTTGCTCTTCAAGAGATAGAAAATGTAAGTCAACCAATTCAAATGCTTCCAACATGAGATCCGAAAGCTGAGCTTTCACCAAATCATCTGCTCTTTTGCGAATCATTTCCACTTCGTTCCTTAATATTATATCACTTTTCTCATAATAATGCACGCGTTCAAGGGTAATCGGTGCAACCTTAAATAATTCTAATGGGTTAAATACTTGATTTCTTGTATCAAACACCTCATAAGGCACCTCCGCTCCCCAAACCTTTAATCGATGAGCGCCAACATTTAAAAACAAATGACTCCGGCTGCTTCCTGTGACCATCCGTACGCCATATTCACGGGGAAACGTAATCGCGACTTCATACCAAACATGCGCATAAACCGAGCCAGCTGCAGCCCCTTCAATGGGTGCCACCTCTGTTCCAAATCCCGTCGGTGTGTAACAGGTAATCAAAGGATCACCTTGATGGACCACTTGGTCAATTTCGACCAATACCCGACACCCTTTTGCGTCAACCTTTGTGACCACACCACTTGCTCTTGCATACAAGGTGTCTATGGCAGGGCCAGCCTCCGCTTTTTCTGTGACTTGTGTGTCAAAAATGTTGATCACGAGGAGGCTTCCCACCACTTGAACATCAACCCAAATATAGTCGTGAAAAGCTGTTGCAACAGTTTCGATTAGCGCTTCCTCGCTTCCATGAAAAAAGGCAAATGTGCCCATTCTCATAAAGTAAGCATCAATTAATTCATGTACCATTTCCACGTCTTCATGAACCAAATTACCTCGGATTTCATAATCAAGGGTCACAAATTGAATCGCAACCAACAGCATGGTCCACACAAATGCAACCGGTAAAACAAACCTTGTAAGGGAACGATAAATGGACTGGCGGCCAACGATCGACCCTTGGTTCACACTGTCACGACGAATGGTGATCACATAGCCATCTTCTACGCGCTTAAGTCGATAAATGCGTCCTTTTTCAGCCTTTATTTGTGACAGCTCTGCTAAACTGTCGACTTGAACATGAACTTTCGGAATGAGAAACTGCAACCAACCATTATTCATCCATTATTCCCCCGTTCAATTAAAAAACCTGTGATCGCCGCACCTTCAATTTTTACATAAGTATCTCCGAATTCTTTCACTTGTAGGTTGTGACCCATTATTTTATAGCGGACGTCATGGGTGCCTAATAGGTGACATTCATGCTCAGATAAATAGCCGATTTCACAACGCATTTTAACAATCACCATTCTATGTTTCAAAATTTCCACACTGGCAAATGTCTTGGAACTGAAAATCAAATCTTCAATTTTATTCAGGATACCCATTTAAAAAACCCCCATTGCCCTTCATACTAAAGTGTATGAAACAAGAGAGAAATTATGAATGTCGTCAATCCATCACACAGCTAACAAATGCAACGGCTGGAATCGTTAAAATAATACCCAAGCTCCCAGCGATACTTCTCATGATTTCGATGACCATAAAGTCGCTATTAATCAGCTGATTCAAAGAAGTGCCACCACTGTAAATCAAAATCATCATGTTTAAAGAAGTACCCGCAAAAGCTAAAATAAGGGTGCATGTCATGGTTCCCATCGTATCTCTTCCCACATTCATTCCTGATCGAAACAATTTACCAGCTGCCATTTTAGGGTTGTTTTGACGCAGTTCATGAATCGTTGATGCGATGGTCACAGCAGTGTCCATCACAGCCCCTAAAGAAGCAATGAGCACACCACTCATCAATAGCCCTGATGCTTGCGTCACTGGAAAGTCTGTCGTTGCTAAAATCAAACCGGCTTCTTCCATGTGAAAGCCTGATATATGTGCCATGCGACTACTCAAATGGGTTAAAATGGCTGTAACCATGATCCCAATGAGACAGCCAATCATAGCCGATATCCCTTTTGCACTCAAGCCAACTAAAAAAGTTAACGAAACAATGGTTACAAGAATCAAGATTAAAAAAGTCGTTAAAATCACTGGGTAGCCACGTAGCATTAATGGAATCAACAGAAAAATCACACAAGTCAACGTAAATACCAAACTTGCAATGGCTAGTAAACCCCGTTTGCCGCCAAGCATGCCAAGCACCGTTAGAAAAAGCACTAAAAAAGAAAAGACGACTTCACGGCGTTCAGGATTTTGAATATGGATGCTCATGACTTCACCTCCAACGATGGAAATACGAATTGACATCCGGTCATCTATTTCTAACGGTCGATCTGTCATTTGATTCAAAAAATAGCTGACTTCTGTTTGTGCACCTGTATACATCCCTGTTTCAACTTCAAGCAAAAGCCTCATTTCTCCACGATAAAATCCACCTTCAACCACTTGAATATCTTCAGATAAGATCTCAACCACGCGTGCTGTTTCTTGTAGTGATAGGTGCTCATCATCAAGTTGTCTAAATCCGTCATTCGCATAATAAATCCCACTCGCAAAAACAACGAAAATAATGGCACCCACGATAAGTTTGAAACTAAAATCTCCCATTTTCTTGTGCATAAAATGCACCTCACTTTCTATATACAGTAAAGCTAGTATATCAGAAGTAAGATGCAAAAATTGTTTATTAATGGTCGTGTTATGATCAATTCACTCAAATTGATCAAAATGAGTGATATTCATGAAAATGATGTTTTCTCTTTTTATCGTTTATTTTACAGCTTCTTTAAATGCTTTACCAGCTTTAAACGCGGGATACTTGGTCGCTGGAATGTGCATCGGCTCCCCAGTTTGTAAGTTGCGTCCTTCACGTGCAGCTCGCTCACGTAGTTCAAATGTGCCAAATCCTACTAAAGTTACTTTATCATCAGCTTTCATTGCATCAGTGATCGTTTCAATATAAGCAGTTAAAAACTTATCTGCATCTTTTTTGGTTAGTTCAGATTTTGTTGCGATGATTTCTACCAATTGCGTCCGGTTCATAATTTATTTTCCTCCACGTTTTATCTAAAATTTAACTTTGACATCTCCAACTTTAACATAAATTTAATGTTTTGTCAAAGGGTATCTATGAAATAATTCATATTTTTCTTATTTCTTACGTTGATGTCTTCGCTCTTTTTTCCACTTATTTAAAAGCTTTTTTGAACCTTTCCCAAAGGGTACCAGACTTATCTTCTAATGAATCAAATTCTTCAAGAAGTGCTCGCTGTCTTGCAGTGATTTTCTTTGGAACAGCCACTTTCACTTTCACATATAAATCACCAAAAGATTCTCGACCAATATGTGTCACACCTTTTGCACGCAATCTAAACTCTGTTCCAGGTTGTGTTCCTGCTGGAATTTTTAATGAGATTCGACCATCTAATGTCGGCACTTCAATTTCAGCACCCAATGCAGCTTGTGTAAATGTAATCGGGACTTCGCAATGCAAATCATACGCTTCTCTCGTGAAGAAATCATGGGGTTTGACACGGAATGCAACATAAAGATCACCAGTTGGTCCGCCATTGCTACCGGCTTCTCCTTGACCCGTCAACCTGATTTGTTGGCCTTGATTCACACCTGCTGGAATTTTAACTTCGATCGTTTTGGATTTGTTTTTCGTTCCACGTCCATGACAGTTATCACATTTATGTGTAATTTCTTTTCCATTACCATGACATGTTGGACAAACTGTTTGGGTTTGTATCCGTCCCAAAATCGTATTTTGCACACCTGTGACACGCCCACTACCTGAACACTGTGTACATGTTTTAACATCATCTTTAGAACGCGCACCACTTCCCGCACATTTTGTACATTCCTCTTCTCGATTAACCGTAATTTCTTTTTTTGCTCCAAATGCTGCTTCTTCAAACGTAATGATGAGTGTCTTTTCTAAATCAGCACCTCGGCGAGCAGCATTGGCATTTCGTCCGCCACCGAATCCACCAAAACCACCAAAACCACCAAAACCACCACCAAACATGCCTTCAAAGATATCTTCAAAACCGCCGCCACCGAAGCCACCGGCACCACCCATGCCTTCCATGCCAGCATGTCCAAATTGATCATAAGTCGACTTTTTATTGGGGTCACTTAACACTTCATAGGCTTCTTGTATTTCTTTAAACTTTTCTTCTGCATCAGCTTCTTTGTTCACATCAGGATGGTATTTTTTTGCGAGCTGACGATGCGCACGTTTGATTTCTTGTTCGGTTGCACTTTTACTAATCTCCAAGACTTCATAATAATCCCTTTTCGCCAATATTCTCGCCTCCTTAATCAAAACCACACTTTACATCAATATATACATGTCATTTCTTTTCTGATAAACCCTGCAAAAAGTCAAAGTCAGCAATAGACTTTGACTATCTGCTTAATGATATCTAGTTACAGTTAATACGTTCGGCCTGCTTCACCATGCTACACTTCAGTATATTCAGCATCGACAACACTGTCATCAGCAGGTTGATTAGCTGCATCAGCAAAGTCTGCACCTTCAGCACCTGCGCCATTTGCTTCTGCTGCTTTTTGATAAGCACGCATGGCGACTTCTTGACTCGCTGTTTCTAATGTGGCTTTCTTTTCTTTAATTGCTTCCATGTCGTTATCATCAATTGCTTTTTGTAGTTCTTCTGATGCTTTTTCAATGTTTGCTTTTTCGTCAGCTGTCACTTCATCACCTAAGTCAGTTAATGCTTTTTTCGCTGCAAAAATGATTTGTTCTGCTTCATTTTTCAATTCTACTTCTTCTTTTTTCTTCGCATCAGCTTCAGCATTTTCTTCAGCTTCTTTGACCATGCGATCAATTTCTGCATCACTTAAACCTGATCCAGACGTGATGGTAATTTTTTGCTCTTTATTCGTCCCTAAGTCTTTGGCACTTACATTAACGATTCCGTTTGCATCAATGTCGAATGTTACTTCAATTTGAGGGATGCCACGTGGTGCTGGTGGAATATCAGCTAATTGGAAACGTCCTAACGTTTTATTATCAGTGGCCATTGGACGTTCACCTTGTAGGACATGAATGTCTACTGCTGGTTGATTATCTGCTGCCGTTGAGAAAACTTGTGATTTCTTCGTTGGAATCGTCGTGTTACGCTCAATTAATTTGGTCATCACTTGACCCATCGTTTCAATTCCTAATGATAATGGGGTAACGTCTAGTAATAAAACATCTTTTACATCACCTTGTAGCACACCTGCTTGAATGGCAGCACCCATCGCCACAACTTCATCAGGGTTGACGCCTTTACTCGGCTCTTTTCCAAGTTCTTTTTTAATCGCTTCTGCAACTGCTGGAATGCGCGTCGATCCACCAACCAAAAGAATTTGGTGTAAATCATTGGCCGTCACACCGGCATCTTTTAAAGCTTGACGTAAAGGTACCATGGTACGCTCAACAAGCGATGATGTCATGTCATCAAATTGTGCACGTGATAATGTTTTTTCTAAATGCAAAGGTCCTGATTCATTCATCGAAATAAATGGTAAAGAAATTTGAACAGATGTAATCCCCGATAAATCTTTTTTCGCCTTTTCAGCTGCATCTTTCACACGTTGCATCGCCATTTTATCTGCTGCTAAATCCACACCTGATTCCGCTTTGAATTCTTTAACGATCCAATCCATGATCACTTTATCAAAGTCATCTCCACCTAGTTTATTGTCACCAGCTGTTGATAAAACTTCAAATGTGCCATCAGCAAGCTCTAAAATCGAAACGTCAAATGTTCCACCACCTAAGTCATATACCAAAATGGTTTGCTCTTTATCTGTTTTGTCTAAACCGTAAGCAAGTGCCGCTGCTGTTGGTTCATTGATGATTCGTTTAACATCTAAACCTGCAATTTTACCTGCATCTTTTGTTGCTTGACGTTCTGCATCATTAAAGTAAGCAGGTACTGTAATAACAGCTTCAGTGACAGGCTGTCCCAAGTAAGCTTCAGCCGTTGCTTTTAAGTTTTGTAAAATAATCGCAGAAATTTCTTGTGGTGTGTATTCTTTACCATCAATTTTTTCTTTATGGCTGGTTCCCATATGTCTTTTAATGGACATAATCGTATTCGGGTTGGTAATCGCTTGACGCTTTGCCACATCACCGACTTGACGCTCATCTCCTTTAAATGCCACAACTGATGGCGTTGTTCTTAATCCTTCTGGATTAGCAATAACTTTTGCTTCTCCACCTTCCATAACTGATACACATGAATTTGTTGTTCCTAAATCAATTCCAATCATTTTACTCATTTTCATTTTCCTCCAATTTTTATTTGATGTTTAATTGTTTGTTTATTGACTCACTTTAACCATCGCAGGGCGAATGACGCGATCTTTTAAGGTGTAACCTTTTTGCATTTGAGCAAGAACAATACCGGCTTCAACACCTTCTGCAACTTCTTGCATCACTGCTTGATGAAAGTTAGGATCAAAAGGTTGTCCTTCTGCGTCAATGGCTTCAATGCCTTCACTGGCTAAAGATTCAATAAATTGCTTGTGAACCATTTCAAAACCAGTAAGGAAGTTTTTGACTTCTTCATTCTCTGTTTCTACAGCCATGGCACGCTCAAATGTGTCAAGTGCTGGCAAAATTGCTGTCGCAAGGGATTGTGAGCGATATTTATTGTCTTTTATGCGTTCATCATTCATGCGTTTTTTAAAGTTTTCAAGTTCTGCTTGATTTCGAAGCAACTGATCATTTAAACGCGCCATTTCTTCTAATAAGTCCATTTCTTCTTCATCTGTCAAATCTGCAACGTCAACATCTTGATCGTGATGACATCCACAACCACTGTCAGTTTCTCCACCACAGCAACTTTTATTTTCTAATGCTTCTTCTTTCACTTCTTCGCTCAATTTAGCTCACCTTCTTTTTAACATCTTATCCTTTATACAAGTCACTCATGATTTTCGCCACATATTCGAGCAATGGAATGATTTTTTGATATTCCATACGCGTGGGACCAAGTAACGCGATTTTACCTTGTTCATGGGCATTGATTTGATAAGGAACTGTAATGAGTGTACAATTGTCCATGGCTTTAATTTCATTTTCAGTTCCAATTCTCACTGTTAAGCCTGTTTCTTTTGTAGCATCATCAATCACTTTAATGATTTGATCTTCTTCAATCATTTCATAAAGGGTCGAAATCTCATCTAAGTTTGAAAATTCCGGTTGTTTTAAAATGTTAGACTTACCACTTAACATGTACGTATTGTTTCCCATTGACTGCCCCAATAGTTTCAACATGGCATATAAGATTTCTTCTTTGTAAGAAATGTACTCATATAACTGATATTCAAACCCTTCTGTCAGTTTAGATTCAACATCTGCAACGCGGACACCTGCCAAAAGCTTATCAAGTGCTTTAATGATGTTTTCCATCAATCCAATATTGATTCCGGATGGTAATGTTGTTGTGACGCTTTCGACATGACCACCATCTGTGATTAAAATCAAAACAGCTTGCGATTCAGATAAAGGGACGAATTGAATTTTTTGAACCACGTTATTTTCCCGAGATGGACCGAGTAAAATAGAGGTGTAATTAGTTAAACTCGACAACATCTTCAAAGCTTCCTTCACAGCAGTTTCACGTTCGATTTGTTTTTGAGTGATTAATGTATGAAATTGAAAAGCTTCTGGAATGACAGGGTCATTGATTTTTTTATCCACAAGATAATCAACATAATAACGATACCCTTTATGACTCGGTATTCGTCCACTGGATGTGTGTGTCTTTTCAATGAAGCCAAATTCTTCCAAATCTGCCATTTCGTTTCGAATGGTTGCAGCAGAAAATGTCAGATTTTCTTTTTTAGATAAGACACGAGAACCAACCGGAAGTGCCGTTGATACAAATTCTTCAACGATGGTCTTTAAAATTAAATTTTGCCTTTCTGTTAGCATCTCAATCCCTCACTTAGCACTCGACACGTTAAAGTGCTAATGCTATTATACACTCTTTTATTAGCACTGTCAACCCGATAGTGCTAATTCATTTAAAAAATTTTTTTCGAAGCATCACATTGACTCAATAGACGCTACTTGATCTCTTCCATCAGTTAAAAAAAGATGCCAAAATATAAACTGCCCCATTTTCAAGCAGTTTATACCTTTATACCAAGTCATAAAAAGAAAAGTCCAGCAATGACTAAAATGATATCACCATCTACTCTTTTTTAGCGAAACTGTCAAGTGATGGCGAAATATCCTGAAAAAAACGATCAACGGTCGTCACATCATATCGTTTTTATAGACGTTCCCTTCATTAGCTATAGCTGTGATCAATCTCAATTAAGGTTTCACACTGCGGATTATAAGCTTTTACTAAGTCATCGATACGCAACTTCAATTCAGCATGAGGTGTGCCATCAGCAGCTGGAATCATGAGATCAAAGATTAATAGGAATGCTTGGCTGGATTGGCGAATTCTAAAGTCATGAATGCTATAAGCTGGATTGATCGCTTTCACCATAATACTGATAAATTTTTTCATTTCATATGTTAACGCATCATCTAAATCAACCGGATCTAAATGAATGGTCGCTTTCATATTAAATGTCTCATCAATATCACGTTCTATCTGATCAATCACATCATGGATCGCCATCATTTCTTCATTTTTATTCACTTCCACATGCAGTGTCAAGTACTTCTTACCCGGTCCATACTCATGAATCATCAAATCATGTGTACCCAGTATCCTTTCATAAGTTAAGACAAAATCTGCCAGTTCAACCAATAACGTTTCATCTGGTGGAGCGCCTAATAAAGACGTGATGGTTTCTTTGGCAATGTCGTATCCGGTTTTTATAATGATCACTGAAAGGAAAATAGCGAAAATACCATCAATGGGCCATGTTGTATACAAAGAAGCAATTAACGAAATCAGCGTCACTAAAGTAGACAACATATCAATTTTACTGTCTCGACCAGCAGCCATTAAAGCAGAAGAATTAATTTTAGTCCCGATCGTCATGTTCAATTTTCCCATACCATATTTAAGTAAAATAGAAAAGCCTAAGACCACAATCGCAGACCACGAAAAAAAGATAGGTTCAGGTGAAAAAATCTGATGAATCGCACCCCATAAAAGTTGAAGACCCACAAATAGAATTAAAACAGAAATAAGCAATCCCATCAAATACTCAAGTCGCCCATGACCAAAAGGATGCTCTTTATCACGACTTTTTATTGAAAAGATAAAACCAAATAGCGTTGCCAAATGACTCGCTACATCAGATAAGTTGTTAAACCCATCTGCTAGTAACGTCATGCTCCCTCCAATCATACCAAACAACAATTTAAAAATGGCCATGATAAGATTTAAAACAATCCCAACCACACTGCATAAAATACCATAAACAGATCTAACTTTCGGATCCTCATACTGATCGTGGTTTTTTACAAATTTTTTACTTAAAAAATCAATCATCAATGTCGTCCGCCTCATTTATTCTTTAAAAATATAAAAAATAAGCTCTCTAACAAAGCTTATCAACTACGATCATATTCAAAATAAATGGCGGTCCAGACGGGACTCGAACCCGCGATCTCCTGCGTGACAGGCAGGCATGTTAACCACTACACCACTGGACCTATTAAAAAAAGATGGTGGCTTTGGACGGAATCGAACCGCCGACACATGGATTTTCAGTCCATTGCTCTACCGACTGAGCTACAAAGCCAGCTATAATTTTCTTCTTACTCATTTTTGTAGCAAAAATCAAGTTAAAATAAAAATTGGTTGCGGGAGTAGGACTTGAACCTACGACCTTCGGGTTATGAGCCCGACGAGCTACCAACTGCTCCATCCCGCGATATTAAAAATACTTCATTC
>JGI24700J35501_10930889_pt1 | contig 34606 bp, 25 predicted proteins | sample TergutTh196P1_FD_35501 | JGI IMG/M metagenome (IMG submission 35501)
CCCCTGCGCCGCCCCCGCCGCGTAGACTTCGCCGGCCGCCTCCGCAGCAGCCGCCTCACTTTCGACAGCCGCCCCGCCCCCGCCGTCCCCGCCGCAGCCGGTTAAAGCCCAGCCAAACAAGACGGCGGCCAAAACTGCCGCGTTTTTTTTCGCTAAACAAGCCATAAAACCACTCCCTTTCGCTTAATTCTTGGAAGACGGACTCTCCCCGCTGGTCTCATTATAACATATCCTCCGCTTTTGCAAAAGAGAGCGGCAACCCCTCTCACCAAAAACGCTTGCATTAGCCCTTGCACCTTACTCATTTTTTCTGTTATAGTTTGAAGTAATTGAGCCGCGCCAAAATCTGGCATTTTGGAAGAGCCTCAATTATGGAGGATTTTATGAGCAATGAACAGGCAAGATACCTAACCTTTGGCGACCGGGGTTTAGTTGTAGAGTTTGGCAATGAAATATCCCCGCACATCAGCGCGAAAGTAAGGGGCTTGCATATCGCCGCGCAAGATTCCGGCATCCCCGGCATTATTTCAATGAACCCGACTTACCGCTCGCTTATGGTGGAGTATGACCCCGGCGTTATCCGGCACAAGGAGATGCTGGCCGCGCTAAAAGAGCTTGAAGAAAAACTTGGAGTAATGAAGCTGCCCGACCCCGACATCTTTATCGTTCCCACATTATACGGGGGGGAGGCCGGGCCGGATATGCAGACCGTTATGGAAAAAAACGCTCTTAGCGAACAAGAAGTCGTAAGCATTCATTCGGGAACCGACTATCTTATTTATATGTTGGGCTTTACACCCGGCTTTCCGTATTTGGGCGGCATGGATAAAAAACTCGAAACGCCGAGGCTGGCCAACCCGCGCACGAAAATTCGCGGCGGAAGCGTGGGCATTGCCGGCAGCCAAACAGGAATCTATTCGATTGACAGCCCAGGCGGCTGGCAGTTGATCGGACACACTCCGATTAAATTATACGATCCCGGCCGCGAAAAACCCATCCTTTACAAGACGGGCGACTACATACGTTTCCAGCCCATTGACCGAGACGAATACGATCGCATAACGACAGAGGTTGCGGCTAACGCATATCAATATCGCATTTTTCCAATGAAGGAGGCTCACTAACATGGGAACTTTTGAAGTAATTGCCCCCGGACTTTTTACCACAATTCAAGACGAGGGAAGGTTCGGACACCAGCAATCCGGCGTTTGCGTAGCAGGGGCGATGGACCCCTTCGCACACAAAGTCGCCAACATACTTTGCGGCAACGATAACATGAACGAGGCAGTGTTAGAACTTACGATGATGGGGGCGACACTTGCCTTCCACAATGACGCATACATTTCCATAACAGGCGGCGATCTTTCCCCGGCAATAGACGGCGTGCCGGTAAAAACATGGCAAAGTTATGTTATAAAAGCCGGCAGCACGCTTTCTTTTGAAACGATGAAGTCCGGCGTGCGCGCGTATGTGGGGATTTTCGGTGGCATGGACATTCCCGTCGTTATGGGAAGCAAGTCCACATATGCCAAGGCGAAGATAGGCGGCTGGGAAGGCCGGCCGTTGAAAGCCGGCGACAAGATTCCCTACAACAAAACAAATGTTGCAGGGAAAAGCCCAGTGCAAATGCCGGCGCAATACATACCCGCTTATGCGCAAGAAAATGTTTTGCGCGTAGTGCTTGGCCCCCAGGACGACGCTTTTACGCAAGAAGGCATCGATACATTTTTATCTTCGGCCTACACCGTTTCCAGCGAGGCAGACCGCATGGGCTACCGGCTCGAGGGTGCCGCAATTAAACACAAAGACAAGAGCGATATAATTTCGGACGCAATGCTTATGGGCGGCATTCAGGTTCCCGGGCAGGGGCATCCGATTATTCTTATGGCAGACCGCCAGACGACGGGCGGTTACACGAAAATAGCTTCTGTAATTTATGCCGATCTTTACAAGGTAGCCCAAGCAAAGGCCGGCGATGTTATGCGCTTTTCCGCGATTTCAATAGAAGAAGCCCAGGATTTATACGACCGGTTTTTCAAAACGCTAACAGGGATCGAGGCCGGCTTGTTGCAAGCAGAAGCAGATAGCCCGCAGATCATTGCGGCGATTGCGGCGGCAATGGAGGCGGACAAAGAGGTCAAGGTTTTCAATGTAAGGGTTGGCAACCAGTATTACTCGGTAAGCGTTTCAAAAAGCGAAACCCAGCCCGGCACAGAAGAGCTTGAGTGTTAGCTGACAGGGCAAAATCCTTGGCAAATGTCGGACATTTGCCAAGGCACCTGCCGCCTAACCCCGCTGGCGGCGTGCTTCGTAAAGAAGCACCCCGGCGGCCACAGACACGTTAAGCGAATCGATTTTTCCAAAACAGGGAATGCCCACGATAGCATCGCAGCGTTCTTTCAAAAGCCGGGAAACCCCCGCCCCTTCACTGCCAAGCACGAATGCCGTTCTGCCGCTAAAATCTTTTTTGTAAAGAGCCTCGCCCTCCATGTCCGCGCCGTAAATCCAAAAACCGGCATCTTTTAGATTGTCGGCCGCCCGCACCAAATTGGCAGTTTCCGCCTGCGGAACCCAGTTTACAGCGCCGGCCGAAGTCTTGGAAAGAACCTCGGCGTGTTTCGCGCTGCGCCTGTTTCGGCTAACAACCAAATCCGCCCCCAGTTGATCGCAAGTGCGTAAAATTGCGCCGTAGTTGTGCGGGTCGGTAATCTCATCCAACAGCAAAACCAAAGAGTCCTTTCTGTCGCCCAAGTTTTCGATAAACTCTTCAAGTTTGACATCCGGCCTGTCGCTTTTTATATCATCAACCCGCAAGGCAATCCCGCGATTTCCCGGCGCAAGCCCTTCCAGCTCGAAGGTTCCGACACGATCCACCCGGATATTGTTGTTAACAGCAAGCGCGACAACTTCTTTCGCGCGCGGCCCGGGCTTTGCCAACAGCAAGGGGCCGCAGGCCGCGCCGGTGGATTTTGCGAACTTAATCCTTTCTTCTATGGCGTGAAAGCCAGTTAAATAAATCATCGTAAAACTCCTGTAAATTGGACTTGTTCAAAAAATGGACTTGTTCGGAAACTTCAATTTCAAAACAACTTCAGCTCCTTAGCCGCTGCCTTCCTGCCGTTCCGCTTTTTTTGCCTCAACATTTTTTTGCGTTCCCAAAAGAATCGAAACAGGTTTTAGAATAGGCACATTTTCGCACACAATTTTTATAATAACAACCATAGGAACCGCAAGAATCATCCCGACAAAGCCCCATATCCATCCCCATATTGACAGCGAAACCAGAACCATCAAGGGTGAAATACCCACATGATTTCCGACAATTCTTGGGTCCAAAAAACTGCCAATCACCGTGTTTGTCGCTAAAATCAAAATTACAACCCAAACAACCGGCAGCGGGTCTGGCCAGAACTGCACAAGCGCAAGAGACGTCATCCCGACACCGGCGGCAATACTGCCCAACATCGGTATAAAGTTCAAAAAGAATTGAAGCACTCCCCAAAGAACGGCAAACTCAAGCCCGATAATGGACAAGCCCACGCCGATTATTAAACCCGTAACAAGCGAGATAAAAAACTTCGCCGTCAAGTAACGCGAAACTTGAACCATAGAATCGTAAGCTATCTGCTGAATGTTATCCGAGCGTTTGGCAAAAGCCGCTTCCAGTTTTTCCTTGAAAAAACTCACCTCTAGCAAAATAAAAACGATAAAAAGAATCACCAGCACCGCGCTTGAAATAAAATTGATAGAGATAGTCGAAAACGAAACCGCAAAATCGCGGATAAAATTGCGAACCCCCAACTGCCCCCATAAGTTTTCCCAAATAGTCAAAGACTCGTCAAAGGAAAGATCGAAAAACTGGGCGACCCAAAGATAAATCTCGACAATCCGGTATTCGTATCTGGGGTAGGCGGCGACAATGTTGCTCCCCGATGTAAAAAGAATGAAGCCGAACAGAAACAAAGCGGCAACCAAGATGCTGACCACTAAAAAAATTGACAAAAACCGGTGAACCCGCTTTTTATCCAGCCACCTTACCATTGGATACATAACAAATGTCAACAAGACGGCGATTGTAAAGGGCAAAATAACGGAGGAGGCGACTACCAGCAAGGCTCCGACAAAAAGACAGCAAATAAATATCAGTAAAGAAAAGATGGCGCGATTCAACCGAAATCTATTGTTTTTTTCCATAGCTTTATTATGCAATAAAACCGTGAAACCGGCAAGCTATTTATGATTAAAAAATGCCTCCGGCAAAGCGAATGCTGTACATAATCGAAAAAAAATGCTAAAATTCAATATGGAACGGCTTTACAAGTACCCCCGGACACGGCATATAGCGGGATCGAAGCTTCAAAAGGGGGATGAGGATTTGGAGGCGGCCGCGTTTTCCGAGGTTGCCGGAAAATTTGTCGTGGTGGAAGAAAAAATCGACGGGGCGAATGCCGGCCTCTCTTTTGCCGGCGGCGAGCTGCGCTTGCAAAGCAGGGGGCATTTTTTAACCGGCGGCTACAGGGAGCGGCACTTCAACCTTTTGAAAAGGTGGGCGGCCGCGCACTCGGTCGAGCTTTACGATGTTTTGGGGGAGCGTTACATCATGTACGGCGAGTGGATGTACGCAAAGCACACGGTCTTTTACGACATTCTGCCCCACTATTTTTTCGAGTTCGACATCTTCGACAAAGAGGGCGAAGTTTTCCTGTCAACGGAAAAACGACGGCAGATGCTCGCGCCGGTTCCCTTCGTGCAATCCGTGCCCGTTCTTAAAGAGGGCTGCCTTAAAAACGCAGACGAGCTGGCGGGCTGTTTGGGAAAGTCCTTGTATAAATCAGATGCCTGGCGGCAACGACTACGGGAAATATGCGAGAAAGAAAAACACGACTTCGATTTAGTGATGAAGCAGTCAGATGATTCGGATTTTGCGGAGGGGCTGTACATCAAGGTTGAGGAAGCCGGGGAAACAGTCCAGCGTTACAAGTTTGTACGAAAAGAATTTACCGCGCGTATTTTATCCAGCGACAGCCATTGGCTTGAGCGGCCTATCATCGCCAACTTGCTTGTAAATCCCGGCGTTATGGGGGTGTGAATGGCCACGCTAGAACAAATCGAAGGTTATGCCTTTAGCGAATACGATTGGCGGGAACGCTTGCAAAAAACGCCGCAGGAAAAAGAGTATCACGGGGAAGGCGACGTGTGGACGCATACAAAACTTGTCATAGAAAATCTTTTGCAAGACGATGACTACGGGCGGCTCCCCGGCGACGCGCAAAAAATTATCCTGTTAGCCGCAATCCTTCACGACATTGGAAAACCTTTTTGCACGAAAACGCTAAACGGAAAAATCACCTCCCGGCATCATGCGGTAAGGGGCGCGATGGAAGCGAGGAAGCTGATATACAGATACGGCTTTATGGAAGAACTGTTCGGCAGGCTCTCCTTTGCAGAACGCGAACAGGTTTGCTCAATGGTAAGATACCACGGATTGCCGCTAATGTTTTTGGAAAAGGCCGATACGGAAAAAGCCATATGCCGGGCAAGTCTTGAGGTTAATCCGGAGTACCTGTACATACTTGCAAAGGCCGATGCAAAGGGGCGCATCTCTAAAGACAAAAAAAGCAACCTTGAAACAATAGAACTTTTCAAGGAATACTGCACGGAAAACGATTGTTTTACGCAGCCGAAACATTTCCCTAACTCAAGTGGCAAATTGTTATATTTCAAGGATGCATCGTCGTACACCGGTTACGCGCCTTACGAAAAAGACAAGTTTCCGGTGTATATGATGTGCGGCATTCCCGCCTCCGGCAAAGACACTTATATAGAAGAAAATCTGGAAGGCATCTCCGTAGTTTCGCTTGACGCTATACGCCAAGAGATGGGCGTTTCGCCGCAGGACAATCAAGGGCTTGTCGTGCAGGCGGCAAAGGCGCAGGCGAAAAAACTGCTTGCCAAAAAACAGAGTTTTGTGTGGAACGCGGTAAACATTACGGAAAAGCGCCGGCGGCCGCTTGTTGATCTTTTTACCGCATACAATGCCTTTGTCGAAGTGATCTACACGGAAGTGCCAGTGCCGGAGCTTTTCCAGCGGAATAAGTTACGGGAGCGCACTGTGCCGGAAAACATAATCGAAAAGCTAATCGACACAATGGAAGTGCCTAAGCTGTGGGAAAGCCACCAAGTGCGCTACAGTGTTTGTTGATGTAAAAGGAGGAAAAATGCAAATAAACCGGCAAGGGGTTTTTTGCGTTTCCAAAACGCAGGGAAATTAGCGGCTAACGCTTCTTGCACGCCGCTAATTCCCGGCAGCTTTTTTCCGTCTTGCGGCCAGCGACAAAGAACCCATAGTGTAAATGCCGAGCACCGAAAGAGCCGCCACGGCTAAAAAGCGCAGGTTGTACGAACCCCAAAGCCCGATTACGCCCGGCATAACAAGCGCGGAAAAGGCAAAACCCAAAGCAACCGTTCCGTAGTTTTCGCCCAAGTTTTTAAGCCCGAAATAATCGGCCGTAATAAGCGGGAAAACGCTCAAAGCCGCGCCGAAACACATCGGTATCAACGCGATCATCACGACAAACAAAGGCCCTGTCGCAAATGACAATGTAAAAGAGGCGGCGGCAAGTATTATCATCAAACATACGACAATGTTTTCGTTACGCACCTTGCCGGAAAAAATAGGCAGCACCATGCGGCCGAATGTGTTGCTTATCCCCGTTATCATCAATAGAACCGTGGCAAAGCCCGGATCAAAGCCCCGGTAAATGGACAAAGTTTGCGCCGCCGGGTTTACAACAAAGAACGCCACTGTAACTAGCAGAAAAGATACGATAATATGCCAGAACTCCCTTTGCCGTATCATTTCTTTCATAGTAAACTGCCGCTTGCCGTCTGAATGCACATCCTTAACCTCGCCGCTTTCCGGGAACTTTACCATTCTGCCAAGCAAAAGACTCGCCGCAAAATATGCGGCGGAAAGCGCAAGGAAGGTTTGCCGCAGCGTAACCGCGCCCAGCAAAGCCCCGACAACTGGAGCGAAAACCGTAACGGACAGGCCGAAAGCCCCAACGCAAATCCCGGTGGCAATCCCTCGGTGGCTGGGAAACCATTTTTGCGCGGAAGAAACGACAGAGATGTAACCCATGCCGCCGCCCATTCCGCCGAGTATTCCGTAAGTTAAATACAAAAGCCAGGGGAAGGCCGCCGGGGTAAAGGCCGCCAGCAAAGAGCCGCTGCCGAGCATAAGGCCGCCGAGCATTGTTACCTTTGACGCGCCAAGTTTCCCGTGAAGTTTGCCGCCCAAAAGCCCGCCGAGCGAAAAAAAACCGATTGTAAAAGAAGCCGTTATTTTTACCGCTTCGACATCCCACACAAGTGCCTGCGAAACAGGTATGACGAATATGCCCCAAATATAAATCATGCCCAGGAACAAATTTAAAAACGTCCCGGCTGCCAGCACCTTTAACCCTTGTCTGTTTTCTTTCAACACTTGCCTATCCTTATCCTTGCGAACGTAAAATTTGAGTTTGCCTCAGATAATAATATTCTGCTTTTTTGCCGAAAAAGTCAACTCGTCCCGGAACTTAGGATGGGCGATTGCGATCAATGCCTTTGTGCGCTGGCTTAACGTGTGCCCGCGAAGTTTTGCGATCCCGTATTCCGTTACGACATGATCCACTTCGTTTTTCAGCGTTGTTACAATGGAGCCGGGAAGCAGCGTAGGGACGATTTTGCTTACAGTGCCGTTTTTGGAAGTGGATTCAAAAGCGATAAAACTCTTGCCCCCCTTTGATTCAAAAGCGCCGCGCACATAGTCAACCTGCCCGCCGGAGCCGGAAACGTGCCGGGTTCCTACGGATTCCGCGCTAACCTGGCCGAAGAAGTCCACCTCCACCGCCGAATTCACCGAGACAAAGTTAGGGTGCTGGGAAATTATCGCAGGATTGTTGACATAATCCACAGGCAGCATGAGTACTGCCGGATTGTCGTCAATGTAATCGTATATACGCCGCGAGCCTAGAGCGAAGGTTGCGACAGTGCGCCCGGTATGTATTGGCTTTTCGCTGTTAGTAACAGCGCCGCATTCCAAAAGATCGATCATCCCCTCCGTCATCATTTCCGTATGTATGCCGAGATTGTTTTTTTCGCGTAACGATTTCGCCACGGCGTTGGGAATTGCCCCGATGCCAAGCTGCAAGGTTGCGCCGTTAGGTATTTCCGCCGCGATCAAGCTCCCGATTTTCGAGCTGGCCTCGTCCATTTCCACTTTGGGCAGTTCGACAAGCAGCGCGTTGTGTTCGCAAAAAGCCGTAACTTGCGAAATATGTACGACAGGCCCGGAAAGAGCGCGCGGCATTGCCGTGTTTACCTCAAGATATATGCGCTTCGCTTTCGCCATCATCGCGACACTAAGAGATGCGCTGCAGCCAGTGCTGAAGTAGCCGTGTTTGTCCATAGGCGAAACTACCGCGTAGTATGCGTCAATGTCCACATAGTCGGTAATAAGACCGGGGCCGTCGCGGTAATGTGTCGGCATTATGTCAGCGGCGCTTTTGGCGACAGCCGCCCGCCCGGCCGCGCCGGAGAAATAAGTTATCCCGTTGATTTTGCCGAAAAGGTCTTCCTGATAACAAGGCAAGGGGAATAAGTCCAAAAATGCGTGTATCGTAACATTTTGTATGTCCCCGGCCCGTGCGCGATCTCCAAGGGCTTTGTATATTCCCTGCGGCGCGGCCAGGGCAGTATCGGCGGCGCAGGCCCAGCCGGGCTGTATCTCGCCGGCGATTTGCTGTGTCGTGCGTAATTTTTCTTTGTACAGGGCTTGAAAGTTCAAAATAACCTCCTTTTTTTCCAGATATTTGATAGGAATCCGCCGGCTAGCTTGCTGCCACCGGCGGACTCCCAAAGCGAATTAATCCCTCTTAATCGTTGTAACCCAAATAGTCGCTCTTAAAGTCGAACATACTGTCCTCGAAAAGTTTGACATTATCCATCGAGTATTTTAGCTCGCCGTTTTCTATGCGCGTAACTATATCTACAACTTTGTCGCAGAAGGGTGTTTCAAAACCATGCTTGTCCCCGGTCGCGCTGACATGGCCGTTGATCATGCGGACTTCTGTTTTAAGCCCTTTTTCCAAGTCTTGCAACATACTAGCTTTGCCGCTGCGTGCGATGCCGTAAATCTCCAGAAAGGTTTTTTCTGACTTTTCAAAACTGGCCTTGTCATTAAAGGCGAACACGTTCAAGTCCCACTTGCCGTTATACACCGGCATTGTAAGACCGTCGGCATTGCAGCCCTTTAACACTTCCCGGGCGATGTGGCAGGCGCAGGCGCGCGTAAGCGGATTGTGCATAACCTCGCCAAAGGTGATGCCGCAAACCGCGCTCATGCCGCTGCCGCAAGAGTTTAAAACAAGTTTCGCCCAACGCGACGGCATAAAGTTGTCGCTTACTTTGGAAGGCCAGCCCATGTGTTCCAACACTTCGCGCACTTTTTGTGTGCGCTCTGTTACTGGGCCTTCAAACTCGCCTATCTCGAACATATAGGGTGTTTTTGTTAAATCTTGCGTCAACTCCGAAATGCCCGGGCTAACATAAGTCGCGCCCCAGTTCGAGGTTCCGCCCATCGTCCTTTTCGCGCCGACATAGCCGGCCACCGCTGGTTCCGGGATGCCGTTTTGCAAAGTGCAGACAATGCTGTTTTCGCCAAGGTGCTTCATAAGATTTTTGAACACAGCTTCATTGGCGGTTTGTTTTGTCAATACGAACACAAGATCGTAAATCCCGTCCATTTCCTCTGGAAGCCGGGCATCAACCGGGACTGTAAAGTCCACCGTGCCGATAATTTTTGCGCCGCCGGCTTTCATAGCGTCAACATGAGCTTTGTTTGCATCTACCATTTCGACAGGATGCCCGTTTTTTGCCATGAATGCGCCCAAAATAGTGCCCATAGCTCCGCAACCTACAATTGCAATTTTTTTCATTTTGATTTCCTCCTAATTCGATTTTATAACTTATCCAGCAACTAATCAAGTTGCCGAATAGTTACTCACTCTATCTCGATTATTCCGGCAGCACCCATGCCGCCGCCAATACACATTGTTATCATCGCGTAACGTCCGCCTGTTCGTATAAGTTGCGACAATGCCTTGCAGATAAGCACTGAACCTGTCGCGCCCATAGGATGGCCAAGGGCGATTGCCCCGCCGTTGGGGTTTGTTTTTTCCGGCGGCAGGTTTAAGTCCCGAATGCAGGCAATGGCTTGGGAAGCAAAGGCTTCGTTCAGTTCGATAACGTCCATGCTTTCAAGCGTTAGCCCGGTTTTTTTCAGCACTTTCGGCACTGCGTAAATCGGCCCTAACCCCATGACCTCCGGCGCAAGGCCTGCAACTGAAAACGACACGAAGCGGGCTATGGGGGCAATGCCTAGGCTCTGCGCTTTTTCGCGGGACATTAACACGACAAAACTTGCCCCGTCGGTCATTTGCGAGGATGTCGCTGCTGTAAGAAGCCCGTCTTCCTTAAAACAGGGCTTCAGTTCAGCTAACGCCTGCAAGTTTGTGCCGGCGCGCACGCCTTCGTCGCCGGCCAGCTTGATAACGCCGCCTTGAGTTTTCACTTCGACAGGGATAATCTCATCAGTAAATTTTCCCGCGTCTTTTGCAGAGGCGGCTCTTTTATGGCTCTCTACGGCAAAAACTTCCATTTCGTGGCGCGTTATCGCGTAACGTTCCGCGACAAGCTCTCCGGTAAGTCCCATCGCCATGTAAGAAGCCGGGGCCTGTTCGATTAAGGCCTTGTACTGGTATTCTGCCGCAAGCTCCATGTTGATGTTTGTCATCATCTCGATGCCGCCCGCTACTACGACATCCATTTCCCCGGCAGAAATCGCATTAGCCGCAGTGGCAACCGACTGAAGCCCGGAAGAACAAAAGCGGTTCACGATATGCGCAGGTACGGAATCGGGAAGGCCGGCCCTTTGCGAAATAAGTCGTGCGGCATTCCAGCCCAAGTATCTTTCCGGCTGGGCGCAGCCGACTATGACATCGTCTATTTCTGCCCGATCAAGTTTGGGGACTTTGTCCAAAATGCCGCGTAACGCCTGCGCTCCGTATTCTACCGGGTGGGTTTCGGCAAAGCTGCCTTTGTTTGCCCTTGCCAATGCGGTTCTGCCAAATGCGACTAACACGGGTTCTCTGTTTTTTGTCATAGCAATCCTCTAACGTACAAGCGGCTTCAAGCCTATAATTTGGCGGGCTTCTGCCGGCGTTGCGGGTTCTTTGCCGAACTCTTTTACTATGCGCACAGCCCTTTCTACCAGCATCGTGTTTGTGGCCTTTACGCCTTTGGAGTAATACACATTGTCTTCCAAGCCGACACGGATTCCGTGCGCCCCAAGCGCCAAAGCCGCGTACATGATAGGCAGGTGGTCTTTGCCAATGCCGAAGGCAGACCATATCGAACCTTCCGGGATGTGTTTCACCAAATGCGTAAGACATTCGACAGTGGCTGGCGCGCCGCCTAACACGCCAAGCACAACCTGGCAGAATATCGGCGTTTTGATAAAGCCCTGCTGTATGTAATAGTTTGTGTTGGTAATCATACCCATATCAAAAAGCTCGACTTCGGCTTTTACTTCGTTATCCAGATAACACTGCGCCAACTCTTCCAAAAACTTAGGGCTGTTTTCAAAAACATTCGTACAACCCCAGTTCATAGTGCCGGCATCGTAAGAACCAAGTTCTATATCCGGGATTGTTTTGAAATGCTCCATGCGCTGGTGGTTTTCCAGCTTTTTTACCGAGCCTGATGACGTGCAGCAGATTACTACATCGCAGTCTTTGTGCGCGCGCAGAAGTTCCACGCTTTTTTTGAAACGTCCTACATCCATTGTGCCCTTGCCTTCGTCGTCCCTCATGTGAAGATGCACGATTGAGGCTCCGGCCTTCCAGCACTTGTAGGCATCTTCTGCGATTTCTTCCGGTGTCATAGGAATATGCTCGGAAATGTCTTTTGGTGTTACGGCTCCTGTTAGTGCCGCTATTATCATCGTTTTGTCTTTCATACTTGCTCCTGTTTGTAATTTTTTGCGACGGCCTTACTTAAAACCACCGCAAATTTTTATGCACTCGCCGTTGATATAGGCCGCCTCATCGCTTGCTAAAAATATGACTAAGTTTGCAACTTCTTCTGGCTTGCCCAGACGCCCGGCGGGATTCCTCTTTAGCAGTTCTTCCATTACATTTGCCGGTACGCTTTTTATCATGTCTGTATCGATAAAGCCGGGAGCTACGCAGTTTGCCGTAATACCCTTCGGCCCCAACTCCAGTGCTAGAGTAGATGTAAACCCGATAAGCCCGGCCTTGGCGGAAGAATAGTTGACCTGCCCCACGTTCCCAAAGGCCGAAGTAGATGACAGGGAAATAATGCGCCCCCAGCCTTTTTCCCTCATGCCGGGGATAACTTGCCTTGCACAATAAAAGCTGCCGTTCAAACTTACAAGGACTGTTTTGTCAAACTGCTGCGCCGTCATTTTTGCGGCAAAGCTGTCCATCGTTATCCCGGCGTTGTTGATTAAAATATCCACAGGGCCAAAATGCCGCGTAACGTCGCCAAAGGCTTTTTCCACAGATGCATAATCCCCGACATCGCAGACGGCGACAAAGCTGCGAGACTTTTCCGCATCTAGGGCTTTCTGCGCTTGCAAAAGCGCATCTTCGTTCAAATCCAAAAGAGCGACACCTTTCGCTTTTTCTTTCAAAAAACGCTGTGCAATGGCGTATCCCAAGCCTTTTGCCGCGCCGGTAACCGCCACAATTTTACCGCTGAAATCATACATAAGTTTACCATTCCCTTAAAAAACACGCCTGCCCGCAAAGCCTCGTGCCCTGCGGACAGACATTTACATCAACCTGCCATTGCTATAACAGCCGCCAGACATATAAGCCCGACAAAGGTAGGTATAACGACAGCACTCCAGAACACATATCTGTAACCGTCCTTGTGCGACAAGCCAAGATAGGGAAACATTAGAAACAGCCCCGGGGAGTGCGGCAGTGTGTCAAGCGTGCCTGCAAACATTGCCGATATTCTGTGAAGAAGGTCAAGGTTTGCGCCGGATGCAATAAGATGATCGGCAAGCACCTGCAAGGAAATGTTAAGGCCGCCAGATGAGGAACCGGTTATTCCGGCAAGGATTGACGGGGCCAAGGCTGCCAGCGCGTATGGCGACATTTCCATTCCCAAAAGCCCTTGAACTATGGTTTGGAATGCCGGCGTGGCCTGTACAATCGCTCCAAAACCGACAACCGAAGCAGGGCCTGCTATTGCAGTAATAGCGCCGCCAGAGCCTATGTTTATTATGTTTTTCAAATTCGGTATGCGCTTCCAGTTAAGGATTATCGCAAGCGTGGATGCAACTAACATAGATATTACCACCAATTGTGCGGCCGGTGTTACAACAGTACGCAGACCTATGATCATAGTTACTACAACAATTAGCGGTAAAAATGATACTATTGGCGAAGGCAGTTTGTCGCGGTCAACTTTGTATAACTCTTCATTTTGCCCTTCCATGAAACTGAAGGTTTCCCCGCGCTCTCTAGACTTGCGTTCCTCGTATCGGAAGTAAAAAATCTGAAGGACAAGCATCATTATAGCAGAGATAATGCCAAGCATTGGGGCTGCAGTAAGAGTTGTGCCAAAAAAACCTGTAGGTACTACGTTGGTCAACTGCGGACTGCCCGGCAGCGACTTCATTGTAAATGTAGCCGAACCGGCGACCAAAGGCCCTATCGCCATGCTGCGCGGAATGTTGGCTTCTCGAAACAGTATCATAATGATGGGGCGTAACGCGAAAACTACCACGAACAAGCTTACGCCGCCATAAGTGAGTGCTGCCGTTGTTAGGAACACAATGAGCACAGACCTGTGCTTGCCAAACCAGTCGATAAACTTATAGCCTACCGCCATTGCGGCCCCTGTTTCTTCCATAATTTTTGCAAAAAGTGCCGATGATGCAAAAATAAGAAAAAAGGCTAAAAAGAACCCTACATAGCCGGTCATGTACGACTGGGCAAAGGCCGGCCATACATCCATGCCGTTTGTAAGAATTACGACCATGCCCGCAAATAAAGTTAGCGGAAGGGCGTTAAGCCCTTTATACGCGCCGACAACCAGTATTCCAACACCTACTATCAATCCAAGTATATCCATTTTCCATCTCCTTGTATTTTTATGCGGCGCACCGGCAAAATTATTCACAAAGATTGCCGGAGCGCCGTTATTCAAAATGAACTGTCAAATAGCCAAGGCCGCTTCGTAGCCCTGCGATACAGCGTCAAGGGCATCGCCGGGTTCTTTTGCATCGCCTATCACAACGGTATTTTGCAAGCCGGCGGATAACGTATCGACTTTGGTTACGCCTGTCGCCAAAACTACGCTGTCCACGGCAATTTCAATGTCGCCTGACGCAGTGGCAGCGACAACACAGCCGTCTTTTATTTCCTTGACTTTTGTATCCGTCAAGATTTTTACATCGCGCCCCTTTAGCGTGCGAAGCAAATCCCAGCGGGGAGCCATAGCTTCTTCTGCGGCAACCGCGCCTGTCATTTCTATCAATGTTACAGCCTTTAGCTGGACAGCCAAGTGGCTTGCCGTCTCTGTGCCGGCCTGCCCGCCGCCGATAACGGCCACACGCCCGCCGACATTGCGCCTGCCCAAAAGCACATCTTCCACAGACATAACATGAGGCAAGTCCGCGCCCGGTATAGGGGGCTTTGCCGGTTTTGCGCCAGTTGCGACAATCACTTTGTCGTAACCTTGCAAGTCGCCGGCAGTGGCTTCGCTGTTGTATTTTATGTTTACACCTAATTTTTCCAGCCTTGTCGTTTGCCAGCGTATAAAAACCGATATTTCGCCCTTGCACGGCGGTATTGCCGCAAGATAAAACTGCCCGCCAGCCCTTTCGGTTTTTTCAAACACCGTAACCTTATGCCCGGCTTCTGCCGCTGTTATGGCGGCTTGCAGGCCGGACGGCCCCGCGCCAACTACCGCGATGTTTTTCGGGCTTGCCGACTTTTTCACAGCGCCATGTTCCTCTTTGCCAAGAGCCGGGTTTAACGTGCACTTGATCGGATTGTCGGAAAACAAAACACCCAGGCAGCCGAAATTGCAGCCAATGCACTGGCGAATATCCTCGAAGCGGCTATCGGAGGCCTTGTTGGGTAACTCGCAGTCCACCAAGGAAGCGCGCGCCATGCCGGCAAAGTCGGCCTTGCCACTGGCGATAATTCCGTTAGCCGTAACCGGATCGTTTATGCGCCCGACTGTAAGGACGGGAATGTCGTGCGCTTTTTTTATTTGCGCGGCATAGTCGGCAAGCCAGCCATGCGCAGTATATGCCGACGGGACTACCTTGTCGGCAGAAGCGTAAACGCCGGCAGTGGCGTTTATCATGTCAACGCCGGCTTCTTTTAACAGGCCGATAATGGCCAGCGTGTCTTCAAAAGTCCGGCCGCCTTCGACAAACTCGTCGCAGGATATTCTAAAACCGAGGATAAAATCATCGCCGCATCTTTTTCGTATTTCTTTTACGATTTCTATAGCGAACTTTGCGCGGTTTTTAAAATTACCGCCGTATTCGTCCACGCGTTTGTTGCTGTACGATGACATAAATTGCGCGATAAGATAGCCGTGCGCACCGTGAACCTCGACACCGTCAAAACCACATTGCTTTGCCCGGTAAGCTGTGTCGCCGAACTGCCTCACTATCTCTTTTATTTCCGTTACGCTAAGTTCCCTTGGCATACTCGGACTAAAAGGGCAGGGGATGAGCGATGGAGCTACCGGGGCCTGCCCGATTACACCTTCGTTTGTTTGCCGTCCGCAGTGGTAAATCTGTGCAAGCACTGTCGCGCCGTGGGCTTTGACACGCTTTGCCAACTCCTTGTGCCCTTCCATCTGGGCATCTTCCCAAAGCCCGGCTACAAAGCTAAAACCGCGAGCCAGGGGGGAGACTGCGTAGTCCTCTGTTATAATGAGTCCCCAGCCGCCCTTGGCCTTGGCTTCGTGGTACGCGATAAAACGTTCTGTCGCATAACCTTCGCGGGTGCAGTAGTTCGTAACCATTGCGGGAACCGCGCAACGGTTTTTGATTTTTTTGCCCTTCAAAATAAAGGGGCTGAATAATGAATTTTGCATTGCCTGCCTCCTAAACTTTTTTGTTAATCCCCAATGTCTTGCGGCTTTCTTCGTAAGACATTGGCTCGTAATCGAACTCTTTCATGATCCGTACCATTTTTTCTACCATTTCGGCGTTGGTTTTCGCTTTTACACCTTTGGAAAGATACAAATTGTCTTCCATGCCTACGCGCACATGGCCGCCCAAGAAAAGGCTTTGCGTACACACCGGGTATTCCGCACGGCCAGCCCCGAATGCCGACCATTCAAAGTTCCCGTCGCCAAAAAGCCTGTCGGCGGTCTGCTTCATTGTAACAAGATCGTAAGGTGTTGCACCTAACGCACCGTTTATGCCAAGGACAAACTGCATATAGGGCCTGCCTTTAAGCCAGCCGCTGTCAATCATAAACTTTAGATTGTACAAATGCCCGACATCGTAGCATTCCAGCTCCGGCACCACGTTATGCTCGCCGAATATTTTCAAGATGCCTTCCATGTCGGCAAATGTGTTTTGAAAAATGCCGGCCCTTGTCCGCTCGTAGTAATCTTTTTCCCAGTCGTGTTTCCACTCTGTTATCTTTGCGGCCAAGGGGAACAGCCCCCAGTTGATGGAACCGCAGTTCATGGAGGCAAGCTCCGGCTTTAGGTGCGGGATGATGTGCGTGCGCTGTTCGACTGTCATGCCCAAGCCGCCGCCGGTGGTGATGCAGATTACAACATCTTTGTTTTTAGTGCGAATCTTGTCCAGAATTGTCTGGAAGTCTTCCAGCTTGGACGACGGCGAGCAGTCCTTGGGACTGCGCGCGTGGATGTGCACGACCGAAGCCCCGGCGTTTGCCGCGTCAATGGCGTGCTGTGCAATTTCCTGCGGGTTGGACGGCAGATACTCGCTCATTGCCGGGCAGTGTATGCCACCGGTAACTGCGCAGGTTAAAATTCTTTTTTGACTCATGGATAAATCCTCCTGTTCGTTTGTTTTTATGTAAGGTTATGTTTTTATTGCCGGCAAATGCCGAAAAATATTTTTTTTGAAGGGGGGAGGGGAAGGGGGTAAATACAACCGAATCTTTGCCGGTTTTTACTCTCGCTAGCCTTAGTTTTGGCATTTTAGCTCCTTTGCTATTCTACTAGCAAGAAGCGTGCCAACTATTGTAATTTTTCGCTAAAATTTAAAAAATCGCATTAAAGCCCGTGCAAAATGCCCGGCATAAGCCGCGCCTTTCCAAAAAATGAATGTTTGACAACCTAGCCGCAAAAATATGACGGAAAAAACCGCCGTTTTCAGGCGGGTTTAATGCGAGGAAGTTTGAAAAGTGAAGTTTTTGAGAGTTTTTCTGTCCTAAAATCGGACAGCTTTGCAAAAGTGTCTGAATTTAGGACAGAGATGTAAAGGCAAAAGCCGCTTTAATCAAACTCATTGCTTTCAAACTTCAGCACATGGCAATTCGTCTTTACAGTTCGTATTAAATCATCTGAAACACCTTCCGGGCAATGAACCTTAATATCCAGAGATACCTCTACTGACACTCCAGGCAGTTGGTTAAAGTGCTGCAGTATTTCCGTGTTAATTTGACCGGCGGTTGATCCGAGCTTTGCAGGATCAAGTTTGACACTGCCATAAAAATGAGTCGGCTTTGAGCTAGCCGCTTGCTGTGGCTTTATGCCGGGCAAAGATTGTTTGTCATCAAAAAGAAAAGTTTCATGAACTGATGATGCTGAAGTAGTATGGCCATCATCTGAAACTGGTGTTTCTTTGTTAAGCTGTAATTCGGCAATTTCCGGTTTAACAATAAGAGCGTCCATAGAAAAATGAAGGAACCCGGCGGAGCCGACAAGCCCCCTATATTTCCCGGCTGCATCAACATCTTCTGCATAATAAAAATATTCGCCAGAGCGGATACCCGCTTCCAATGCCTTTTCAAGAACACTCCGGTCTTTAAGCCTGTGCAAATATACATATTGCGTATAATCTGCCCATAATTTTCTGACAGAAACATGATTTTTTTCCTGCCAAAGTTCTTGGCCTTTTTTTGACATTTCCATTGAAAGAATCTTTGGAGACAGAGATTCTATTAAAAGTTCATCCTGTTTCATTTTTTGGATCGCTTTCATTGAAGGGTTGTTCATTCCAGAAACCTTCATTTCTTTCAGAATAATCTCGTTTGCACCCTCTTGGACTGGAACAATGAGATGACACCATGCGTTTTGAATAAGCTCGCCAATGGAACGTTCTTTTTCTGATATTGCTTCATCAGTTTCCTTGCGTTGCGCAGTATCAAGATTTAAAAGGTCAGCATCTTTTTTAATTGATTCCCATGCAAGAAGCATTTTTGTTTCTTGACGTACATTGGAAAGCAACTCTGAATCCGGGGCTAGAAAAGCGATCATGTTACGGTGAATACGAGAAGAAGAACCGCGTTTTTCAAGATATTCTTTTGCAATAGACATCGCCAGAGAATTTGCATCATTTGGTTTATGCGACTCTGTAGCCCGGAGCAATACAAGATGAAAGTTTTGATCATCAGGAATGTCGGCCGATGATTTTACAGCAATATGGGCAAGACAAACAGACACCGGTACTTTGGCCAGTCTTTTTAACTCTGCTTCTACGGTGTCAATAATTGATTCCGCTGATTGATGTTGAGTGCGATCTATTACAGTTTTACGAAGAGTCGGCCTAGTATCAAACCAATGACGGTTTTCTGAATGATATAAAAAAGTGAGACTGTCTGCTAAAGCCCCCAGAGCGGCTTCATAAGCGGGAATGTTTTCCTCTGGCTGAATTACACCTAAGTATATGCGGCTAGAATCAATGCCACGGTTTTTTTGAGCACTGCTTGACGGGGCACTGCCTAAAAAAATTGTCCGGGCAATGCGGTTATATGCAAATTGTTTCTTGTAATACCCGCCTTGAGCATCATCAAGTTTTGCAGGCCTAGCATTTTTACCGTCTATTTCATTTTCAATGATAGGATTCCAGCCGTCTGAAAGATACCGTGTAAGTTCGTCGCGGATTGCAGGTTTGCCAATCGCAATAGAGCCGCCGGTAATCATTGCGCTGCCATCATTGTTGTCATATAAATCATAGATAACAGAGGCCATTAAGCGCAAAACGCCGCGGGTTCTTTGAAAGTGGTCTATGCTCGCCCAATCGTTGTAAAGCCTGTCGAAAATTTCCGGGTGAATAGGATAACATCGTTTCAATTTTTCCAGATAGTCTGATTCCTTGCATTCCGCAGGGAACAGCGACGAATTATTTTGATAGAGTGAAAAAAAAGCTTTACAAGTTCGTTCTACAGCTTCATTGTTTTCAATTGGCTTAAAAAGACGGCGGCGGACAATCTCGAAACTTTCTTCGGCAACAACCGGCTTCCAAATTGTTTGTATGCGGCCAATTGTTTTTTCGATACTTTGTTCGATACTTTTTAATGCGATATTTCCAGCTTCGCCGCCTGTCTCCGTTTCTGATTCTGGGATTGACACAACAACAATGCAATTGTTTGTTTTTTTGCTTGCTTCGGTAAGCTCCTGAAAAAAAGACAAAACATTTGCAAAAGTTCCCGCAGGAATATCCCCATGTTTTGTGTCGTAGAGCTTTCTTACATAAGCTACGAATTCATCAATAAGTATAAGGCAGGGGGCGCTTTTTTCCAAAATTGCCTGCAAAGTAGAAGAGCCGGGGGAAATACCTTTTTTGTCTGCATCTTTTATTAAATCGTAAAGCTTAGGGTCGCCAGATTCTTCTGCAAGCTGGGCGGCCATTTCGCCCCAAAGAGTGTGAACCGTTATGCCGGGAAGCTTCACAGGGCGGCGCGATTTTGTCGGGTCTAAAGAAGTTCCGACAAGCGCGGCGACTTTTACTTTGGGCATCGCTTTAATATCTATTTCTGATTCGGTAAAAATTTTAGGAACATGGTGAAGTTTTTCCGGGTTAGCTGAACGCATTAGGTGATACAAAGCCAGCATACTGTGAGTTTTACCGCCGCCGAAAGCGGTTTTAAGCTGAATGACAGGTTCGCCGCCTTTGCCGCAAACACGCATTGCAGATTTTATCAATAACCCTTTCATGCCATCGGTAATATAAGTGCGGTCAAAAAATTCAACGGGGTCTTGGTATTCGATAACTGCTTTCCCGTGCAAAACCTGGGAAAGGTCTGCGGCAAACTCCGCTTGCTGAAACCTGCCGTGGGCTACATCGGGGCGGGGTTCCGCAATTTGCCGCCAGGGTAGTGCGTAATTCGGCCCCGCAACCGGCGCCGGCCTGACAGCTTTAACAACTACGGTTTTTCCGCTAGGGCCGTCAATTTTAGTTCGCACTTCCCGCATAATTTTTCGTATTGCCCCGGCAATTTCCAAATCGATTGGTTCCATAAAACGAGCCATAGTGTCCAAGGCGCGATAAGCATCGTCCAGATTAAGAGGCTTTTCTTTTGGATGAGCGATTTTATGTCTGAAGTCAATTATTTCCCTGGCATTTGTTCTTTGCTGTGTTGACACAACATATTTGAAAATATCAAACCAGTTTATTTCCAGAACTTTTTGGCAGGCCAGAATATCAAGACTGTCTCTGAGCGATTCAAAGGAGCCGGACGACGGCAGATGGTTCTGATAGGTTCCCCCTATTTTATCAATGACAAATTCATTCCACCAAGAATCTTTGTTCTTTTTTTGCAGTTCCCGGCAAATGAATTCTGCCAAGACAGGACGAATGGTTTCAAAACCGCGATTAATGTAGTCAGTAGCGTTAAGTGTCATAATAGCCTCCTAGAAACCTAAATCACCCTGAACTGGGTTAAGCTCTTTTTTAGCTACAGCTTTGGCCGCTCCTTCCAGCGCGCTCCATGATGCAACTAAATTATTATACGCCAAGGCCTCGTCTGTCAAGCCCTTGCGCTCGCAAATTTGATAGATGCGATACGACAAAGTTTTGACTTTTTCGATTGTGTCGGCAGGCAGTTTGGCCATAAGTGCCGCGCACTTGTCATTGCCGCCGGCTTCGTCTAAAGCGTGGCATAAATGCTGGACAATAGCCCAAACAATGTCAATGCTTTTTATAAACCAATCGAAAGAAAGTTCGCCACGGCGTTTTAGGCGGACTTTTCCGCTTTTTGCTTCGAGTATACCGGCATCTTTTAATTTTTGCTCGCTTGCCATTAGCGGGCGCATGACGGTGTTGGCATCCCCGTAGGGGCCGTCTTTGAAACCGTACTGTTCAAACCAAGCTGCGCAAAACTGGCTTTCGCCGTCCAGCGCACCGGATTGTTCGTTTAGGAAGGCATAACGCTCGTGGTTAATCATTTCCAAAGCCTGCCTGACGGAGAGAGGTTCGCCGGATGCGTCCAGAACCTGCTTGTATTTGGAGTAAACCGAAATGCCAGGGCCGATGGAAGCCTGGGGCAAGTCTACCGGGGCAATGTTTCCCGATTGTAAATCGCGCAAACCGATTTTTAGAGCTTCGCGGAGTTCGCCTTGGAATTCTTTGCGAAAAATTTCTGCGGCATTGTCCGGCCGGGGGCGACAGACAATTGCAATAGAAGAAGCGAGCGCGTTTGAGTCCAATGAAATAGTCCGACCTGGTCGCTCTGTTCTTAAAGGCCAAGTTCCGGTTATAGAAAAACCTGCCTTAATGATTGCTTGGAGCATAGTTTCCCAACCTGATGATGTGGTATCTGTATTATCTATATCATCATCAATGTCAGTTTGCTTATAAGCATAGTATATAATAAGAGGATAGTTTTGCGATACAGTTTTTCGCATTTGCCTGAACGCTTGCAACATTCCTTCTTCAAAAAATGCTTTTGCTTTGTCTTTTTTCCCGTCAAAACGATGAGGCGTTGCGACTAATTCTTCTGCCTTTGGAACAAGCATGGTAGAAAATAATTGCGGGTATACATTTTTGAGAGAGCGGCGCAGCCAAATATAAAAAAAGTCGGATAAATCGGCATAGCCAATATTGTCGTAATACGGCGGGTCAGTAGAAATAACTATTGGAGATTTGAATGTTAATTGTGTTGCATCTTTTTGGGTTACACTTGCCGTTTTTAATGCTGGAAGATTAGAAATACATTTAATCATCAAAACAAAATAATTATCAAAGCTACCTGATGAATCAGAAAATAAGTTGCATTCGGCATAATCCCAAACCATAGGAATTGCTTGTCTGGCAAAAACGCCACGGATTTTATCTCCAATATTTTGCCAACTTGCAAATGAGCAATTTCTATCAAGCAATTTATTTACAGCACAAGCCAAATACACCCCCACAGCTTCAGCGTATGCTTTGACTCCTGCGCCGTTTTCATCAAGGCTGCTTGTATCTGTGTTATTTTTATAACCAGACGACTGTTTGGCATCTTTTTCAATCTGTGCAATTGCTTCGCTTATTAAATCGCTGAAGGTTACCAAAGCGGTAAGCTGGCGCGGGGTAAAAAGGTCTGCCCAAGTGAAAAAGCCATACCCCCTGCCACTTACTAAATCGGTAGTATCTCGACTCATTTCTTGTTCAGGTTTCCATTTAGGGATAGCTGTTTTTACAATTTTTTCGTGCTCATCTAAAGGGGATAAATATACACGATTCTTCGTACCTTCCGCCACAATAGCTATTAGTTTTGCTGTCATACGTCCAGACATACTTTCATTTTTTATATACTTTTCTCCAGCAATCTGTTTGCATACTTCACAACAAAACTGTGCTCCGCGTCCAACTTTAGGCGAATCTGGCACTTTGCCTTTTCCTGTTTTAACTTGAAAAGAAACCATTTTACTGTTTTTGTCAACAATAGGTTCTACCCATGCTTCTTTGCCTTTTTTCTTTGAAAGCCAATAACTGCTAACTAAAGGCATCTGTGCGCCGCACGCCGGGTTAGGGCATTCCACCGTCCGCGCCCAAAGCCATGCTATTACGGTGGCTTCATGGCTTTTTTCTGTGGCTGTCGCAGGAACCTGCACTTTTGGGTACAAATGGCCAATTTTATCGTAAGCTTTTTGCCGCATCCATTCGCCGTAGTACCTTACATCTTCGGCAAGCCCCGCCGCGCTCTTCCATTCAGAAGCCCCGCCGATTTTTCTTTGCGACTCTGGATTTACCGGCGGCCGGTTGGCGAACTTTGGTGGGATTTCTATTAGCGCCTTGTTGATAAGAACCGCTACCGGGTTAAGATCGCTTGCATGGGCTTCAAGCCCCAGCCGCTGGGCTTCCAAGGGAATGGAACCCCCGCCAGCAAATGGATCGAGTATTGGCGGCGGCTTGCCCCCGGCGGAATTTTTTATTTCTTCCCAGGCTTCATTGTAAAGTTTTTCATCCTTGATATTTTCCCATTTTACCAGCCGTTCAATAATGTTAAAAAGACGCTCGCGTTCTTTTTCCTGCGCCTCCGCCGTAGGAAATTTGTCTTTATCGCTGGAAGGGTCATCCACAAGCGATGCGAAAAGCACTGCCCGGCAAGCCGCCAACGGCCGGCGCGCCCACCAAAGATGCAATGTAGAAGGATGTCCGTGGCGGATCGATTTTTCACGAGCGGCTTCGGCATTGATTGCCTCCAAGGGAAGCGCCACTTCGATTAGTTTTTTTTTCATGCTTGTCCATTCCCCTTGTATTCATCAATGCGTTTTTTCGCCTGTTGAATCGCGGCGTTTTGTTCACCGGAGCTTTTCCCGTAAAAACCGCCAATGATTATTTCAGGCGAACTGTCTTTTCGATGTACAAAAAAAATTCTCTGCCCTTCGCTGTGCATTCGCAGTTCAAGCAAAGAGCCGTATTTTGTATCGGCATCAACAAGACTTTTTACGAGCTTGCTGTCTACCGCATAATTCCTTTCTTTTGCCCTTTCCATTTTTTGGAAAAAACCAGAATTCTCCCAAAGCTGCGGAGGCGGGGCTGAATTGAGTGCTCCTGTACAAAACGTTGCATTAAATTGATTGCAAAAACGGTCGGGAATGTTTGAGATTGAATCTATGCAATGTTGTTTTATTATTGAAAGATCACTTTGCCCCCAAAGGTTGTGTAAAATTTCCTGTTGATTTTCAAACTCAATTTTATCAACACACCAATCTTGTTCTGTTGGGATTGTAAGAGCAATGGCTTTGTTTTTAACAGCCAGTTCAAGCAAGGGAGCCGGAACACCTAGGGCAGGGGCAGATAAAATCCAGTTTTCTGCCTTAAGAATTTCATCGCTAACAACTATTTTCCCCTGAGAAAAAGAAAGCAATAATAAACGAAGTTTATCCCGCTCTGCATTACCTGTTTTGAACATAAGAGAGCCAATGTCAAACTCTCCGTTTTTACTTCTAACAAGAATAAATTTCGATGGCGGCAATTCAACTTCTGGGTTAGTAGTCTTTGCAGATAAGCTAACGCCGGAGCATTCTTTTTTTAAGCGCAATAATGAGTCCGCCGCCATTACTGCCGAGCGAATACCTTCTTCTTCGGTTTTAGCCGCGCCGGGAAACGGGTTAAAATATATTTCCATGACAGCCCCCCTTAAATCAACCGCATGAGGTTTTTTTCTGTCTCGTCAAAAAAACCTTCAGGCCAAAAATCGAGCATACCGTGTTCATCAATATCGGGGCTTTCAACAGTTACTGGCTCTTCGTTGCTGTCATCTGTGGAATCCTTTTTAAAGAAAAAAGCCTTTACGTCGGCATGATCAATCTTTTTATCTTTTATGGCAATTCTAATGCCATTCATCAAGTGATCTGAATGTGTTTCAACAACAATTTGCACGCCGCACGCGGCCGCAAGGGCAAGCATTTCGCCAATTTTAGTCTGGCCAGAAGGATGTAAATGAGCTTCAGGGTTTTCAAGCAAGAGTAAAACCGACTCGGTTTTTTTTGCGGCTAACTGGCTTGCATGGATTAAAATACTGGCTATTACCGGAAGCGTATATGACAATCCAAACCCGACATGAACCGGCCGGTGTTTGTTGAACACAGTTTGGCCAAGATCGGTATTATTATCGGATTTATATTCAAAATTAATCCCCGGCGAAATAAAACGGAGCCACTCCCTTATGTTTGCATTTACGCCATTCCCCTCTTTTACAATGAGAGGTCCGGGAATTGTAAGATCATCCCAATCATTGTCAAGCCGTGTGAGAAAATCTACGATATATTCCCCCCGGATGCCAACGGTTGCAATATCTTTATCAATGCTTAAAGGCAATGATGTTCTTGGCCCCAAACGGTCTGCGGATATATAAGACACAATGCCGCTAAATGCGCTTTTTCCTTCAAGCTTGCCGCCGCGCTCATAGGAAAAAGCTACGACATCGTTTTCATTTGCCACGATTTGCTCGCACTCAAGGCGGAACCCTTTCATATCGCTTCTGATATATTGAACAAGGGGGCCAAGCTCTGGAAGCGGTTTCTTTTCTTGTAACAAACGAATTGCCTGAATTACAGAGCTTTTACCGGAGCTGTTTAGTCCCGACAATATGTTCAACCGGCCTAAATCAAAAACTTCGTCTTCAAAGGCTTTGAAGTTATTTAACGACAGTTTGGAAATCACGAGTTGTCCTCCATTAATACTTGCTGAACGATTTTATTTACAATTTCATACCGGCCTTTTATGCCGGATATTTTTAAGCTGTCTTTGCCTATACAGTTGCGCAACATGGAATTGTTACTATCAAATTCTGCATCCAGTTTTTTATGCAACAAACTTTTATTTTTTTTCAGTTTTTCAAAATCGCTTTCTGTCATTTTTGCCAATATAACTGTCCATAATTCAAAAAGCGATTTGTTGACTGGAGCCCTCTGTTTTCCCCAATCCCTTTTTATCGGTGTTGTAATCCTAAATGCGCAATTTTCAAAAAGCTGCGTTGCCCTTTCCATTGCCGCCAAAAATTCCTTTTTAAGGCTATCATCGAAGTTACGAGTTGCATTTCGATTTACAGACAAGGGATTATTGTATTTGCTATACGCTTTGGGTTCAATGGCGCGATTTATTAATTGCATTGTATCAGAAAGGAAAGAATCCATCTCATCGTCTTTTTTATATTCGCTTATGTCAAAAACCATGAACGCAAAAGAACGTAAAACAAGTTCCTGCGCGGCCATTCGAGAATCCTTCACGCTGTTATCAATTGCGGTTTTGAATTCATTTGTATCAACAAGCTTTTCAAGCAGTTCGGTAACAGGGCCAAAATACAGGGCGTTTCGTATTTCTTGATCCGTCAATGGAAGCCCTCCGGTATTAAGGCGTTTGAATATGTTCCGCTGTACTTCTGGCGGGGAATCTGAACCAATGACGGCAAAATCAAGTTCCGTTTCACTTATCCGTATTTGCATTTGCTCTGGTATTTCATCAAAATATTTTCCGTCAAGCTCTTTCAAAAATTCCAAAGACTCTAGTTTGTATTCTTTTTCCAATACGAATCCCCTAATGGCGCTTAGGCGTTGCAACCCGTCAACAATAAAAAGTTGATCATCCTTGGTTTCTGCGGCATAAAATAAAGGCAAGGGGATTTTTAACATTATCGACTCTATCAACCTGCTTTTTCTTCCATCATCCCAAAGGTTTTCACGTCTCTGTATTGAAGCCGCATGGATCAAGCCCCTGCCCAATCTTCTTATTACGTTTGAAAGAGAAATTTTCCTGTTTGATATGGAAATTTTTCCCGTATCAAAAGGATATGGCGCGAATACTTCTTCTTCTACACCCGAATTGCTGCCATCGGCTCCCAGTTCCTGCTTAATGGTTTCATCAATATCGTTCATTTCCCCCACCTCATACAATAATTTCCTTCTCCAGGGCTACATGAGCCACCTGGCAAAGTTTCCTTAAATCCAAACTTCGCCTGCTTTCCGCAAAAGACGGTCCGGAATCAACCCAATTCGTAAAATATGTAATACTGCGTTTATTGCAATCTACAATTACAACTGCCAAGATAAACTTACCAGGGGTAGTGGCCGCAACTTTCATTTCATTATGGGTTACCGTTATGTCGTTTTTCCCGGCTGCCCGGCCTTTTACTTCAATAAACCTTAGAGAGCCTTCCGTGGTTTTGGACTCTATGTCGTATCCAAGGTTATATTTGCTGACATCTTTGGGTAGATTGCCGGCTTCTTGTTCGATAACGATTACTGTTTGCATAGCTATCCGCTCAATTTCATCCCGGCCTTCTTCAGTAGTAATTGTCGGTACATCCTGTGTGCTTGAAGGCAACATAGCTCGCGGTACAATCCATGCTCCGCCAAGTATTGCAGGCGGTTTTGATACAATGTTGCGTTCAAGCGACAATTCGGCAAGGCGTTTATTGCGGCGTATCTCCAAGGCATTGACGCGTTCCCTAAATTTGTCCGCATTAAGGCTGGCATTTGCTTTGCCCAAAGCCGCTTGGTCTGACATTATGCCTGCCTGAGCATCCCAATAACGTATTTCCGCATTCAGCCTGTTTTTTACTTCCTGCTCAACCTTATTCACATAAGCAATACGACGATCCTTCATCTCTTTCAGATGGCTAGGCATAAGATTTGTTACCGCATAATTTTTTGCCAATGTTCCAACATCTTGACCCCACCAAGCCTTTGATAAAATAAGATTTTGAAGAATGGAATATTCTTCCTGCGAAGGTATGGCATAATCCAGATACGGGGCAAGGCCGGCTGATTCCACTGTTCCGTCTTTATATATTTCGATAAAGTGCAGGCGGTGAGATGCCTTTACCGGGCGGCCAATGCTATCGATTCGTCCGTCTTCAAGAATGTCCTCCACAAAGAAAAGCAGCCGGTCTTTTTTACCCGATGCAGTATCATCAATAAAAATAGTTCCTTGTGTAAGAAGACTTTGATTCTTTTCCAGAATTTCACCTATTAACGCGCTAAGCAACGGATGTCCCGGACAGATCAAAGCTGCATCATCAATACGTCCGTCAACATGGACATATTTTTTTTCAAAGGTTATTGCCTCATAACTTTTGGCTATTGGGTAGCTAACCCCCATATTGGAACGGCTTTCCCGTAAAATGCGCGGAACATACGGAATTGTATAACGGCGATCAGGACGTTTGCGGATTTGGCCTTTCATCTCCTCAAAAGCGCCAATAAAGAAACTTTCGATAAAGTGGGGCTGTAGCCGACGGGCTTCTATGCGTTCCATTGCTTCACGAATTTCATGGACTTGTTCTATTCCCAGGCTTTGGCCGGCAAGGGAGCGTTCCGCAATGAGTCGTTCCAATTCGCTGCGATCCAGTGCGCCATCGATTGTATTTTCCAGTTTTTCTAGAACTTCCGGCTTGTTGCCGTAACGAATCGCTTCGATTAAAAGTTCGCGTAACGGCCTGTCTCCAAAATTCACTTTTCCCAATACGTCAAAAACCTTGCCGCCCAAAGCTTCTCTTTCCCTGTCCAATTTTTCAAAAAGCCGGGTAAACACATCGCCCTCGCGGGTGTCTTTTGCTACAAGGTTCCACAGATGGCACACGGTTTTTTGCCCAATCCGGTGAATGCGTCCAAAACGCTGTTCAAGGCGGTTTGGGTTCCAGGGCAAGTCGTAGTTAATCATCAAATGCGCCCGCTGCAGGTTAATGCCCTCGCCGGCGGCATCCGTGGCAACCAACACGGAAACATTCTTTTCGTTCTTAAATCGTTCTTCGACCAGTTTTCGTTCTTCCCGCCGCATACCGCCCTGTATAGTAACCACCGATTCATCATTGGCTAGCATAGAACGGATTCTGTTTGTCAAATATTTTAGCGTGTCTCGGTGTTCGGTAAATATAATTACTTTTTCCCGGCTTTCCGCATCGAACATAAGGGAATTGTCTTGCAATGTTACGGAAAGTTGTTCCCATTTTTTATCAACCCCGGAATGAAGCAATTGTTTTGCCTCCAGTTCCAAACTGTTCAATGTATGTATTTCTGTTTCAAGTTCGACTATTGTTTTTGCCGATGTCGCTTCATCAATAAATTGTTCTTCTAAACTGTTGATTTCTTCTTCAGAAGCATCTTCGTAATCGTCCCAGTCTTCTTCGGAAAAATCTTTTGCGAAATCTGGCGTTAGGTGCACATCGTGTAAATCTTTCGCCGTTTGGTAAAATTCCAACTTTTTTTCAAGGCGTTCTCTGCGGCGTTGCAAAGATTGATATATCGCTTCCGGCGATGATGCCAGGCGACGCTGCAAAACTGTGAGCGCAAAACCTACTGCATGGGCGCGTTTTGGATCAAGAGCTTTTTGCGCCATGTCAAAACCGGTTCTGACATAATCGGTAACTTTTTGGTAAAGCTCCATTTCCTGATAAGAAAGTTCATATTTAAGGGTATACGCAAGACGTTCCGGGAATAAGGGTTTGCCTTCAAACGTTAAAAGTTCTTCTTTGACAAGACGGCGCATAATGTCGCCTGCATTGGTTTCCATTTTGCTTCGATTTTTTCCTTCAAAACGGTCGCCGTCAAGCAAGCGTAAAAATAATTGAAAGTCGTCCTCTTTGCCGTTATGCGGTGTCGCGGTGAGCAATAAAAAATGCCGTGTTTGTTTTGAAAGCAGTATTCCAAGATTGTACCTTTTTGTATGCTGCTCTTTGTCGCCCGAAATCGTGGCGGACATTTTATGCGCTTCGTCGCAGATAATAAGGTCCCATTCAGAATGTTCCAGTTTTTTTTGAATTTCTTCGTTTCTTGAAAGTTTATCCAAACGGGCAATAAGGTAAGGGTGCTGGTTTTCGGCAAAGACATTCCCGCTTCGGGATGATTCCAGCATATCGTTAGTAAGGATTTGAAAATCAAGCTGAAACTTGCTGTACAGTTCGTCTTGCCACTGTTCAACAAGATTCCCCGGCGAAACGATGAGGCAGCGGTTTAAGTCTCCGCGCACTATCAGCTCCTTGATAAAAAGGCCGGACATGATGGTTTTACCCGCGCCGGGGTCATCGGCCAAAAGAAAACGCAAGGGCTGTCTGGGGATCATTTCCTTATAAACGGCTGTTATTTGGTGAGGCAAAGGCTCGATAAGGGATGTATGCACGGCAAGATGGGGATCAAAAAGATGCGCCAGCTTTATCCTGTATGCTTCGCAAGCAAATTTTACCTTTGCGGCATTGGCGTCAAATTTCCAGGGCAATCTTTGCGTTTCTATGGAAAGGCCAGCCAAGTCATCTGAATAGAGCAACTGGTTTCCTATGGAGCCGTCATTCTTGCGGAAAAACACTTCTATAGCGTCTTCGTTAATGGGCTGGGTTGTTACTATTTGGACAGATTGTCCCGGAATTAGCCCATTTAAACGGTCGCCTTGCTTTATTATGTGGAAATTCATAAGCCATTCAATTCTAGCACAAATCAATAATTTTTGCCAGCCTCTAGGAGCAAAAAGAGAACCGTAAGTTTTTCTGCGTCCGATTTTTGGCCGCTTCGCCGCCGCGCCGCTTCGCCGGCGAAAGGGCAAAGCGGCAACGCGTGGCGGTTAAGATGCACCCTTTGATTTGATAAAGGAAACCATGCTTAAATCGTGCCCCTTTATGTGATTTAAAAGCCATTCGCCGATCGTGTTTGTCGTCAAATCCACCAGCTCCGCAGTCGGGCCTTGCTTTTTAAGCTCTTCGACCAATTCGCCAGCCCTTGCCTTAAAATCATCGTGATACTGCTTATGCGAAAGATATTCTGGGTAAGCGTAATCTTTTTGCAGCTTTTCTTCGGTGTTAAAGTGCATTATAACGTAGCCGGTTAAAAACTCCAGAGTTTTGAAAACCTCCTCCTGGTCTCTCCCCTGTTCCGAAGCCTTGATCAATTTGTTAAGAGCCTCCACAAGCTGCTTGTGCTGACTGTCCACCTTTTCATACCCAGACTCAAGGCTGGGGTCCCACTGATAATAAGCCATTAATAGCCTCTCCTTTTCGTGCGGAATTAGCCCGCTACTACTTTCTTTATTTTATTTTAGGAAACGCTGATTAACTCGAAGCTAATCAGCGTTTCCTATGCATTTGCTCATTTCATTGCGCAAAATGCGGGTAAGAAGCACTGATAAAATCCTCGATGGGATTTAATCAGTGCTCCTATTGTAACGGGGCGAAATAACCAGTATTGTCGCGCCCGGAACGCTCCATTAAATACACCTCGACCTCCACAGGAAGCCATGCTCTGCCAAAATCGGTGTCAAGCTGGGAGCGAAAACTAAGAAAGTATCTTCCGACAGGAGCTCTGGCAATATCCCGTATCATTTCCCCGATGCCTTGCGGCCGGTACAAGTACATCGCCTGCCCACCTGTTTCGGCAGTTAAAAAGTTGATTTCCGGTGAAATAAAATCGGAGCCGACAATCACCGCGTTAAAAATTATCCCGTTGTTTGCAAGATACGCGGCCAGCTCCGAAAGACTGTGTTGTTCAAAAGCAAGATAGCCCAAATCCCCCGTGCCTACATAGATGACCGAGCGGCGCGGAGAGCCGTGCAATACATCCGTCGCGGCAAGACGCAGACCAAGATCGAAACGCCAAAGCGGACTGTAAACAGCCGGCGAACCACGCGCCGCATTGTCAAGCGCAAGATGGTTTTCCCGCTGAGGCTGCATTCCGGCGGAAATAACAGAGACAATATTCGAGGAGCCAATTTCGGCAAGCCCCGCCGCAATGTCCCGCGCCGCGATAGAAAAATCTTCCATAAGAGTTACCGTTCTGTTCGAGCGTTCAAACAGAATCGAAACATCGGTGCCCGGGAAAAGATGCCCCGGCTGCAAAAACTGCTGATTGGCCGCCACCATCCCCCCCTCCGTAATAAGGAAGTTGTGCTGATTCAACCCCACAATAGGCCGGCGCAGCCTGTCCTCAACCGAGACCTCCAGCGTTACAAAAGGAAAGTTTTCCGCCGCAATCCGCTGAACCTGGACAAAAAGCCCGGAAGCAAGATCGTCAAAACGAGTCATAATCGAAACTTCGTCGTCGGCAAAATTGGCCGCCAGAATATTGCCGTTGCGGTCAATGTCCGCGCCCACAATACGAACCCTGTCATTCCCGGCAAGCCCCAGCTCGCGCATAATCGCCGTGTTCGTGTCGATCAGCAAAATGCGATTCGTGTCGGCAACCAAAAGCTCGCCAGAGGAAATAAAACGCATACTTTCCGGCCCCTGCAAACCCGACACCCCCAGCAAACCTAAAAAGTTGCCGTTAGGATCGAACATATAGATACGCCGGGAGACCGAGTCGGCCACATAAACGCGGTGGTTTCTTGCGGCAATGCCCGTGGGGGCAAGAAAACCGGGAAAAGCCCCGCCCCGTTGCCCGAAGGAAAGCACAAAACCGCCGTCCGGGTCAAACTTGGAAATACGCCTGTTGCCAAAGTCAACGACATAGAGAAAACCCTCTTCGTCTACCGCCATGTTTTGCGGCCCTACAAGCATCCCGTCCTGCACGCCGCGCGAGCCAATGTGCCCAAGCCACGCGCCGTTTTCGTCAAGAACGCTGATCCTGCCCGCCCGGTGTTCGGAAAGAAAAAGCCTGCCGTCAATGCCGCGCACAAGATCGTAAGGCCGGTTAAAAGCGTGAAGAAGAGGCCCGCGCTGGCGTTCCTGCACCACACCGTTTACATCCACCCGGACAATCTCGTTGCTGCCGAAAGCCACGATCCATGCGGAGCCGTCGCCGACAGGCAACACCGCCGTAGGCTGGCGGTAGATTAAAATATCCCCGCTGCGCCCCGGATAACGCCCCGCTTCCACAAAGCGCACGCCGTCATTGACAACGGGCAAGAGAAAGCGGCGGTTCGAGACAGTTTCGACACGCGTGTTAAGAAGCATACCCGCCGCCGTGTGCCTGCCCAAAACATCTACGGCCGCCATCCATTGGCTTAAAGCCGTGTGTTCAAAACCAGAACGGTGGTAAGCCCTGCCCAGCCACTCAAGAATAAGCGGCTCGCCGGGACGGTAAGCCAGGGCGCGTTCAAAAGAAAGAATCGCTTCGTTAAAAGCCATGCGGTTGTAGGCGTGAATGCCAAGGCGGAACTCCTCGGCCGCGTTCAAGGCGGCGATCCCCGTCCCGCCCATTGAAGTTATGGGGGCAACCCCCGGATCCGGAACATTTTGAGCTTCGGTAAAAAACATCATGGTAAAGAAAAAAACGATAAAAAAAGGAAAATATTTCACGTCTCGTCCCCCGTTACGATCTTGAAATGGCGCAGAATTTCTTTTTCATCCGGAGCGATTTCCAGCGCGCGGCTAAGGCAAATACGCGCCCTTTCCGAATCGCCGCTTTTATAGTAAGCCCAGCCCAGCGAGTCCAAGTAAGCAGCATTTTGCGGGTTAATTTCCACGACTTTTTTGCAAAAATGCAAGCCCCGCAGTATGTCAATCCCAGTATCAGCCAAAATAAAGCCGATACTGTTCATCGCTGTTATATTGTCGGCATCAATCTTCAAAGTTTTCTCATAAAGTTCAATCGAAACTTGATGCCGGTTCTGAACCCAGGCGGCATAAGCCATCGCGTTGTAAAGCTGGGGCGATTCCACCCCGTTGTTTTGCAACTGCCGCAGCTCCAACTCGGCCTGCCTGTGCCGGCTTGTGTTTATGTACACAAAGGCCAAAAGCAAGCGGCACTGTTGAAAGCGAAGCGTATTCGCCGGGCTTGACGTTACCTGCTCCAGATAAAGCTGGGCTTCGTCATAGCGCCTTAACTTTGTGTAGCACAACCCCAAATAATAATGATACTCCGCTATCTCTTCGGCAGAAAGCTTGGCGATCCTTACAGCAATAAACTCTTCCAGAGCTTTTTCCCATTGTTTTTTGTTGTAAAGCCTTATCCCCTCGGAAAGGGACGGAGAGATGCGCCCCAAACTATCCGAGAATGCTATAAATTCATCTTTTGGTTCTTTGGACGGCTCTTTTTTTTCAAAAGCCTGCCCCAAATCCTTGCCGTCAACCATTCCGAGCCCTCCCGTATTCTACCAGCGGCTTGGCAACTCCGCCGGTATGCTCTAAAAAACTGAACCCCTTGGATGTTACACCCCAAAAACCGCCACCGGCTGGGACAAAATCACGCTTAACGAGGCATTGCCGCCTCGCACCTGTTCCCCGTCGTTTAACACCGCCGGCGCCGCCTCCTCATCCTTGCAAAGGCTTTTCCCGATTCTGGCAAAGCAGTAAATGTCGCCACCGGGGGCTGTGAACGGCTCTATCGCGTCGGTATAGTGCCGCTTGCAAAGCGAAGCCTGCACAAGGTCGGCCGCCCCGGCCTGCGTGTTGGGAAAGTTCACGTTTACAAAAGTTCCCTTTTGCCAGTAGCCGACCATTTCTTCCAGCTTTTTCATAGTGAAGGCGACAGCCGGCTCCCAGTGCCACTCGCTGCCGGTTCCGCTGGCCGCCCCGGCCGCCCACTCCACCAGCGACAAAGCCACGGAGGGAATGCCCATAAGACTGCCCTGCCGCGCCGCCGCCGCCGTTCCCGAATAAACGACATCCGTTCCCAAATTCGCCCCCCGGTTGATGCCCGACAAAACCAAGTCCGGCGGCGCACCGCC
>JGI24700J35501_10930888_pt1 | contig 34571 bp, 47 predicted proteins | sample TergutTh196P1_FD_35501 | JGI IMG/M metagenome (IMG submission 35501)
CCGCCAGGATTTCCAGCTGCTTATCCGAGATTTTTTCTGTGCCGCCGTAACTGCGAATTGCGTCCGAGAGAATGTGCCACGAGCGCGGCGTGGAGAATGGTTCTTCGGTTTTGGGCGGCTGTTTCCAAAGGTGGTCTGGGCGGATTGAGATGTACTCGATTATGTAGTGGTGAATGCCGTTTGCCGCCGCCCAATTTAGCCATTCTGCGGCGGACGCTTTCATTTCCACGTGGAACATTCGGTTGATTAGTGCGGACGACATGGGTTTGACGATTGCGTTGTCCTGCGCGCGGTTGCCAGCACCGATTATGATTGAGCCGTCTGGCAGCGAGTATTCGCCAATGCGGCGGTCGTGAATTAGGCTGTAAAACGCCTTTTGCACCTCGTGCGAGCAAGCGTTGAGTTCGTCCAGGAATAGGCAATATGGGGCGTTGCGAGCGATTATTCGCGGCGGGCAAAAAATGCTTTTGCCGTCAACGATTTGCGGCACGCCGATAATGTCCTCTGGGGCAAGCTGGCTACCGAGGAGCGATACGCAGGGCAGGTCGAGCGAGGCGGCGAATTGCTCTACTATTGAGGATTTGCCGATTCCTGGCGCACCCCAAATGAAGACTGGGCGTGTTAGGGCTACGTTTAGGAGGAGTTCCAGGAGTTGGGATTGGGTTATTGGGATTGTCATGGGTTGGTTGTCCTTTCGGTTGTTTTTTTGTTAATTATATCATGGGAAATGATAAATTGCAAGGGGGCGAAAATTTTGTTTGTTATGAATACTAGTTCGGTTAGGTTTTTTGCATGGTTTGCCCTTTTCGGTTTTTTCATTATTGATATACACTCATTACTGTAGTTGATTTTGGCTATCTTGTCAAGGGCTTGTAAAATTTTTATGACAACTATGTTGAAATGGCGAACATCTGTTATAATTGTGTATAGGTTTCCCCTACATAAGTTTATTTTGTGGGATATAAAAGTGTCCGCCGAACACTCGCACCTATCAAAAAAGCAAATATTTACTCGCCGTGCTATACTGCGGATGGAGTGTAAGGAGGTTGTCGATAAATTTAGCATTACTATTCAACATCGTCTCATTCCTCCTCGTCCAGTTTTGGCGGGTTAATGTTCAGATTGTAATTGTCCACGCCATATTCGCATTTCGACAATACATATTGTGGAATTTTACGAACGTCAATATTATCATAGTGGTTACCAAGCCTCACATCAAACGCTGGGATACATATAAGCAGGCGTTCGTAATCTGGCAGGTCGCAGGCAATCTCATCTAATTGTACTGCTGTTAGGTATTGGGTTGTAACGTATATGTAGCTGCCCGCTTGGCTGCTGCCTTGTTTCCAAAATATATCGACATCGGGGGCGTAAGCGTACCCGTTAAGTTTTGCTATTGCCGCCACTAGCATTTGCGGGCTGTATTTGTCGCTGATGGCTGGATTGCCGTATTTGTCGGTTATAATCAAGGTTGGTGCAAGCTCGTAAAATTTGAAACCGCCGCCGTTCCAATTCACGGATTTGGAAATCCCGCCTTGCTCGCCGTTTATTACCGCTTGCAAACGTGGCAAACAGTGCGTGTAGCAATCTCGCCCAGTTCGATTCCTATTCCCGATACTTTGCGTTGTTTAAGCAGACACCGACCATTTCCCGAACCAAGGTGCTGACAATAAAGAGGACACTACTGTCCATACTAGAGACAGGGTCGTCAATAACCACGATTTTGTCCTTGCCAACATCGGCATCTTCATGAGCGCCACGGACGAGGTGGTAGAAATACAGAAACGCTATGAAGTTCCTCTCACCCTCGCTGAGTTTATCAGCAACAGTTCCGTTTTGACGTATGACCTCGTAGGCATTAGGAACGTCGCACTTTTCACCTAGAGTGAACCCCTGAAAGCCCGAATCACGAAGCAGATCGTTAATACTTTTGATGGTTGGTGCGGTGCTGACCACACGTTTATTTAGGTCTGCGATTTCAATTCCCAAATCTCGTGCTATTTTCCCGCCGTCTGTAATCAGCTTTGACAAAGCGGTTATTTCATCATCAATGACTTTACGCTTGGACTTATATGTAGAAACGTCAACTTTAAGCGTAAACGAAATGAGTTCCCACACTTTTGTTGTACATTCGGCTTGTTTTTGCCGCTTTGCACCGACAATGGCGTTGTTGGCTTGAATCAGCTTGTTAAACTCCTCGATGAGAGTGTTTATCTCGTCTCGAAGAGGTTTTACATTCTCAAGAGTTACCACATTGGAGGGTTCTCTTAGCTTATCCGCAATCAAACGAGTATTCGTTTCTATCATTTTTCCCAAGAGGGCAACTTTATCTTTGTATTCTGTTAGATCAAGTTTAGGGTAAGTATTTAGTAAGTTGCCGCTCAAAATATCAAGAAAACCCCGCATATCACTTGTATAGTCTTGTTGAAACTGCTTGATAGCATCGATGTCCTCTTGGTATTGCCCGTCAAAACAGGCAACGATTTGCTCTTCAAAATCGTTGGGCAGTTCTTGTTGGCAATAAGGGCATTTTCCTTTCGGTGGTTCAGCAAAGCGTTCATGCCCCTGACGTACCCAGTCTGTGGCATTAATTGCTTTGATAAATTCAGCAAAAGGTGTGCCGCTACTGCTCACGATGGTTTTCGCCAGTAACTCGTTTCCACGAGTGCCTTTTAGTTTCGTGTTCCCGCCTGTTGGCTGAAATTCCCTATATGAGGTAGCGTTCGGGTCAAATGCCGTCTCATACAATGTTCTCAACTCATTAATATTGTGCTGAACAGGGTTTGCGAGTTGCAAAACACGGTCTACGAACTTTGATCTAGATTGTTTATAACCTTTTTGTGTTGAAGAGAACTCCTTGCGGATAGTTTTCGTCTTATCCCAGCAAACTTTTTGAAAGTTGCTAAGCAAATTGTTTCGTTCTGTATCCTTTTGATTGCTTTTTGTAATGTTCTCGCCATTCAATCGCTCCTGTTCGGCTCGTTCCGCAGTCTTTTTATCAATTTCTGTTTGAATCTTGTCGTTCTGCTCTCCTATGGTGAATACGCCTTTTAGCTTACCGTAGTCTTTGAAGTTTGCACTTACAAATTCCTGATTGTAGATAAGCATAGAATAGTCATTCGCAGATTTTCCCTGCTGCCATGCCAAATCTGCTGGCTGCCCTGTTTCAATATCCTTAGGGTCAATCGCCCGTGCAATCGTCGATTTACCCGTCCCATTATTGCCATAGAAAAAGTTTATCAAAGTTGGCTCTATCGTAACGCCATTAAATGTTGCGGAATTAAGCATAATTTTTTCGATTGCCGAAGTCATTTTAGTGTTCATAGTCTAAATCCTCCGTTCGTTTCTTTGGTTTGTCTTTGAAAGAGCGTCGTATTCCTTACGGAACGTTTCGGACTGTTCAGTTTTAGCCCTGCACAACTTCCCAAAGCCTATCATAACTATCCACAACATCATATTTAACACTTTCGCCGCTAATAGCCCGAAAATGCTCCCTCGCGCAATGTGCTTTAGCCTCCTCAATTTTACGCAACTCCATCGAGGAAATATCCCCTTTAGTTTCGGCAACAAAATAAATATGCTTAACCTTGCCCTCATAAAACGCAATCGCCCAATCTGGATTATACTTGCCCACAGGAGTGCTTATATAAAACCCTCGCGGCAATTTTACGTAAACTTCAACCTCCTGGCTGTGTTCCTCTAGTTTTAGGGCAAAATCACGCTCGTTGGCGGAATTGTAAATTACATAATCGTACAGACTGCGTTTCGCCGCCATTGCGTTTACGCCGAGATTTCCCTTTTTGAGATTTGGCTCGGTAAATATCTCTGTGCCGAAAACGGCGGTCAATTTGTCGTATGTGATATGCTCGATAATCGCCGTGGCTTTCTGCTCATTTATGAGATTAGCGGCACGGATAATGTATTCTTCTGGATTGTCTCCAAACTGCTCAAAAATAGCTTTATCGAGACCGACCAAAATTTTTGCCACGGCTTTTCGAGTAAGCCCTGTTTCCGCTACTATTTTGCCGACAAGATCGTAACGCACGAAAGAATTCGCTTTAATAGTTGCGTATTTCATAGTTTCTTCTCTCACTATATTACTGCGAACAAAAGCCGAGCCTTCCTGCAACTGCTCTTTGGATTCGATATTTTTCGTCTGCTCGCCAGTTTCTACTTTGAAATAAATCTTGGAAACACGCAATTTGGCGTTCAATTCCTTGACGGATTTTTCCACTAATTCGTCTTCGTCAAAATCTACCACATAGTAACTCTTGTGGTTAATGCATGTCCACAACTCTTGAAATGCCTTACTGTTTAGCTTGTTCTTATCAAGCGTTACCTCAACGGTATTTTTTCGGGCGTTTTCGGGCTTGTTGGCATTTGCATCGTAAATGGAATCGAGAACGGCGATAATTTCGGCGGCTTGTACGGCGGTTTCTTCTGAGATTTCAATCGTGCCGTTTTGCTTATCTTGGTAATATTTTTCGGTAAGTTCGCCACGTTTTACATAGCCGTTTTGGATAAGATTCTCGTGAATTGCAATAGCGATTTCCTCGCCGAACTTTTCGGCGAACAGTTGCGGCTCCACTTTGCGTGGACGGTCGGCGACCGTTTCGGCGATTTCGCTTTGCAGCCCTTTCGCAAAATCGTCATAGCTTTCGTTTGCGATAACCGTCAAAACGTTGATATTATGCACTTCCTCACGAGATAGCAGCGTTTCGTCCATGCGTTCGCCGCTCTGATTTACCGCCAGCCGCAACCCGCGCCCAACTTCTTGCCGCTTGCGAACATCACTTCCGCTTTGCTTTAAGGTGCAAATTTGAAACACGTTCGGGTTATCCCAACCCTCGCGAAGAGCGGAGTGAGAGAAGATAAACCGCACAGGCTCACGGCGGTCGAGCAGACGTTCCTTGTCTTTCATAATTAGGTCGTAAGCGTCCGCATCGTCAGAGGTGCGTTCTTTTTTATTACCGAGTTTGCTGTCTACCATGCGACCGCTTTTTTTATCGATGGAGAAATAACCTGCGTGTGTCCGCTCTGCTTCAATTCCGTCAAGGTACGCAAGATACTCTGGTGTGTCGGATAGGGCAAGTTGTATATTACCGACGATTGATTTGTACTCTTCCTCAAAAATTTCGGCATAAGTGCCGCCTTGGGCGTTACCCGCCGTGTCATATTGCTTATATTTCGCCACCTCATCTATGAAGAACAGCGATAAGACTTTCACGCCTTTTGCAAACAACTGTCGTTCCCGCTCGATGTGGGATAAGATGGTTTCTCGTATTTGAATACGGCGTAGCTGCTCCTCGCTGACTGCACCAATAACGTCCCCCGCAAACAGCTTTTTGCCGTTTATAAATTCAACAGAAGAATCCCTGCCGTCAATCCTCAGAACGATGTATCCGTCTTTGTACTCGGCGAGTTCGCCGGAATTGTCGAACAGGTTGTATCCCTCGGTAACTACACGTGCCACCTTTCGTACACCCGAACCACTTTTCATATCAAACTCAATCGTAGCGGTCGGGTTGCCTTTGGAAAGGTTGATGCTCTGCACATAAACATAACCCTCGGTGGCGGTGCTGCCCGTTACCGAAATGCCTTTTACTGCTATTTTCTTTACGAGCCGCTTGTTGTAGGCTTCAAGTGCATCAAGGCGGTAAATCATATTGTACATACTGTCGGCTTTGTGAGTTGCTGAATAACGGAGCGTGGCGAGGGGAGCAAATTCCTTTAAGCGCTCCTTGGTAGCAGCGCCTTCAACCGACTGCGGCTCGTCGATTATCAAAATCGGGTTCGTTTTCGCCAAAATATCAATCGGGCGGCGAGAACGGAACTCGTCAAGTTTCATATAAATACGTCGAGCGTTCTTGCCCCTTGCGTTAAATGCTTGGCTGTTGATTATCATAACGTTTATTGCACTGTCCGATGCGAAACGGTCAATCTCGGTCAACTGTGCCGAATTGTAGATAAAATAACGGATTTTCTTCCCATAGTCCTCGGAAAAATGCTCCTCGGTTACTTGGAACGATTTGTACACGCCCTCACGAATAGCTACGCTCGGCACAACGATTATAAATTTGCTCCACCCGTAGCGTTTGTTGAGTTCGTACATGGTTTTTATGTAGGTGTACGTTTTGCCAACTCCTGTTTCCATTTCCACGGTTAGGTTGAACCGCCCACCGTGCCTATCGGCAGGCAGGCTTAGCGAATCGGACGGCTGAATTTTGCCCTGCCGTTGGATATTTTGGATATGCTCTAAAATTTTGCTGTCGTCAAGCACAACTGGCGCATTGCTGAATCCTGTGAAATCTTCTTGTTGGTTTAGCGATATTTCGCCCAAACCAGAGTCTATCATATAAGTTGGAGTGCGAAACGGTTGACCTGCGAAAACTTCGCAAACTGCCGTTGCTGCATCTGCTTGAAAAGGTTGGTGCTTGAATTGTAGTTTCATCATATCACCCTCACATTCGTATTTGGTGCAATCAGCTTGAAAATCTCAAACACATTTATTTTTTCGGGCGAACTGGCGAAACTGCTATCACGAAAAACGGCACGTAGCGGCTTGCGTTCGGCTATTTCACGGATTGCCTTTTCGCTGATTCGTTCCTCAAAACAGGCGATAAGGTCGCCATCGTTGTAGGTGTGGACGGTAAAGCCGTCGATTTTCTCGTGGCTGTGCGGCATGGACAGCGGCAAGCCCCAGTCGATCAGACAGCTGTAGAGCAAGTCCATATCGGTGCGGTCGGGCTTGATGTTGTTTTCCATCATCAAAATCATATCCTGCGTGTAGTCGCTTGCCGCATAGTACACATCATTCATGTTGGTATCATCGAGTTTTAGGACGCGAAAACCGATATCTAACCACGAAAAACACGAATCGCACGAAAATAGTGTTCCTTTATTTTCATTTTTCGTGTCTTTTGTGCTTTTCGTGGTTATCATATCTCCAGCACGGCGTATGCGTTCTTTGCCGATTTTGCAGATGTTTTTGTAGCCAGCCTTAAATGCCTCGGATTTTTCGTCGCATATTTCGGGTAATTGCACCATGATAAACTTGCGCTTGCCGCCATCCTCGGCATTGAGTTGCATAACAGCGTGGGCGGTGGTGGCAGAGCCAGAGTAAAAATCTAAAACAATATCTCCATCAGTAGTGAAAGCCTGCACGTGTTCTTTGACGATATTTACCACTTTTGGGGTGTCGAACGGAATCCCCAGTTCAGCAAGTAAGTCAGTGTCGCTACCGCCATAATAAAGCAACGATGGGATATTTTCGTACATATTTTCTTTCAGAAGATATTTTCTGTTAGGTTGAGTCGTTTCATCTTTACCAAACAGAATTAAACCCGCACTCAACAACTCTTTCATTGTAGCTGAAGGGTTGCGCCAACCCCTCTCTGGCAGGGGACATGGCTTTTGTGTTACTGGGTGTATCAGAGGAATAAAATAGTTATCGGGTGCCTTTTTCTTGTTTGGCCATGCCATTGAAACTGGTCTATAAACATCACCATTTTGGTCTATTCGATTATATGCTTTCTCACCACCACTAACGTATTTCTTTACGAAAAAGGATGTAAACTCCGAAAAAAACGGAATTAACCGCCACGCCAGTCGAAGAGGAAGAAATACCGACCTATTCATTATGGAAGAGCAGAGAGGAGAGGAAAGCATGGGACGAAAAATAACGGAAAAACCGATAATCTGCATAGATGCAGGACATGGCGGAAACGACCCAGGAGCGGTGGCAAGCGGCTTGCGAGAGTCGGAGATAAACCTTTACGTGGCATTGGAGTTAGGGAAAATATTGGAACAGAAAGGCTGTGAAGTGTGTTACACACGGCGACTGGACGTTGCCATGGGGATAAATGCGAGGGCAAAATACGCTAATAGCCACGCTGCGGACTTTTTTATATCAATACACACGAACGCTGGCGGCGGCACAGGAGCAGAGACGTTCATCGCACCGAATGACCGACAGAGCCTTGATTTTGCGACCGCTGTTAATGACAGATATGCTACCAAAATGGTCTTACGAAATCGAGGCGTTAAGCTAGATTCGACCACTCGGCACGGCTCTTTGGGTGTGCTTAGGAATACGAAAATGCCAGCTATATTGTTGGAACTTGCGTTTATCGACAGTCCAGTCGACAACCCTGATTTAGGGATTTTGTGTGGCAAGCGGCAAAAAATGGCGGCGGCTTTGGCGGATGGCGTTTTGGCGTTTTTGGGGGTTGAAAATGAACAACCGAATATTTCTCAACGGTTGCAAATCGACATATTAGGACGTGTCGAGACAGTCGGCGGATTTATCGAAAACGGAGCGACCTTTGTTAGATTAACGGATTTTGCCATGACGTTGGGATATGAGGTTAGTTGGGACGAGGTGCGGCGGTTGCCTGTGGTTATTTCCAAAATGGAAAATACCTCTCCAACTGTGCAGATTCACAACCTCACGGCGGACGAGATTCGTTTGCTCGAAATGGTCGTACATCACGAATCTCGTGGCGAGGACTTGAAAGGGCAGACCTTGGTCGCCAACGTGATTTTAAATCGTATGACAAACAATAACGCTTGCCTTGCGGACGTGATATTTCAGAGCGGTGCATTTAACGTGGTTGAGCGAGCGGATTTTTACGATGCCCAGCCGGCCGAACTCACGAAATCGGCTGTGTATAATGCTTTACACGGCTTTGACTATTCGCAGGGAGCGACTTTTTTCCATGCAATTTCTAGCATTTCCCCCTAATTTTGGCATGAGAAAGCTGTTAAGGCTGGCACTTTGGTTAAAATCTTTGACCATGGCGGGCATCGGTTTTACAAGTTGGTGTGATTTGCGGAGGGATATTCTTTGAAAACGAGATAATACAAGGATTTTTGAAGTTAATCGAAGCGGCACAGCAGAGAAATGACCTTAGGGTCGAGGTTTGGAAAGCCTATATTTTATAGCCGCACTGTTGTTATGTTGATTGCCTAGTAAAATATTTGCCATATTAAATTCTCCTTTCTGTGATTGTTACCTCGCAAACACCGCCTTGGACAATGCCTGTGGTAAAAACCAAGTTGTTAAGGGCTGTGCCTCCATCGGCGGCGAGCGTTCTACCAGACTGGTCTGCGTCTGCGCTTAAGTGTACGGGCGTGCCCGCCTGTGGGGTCGAGTCGTCTGCCAGTTGGACAGCAACCGAGCCACGAATCAGCACATCGGCAAGTTCGCCGTCAGCGTAAAATCCGTGGGTTTCTGCGGCGCTCTTTTGGGCGTTTACGATACGGCATCGCAACGCCTATGAATCTGCCGTTTGCGTCCGTCATTTTGCTGATTGTGTTATCTGGATTGATAACGACAGGGTCGCCGAAATGCAAGTCGCCGCCTTTATTTTGGCGGTTGCCGATAATCGCATCGCTAGAGCGTGTAATCGACTCTGCATAGCCTAGATTTAGGCGTTTGCCTACTGTTTGTCTTCTTTTCATGTTTTTGTCCTTTCTAATATATATAAAAATACGGGCGGCGGAAGAAGTATAGTATACTCCTATCCGTATCCGCCCCTACGTCCGTCATTGGCTATTGCCTATTGTTTGCCAAACCGCTCATTTTTAACTTTCTCCAAGATTGCGGCTTGTCGGTTTACGATAGAGCGAGAATCACGCATAACGCCACGCCCTGCTACGTTCTTACGAGCGTTTATGATGCCCGGCCGCCAGTCTTTTTGCCGTCCTTGGTGGCGGTCATGCCGTGGGAAGAGCGGATTAGCTTGCACACGGAATCCGACACCATGCGGCGGGCTTTTGGGTCTTTTATAGCCGCAATGAACGGCTTAAACTTTTTGACTTCACGCATTGCGGCATACTTTGTCGCAACCCTTAGTTTGTCGATTTTCTCGTTGATATCGTCCACTATATAGTCTTCGTAAGGGTTGCCAACGGCGACTTCTAAATCCGAGTCAGCGGCGTTAATGACCTCTGGGTCGGCTAGGACTTCGGATTCGTCCAAGCTGTCCATCGTTTCGAGTAATTCTTCGAGATTATCGCCGTTATCGCCTGTCAACTCGCCCTCTAATTCATCGAGCGGGTCGGTGTCCTTTACCGTGGCTTGCTTTATTGCCGCCACTTCTTCGGCAAGCTAGATGAGCACATCGCACATTTTTGCAATGTCGCTATTAAGAGTGCTGTCCGAGTCCTTTGTCTCCAAAATCTCTTCGGGTTCGGAATCTCGTGTCTTTCCTTTTTTATCGGCAATTATCGGCTCTTCGATTTCGGCAATGCTGTCTTGTACCTCTTCTTTTGCCTCTAGTACGAGGTCTGCGAGAGTTGAGGCTACTTCTTCGGGAACGGGTTCGGAATCCTTTGTGAATACACTCGCCATTACCTTTGCCATTGCTCCTGCTACTGTTGTTGGTTTTTTTGCTGGTTTTCTCATGCCAGCCTTGATTTCGTCAATCAAATCGGCATCGTAGATTATTAGGTCCGCAACTAAAAATGCCCGTCTTTGCGGACATTTTAGGTCGTACCTTTTATGTATTTAGTGGCGTTGTCGGGGATAATGATTTCAACGCCGATAGGCGGATGATCGTTGGTTACTGGCTTGGCCTCAAAACTCGCTATCGCCGATGGGTCAAATACGTCCGCCTCTGCTCTATAAACAGTAACGACATCGGTGGTTTGCAAGTCCGAAATATCGAAGTCTATGGGGAGTTCCGCCGCCGCATATTTCTGCGGTCCAGTTCGTGCTATCGGCACATTTCTACAAACCAAAAACCCCTCTGGGGTCATTGCCATATTGTTAGAAATTTTGCTTGCATAATATAACATTTTTCCCCCCTCGTTTTTGGCACTACAGTTAATCACTTCACTGAAGCGAAATAATTCCATAGAATTATTGTGTAAATAATGCCTACAAACAGGTAGCATATAAGCATTACCAAAAACAACAAAAAATTTACGTCAAACAGGACAAATATAAAGCACAATCCCAACAACGTTACGGTATTAAGTGACATCGAAAATATTGTGGAACGTATCTGTACCGACTCGTGATTTTTGCGTTTTCTGCCTATTTTTATCATGTTGTTAAAATTTTTGTTAATATAGGCGAAATCTATGTTTTGCAGAGTTATCAAGAAAAATGAAACTATTATCGAAAGTCCTGTTAATGCGAGGGTCATCCTTTCAATAGGCACTATTACGTTAAAATATTTGAGTATCGCAAAAATGAACAAAGACAGCCCTATCGCTACACAATGAAACATTTTTTGCGAGTTAATATATAGGTGTTTTAAGGAGTTAATAATTGTCTTTATAGTCATTTAAAGCACCCCTCTCTTTTTCTTCTAGTTCGCTCACAATGGCTTTTATTGGAATCCCGTCCAATTCAGTAAAATTGCTAAATGCCAGATTCGTGTCAATAGATAGTTCTATGCTATCGGTTATTTTAATAGTGTTTCCGTTGTTATCAATGCCAGTTATAACCAAGTGCGGATATTTTTTAAGCACAGTCGATAATTTATTTTTATTAAACCAGGACGGCGTTTCAAAAACATATTTCATCGACAATTCTTCAATGGGAGCATCGTGCATATCGAGCTGTTGCGGCAAAAAGGCTACATCTTTTGCCATAGTGTTTTGGGATAGTAGGCTAAGTTGCGGGTTATTCTCTAGCTTTATATCCATTTTAAGTATCTTTTCTAATTTTTCATAGTCCACACTAGAGACAAAATCTGAACTTTTGAATTAAATTAATAAAATCTTGTTAAGCGTTGTTTTAGGGCAATTATGGGCGTAAATATTACCCGTGTCGGAATTTATAAAGATATACGCCAACGAGATAAGCCTTTTGCCATCGTGAACCTCTAAAAATTTGTTTGCCTCTACCGCATAGTCGTCAGAATTTTCAATGCCACGTGTGTTGATATTATGCGGTTTCGATAACTTAAAGCAATGAAAAGAGTTTATATATTGATATTGACGAATATCTCCCCTATTTTGATTGTTTAATTCCACGTCTAACGGGCTTGGCGTTATTAGTTCTTTATTACGCATAAACATTACTTTAAAACTTAGTTTCATTATGGCACTCCTTTCTTTCTATCTCCTGTTCGCACTCGCCAAAAAACCCAACAGCAACGCCACCGCAAACGAGAACGTCCGAACCACCTCACGTGCCAACTCGCCCGATGCGCCGCCACCGCCAAAGTGTGAAATCACAAACACCGCAAACAGCAAGCCGATTAGCTATTTTATAAGGGTGTAGGCTTTTTGCGTGAAGTCGGATGTGGGGGCTGGCGGTGGCATCTCACTGTATTCTGTGCGTTCTTCCTGCCAAAGTGGGGATTGTGGCGGTGGTTGTCTGTTAAATAGCATATTTTCCTCCATGCATTTATGCTTTTTGGGTCGTTTTTACAAATCCTCAATCGAGATAATACGGCAACATTTCCTCGAGGGGTGCACCGCCAAGCGAAAATATTGACACTCTGTCCCAAATATCTTTTAGGCTTTGCTTGCCGTAAAAAACTTTGGCGTTTGCGAACTCTTCAAAAGTTCGATAATTACGTTCTTGAGTTTCTTCAGGAAATATGCCAAAACCATACATTTCTGTTTTGGTTTCATTGTACTCGTATTTGCATATAAACTCATTTTTATAAATTTCACAATCGTCAATGTAAAATTCTATTTCAGTCATGTATTTGTCGAAAACTTCTTCTGCCATAACGACTGCAAAATCTTGCCAAGAGCATTTATTCATTTTTGTTTACCTCTCTTAGTTTCTTTTTTCTCGTTTTTTGCGTTTTAATGCGGCTTTTTGTTCTTTAAATTCTATTTCACGTGAACCATGTTCATGAGGTACTTCAGGATGACTTTGCGGTTTTTTATGGTCAGTAAAATCCACATCTTTAATTTGGCTACCATTTTCATCAAACCAACGGTGCGTAGATGGTCTTTCATCATTCCCCAAAATATCCGTGCTGGAATTGGGTTCGCCTTTGAAAGGGTTTCCACTTGCTACGCTATGCTTAGAGGCGGGAGTAACATCAATAGTATTACCAAGGTTAGTAGTAACAGAAGTAACATTTTTGCCCTGTGCGATGTCGTCTTGAACGCTCTCATGGGTAGACTGAACTGGTTTAGATAATGCAGTCCCTAAAAGTTCTCCCGCTGTGGTGGGTGTCCAGGAGTGCATAACTGTCGGCTTTATGCCTTCCCCACCTGTTGCAGTAGTTCCTATGGTACTCTTAGCTGTCTGCGACTTCTGTGTATCTTGGTTCCCGTTTTTGCTCGTCTTCCCAATCTGGCTAATCTTCTCGCCTGTATGCTTATTTCCCATACCCGCAAGGACTTCCCCAGTTCCAGTATCGATATTATAGGGCTTTCCACCACCTTTGGGTTCTCGCCAGCCCTTAGGGTCTAAGTCTTCTTTCTTGGCATCTTTTATTATTATACTACGTCCTCCCAAAGTCCGCAACTTTTTTTCAAGCGCCCGCCGTTTAATATCCTGCAAATCTGCGATTATTTCCGCCCGTGAGCGTCTTTTTTATCCTCGGTGGTCTAGGTCATTTTTGGACAAATCTTCATTCTCGTCCATTTCTGACCCTTCAGAGGGCATATCCCCAAATCCGCCAAATCCACCATCCATCTCGTCAGGCGGTGCAGCGATGTCGTCTGCTGCCTCGATATCCTCGTCTGTTATCGAGTGCCACATATCCGTAATACCTGCGTGTGCCGACAACTCCTGTAATGCCGTCCGCTGGCTAATCACGCCCGAGGTGTACGCCCCTGTAATTGCGGTGGTTATCTGTGTGGCAAATCCCATTTTTTCGGCTTCCGTGGGCGTTTGGATATTCTCGAACGTGTACTCCAAATCATCGGGAATCGCTCCCAGTGCCGACATACAAAGAATTGGCAACAGCTTATCATAAATCGGTCGCAAGACGGACTCCTGTTTTTCCGCAATCGAATCATAATAAATCTGCATATCCGAGTCGCCCGTGGCGTTCATTCCCGAGGGCGACCGCATAAACAGCTTTGTAACGGGAATTTCCGCCGCCCCTGCGATGTCGAGCATAAACAACTCCATAACCTGTGAAAGTCCAGAAAATGCCGTGTTTGTGAGGTTGTGCATCTGGTCTTCCACGCACAGTATCTGCATACCTTGGTTGTTCATCGTGGCTGACAAAATATCCATTTCTGTGAGCATCTGCTGGCGGACATGGTCTGGGACAATCGACATCTGCTCGAAACCTGCCTTTTTGTAGACAAGGAGATTCGCCCTAAAAATCATGGTCGCTATGTTAAAATTCGTGTTATCCCATTTTTTGAGTTCGCTGAAAATGTGTTCGAGTTCGGATGCGCCCCAGTGATTCTCGATAAGTCGCTCGATATAGGGTAAATCCCGCCCAGGGAATTTGACCACACGGCTATGATGCACCTTAGTAAACTCACGAGAAAGTATGTCCGACTGTAATTTGATAATATTCAGGCTCGCCGAAGTTTGGGCTTGTATAGTCGCTGATTAGCCTATCTGACGGCATTATCCCGCTGTGCCTATCGAGGATTATCATGCCTTTAAAATCGTCTGGCATGATGTCATCGAGTTCGAGCGGCTCGTCCAAAATATTGTCATGGCGGTCGATTATGATAACGCCAGCCGCGCCGCCGTAGAGCCGCCCCCATTTTAGCCCTGTGAGCAAGTCCGAGCGGAGGCGAGTTTGCCGTTCCACACGTTTTAGCGACCGCATTGCATCGGCATCCAGCCGTGAGATTAGGCTGTATGATTGCTTTAGCATATCTTCAGGGACTACGTCAATCAGCCGTTTGACTATCCAGTTATTGCGATAGAGGGCGGTCATTAGGTTTACGTCCGCCGTCAGCCGATTGATAAAATATTTTGAGTGTTCTAGTAGATTGTCCGTGAACTCGCCTATCCGTGCCGCTGGGTTGGAGAAACCGTCTTTTGTGTATTTTGCCGCTGTTTTTGCGGGCGGTTTTTTGTGTTTTTTTGCCATGGTTATCCCTTTCTACACTTTCTTTTTGCTTTTCGCTTCTTTCTGTGTTATAATGTTTTTTGTAATTGTCGCATCCCTATGGGGTGCGTGGATTGAAATTAACAAAACGTATAACACATCGAAAAAGGCGCTGGATTATTCCAACGCCTTTTGGCTTGGTTGTGGGGTTTTTGTGTTAGACATTTCGATGTGTTAGACAACTTGTTAGACAATCAATATTTTTGTTGATAAAATATGGCTTTATAGGGTTCGGGCGTTGGTGTCATCCACCCGTGGCGGTGGCATCACGACCACACACGCACTATCGACTTACAGAAATATCGCAACGCATCGAGGGCGTGGTCGTTGGCTTTAATAGGCTGTTCCTTGCCACGTTCAGCCGCCTGTATATCCCACATATACGCCCCGAACTCCATGATTAGGTTCTTGCAACTGGTGTGTATGTATAATTTTTTGTTTTCCAACAGGTTAGAGACGAGCCTAATACCTTCCAAGACGGCATTATCGGCATCTTTGACACGCAAGCCTAGGCGGCGGATTTCGAGTTTAAAACTGGCGGCTGATGGGTCGATTATGAGATATACTGGATAATTTTCGCCCGACATCTCGCCGATAAAGGCTTTGAGGTCAGCGGCATATTCGCCGTCCGTCTTGCGTTTGCCTCGTTTTCGTGAGTCAAAATAATATTCTCGTGCTACATAATACAGCCCATTGATATGCCATATATCAAGCAGCACCATAGGATTAACCGTGCCGTAGTCGATTGCGATGTAACGCATCCCTTTTTTCGCAGGGGCTTCCGTGTAGAGGTTCGCTGGCGAGAACATATCGTAAATATGCCCCTCGACCACGCCCCATTCGCCCAGCCCTGTAACTTGGTAACGGCGTGGGTTTGTGATTTTTTGTTGCTCGTACACCGCTCGTGAACGGTCGTCTATGAACTCGTTCATCAAGTAGGTCGTGGTGGCGGCGAAAATATCCTCCGAGGGATTGTCGAAAAAACGGGCTTTTAGCCAGTGCTTGCCATTCCATGGGTTAAATGTGAGCGTCCACTGCCAATACAGCCCCTCTGGCAATGTTCCACGTAGGCTTTCGTCTAACATATCAAAGTCCGATTCTTTGTCGATTTGGTAGCATTCCTCTATCCATCCGAAACACAGCACTCCAACAGGGACGGCGATGGACGTGATTTTATGCGGGTCGTCCAATCCTCGGAACAGGATTTTCTGCCCTGTGGGGAGATAGGTCGCCTCTAAGGGGCTTTTTGTGAACGCCCACAAATCCCATACTTTCAGCCGCCTCGCCGCCCACTGCAAATCCGCAAAACAGCTGTCTTTGAGTGAGTTAAAAGTCGAGCGGCATACGAGGGCGTTCGCTTGCGGATATTTCATTAGGCTGTAAATAAACCACAGGGCGGTCGTCTTGGACTTCTTCGATGCTCTCGACCCCTTGACGACACGATACCGTCCCTTAAACCGCCAGAACGCCCCGTAATGCTTGCCTACGATTTGGGGGATAAAATATCATGCTCGTTCATTCGAGCGCCTCCTCGCCCCTAAAAACGATTGTAACGCCTGTGTCTGTGGCTCGCTTGCTGTCGGTTAGTCCGTGGCGTTTGGCTAGGATTTCCGCCGCCTTTATGCGTTCACGTTCGGCGACTCGTTTTTCTACTAGGCGCGCACGACTCTTGCCGTCCCCCACGGATTCGACCACCACCGCCGTGTCCAGAGTTTCGCCTTTTAAGACCCTCGAAAGGTACTCCTCGACATCGTATGCGGTGGCGATTTTCTCATCACGCATCCGTTGCAACTCGGCATCTATCGCTGTCTTGATGTTAAGTTTTTTTAAGTTTTGTGCGCCGATGACGGCGGAGTTTTTCTCTTTGTAACCTGCACGGATTGCGGCTTGCGTGGCGTTTAGGTCTACTAGATATTCATGCACAAATTTTTGTTGCTTGGCTGTTAGTTTTGCCATGTCTTGGTCTCCTTTCTCGGGATTTTAATATTTCGGGGCATAAAACGACAGAGAACCGCTAAAATTAGCGATTCTCTGTCTAAGGAGGTGTTTTAAGGGGTTTTGGTCGGCTGTGTCTCGGTGCAAGAGTGCCTATTATAATTATAACACACAAAAAACGGACAAAACGGACAACTTTTTCACACCTCTTGAAAATAGCGTGTTACTGCCTTTCTTACGCTGTCGCCCGTTAATTTCTTGTAGATTTTTTTGCGACCTCGTCCCAGCTTTTTCCGTCCACGTATCGGAGCGTTACGATGTTGCGGATGCGGGTGTCGGGGATATTATTTATAAAATTTTCTATCCGCAAAATGTAGCTTTCATGGGCTTTCTGCCGACTTTCTAACATGGATTTTGTGATTTCTGTTTGGACTTTGTCCTGTGATATGCCCTCGATTGTGATAACTTTCGGGTAGCCCGTTTTATAGTCTTTGGCGAAGTCTTTAATCGCCTCGCCGCCGTATTTTGCTATGTTTGCGAGCCTTTCCTTGACTGTCTCTAATTCCGATTTTAAATTTACAAACTCCTTTAAATCTTTTTGGGTCATTTTCCTCACTCCTTATCCTCTGTTTTCCTTTAATTATAGCATTTTTTGAGGTTTTTAGCAAATGCGAAAATAAACTTGTCCGTTTTGTCCGCTTTGTCCGTTTTGTCCGCTCTGCATAAAAAAACGGGGCTGATTTGTTCAGCCCCATTTCTCATGCTAATATTTTTTTAATATGTCGATTATGTCGGTGGCTAGGTTTTGTAATATCTCGCTGTTTATGCCACGCAGGTTTCGCTGGTCGCCCAATAATTTTATCTTAAAATAGCAGCTTGGGCAGGTTATTTCGTATTCTACTGCTTCGTCCTCTTTGAGCCGTTTGCGTTGCAAGCCGCAACTGCATAGCGGACACTCGGCATCTATGCTCCACACTTCGTAAGCTCGTTCGTCTGTGTAGCAGGGCTCTTCTTCTTCGTCTTCGTCTTCGGTGTCCATATGGACACCTTGTTTTATTTCCTCGACCTCGTCCATTGTTATTTTATCGGCTTGTTTTAGCTTTTGGGCTACTTCATCTTGTTTTTGCTCGGGGAGTTTGGCGATTTCGTAGGCTGTGGATACGCCGATTTTGCCCTCTTTGTGCTCTTCTTTGACTTCGTCCGTCAGTTATTGCTTTAAAACGGCGATGTCCGCTTATTAGCATATATTGCTCGCCGTGCGGCTGGACTACTAGATTTTGTAACAGCCCAGAGGCTTTTATCGAGGCTTTTATGTCCGTGATGTCGTCCGTATTGTAGAAATTTAGGGGGTTTGGGACGATTTTTTGCCGCTCGATTTGCTTGATGCTTGGTTGGTAGTGCCTGGTTTCGGCTAGGCTGCTCTTGTTAAGGCTGCCGAAGATGTCTGTTTTTTTTGCCATGGTTATTCTCCTTTTGATAGATATTCCGCTACTAACGCCTCGTAATCGGCGGCGGCTTGGGCTTGTTTGTGGGCTGAGAGGGCTAACGGCTCGGACGAGAATGTTGACTCGTCTACTTTTACCGTTTTGCGGATTATGGCGGCGAAGACTGGTAAGCCGCTATTTTCTCGTAGCCACCGCTCGCCGTCTTTGCCCGCTACCGTGGCGGATTGCATTGTGATAAAACAGCCACGCAGGTTTAGTTTGGGGTTAAATTCTTCGATACCCTCCAACACATCTCGAAGTTCTTTTAGTCCGTCAAACGCAAATTTGTCCATTTTCATGGGGATTAGTACGTCCTGCCCCGCTACCAAGGCGTTTATCACGCCCATGTCCATGTCGAGTGGGTTGTCTATTATGCAATAATCATAATTGCTCGCTACTTGTTCGAGGGCTTTTTTTAGGCGTGTTTGCTGGCTTGTGTTCGTGTCTATTAGAATTAAGCGGTTGGCTTGTAGTAGCCCCATGTTGCTTGTTATAATCGACAGGTTGTCGTATTGTGTGGGTTTGATGTAGCTTGTTGTGGATTTGCGGTTTTTGCCTGTTTGTGTTAAGAGTTCCGCAATGCCAGCTACGTCATCACCATGCAGCCCGAAGAATTTGCTGACGTTGGCTTGCTTGTCGTTGTCGATTAGGAGCGTCCGTTGGTTGTGTTTGGTTGCCAAGGTGTAGGCTATGTTGATTGCCGATATTGTCTTGCCTACCCCGCCTTTTAGGTTTATTATGTTTGTGGTTTTCATTCTGTCCTCCTAGTTATAATACCAATTATCCTGTGTATTTGGGCTGATTGTCTCGTAGGACTCTTTTAGACCCTCTTTATAGAGTGTAGTCAGCACGAACGCTTTTAGGTCGCTTATGGGATGCGGGTACTTGGCGATTCTCTCCGTGATGTCGGCAAAGAAATATATATTTTTTTCGAGCAACATTTTTTAGGTGTGAGCGTGATATGCTACTGCCGCTTTTTAGCCATATTCGTTCGTTATCCTCGTTCGACTCCGACCAAATACTGACTAGGATATTTTTTAGTGCGGTGGCTATTTCCACGTTTTGGCGATAGAATTTTAATAATTCCTGTGGGTTTTTATGAGGGTCATTAGTATATTCGTTGTACAATGCTATGTTGTATTCTATCCCCAAAATCTCGCCAAAATGCTTGTCGATTGCCTTGATTTCATCCGCCGCCGCCGTGTCAGTGGGCTGCGGCTTGGGTGGCGGGGTGGCTGGCGGCTTGGGCGGCGGCTGGCGACCTGCCCGTCTGGCAGGCGGGTAGCCCTCCGCCCTTGCGTTGTCCGCCGCATATTCCGCTTTCTTGCGGGCTGTGTAGCCCTCGTTGGCTATTATTTTCTGCCGCCTTGCGAAATAGCCTATTTTGCACTCCGCTACCAAGGTTTCTAACTCGCCCGTAACCTCGTAGCCCTCTAACATCGTGAGTAGCCGTTCCGTCTGCTCGAACAATGCCATGTCGATTTGTACTGTCTTTGCCTTTGTTATTCTCCTCCTGTCCTCTTGTCTTCTAATTTTTCCAATTCGTTGATTAGCATATTCGCAAATATTTGCTCGTGTCCTATGTGAGCGTGTCCCGCTACGAAACTGGGGAAAAAATCCTGCTCGTTCTCGAAAACCCAATCCAACAGTCCCGCAAAGTTGTTTAGGCTCTCTAGGTGGCTCGTTATGCCTAAAATTTGCACGATTACCGCCTGTATGCGTAAGTAGCAGTCAAAATATTTTTTTAGGCTGTCGTACTCTTCGGTCTCTTCTAGGGTCAGTTGGGCTTTCTCGCTTAGCCATTTTGACCTATTGCTGTGCTTGCAGATTAGCAGGTTCTCGGCTAGTTTTTGCCGATACGCTTTAAGATTTCGCCGTGTGGCGGATTGTAATCCGCACTGACCACCATCATTCCCATTTCTGCACCTAGCCTGTGCATCTCTTGCAATTCTGCTTGGCTTATTTTCCTTGTTGTTCCCATTGTCTCCTCCTCTGCACGTCTTTTTACGCACATCCACTTGCTGCCAGCTCATTTATCAATCATTTCTCATTCGCCCCTCAGCACACGGGCGTTACGCCCGTGTATGTGTCGGCGTTACGCCGACACGACTGATGGATTGATTATGCAACACTAATCCAATTTATTTGACGGATTAGTAATTGTGCTGTGCCCTGCCTCATATATCAATCATTATCTCAATCAGCCCTCATCACACGGGCGTTACGCGCTTGTTTACAGCGGCTGATGCCGCTGTTTACACGGAGCATAGCTCCGTGTTTGATGGGAGAGTGATTATTGATTAATTTATTGAGTTTGCAGCGCCTTTATTGCGTATGCAAGGGCAGCAAAAAACCGTAGCCGTATCCGTAACCATATCGGGCTTAAGCGGCGCTTGGGTTTCGTGTATTTTTGTACAAAAATACAGCCTATTAAGTTTAAGCTGCAAAATCAAAAGAATTTGATTTCACACCTCCACTTCGCACTTCGCACTTCAACTTCACAATTCGACTTCGACTTCACACTTCGCCAATCAATCAATCAATCAAACAGTGATTGTTGGTCGTCTGATACTTTTAACTTGCGGATTTTTTGTTGTGTTACTTGTCCGCCCTTTCGACCGATTTCGGCGTTCTTGCTACTTGTGGCTTCCACACGGTTCATCCGCATTATTACACGATTTACGTATGCCGCAGGGGCTTTGACCAATTCCCTTTCTAACGGCGGGAACACATCTGGGTACATTCGGTGTAGGATTTCCGATACTATTAAACCTCTAATCGGTGCGTCCCAACTTACCAAATCCTCAAAATCCTCATGTGCCAATCCCAGTGGGATAAATAGGCAGTTCTCTCTATCTACCTCAAAATTTAATTTGACTTTTTCAAATTTTTTCATTATAATCTCCTTATGACTTTGTTTGGCAAGGGGCGGTCGCATTGGACGATTGCCCCTCTTTGTATTTTGTCAAACATCTCCATATATGTGTAGGGCGTGTATTGTTCGGGCAATTCCTCGTAGCCCGCCGCTATCAGCATATCCGCTACCCTATTGCGACATACGCCGTAATACTGGCGGTCTCGCCCTGCCCGTCCGTTAGGCGGGTCTACATCGCAATCTAACATCACGATCTTATACTTGCCCTCGTTCCCTGGTCTGTGGGCGTGGGCCGCCGCCGCTGCTGGGCTTATGTATCGCCTCATGTGCCTTGGGCTTGTGTATTTTTTGTAGTCTGATTTTGTCATGGTTTCCTCGCTTTCTGTTTTCTTACGTCCGATTTGGTCGCCCTGTTGGATCTCTGCAATTATTTTTTTTCATATAATCCTCCTAATCTCCTCCTCATAACCCCGCCTGTTTCTCCACCCATTCCTCTCGCTCTGCGTTAAACACGTCCAGGAATATCTTCGGCAGCGAATCCTCTCGCAATCCCAATTTCTCGCTGTTGGTCGGATTTTCTAACCATACTTCGACATTTTTTCTTAACTCGCCTGTTGGTAGGCGGATTTTTTGGGAGGATTACTCCTGTCGGCGTGTGGTTTTCTTTTAGGTGGCTCATGGTTGGGTCTCCTTTTTGGTTGAGGCTGGGAGGTCGAAACTTATTTTTTGCAAAAATCCACAAATATAAATTTGTTGCTTCCTTGTTAAGTCCTTAAACAGCCGCATTATAGTATCCAAGTCTATTGTTCTTTTTTCGCCTAATCTGTCATTCATATTAAGCCCCTTTCTAACTAAAAAATGTCTATGGTTATATTATAAATGCCAATGACAATTTTACCAATATTTTTTGTTATTTTTGTCTATGGTGTAAATTATACATACCAATGGCAAATTTGTTGAATTATTTTCAAAATATTTTGACATTGGTAATTGCCTATGGTAAAATATAAAAAGGAGGTAAGGAATATGAATGAACGAGTTTACGCAATACGTAAAAAAAGAGATTTAACGCAGTCTGAATTTGCTGAAAAATTGCGAGTTACTGCGACAACCATTTCACGCATCGAAAAAGGCGAACGTGGCTTGACCGAACAAATGTTGTTGACCATATGCCGTGAATATGGTGTAAACGAAATATGGTTGCGGACTGGCGAGGGGGAAATGTTTTTAGACAGCCAAGTCGAATTGTTGAATTATGCGACCAAAAAATATGACCTCGACGAATTTGAAATAAAATTTGCAAAGCAATATTTGACACTAACTAGCGAGCAAAAAATGACTATAAAAGAATTTATAATGAATGTGGCGAATAAACCTAATTTGTCTCTTTCTCCGCAATCCATCGAAGTCCCCGCCAGCGACTGGCAGGAAATGAAAGCCGAAATCGCCGCCCTAAAAGCGGCGCTATCAACCCAGCCGCCGCCAGCCGATGACGACACTCCAACCCTAGCCGAAATCGAAGCAGAAGCCACGGTGCTTGCGAAGGAATACAAAAAGCAACGCCTAAAAGAAAACGAAATGTCATCTCGTTATTCTGCTGGGCAGTACGGAGCGGAAAAACGGAGTGGCTGAAAGATTGGCTAAAATACAGGCGATTTTAGGGGCGAGCAGTTTTTTACAAAAAGTTTGATATACGCATAATAAAGGAGTATAATAAAATTGTGAGGAGGGGATGACATGAAAGCCAAGCAAATAGAAAAAACGATAAAAGCCGATGGTTGGTATCGCATTAAGGGAAATAGTGGCTCGCACAGGCAATATAAACATTCCACTAAGATAGGCAAAGTTACCATTCCGTGGCACAACAAAGACATTCCCCTAGGTACAGTCAAAAATATATTAAGGCAAGCAGGGCTGTAAAAAGCCCTATTTGCCCAATAGATAGGAGAACGATATGCGTAAATATTCATATTTTGCAGTGTTTGAACCTGCACAGGACGAGGGTTTTGGGGTTTATTTTCCAGATTTGCCAGGCTGTGCAAGTTATGGAGATGATTTTGAGCAAGCTGTAAAAATGGCTGAAGAGGCACTAGGACTCCATTTGTACGCAATGGAAAGCGACAATGACGAGATACCGAAACCTACAAGAAATCCAAAAGAACTGTTTATTGAACCCGAAACAGAACAAGGCTATGTTATATCCATGGTTACGACCTACCCTGCATTGATAAAAAATCGTTTGGAAAATAGGGCGGTAAAGACTAATGTAACGCTTCCTAGTTGGTTAAAGGAACTTGCAGAGGAGAGGAATATTAATTTTTCTCAACTCCTACAAAGTGCTATAAAAGAGCGATTGGGGTTAGGTTAAAAATTTCATGTATCTGGGATTAAAATTGGTTGAAAAATAAGGAGACTAAAAATTCCAAAAAACACAAGAAAAAAAGACGGCAAAATATAGGCTTTCCAAAGTTCTATTCTAATATCGTTGCCCTGTTGTGCCGCCTCGACTAACTTAAAAAGTCCGTTTATTATCTTCTCTTCCATTGCGAAAAATCCTCCATATCAATCAAGCCGTGGACAAAATCCCCTGCATAGTGCGGTCAACGGCACGCGCTACGCTGTCGGGTCTGCCCGAGGTGTCGTTTATATTGTAGTTTGAGGGAGCGGAAACGCTGTAATAATTATTCACGGTGTTGCTTTGGCTGGTCGATTGCGGCAGCGGAGCGGAAAGCCCAGCATTTAGGCAGTTCATGGCGGCTGCCCACGTCCTAGGAAATCGGCGACATTGCACAAAATCTCACGGACACGGTCTGGTTTCGAGAGCGGAATTATTGCCTCGGGTTGGTTGCCCTCGGCGAAACGGGCGATATGTTCACGGTCGAAAATGCCGCCGTCTGCGTGTCCGTCCAGTTCGAGTGATGCGTTTGACGAAAAACCGCCGCCGAAGAGCCGTCCGCCGATGCCGCTTAATCTCAAAAGCGGACTCGAAAATCCCTTGGAAAAACTCGATAACAGGCGTGAACAGCTCGACAATCGAATCCCACAGGGCTTGAAAAGTCTCGACCACTCTATCCCACAAGTCCTTAAAAAACGCCGCAATCGTGTCCCAGTGCTTGACCAGCAGAACGGCAATCGCAATAACCGCCGCAATCGCCGCCACAACAAGGAAAATCGGCGAAGTCAACACGGCAAAAGCGGTGGCGAGTACGGTCATCGCCCCGCCGAGTACGCCAGTTATGACCACCCAGACGGTCTTTATCGCAATGAGTGCACCGATTGCGACAACCAAGCCAGTTATGATTTTTTGGACGATGCCGAACTGTATAAACCACGAGATAACACTAGCCACGCCAACCACGAAATCGGCGATATGCCCAATAATCCCAGGCAAAGCCTCGGCGAGTAGCCATTCAAGAAACGGTTCGAGATATTCTCCGCTTGAGTCAGCGACAATGCCCAAGCCGTCCGCAAACCTCAAACCCCGCAATAAAGGTGTTTGCAACCTCTTTTAGGGTCTCGAAAACGGTTTTGACAGCCGTTCCGACTTTCTCGAACGCCTCTTTGAAATTTTCGATAATGCCACGCTCTTTTAGCCGTCCCCAAAACCGCACGATCCAGCTGATAACCTCATGAATCACACGGGCGGCTGTCTGTGCGAACTGCGAAATCTTATCCTTAATCTGGTCAATCAATCCGCCTCCCTCGGAAATCTTCGCCCACAGGTCAATTAAAATCTGCCAAAATGTACCCAGAAGCGACTGCCGCCGTCAAGATACGTGAAGAAATCGTCCAGCAAGAGCAACAAGACAGAGAATAACGTCATCAACTTTCCAATCGGTCCCGTTTTTAGGAACGCTACAAACGCCCCAAAAACACCTGTCAACACCTTGACTTCAGAGGGAATCATATCGAAAATCCGTTTGAGCATATTAAAAACCACCACCCCGCCACGCAGAAATGCGGTTGTCATGTGCACGACTAAGTTCATCACGGCGGCGATGCGTTTTGTCCAGACTGGCAATTTGTCAATCAGCTTGGCGTTAAAATTTGCAAAAGTTTCTCGCAACTTTTCCATGGGCTTTTGTAGGTATTTTAGCAAGTGATGCCCGACCCATTGCAGGGCTTGGCTGGCGGTGTTTTTGAGCCTCGCCCATTCGCCTTGTATGGCTTGGACTTGTGCCAAGCCCTCGGACATATCGGGGATGCCGATTTTGGCGGAGTCGGCTTTCAACTGCTCGAACTGGGCGAGCAAGGTCGGATTAGCTTGGATTTCTTCGAGGGAGCGACCCATGGCTTGCAGGGCGAAGTGGGTTTTGTGGGCTTCTTCTTTGGAAATTTCCATGCTTTCGGCTAGTTTGCCGATGGTTTCGTCTGTTTTGACCAGTCCGCCCAGGAAATGGGCAATGCATTTATTGGCGGCAATAAAAAGCCCCGCAAATGCGAGGCTTGCCGTTTTTACGCCTTTTGCCAGCCCTTGCATCTTGCTTGATGCGTTTTTCATGCTCTTATCAAGGGCTGGCGAAAAATTGTCTTTGATGCCTAAGGCGACTAAGTATTCTTTCATTATTGAGGCGTTTGTCATGGTATCACTCCTTTTTTGACTTTTTTTGACACATTAGCGGAGGTGTGTTATAATATTTTTGTAGATGTCGCATCTCTATGTGGGTGTGTGGATTGAAACGGGTTCAATATTGGGCGACCTCTAACCCCGCCCCTACACAATTTCGTAGGGGCGGGGTTCGTCCGTCTGTGGTATTCAACCTATCGGGCGGCTTTCGCCTCCTGTACCGCCTGTTCGTTGGCTAATCGTTCATTTTCGCCTTGAATTTGCATTGCCTCAATGATGTCAAGCAAATCATCGAGGCTATACGTACCGTCCCAAGTTTCATGCTGCCGCCAATGCCCCGCAATGACGGGAGCAAATAGCATTTCGCCTATATTTACGGCTGAGACGGGAATAAATTTCTCAACTCGCCGAGGACTGAACCCGAGCGATTCTCTTGAAAAAAACCCCGCACTGAGTGGACGAGGGATTCAATCGTCAGCCGCAACATGACGAGCAAATCGTCTTCAACGCCAGGGACATTGTAAGTGCCGTTTGGGTTCAAGACCTGCACCGAGCCAGCGGGCAAAATCTCGTAGCAGTTGGCAAGCCCCGCATTTATCAGCTTGTCCAGACTTTCATCCTCGATATTGTCAAGGGCGTTGGCTATTGCTATCAAATCGAGGTTTTCTAAAAACTTGTCGATGTCCTTATCGGACTTAACAAACTCCGCTATTTTAGACGGTGCGACCGTCCCGAAAAATGGGACTGCACTCGCTAACAAGGTTTTGGCGATTTTCAAACTTACGCGTGCGGGCATTTTCTTAATTTCAAACGTCCTGCCCTCTCCGCCTGCCGAATTGGCAGGTATTTCTATTGTTTTTGTCATATTTTTCTCCTATCTAGTCTAATTTTCAATCATTTCGCCCGCTAGGAACTCCCAAGTTTGCTGACCGTAAGGCTTGTCGGGGCATTTCTTGATTGACATATTATTGCAAATATGCTCAGTCCGCATATGCGTACCCACCGCAATCAGCGTGATTTTGGCAAATTCGCTAAGCGGATTATCACGGGCGTTCAGATAATTAAACAGCTCCGTGAGCCAAATATGGGCGCTGGACGTCTGTTGTATCGAGAAAGTAACCGAGCCAGCGGGTGCATCGATTTTCGAGGTCATTACTGAGCCGTCCGCCGCCAAATCGTGTGCGGAGGCATCTTCCGACATCGCAAAAGTTATCGAACCCACGCCCTCGCCCTGTATCTGCAACTGCCCTTTTGCGGGGTGCTGCAACGTGATTTTTAGGTCGCTAAACCCGTATGTGCTTTGTACTGCCATTGTTTTTCTCCTTTCTATCTATTGACATCAATGCGAATCGCCACGGAGTGAATCGCACCCGCCAGCTTGATTGCCACATAAATTGGCGGCGAAAGGCGGGTATCACGGTCGGCTTGCGACTGCAAATCGACAGGCTCGGACACGATACGATAGCCAAGCGGCAACGCTGTTCCTGAGCGGATAGGTGCGTAGTGGTTTTCTGTGTAAATCTCGCCGCCGTTCCAAACGCCAGGGGCAATGAAACCGATTAGCCGCGCTTTTTCCAAGGCGGGCTGCATGGCTAGTTTTATCGTATTTACGCCCTCTTCGGTCTTTGCGATTTTTGGATGTGAAATAAAGAGGTCGAGAATTGCCCGCTGCAGGTCGTTTACGAGCATATCGAGGTTGATAACCTCATCGCACCAAGTGCGGTCAGCCGTTTCGCCCGACTCGAACATCGAATAAGAATCGTCAAAACCACGAGAAATAAAATAATTTCCGCTGATTTTTCGGAGATTTTCAACTTGCGTGAGTTTGTCGGGTGCAATGCCGCGCGGGCGTTTGTGCATGAGCGTGAACGCCGAGCGAGAAGTCCGAGTATTTAGACCCATAGCCACGCCCACGATGCCGCAGACCGCAAATGGAGTCCGAGAAAATTGTCCGATAGACCGCATAAATCCTAAATCCCGCAGACGGCGGAAAACGCTGGTCGGCTGGTTGGTCAAGACCAAATCTTCGTCCGTAGTGTAGAAATGCAGCGAGTGGAGTTTCTCGGATTCGATATAGCGGGCGATTTCAACTATTTCGTCCGAGGTCGCTCCGAGATAGGTTATAGTGTACCAGTCGGTATTGGCGGCACGGCAAGCACGGACGGCAGCGGCGGCGGTTTCGTTTTGGATAATCTCGTATTCCGAGCCTCCGAATTTTTGCATTGGTATTGACGAAAAAGCCGAAAATGCGATTTTTGCGGTCTTTAAGTTTGGATTGGGTTCGGCGGGTACAAGATAGGGATGCCACGGGAACGGCAAAGATTCATCGGCGGTGGCTAATCTATTCCTCCAAATGCGAGTCCAGCCAAAACGTACTATCCGATTTTCCGCCGTCAACTCCAGCACACGCAACCAACCGCCGTGGCTTTGGTGCAGGTCATTTTCTCGGATTGCCCGAACGCCGCCATTGGTAAACGTCCGCATATTTAGGATAGTTCCCGCCCAAACGTTGCCGATAGTGAGCTGATTCCACGGTTGCGGAATCATAACGTTGTGGGTATTGGCTTGCGGGGTGTTGTTGACCTGTATGACCGAGAGGACAAACCTGTGTCCAGAGCGAGGAGTTGCGTTTGCCGTGATTTCATAGTCTCGTTCCCAGCCGTTCAAGGCACTGTTTACTCGGTCGCCTAGGCGGAGGACTTCCACCTCGAACGGCACGTTTTCCGTGGGGAATACGAACTCTTCTTCTTCGGGTTCAGAGGGTTCTTCAGGTTCTTCGGGAGTTTCGTCTGTTTCGATTTCCGAGGTTTTTTCTTCTTCGGGTTCTTGGTCTTCTTCGGAAGTTTCAGAAGTTTCGTCTGTGTCGGTTTCGGAAGTTTCCGAGGTTTCAGAATTTTCATCTTCGTCGTCTTCAGTTTCCGAGGTTTCGCCCTCGCCGTCCGTTCCGCCGCTTCCGCCATTTCCGCCGCCCACTTCGGGGATTTCCGTTCCCTCGGGCAATTCCAAGATAGGCGACAAAATTTGCGGGATTTCCAAGATTGGATGTTCCGCCCCGAATTCGGGAAATTCCTCTGGGAGTTGCAAAATCGGATGTTCCCACCCAGGCGGGCAGGCCTCCTCGACTTCGGGAATCTCGTTCGGAGGAATTATCAAGATTGGTTGTTCCGCCTTTTTCTCCTCCTCTTCTGGCTGAATCGGAATAGTAACGACATGGTTGATGTCATGCCGTCCAACAGCCACGTGCGGCGGCGCACCTCCTCAAATCCAAAATAATAACCCTACCCACAACATTCAGAATAGTAGCCCCTTTATAAAATGATACCAAACCAAGCCCCATGTGTAAAGGGGCTTGGTTTATAATACAATTTGCTCCAGTTCCTTTGTTATACGCTCGATTGATGTTTTGTAATAATCTTCGTCAATCTCAAATCCGACATAATCAAAGCCCCCCCTTAATGCAAGCTACTAAACTCGAGCCACTTTACCCATAACCTCACTAGCACAAATTGGACATAAATAAAAACAATCGGTTTCGTTGTAACCTGTTTGTCGCCATGTTACTTCTTCACGTGTACACTCAAATATACAATCGCATTTTGCACACTCAAAACGCCAAATTGTCGGCGGTTTTATTATGCCCTTTTTTATAATTGTCATTGTTATACCTCCTCTATTTGCAGTTTTACCCACCGTTTTAACTCTTCCAACGTCAATGTCTTTTCGTAAAGCTGCAAGTTGCAAGCCTTGAAAATTTCGTCTTTTTCGTCCCTATCCTTGTACGCCACCACGAAATAAAAATTGCAGGTTTGGGTTCTTTGTAAAGTTCGCTAAATTCGTCCAAAAATTTCATATCGTATTCGGAAAAGCCCCTATCTTCCTCTAAATTTAATTGGTTTTAAGTTTTATTTGTAAAATCGGTGGTTGCCATGGTCAAACAAGTGGATAATGCGTCCATCTGCCGCCGCACGTTCATGCCAAACATCAGGTGTTAAATGGCTGATTGCGTGGAAAAACGTTGCCCCCTGCGAATAATTAACACCGTTTAACGCATTTTGCACAGCCGATTTTGTGAGTGCAGACGGCTTGGCATCGTAAAAATCCGTTCGTTTGATCACGGTAAACGCACCGTTCTGAAATATCACATCCGCAAGGCAAGCGTTATTATTTGTCATACGGTTTAAAATCACGTTAGCGACCAAGATCTGCCCTTTTAAATCTTCGCCACGAGACTCCCAATGTACCACGGTTTCGAGTAGTTTAATTTCGTCAGGTGTCAAATTTGCACCAGTTGGAATTGTTTCCATTTTGGAAACAACCACAGGCAACCGCCTTACCTCGTCCCAACTAACCCCATATCCCAACGTCTGTGCAAAATCCGTCAGTCTAACAAAGGTCGCACCGTTCTCGATAAATCCACCGATTGTCTCGGTGCGACCCAAAATGTCGATGTGAAGTTCCGAGTCATTCGGACGACCGATCCGCCCATCGGACGGACAGGGGACGATCTCCTTTATGGGCATCGTGTCAATCCCTAAAAACGCCAAAATACCGTCTGAAAGTGCCACCGCCATCTCCTGCTGTTTGCCACGTAAAATTCCCAAATCTGGGTTATTTACAGGACTGTCGATAAACGCCAATTCTAACAAAATCGCTGGCATTCTCGTGCCACGCAACACACCCAAAGCACCATGCCGAGTGCTAGTGTCAAACTTCACGCCACGATTTCTTAAGCCCATTTTGGTTGCATATATATCATTAACGGCTGTCGCAAATTCATGGCTCACTTTATCATTCGGTTGTACAAATGTCTCCGCCCCTGTGCCACCGCCAGCATTCGTATGTATCGAGATAAAAAAGTCTGCATTATGACTATTTGCGTATTCTGCCCTCGCATTTATCCCCATTGCAACGTCCAAACGCCGTGTGTAATACACTTCACAGCCTTTCTGCTCCAAAATTTCTCCAAGTCGGAGTGCCACATCGAGGTTGATGTCGCTTTCACGTAAACCGTTTGCCACCGCTCCTGGGTCTGCTCCGCCATGCCCTGCGTCTATGCAAATTATCGGCGGTGCGTTTTCGTTTATTTTTCGTCCCATGTTTTCTTCTCCTCTCTGCTCTTCCATGCTGAACCTGTCCGTCCGGCAGGCGGGTAGGCTGGTATTTCCTCCTCTTCGGCTGGCGTGGCAGTTAATTTCGTTTTTTTTACTGTCTGACTGGCGGACGGATCGACCTTTTCCCCACGTTTTGTGAAGAAATACGTGATAACCGCTCCCAAAGTCAGCACAAACTCATTCGGCAATTCACGCTCCGTTATCGTCATAAAACACAGCGTAGCCACCAACGCCAGCGTTACCACCGTTTTAACCGTTAAAAATCTATCCATTTTCCAATTTCCTTCCCACCTGCTGGACGGGCAGGTCTAATTTTGTCCTATTTTGTCTCTTTCCTGTGCTTTACCGCAACTATCGTATTCGCCAGCAGTTTTTCCTTAAACCGCAATAGCGTTTGATTGTTTTCGTAAGCGGACGAGGATTCGATGAGTGCCGTCAAGCCTTCTAAAATCAAGCTATTAGAATATTGCATATTTTCAAAACCCTCTTGCATTTGCTGTTGCACTAGCTTTATCTCGTCCCCTTTGGTGTCTATTTTGGAGAACGCTGTTTCTAGCTTGTTTTCTAGCATTTGTGTACGATTTTCTAGTGACTCTATTTTGGTTTCTGTATTGGATAAGACTTTTGTTAGTATGGGTACTTCGTCTGATAGGTGCTTTACTTTGTCCATTTTGCGAGTTAGCATTGATACTATGCTGCCTATACTGCCAATTACAGCAAGCAGAGCGACAATGCCGCCCACTATGTAATATATTGTACTATACATTTAATATCACGTCCTTTTCTTAGATTATTCTCCGTCCATGTGATAAATTGACATTTTGCCATGTTCTTGCTATAATAAACATTCTGCCGCCGAAGAACACTATTGCGGAATCTGTTATGGCGGTGGCTCGTTTTATGTCGGATTTTTAACAATAAAAATCGTGCAACTGTTACACTAGTGTAATATCCTCAAGGTGTAAGTCCGACCGCTTTCGATATAATTCCGCTAGTTTTTGTGCGGCACATTTCCGTGTTATCCCCCTAATTTCGATACCAAAATTTTGAATTTTTCTGTTTTTCATGGAGCGGCGACTCTGCTATGGTCGCCGCTCTTGCCTATGGACATTCGTTAAAAATTCTTTTCGACATATTGACACACGTTCATTTCCTGATAAATATACCGTTCCAAAACCTCGACTAAACGCTTCATTAAAAAATACCAGTCAATCTTTCGAGTAAAAAAGTTATAATCGCAACAAACCCAATAGCAAATGTTGCAAACTCAATCATTTTGTCTAGCGTTTTGCATAACGTTTCACATACAAATTTTTTGACATCACGGACATGGCTCTTGATTTTTGACATCACGAACATGGCTCTTGATTAGAGTAGTTACTTATCCGCGTGCTGTGTTGATTAGTTAGACTTGCGATTATCATTGGATTTTGAGTAAATGCGTGGCGTTCGTTGCCCTGTTTTGTTTGGGTTTTGTAATGTAGACGTTCTTGTAAGGGATTTCGCAATCTAGGTACAACAACAGGCACTTCCACGTTAAAATAAAATCCCAAAACCATAAGACCCATGTCGCTTTCAGGCTCGGTCTCTGTGTATGTATTCAGTAACCGATGCCGTGCATTCCCTAGCCGCACATGAGTAAAATCTCGCAAGAGTGCAAACCCCACCTCATCAAAGTCCGCAAATAGCATATTTTCGGGATTTTTCCGCCCTCGCTCCGTCCGATATTTTACCGTCATAAAATAATCCCACACATCAAAGCGGTCTCGTCCATGTAAACGGCTATCCTCTTGCCGTGTCGTTTGCAAGCCGAGTATATGGAAATTTGGGAATTTTACGTCCTTTGTCGGCAGATTTTCCGTATAAACTGTAATCGGCTTGCCGTCCATGCCCACAAATAACTTTCGTAATTCGATTGATACAGCCGACTTTATGTCATACGATAACATTTCCTGCCCAAAGTTGGGCTGCGGTGTTTTTACGTTTTCAGCCATGGTAAAATAATCTCCTTTTGGAAAATTTCAGGGAAATCCTGTAAAGTCAGATTTGCCGCCTTTTCGAGCGTGTGTGTGCCTTGTTGAAAGCGTGCACCAAAATTCCAATAACTTGCGTATTGATTGCCATCTGAATGTTCTGCCACGTTTTTTATCTTTACCGATTTGGAATTATTTTCAACCACCCATGACCGCTTAGAAAGCCATGTAGCGACAGGCGTTCGAGGTTTTGCGTACTCAATAAATCGCCCACCTACTTTTTCCGTGAATTTCTCCGTCAAGCCATCCAAATTTTCGGACATATGTTCTAGCTGTTTTGCGAAATCTGTTAATGTCATTTTTTCCCCTCCTACAACGTTTGAACCTGCATATTCACGACCTTATGCGATTTGTAAGCGATTGGCTCGCCGACAATGCTCCGCCATTCGCCAAAAACTCGCCTATTTTCGTTCTCTTTTTGGGCTATGACAAAATCGCCGTTTTCTATGCCAGTATCTAGGAATGTGTAAATTTCAGTAGTTTGGTGGATTGGCTGTGTGAGGTTGGTCAGGTCATCAGGGCTATCATTTTTTCTCGGAGCAATAAAGCAGCGAGAGCGTTCGCCTGTTCGCTATACCTCTACAAAATGCAAGCCAGCCAAGGATTCAAAGTGGCAATCAAATTTGCGAAATTTATCATATGTCAAACCTATCCCAAAATCAGCGGTTGCGGTGCAGGAACGGTAATTCCATTTTCAAGCGGAGCAAACCATTCCATAAAATCAACCGATTCCATCTGTATGGTCGCCGTGCCTGTCAGCACCCTCGTGTCCACCTCGCCAAGTGGGATCGTGCCGTCAGAAACCCAACATTTATTGCAAATGACTTTCTGTGTTTGTGCATGAGGGACTTCCCTATCGTGCATAAACGCCACAATCTGAAACCGTTCCACACGGCGGCGGCGTTGTTGCCCTCTTGGTGGGCTGATTATCAACCTCGCCCACTGACTTTGATCTTGACCTATCCGATACGTTATGCTGGCGGTAAATTCGGGCAATCCTGGTTTTTTCCCTGCTGTGTCCTGCCCTAGACTGTTAATCGTTTCCACAGACCTAGATACGCTCAATGACATGGTAACAATCTCGCCACGTTCCGTCCGCCGTCCATTTTCGCCAATCGTATAAATCAACCCTTGTGTGCCGTCTATTGTGTCAAAATAGTCGTATTGTCTACGTAATTCCATAATTCTACCTCTTCTCTAAAATAATCTTAATATCCTGCATATTTTTGGCTTTTTCCGCCTGTTCATGTTGCATTTTGTATAAATTTTTTCGTTTTGGACTCGAGCCGTCTGTACTCGCAAAATTGCGTCCTCAACCTCGAAAATTCGCTTGGATTTCGCCACCGTGTCCATTTCTAGCATATCGGATGCGTTGTTTTGTAAATTTTCCTTGATTGTACCGTATTTGTTGGGTTGAAAAATTCGTTTTTCTATCTCGACAACGGTCATAGACGGATTTTCTCGTAGTGTAGAAGTGTCAAACATAGGTTACAAAAAAATTTTAGTGATATAAAATGGCGAAAGTTAAAACATAATAGCTAAAAATTTTGCCAAAACCTCA
>JGI24700J35501_10930887_pt1 | contig 34417 bp, 23 predicted proteins | sample TergutTh196P1_FD_35501 | JGI IMG/M metagenome (IMG submission 35501)
CGTACTCTTCTTGTTTCACGGTTCATTTTAGTTAGGCGCTCATTTAACTCACGAAAAGAGATCACCGGTCTCATGATGTTTCACCTGTTGTATTCGTTAGTGTTGCAATTGTTGTTCTTACTTTATTACGTTCGCTTTCAGCATTTGTCCACCGTGTTCTTAATGGCGGCAATTGATTATCTATTTGTGTGATCCTTACTGCATTGGATGTCATGGCTCATTTAGCCTCCTTCCTTATTAAATTTTAATAACCAACAGTATATCGAATTTCAAAGGTAAAAGCAACATATCATGTCAAAAAATAACAAAAAACATGTTCGCTTACAAGGACTAAATGAAAAATAATGTACAGGATTTTATATCGGCAGATGGCTTTGCAAGTTATTGAGTCGTGTAACGGTTTTCCTCCTCTTGTACAAGTCCACCTATAAACGTAAAATGCCAAACACAATTGCTTTCGCACCTGCATTTGGCATTTTGGTTGGCATAAAGTTTCCATCACTAAATCATTTTAAAGGCTTGGGACTAAAAAAGTAACGAACTGAGGGATTGATATAAGGCTTGTTATGTTTCATCATGCGATAAAGCATATTGATCAATCGACGTTGTACTGCTTTGATCACTTGGTTTTTAACCTTGTCCTAATTAAAATTCGTTTTATCTAAGTATCTATGGTTTTTAACATAGTTCTTGACAGCTATTTGTCTCGGTACATAATAAGGCAAATCTAAGTGTGAAGGTGCACCCGTATTTCCCTCATAGGGTCTCACATGCACCTGTTCTTGTTTTAAATAGCCTGTGACACCTTCAACTGTGACCCGAAACCATTCTCTACTTCTAGCACGGACTTGCATGGTCTGTCCTGCAAACACATGCTTCATCTTCTCATAAGTCATGTTGGGACCACGCATCAAATCAGCATAAACGAGCATCACACCTTGTGATACCAAATAGATCATGGATCTGGGCACATAACCGGTTTGTCCATCAACACGAATACGCACCCATTGCTCTTCTGGATGATAATTAATAATGGCGATGTTCGCCCCTCTATTGAGTCTACGCAATTCACGATACGTCGCATCAGGTCCTTCTTGCAAAGAAGTCTGTACATTCACTCTGCCACTTTGCGTTGTCGTCGTCATCCTTGAAAAGGGATTTCCTAAAGGATTATCACCCCTTTCATCGGGTACGGGTAAGTCATGCACATGACGACTAAGCACCCAAGCATGTCTATCACTTCCACCTACATTCGACACGACACGATAAAAATCATCACCTCCATGCGTGACACGTCCCAAAACCGTAATGGCTGTTCCTTGATCCAGCTTTGCATAGGAATGACTTGTCGTATCTGCATGGCGTCGCAATGAAATCGGTTCGGAAATTGTCGTCATGCGATCATAATACTCAAGTTGGTTTCTAACAACCCAGCCTTCGATGACTTCACCTTCTGTATGAATGACAATTTGAGAAAAGCCTGTATTTGAATGCTGTAAAACATACAAGACCGTGCCATAAGCCATTGTCCCTAATCGTTGAGATGCCGCATAAGGACTTTGGCGCAAATAAACTTGCATCAACGTGCGGTGTGGTCGCTTGGCTTGCTCAATATCCAAATACCGATCTCTGACCCAACCATCTATCCCGTCAATTCGAACATGTGCCCAATTGTTCGTTATATAGCGAACATTAACCCTTCGCCCATTCCCAACAGTCGAAACAACAGCGGTGGCATCATCAGGTTCCAAGTGAACATTGGCAACACGAATACCAATCCCAAACTGCTGGGTACGCGTCACACTTTCGCTAGGAATGTAGCCGGTTAACCCTTCAAAAGAAACACGCGTATACAAACCATGACGACCTGTTATCATCACATTACGATTTCGATTCATCATGCCTTCTTTCTGACCACGGCCTTCAGGTTCTGAGTAAACCGCTACATCGTTTAACATCACGCCGCTCTGCCTAAGAACCGTCGTTTCATTTCCACAAACAGTAAGATCAGAAATGAACAATAAAACAATCAGCACGAGTAAGTTTAATCCTAGCGCAGCAAAACGTAAGTAATGGCGCATATTGGCGTGTCTCATTTTCAAATACAAGGAAAAAACGAGGACGACTCGTACCAATGTCGGTAGCATTCGCCGGATGCTACCAGCATTAGGACGAGTTGACGCAGTAGCTGGAAATGAGACACATGAATAGGTGTGGTTACTTATGTTGTGATGCACTAGCTTTTTCATCATACTTAAATAAGGAACCTAATGTCCTTAGACATCAAATTCCTTGCTCCTCCGCTCTTCGAATGACATTTTCATTTAACTAACTTGATTTTATTTTTATAATGGCGGAGATAGAGGGATTTGAACCCCCGCGCCAGTTGCCCGACCTAATGCCTTTCCAAGGCATCCTCTTCAGCCACTTGAGTATATCTCCATCAACCCAAATATTGGGTTTTATTCTTTTAATTTAGCCACCACCGTTATCCGCTTCTAACGTTGTTGGTTCTAATTCTACTGGTACTGTTGGTTCTATCGGTTCAGTCAGTAAAGGCTCCGTCGTTAATGGATCTGTCGGCGCCGGTTCTGTGACTTCCAATTCTATTGGCACTAAACCTGGAGACGGCTCTTCTGTTATTTCCGTTTGTTCAGGAAGCTCCACTTCTTCTATTTGCTGTTGTTCAGTCGGTTCAGGAGGAAGCGTTTGTGGCACATAGACAGGTTGATACACCGTTTCAGCTTCTGTTTCAATTTCAGATAATTCTTCACTTACCTCTTCTAACATCAATTGAATTCTCATATTGATTTGTTCTCGTAACACGTCAAAATCAGAAAGCGCGTAACGTTCCTTATTACCCACATCAATAAGCATGTTAGCATCCGCTTCAAAATCAGAAGCTCTTGCATTGTCCATATCACCCATAATTGATGCAACGATGCCCACACTTAACAAGTTCACAACCACAACCATTATCAGGTTGGGTATTTCTCCTTTAAACTTCATCCTCATCACTCTTGCTCTCTTGTCATATCTCGCTACTGTCTTATTGTACCACATTATGAATGACTTATCAAACTTTTCGAATAAATACGTTTCGTTATCGCATACTATTACTCGAAAATGAAGACTTATTTACAAGGAGCATTTGATGACAATCCAAATTTTTCTCAACATAACCCTACTTGCTACTTTCCTAATTGCTTTCAAAGCATTCATCACAAAACAACACAAGCGTCAAGCAACAGAAATAAAACAAGAAGATCAAGCTGACCTTCCTTTTCCAACTTCTGTCATGAACGGTGACTTTTCATTTGAAGTCTCAGAAGAGCTGGTTGACTTTTTTCAAGATGAAGAAGTGGATCTTGACAGTGATGCTTAAAGCAATGTTTCGTGTGACAAACTCATGCGCTCATTTAAGTTTCAAATTCCGCTTCAAAATTTGTAACAGGGTTTCTTTATCTGAGCTATACAATTCTTCCTTCCGCGCGTTGATAAATTCAAAAGTTCGTTCGCTATTATGATGATCCACATGATCAAAATATTTATAGCGGTCGTTTTTAAACTGCTCTTTTTCCGAAAAGTTATTTTCGATGTAGTCATTGAGTTCTTGAATCAGACCCTCATGACTTTTTACCGTATCACCAAATACATCACGTTCAAGATCGATATAAGCCCCTTGATAAGCTTCATAATCTCTCAAGTCAAACTGATAAAAAATAATCGGTTTTCCCATGTAATACATATCCCACGCAATGCTCGAATAATCTGTTATTAAAATCGAACACGCCATTAACATCGACGCAACATCGACTTCACCAAAGGTATGAACATACATATTGGCGTGAGTACTGCGAAACTCCTGTGAATACATTTTAAATTTAGGATGTAACAGAAAGTGCAGTTCAAGCCCTTTCTCAATTAACAACTGACCTAAAAAAGGATCGTCTAATAATTTTTTATACGTTTGATAATAATTTGTCGCAATAAAATCTTCACGCAAGGCACTATCTAACCAATCACGCCATGTTGGCATCACGAAGATTTTTTTCTTTTTTTCTTCATGCTGCCTATCCATTAAATTGTCCCATCGGCATAACCCTGCTACCATCAACTCGTGTTCATTATAGCCTAAATATTTTTGGACAATTTCCTTTTCATAGTTCGAAGCAACTTCAAATACTTTGGGCCGCGCTGAATGGTTGCTAACCTTGAAAAAAGGAACTTTTTTAAATGCAATCACGCCATGTTGAAGAAAAACCAAATGTTTTTTATTCAACACATTTTGGATGCGTCCTTTTTGTGCCCGAATGTTATACACATGCTGCTTCGACTCTGATGCGATCAACAATTTACTCGCATATAAATAAACCATATACTTAAAACTCATATGAATAAGCAACCTGTCTTTCATTTGAGCCAGTTTCTGCATTTCATTAGAATTTTTCTTCAACACATAATAGAAATTATCATACTTTTTATGTTCATAGCAGTGTTTAAAGAAAGCAAAACCATTATCACTTGCAGTTTCTGCATTTTTTTCAAAGCCTAACCAAATTTTCTTTTTATCATAATGATTTTGGAAAAGCAAATACCAAAAATAAGCGACTTGTTCTTTCATCCTGTTAAAGTTCGTCTCACCTGGTTCAGGCAAGCGGTAAGTAAAAGACAGATACTTCCCCTCCAATAAATACGGGTAGATCTTAAAACCATTTTTAAAATAAATTTCAAACTGCCTAATTTTAAGGTAAATCGTCTTTTTAACCTGATACGTCGGATTTTCAATCCTTACATCGAATTCATTCCCATCCAAACTAACAGCTAAATACAAATCATAATACAACGGAACATATGTCATTGATTTCACATCAAAATCAAATTCAATGGCATACAGTTGCTCATTCAGTTGATTGACTTGATGAATCGCTAACCGCCGCTCGACAACCTGTTTACTACTTCTTAACTTCAATAAAATGTTCAGAAATTCAATGTTAACATCTTTAAAAACCTTTAATTCCAACCCAATCCGCACCACATTTGAACGGTTCTTCTCAAACTTAACAATTTTCATGTAAGAACTACTTTCCATCATTTCAGATAGCATGTTCTTCTTAGCCGACAGTAAGCGAGAAATTAAATTATTAGTCAAAGACTGCGGAATTTTAGCAGCTTCACAATCTGCTAATACCTTATTGATCCCTTCCAGTAACTCGCTTCTCATGGTTAAACTTGCTTGGACAACATTTTTCACATACAACGGTTCTTGATGAATCATCACCCGTTTTGCAGCAGTTAAACTTTTGATAGCAAAAAGATAATCCGCTGATACAGTTTCATCAAATGTAATCAAATTGTTTTTTAGAAAATCAACTTTCAACAAATGCATATGATGCGTTAACTTCAACTCACCCTCAGCAGTAATTTGCCCTAATGCAGATTCTCCAGTTTGAACTGAACGTCGATATTCCCCTGTATAGCGATACATCTGTCGATTTCGATACTTACGGTATAAACTCACATGGTCATAAACTAAAACACCTTCAAAAAGCAAATCATCTAACGCATTCGCTTGAGCTTTGATATACAAATGCGCTAGCGCAACCTGTAGCAACGAATCATCACCGTTAATGAACAAAATATAATCACCTTTAGCACGTCTAATGGCTTCATTGGCACTAGCAGTCACCGTTTGACCTGCATTTGGTATGATCGTTATGCGTGCATCTTTGCTCGCTAAAACCTCTAATTGTTTTTGATGATCCTCAACAGTTTCGTGACTGATACATAAAATTTCAATGTCAGTTAATGTTTGATTTTGGATGCTAACCAAGCAATCCCTCATCAAATTCCCTGAAAAAGAAGGCTCGACAACAATTGTAACTTTTACACCTGGCATGTTCAAAAACGATTCTTTAAGCTTTCTTTGTTCTGGAACAAGCGATTCATTTTTTCTCAAAGTTGGTCGATAAGTACTTAGTAAATCGTCATTTTGATCCAATAAAACAGCGAGTTCTTCACGATGAGAAAGCGGAATATGCTTTTGAACTTCCAATAACGTTAATTCTGGCAGATACGTATGTTTTAAAAACAAAGCCATTTCTAACCAACTGGCTTTTGTTTTCATCATTCTTAATGCATAAAGACCACTTCCCAATGCAGCTTTTTTAAAGCCAAGTCTGACTTCATGATACACGCCTTTTTCAATCAAAAACTGTTTGACTGCTTTATAAGCTTCATAAAAGCAAAATGGGTTTTGACCCAACGTTTCGACCAAGCTGGTTTCGCTTCCAACGCGATAATGAAAGAGCCAACCGTCTGCTACAGTGATTCGTTGTGCAATCGCCATTGCACTTTGCACAAAAAAGATGTCATTAGAACTTCTCAACGCTTGAAATTTAAGGTTATTCTCTTTAATAAATGTCCGTTTAAACAATTTATTCCACGGTGCACCGTATCCGACAGAGAAAATAGTCTCGGGCGTATCAAGCCTAGAAAATGGAAGTTTAGATGGCAGCATGTCATAGCGCATCTGATAGTCATACGTGACTTCAGTTGTTCTTAAATCATACTTTCCGCCAGCAGTCAAACAAATATCTGCCATGTCATCTTCTGCTTTACGGTACATTTTTTCTAACATGAGCGGCTCGAAAAAATCGTCAGCATCTAAAAACAGCACATACTTACCTCTTGCTTTTTCCATCCCATTATTGCGTGCGACACCTGCATATTGATTTTTCTGTGTGAAAAAGCTGACCCGTGAATCACGATTTGAATACGTTTTTAAAATGTCGACAGTTCCGTCAGTTGATCCATCATCCACACAAATGACTTCAAATGCTTTCAGCGTTTGCTTTAAAATACTGTCTAAACTCTTTCGTAGAAATAATTCGGCATTGTAGCAAGGCATGACAATGGAAATTTTAACTTCTTGTTCAATCATTTTCGAGGTGCCATCATAAACAACTGTTGCTAATTCTTCATCATCAGCTTCCATCACATAGGTAAGCAATCTCAAATGACTTTTTTGATTGGATAAAACATCTTTATATTTCCAGATTTCCAATTCTTCAAAATAAGTATGCTTCAAAAACAAAACGACTTCTCGGACGGTTGAAACAGATCTTAACTTGGAAAGAACATGCCTAGCTGAAACCATATGGTACAAAATCAATGAACGTTTAAATGCTTCAAATAAGCCTTTTTCGATGAGATACGCACGCAGTTTTTTATTCGCATCGTAAAAAGAATACGGGTTTTGATCCATCGTTTCAACCAAACTGGTGCCAGAGTTGGTCGTTCTAAAATACAAGCATTCATTCACGACCGTGATGACATCTGCTTCAACAAGGGTTGCAATACAAAAGAAAAAATCATTGCTTCGTACCAAAGGCTGAAACATCAAACCGCTCTTTTCAACAAATGACTTTTGATATAAGCGATTCCACGGTGCTGTGTGGTGAATCCCGATTAAACGGTGAGCTAACTCTTTTCTTGAAAATGGCTGTTCTAAAGGCACACTTTCTTTGATCGGATAAGCATAGGCGACTTCCTCTGTCTTTAAATCCAAAGTCCCTGCACCGAAAAGACAAATATCTGCATTCGTTCGTTCGCTTTGTGCATAAACTTTTTCTAATGCAAAAGGCTCAAGCATGTCATCAGCATCCATAAAATATAAATACTTCCCATGGGCAACAGACATCCCATTATTTCTGGCCACCCCTGCGTATTCATTTTTTTGCATCAGTACCCGAACGCGTGGGTCGCCATCAGCGTACCTTTTCAAAATTTCCAAAGTTTGATCTGTCGACCCGTCATCGACACAAATAACTTCAATCTCGACCAATGATTGATTTAAAACGCTATCTAGACTTTTGCTCAATAAAGACGCTGCATTATAACAAGGAATGATAACAGATACCTTTATGTTTTGATTGACCATACTTGACATTCACCCAACACCTCATAGCGTGTTTATGACAGAAACGCTTCACTAACTCACTTTAATTCCCAGTACTTTCAATATTGTAGTATACCACATCCTCCTCAAAAATGCATTAACTAAATTTAATAATATCATTTTCAAGGATGACAACCTTAAAACCGACAATTTAAGCAATTGAACCTGTTAATCAGGGTCTAACACTTTTGATCAGGACTCTTTTAACAGTAAAGCCATTTTTTCTAAAAGTTCTGATACATTGAGCTTGCCTGTTTTATCTGTCATCATCAGTTGATAACCCATTTGATTGTGTACCGATCGCTGATAATAATCCGATTTCAAAAAATGTTCATGAAAAATCTCAATTAACTTCGTACCCGACTGCATAAACAAAATATTCGCAAGTCCTGCACCATGACCACTTACTAACAGCTCAGTTTCAGAAAATAATTTAACTTGTTCTTCGAAGGTTAACCTTTCGGCATAAATAATGTCAAAACCATGTGCTTCTAATACATGCTCTATTTCATTCTCATTGGTTAAAGCACGCTTCGAATTATTTCTTGAAATATAGACTTTTCGAAAAGGCATTACTTCTTGATCAATAAACTGTCTAAAAAATTCATAATGTGCTTTTGTCCAGAAAAAACCATCTTTATGGATCAATACCGCTTTTTTCACCCTAACACCTTCAAGTGTTTCAATGGGAATCAGTCGCTGAGGGTCGACACCTAATTTCTCCGCATAAAAAGGAACGACTTCAAAACGTTTTGCGCCTCGATAAACAATCGGTATGTCAGCTGGGAATAGCTTCAGAAGTCTCAAACCAAATACTGTTTCAGATAAGTTGTGATAGTAATTGTTAATCGCAGACTGGAGCGGTAGAAAAAGTGCAGTCTCCATCGTTTGGCTTTGTTCAATTAACGAGGCATTAAATTTAACCAACGTCCGTCCTCTAAAGTTTTCATCTATGCATCTTACGCCTTTTTCTTGAAAAGAAACAGTTGTGACATCTTTAGAAAAAGCATGAACCTTTGCATCTTTGACAATTCGGAAGCGCTCAGGTCTAAAAAGCTTCATTTCACCATCAAAACCAGCAGACAGCAATTTATTTCTCAATTGCAGATCCACATCTTGAAAATCTTCATCAAAAGAAGACATGAGCTGATTTTTTCCTTTATGCTTCAGCTCATATAAACCAGGATGGCACTTTTTAAAGTTAAAATAAAATGGCACTTTTTTTGTCTGCTTAGTTGCTATTTCAAAGTCAATCATTTCATAACGTGAATCATTTTCAACCTGCTCAATAAAGCTTTTGACGTTTTCTAATTTAGATGTGTATTGACGAATGGTTTCATCTACTAAAACAGTCAAAGATCCATTGTAACGTTTAAGTGTCTCAATTATTTCTTCAGCTTTCGAAAAAGATGCGTTACTTTTTAAAAACGCTCTTAGCAAACCGTTTAAACGACCCACTTTAAGAATTCCCCGCTGATCAAATATATCTAGCTCATACAAAACGGTTCCCGAAAGCACTTCTTTATCATTCATTTTAAATTAGCTCCTTCTCACATGGAAATGACCTGTTAGCATAAGTATACCACATCTTCCTTGAAAAAAGCATCAGTCTAATTTGACTAATGCTGACATTTCATAAGCTGATAATGAAAAACTAGCGCATAGGCAAATCCAATCTCCTAGGCGCACCAGAATTTCCCCTGTATTCTCGACGTGTGACATCACGACGATGTAAATAACCCGTGAAGCCGCCCGCCACCACACGGTACCAATTCCCGCTATAAGCATGAAGCTGCATCGTTTGACCTGCAAACAACTCAGCATTCCGAATAAATGGCTGGCCATTCCCTGCACGTGATCTCAACTGCGTATCATTTAGGGCAAAGCCTTGTGTAACCAATCTGATATCAGCAGTTCTCACATAGCCAACAACACCATCGACTCTAACTTGAGTCCATACATGCCCAAAATTAAAGCGTCTAATCGACATGTTTGCATGGTTATTTAAAGTGCGAATTAACCCATAATGCTCACCACGTCCTCTTCTAAAGTCAGTACGCCTCGTTGCCCTTCCTGATTGAGAGGTGGTATGTAAACGCGTCAAAGGAGAGCCGTTGGGGTTTCGCCTTGTTGTGTTCGGTGTTGGAAAGTTGCGAACACGATTACTCCTTATCCAACCCGTTCGATTGACGCCATCAATGGTTGCTGTTACATGATAAAAATTAAGCCCGTGACGCTGAATTCGATTGTGGACTGTCACGCGAGCATTAGCTGGTAGATGCCCATACAGACGCGATGTTTCATCAGCTCTTCGCCTTAAAGCAACTGAACGTGACGTTCGCATCTCAACATCATCATGATAAGCAAGTAAATTCCTTGGCACCCAACCTGTCACATTCCCTTGATCCGTAATCAAACTGATTTGAGACATCCCAGTCGTCGTATGTTGCAAAACTTGGACAATGGTGCCATAACCTAAAGTATGCCTAACCTCTGAACCCGCATAAGGACTTCGACGAACGTTTACGCGATCAATCACTCGAAAAGCACGCCGAGCCGTCTCCATCTCAACATGACTTAAACGTACCCAACCGTCATGTCCATACACCCGAGTCTGAACCCAATTAGCCGTGGAATAAAACACATTAATTCTTCGACCATCCGTAATGCGAACAGCTTGATTAGATGCATTGCGAACACGGGTTGAACCCCCTCCCGGTTCATGGTATAAATAGGCTGTTCGATGTGCAACAGCAATTTGCTGCGTCCGTGCGATCCGATTTCTTGGTACCCAGCCAACAATGCCTTCAACAACAACGCGATAATGATCGCCATGACGACGATTAATTCTCACATTCGTATTCCGAGAAATGGTTTTAATTCGAGTGGCATCCAGACCCCTCCCGTCGTACAAATGTGATTGACGAAGTGTTACGCCTGTCGTTCTTCGCTCTTCAGCACTGGCATTAACACTCAAATCGGGTACGAATATGAATAGACTCAACACCAACAAAATCATCTTAAACATGTTTCTCATCTCCCAAACACCCACTTTTCATCTGTCATCTTTCAAAACTCTCAATATGTATCCTAATAAGTGACCATTATACATGATTTTTTCAGAGAAATAAAGGGAAATGTAAGTGCTCATGCAAGTTTTTTCAGAAAAAGATAAGAACATGACATATTTCAACTGTTAAATACCAGTTGTCTTTTTGACAACGATGGGTTATAATCATATGAAACCAATTGGATAAGGAGTTTTATAATGCGTTTAGATGGTGTATTGTTGCTAAACAAACCTCGAGGTATGACATCTCACGATTGCGTGATGAAAATTCGTCGACTTTTAGGAACAAAAAAAGTGGGTCACACAGGTACGTTAGATCCGGATGTAGACGGTGTTCTCCCTATTTGCATCGGATCAGCTACAAAGTTGGTACAATTTTTGACAGCCAACGAAAAAGAATACGTAGGAGAAGTAACAATCGGTTATGCAACGACAACTGAGGATACATCAGGGGAAGAAATAAAACGACGCCCTGTACTCAAAGCCATCAGCAAAGCAGAAATAACAGCGATCTTGCAAAGCATGCTAGGCACTCAAATTCAAATACCGCCTATGTACTCAGCAGTAAAAGTCAATGGAAAAAAGCTATACGAATATGCAAGAGCGGGTTTAAAAGTAACGCGACCACAACGTGACGTAACCATTTTTGAACTCAAGCTATTGGGAGATATCCACCATGCTGATGGTTTAGCCAAGTTTAAATTTCATATTCGTGGCAGTAAAGGCATCTTTATTCGAACAGTAGCTGTTACCATCGGAGAAAAGCTCGGATATCCCGCACATATGTCTGACTTAACTCGGATTGCATCTGGCGTTTTTAAGCTTGAAGCTTGTACAACATTTGAAGACATCGAAACTGGAAACTTTAAGTTATTCACAATTTCTGAAGCTTTAGCAGACTTTCCCACAGTTTCTGTGGATAACTGGGTGGAAAAGCTCGTAAGAAACGGTGTAAAACTCCGAAATGAACAAATTGAACCTGCGATGAAAGAAGGTTCGTTTCTTATTAAAAACCAAAACGGTACCCCTTTATCAATTCATGAATGGAGCGAAGCACGACAAGGATACGTCTCTGTTCGAGGGTTGTGGTGACAACATAAAAAACACGCGACTAACCCAAAAGTTAATCGCGTGGAAATAGTTATATAGTCATGCTCATATCAACGAACTAGATAACTCATGGTGTGTCAGCCAAATGACTCAGTCATGAGTTTTTTCGCATCGAATTTGATAACACCGTTATAAATCCTAGATGAATCTTTGTCGTAAGAACCCTCGTTAATTGAAGCGAGACATTGTTCAAACTATTTTTGATGCGTGAGTTACAAAGCGCTATCCTTCTAGTATTGATGGATGAATCAGTACTAGAATAGCAGTGTTATTTTGACATGTTGGACTTAAAGAAGCATCCTCCACGAAAGCAACTCATAAATGATTACGATCTTAAAGTTAAGTTGTTTGCTTGTATTAAACAGTCTCTATTTTAATTACCAACCTAACCTTATGACTTGTGCTTGTAAAGATTGTCTACCAAACTGCAACGGGTTCGCATATGATCCCATTAAAAGGTCTAATACATTCCCCGTAACAGATCCCCCTCTATCAAGGACAACGCCTTTACCGATGCCCGAGACATAAATGATGGTACCAAATGGAAATCTCCCGTCAGCTGCCAGAATGCGTACTGATCCAAATGATGCATCATAAAAAGTACTGATAGATCTAACATCAGTCCCATTTGCTGTAATACCTGAACACCCATCGCATGTCGCTACATACGCTGTCACATTTGCAGTGAACGACTCTAGGCTAGGCGTTGGTGTACCTGTATTAACATTGTTTGTAGGATTTGATGCTGGTGCTTGTGGTGCTGGTGTAGATGATGCCACCTGTGTTACAATAGGTGTCGGTTCTGGTTCAGGCTCTGGTTCCGGAACATAGACATATGTTCCGATCGCCACAACTTGAGCGACACCTTCGTCAATAACAACTGTTTGTGTATCTACAATCTCATAAAGTTCACCATTTCGGTATTCAAACTCCACGATTGTTTTTTCAATCTTAGGTGAACCCGCTATTTGTATCACGCGTTCTCCTTCTAAAAGATCGTCAGTGTAAATATACACTGTTTCTAATGTAAATTCTTCAAAGCTAGATTCAGTTTCAAAGTGAATGCGGGTTACGATAACTTCAACCTCACTGTTAGCAAAAGCTGTCAGAATGGTTGGATTAACTTGAACCTCTTCACCTAAAGCGTTAGTTCCAGTCATCATAATTTCTGTTAAATCGTGATGACCTAATTCGATTTCGTACTGAGACAGTACTTCAAACACATCAGATGATCTTGCCATGGTTTGAAATCTCGTACCTCCATCGTTAATTGTAATTGGAAATGCACGTGTGATTTCAATTTCCATACCGTTATAGACCACATCTTCCATTTCGACACTAACGTCATCAAAATTTCCGATTTGTACGTAGCCGCCTGTAACTAAACCAAGTACAGTTTCAGCCTCTGTTGTGATTGTATTTCGCTCACCATTTTCGACAATGGTTACTTCATTCATGTTTACTTCAGTCAAGTTAGAATGCATGATAGCGAAGATACTCGTAGCAATCACACCTAATGACATGATTCTACCCGTTATATCTCGTTTTACTTGCATGTGTCTGTTATGATGCAACCTTTATCTCAATAACAAAGCTGGTGCATCATAACAGCTCACCTCCTTCAATTGTCTAATGTAACACAAGAAAGTAATCTGATTTAGCAATTAAAATAATCGCCAAAACTATCTAGAACTGAGCTTACGACATAGATATCATAACATGATATGTCACATTAGTCAAATTCGAGAGGGCTTTTATAGAATTTTAATTATTTATACGTTGTAATCCCAACTTGATTTAAAGCTTTTTTTGAAAAAAGCAAAAAAAGAACCGCTTGTGAACAGGCTAAGTAACATCAATCGGTTCGTTGTACATCAGTTCTTACGCTATGTAATCTGTATTTCTTGATAAGGTTCATCATCTTCGAAATAGTCAAAGAAGTCTTTTGAAATTTCTTCTTTCTGGTTAATCTTAACTTCTTTAACCGGCTTATTTTTCACTTTTCGCTTTTTTTTATCTTTTTTTCCGTCCATACCGTTCATACCTTCCGCTCCTTTAGTCGTTGCATATCACTATGATGACCTTTTTTGAACAAATTATACAACTTAGACTTGTAAATTCAGCCGAATGCTTTATAATTGAAAGTTGAAAATAAAAAACATGGATTAAAAAAAATAGACATTGAAGGAGTGCAAAAAATAATGGAATTTAATTCGAAGGGACTTATGATCCCAGCAGTTAATGGTGCATTACGTAATAATTATATTAAGGTTCCTAAAGTGATCCGAGAAGCAAGTGGTATTCGTATTTTTGGAAAACGAATGAAGTCTTTTATTTTTACAACAGATGTGGCCATTATTAAAAACACAGATGCAGATGCAGTTATCGCTGTTTACCCCTTTACCCCAATGCCAACCATTACACAAGCATTAATGTCCGTCTCAGATATTCCCGTTATGTGTGGTGTTGGTGGTGGAATGACCCACGGGAAAAGATCTGCTAATATTGCGTTGCATGCAGAATTCCAAGGTGCATTAGGCGTTGTTTTGAATGGCCCAACCACCGACGAAACCATTACACATGTTCGAGAAAATATCGATATCCCTATTGTCATCACCATTCTCTCTGAACTATCAGACATTGAAGGAAAGCTGAAAGCCGGTGCAGATATTTTGAATGTGAGTTGCGGCGCGAAAACAGCAACGGTTGTCAAACATATCCGAGAAAAATTTCCAAATATACCCATTATTGCAACTGGTGGACCTACTGATACATCCATTTTAGAAACTATTGCTGCGGGCGCTAATGCCATCACATATACACCGCCGACAAACGGAGAATTATTTAGGGAGAAAATGGATTATTACCGAGAAATTGAACAGCAGAAAGTAAAGCATCACGGGGAATACTTACAACGTTTAGAAAGTGGTGAAGAAAAGTGACAGATGTGAAGCTAAAGCCATTACCCATCGGTGTTGAGTTCTTCGATGACATGATTGAAAAAGGGTATTATTATGTTGATAAAACACGATTAATCAAAGATTTGCTGGATACAGGTGGTGCAGTAAATTTATTTACACGACCAAGAAGATTTGGAAAATCACTAAATATAAGTATGTTACAACATTTTTTTGACAATCTTATGGCAGATAAGGCATCTATTTTTGATGGCTTGAACATTTCACAGACAGGTGACTTTTATTTATCCCATCAAAATAAGTATCCTGTGATTAAGATCGGGCTTAAAGATGCTGAATCCTCTCATTTTAAAGGTGCATTGAAGCGGCTAACAATAGAAATTGCAAACGAGTATGATAGGCATGCGTATTTACTTGAAAGTTCCAAACTTAGGGATAGGGAAAAGAAAATTTTTGAAAAATTTCTTGACAAAGAAATGCCACTAGAAGATTATCTGGATAGTTTAAAATTTTTGTCTACTTGTTTAGAAAAGCATTATGGGGAGAAAGTAATTATTTTAATTGATGAATATGATGTTCCTTTGGAAAAATCCTATTTTGAAGGTTATTATCCTGAAATGGTTCAGTTTATTCGTGGCTTCTTTTCCTCAGCATTGAAAACAAATAAAAGTCTTCACTTTGCGGTTCTTACAGGTTGTTTAAGAGTAAGCAAAGAAAGTATTTTTACAGGGCTGAATAATCTAAATATTGTGTCAATTTTAAATGATGGATTTGGTGAATACTATGGCTTTACAGAGTTAGAAGTAGCAGAGATGTTAAAGTATTATGGACTAGAAGAAAAAGCAGAAGAAATGCGTGACTGGTATAATGGTTATTTGTTTGGTGAAACAACTGTCTACAACCCTTGGAGTGGAATCAAATATTTATATGATATCGTTCATAATAAAATGAAATTTCCTTCCTCTCACTGGTCCAATACAAGTTCAAATTCTATTATCAAAGATTTGATTAAAATATCTGACAATACTGTAAAAGAAGAAATTGAGCAGTTAATCGCAGGACAGACCATTACAAAACCAATTGTAGAAGATATTGTCTATGCTGATATCACAAAGACCATGGATAATTTATGGAGTTTCTTATTCTTCACAGGTTACTTAAAAAAGATCTCAAAAACACAAATTGATGTCCAAAATTACCTTGAGCTTGCGATTCCAAATAAGGAAATTCAATATATCTATCAGCGCCAAATTAGAGAATGGTTTGATGAAAAGGTTAAAATGACTGATTTAACAACCATGTATACTGCTATTTTAAATGGTGATACACAGATTTTCCAAAATGAATTAACTAGGATGTTGAAAGATACTATTAGCTATTTTGATAGTAAGGAAGCTTTTTATCATGGCTTTCTAACAGCGGTGATGGCAACAATGGGAGATTATAAAACTCAATCAAATCGTGAATCTGGGAATGGTCGAGCGGATATTTTCCTTAAACCTGTTTCAATTAGACAACCTGCTGTGATGATTGAGGTAAAGGTTGCTGGTGTTGCCAAGGATTTAGCAAAGAAAGGTGATGAAGCATTAGCTCAAATTGAAGAAAAGAAATATGATGATGAGTTGCAAAGAGAAGGTTACACCCATGTGATTAAATATGGGATTGCATTCTATCGAAAAGATTGTGAAGTTAAATTGTATGGACAATAAATTGGCTGACACCCTTGTGGTGTCTTTTTTATGAGCCTTAGAAGACAAATAAAAAACCATCTTCATCCAGATCTTCATTAAAATATGTTGTAGATGTAGCAATGCCTTCTCTAATTAATCGCTTTTTTATCTTTTTATCAACCCCTCTTTCATGTTATTTGTTGCTTTTTTTTACTTAATATGATATAATTTTTAGATAATTGTATGACAATACGATTATTAAACCCATTCTAAAAGAAGGTGACTTTCAATGTTTGATTCTATTCTTTCCTCTGTTAATTCTTTTCTTTCTACAGCAATTACTTTTCTTGAAGTGCTCAGAATTGCAATTCGTTTCATGTAGTAAGATAAACAATACCCCTGTTGTTTATCATGAAGTTTAATGAATATTTGCACTTTCTTATGATCTTAAGCCACTAAGACTGTGCAACTTCGTTTAAGAGAGGTGACACTGATGAATAATTTCTTTATTACCATTATTGACGGATTACTTTCTGCTTTACGCTTCATCCAAGGCGTAATCAATTAGTCTTTTGTAAAAGTAGCACGATCTGTTGGAAAACAATTGATTGAGAGCCTCACTTACCCAAGTGACAAGGCTCTTTTTATATGTTGTCTTTTTCCCTTTCAACCCGTCTTAACACCTCACCTATTATTGTATCTTTGTAAACAAGCCTGTACTCCACATATTGATGTTCGGGATCCTTACATACCTCTAAACAATCCGCTTTGAATATGGTTTCTATTTCTTGCTGAAACGAATCCAGTTGTTTATCAATTTTTCCAATCCCAGTTTTGATAAAACGGCATAATAACCATATCAATCCATTATAATCCTCCTCAATCTTATAATGGATTTCGATAGAAAATTCAACATGCATGACTTTTTTCGTTTTACCATTTAATCTTTTTTTCGTCACTTCTCGTGTTTCATAAAGTTTGTTACCTTGTATCATATATTGGATCTTCTTCTTGATGTTTTTGCTTCTTCGATACTTTCTCAATTGATAAGTAGACAAACTCTTTTTGAGAACAACACTTTTAAACCTCTTCCTAAACATGATTATCATTCACCATACCCATCTGATCTTTTCTATGCAGCGTCGATACTGCCTCATTTAATCGTTTATTTCTGTCTATTATGTACTATTTTCGACCCAGTGTCAATATTAAATCCGTTTCGCTAATCTTAGAATTAAAATTACATCAAAATTTTAATCTTGACATACAGATGTCCGATCAAATATGGTATACTATTAATGAAGCATGAAAATGAAGGCCCTTATTTGAGGGTCGACAAGAAAAATAAGATGAAGCTTTAGCTGCTTGCTTTTGCAAGTTGATTAAAACTGATGTCTTTAAATGAAAAGTAGGTCGTATAATGAAACATGAGATTGTCGTTAAAGGGGCGCGTGAGCAAAATCTAAAGAATATTGATATTACCATTCCAAGGAATCAGTTTGTCGTTATGACGGGACTGTCAGGTTCAGGAAAGTCATCTTTGGCTTTTGAAACCATTTATAAAGAGGGACAGCGTCGTTACGTAGAAAGTTTGTCTGCTTATGCCCGTCAGTTTTTAGGAAATATGGAGAAACCTGATGTGGATTCAATTGAAGGCTTGTCACCAGCCATCTCTATTGATCAAAAGACGACCAACCGGAATCCGCGTTCTACCGTTGGAACAGTCACGGAAATTTATGATTATTTAAGGTTGCTATTTGCGAGAATTGGACGTCCTGTTTGTCCCACACATAGCATTGAAATTCAGGCCACTTCTGCAACACAAATGGTTGATCGACTGCTTGCTTATCCCGAACGGACAAAAATGCAAATTTTAGCACCCGTTGTGAGTGGGGCAAAAGGAACTCATGTGAAGGTATTTGAAAAATTACGCAATGATGGTTATGTTCGCGTCCGTATCAATAAAGAAAATTATGACTTAGAAGACGTACCCAAGCTTGAAAAAAATAAGAAGCATTCTATTGAAGTCGTCGTCGATCGCATTGCGTTAAAAGAAGGCATCCGTAGTCGTTTATCTGACTCGATCGAGACATCTTTAAAACTAGGCGAAGGAAAAGTCATCGTCTTGGTTGGTGAAGATGAATTGGTGTTTAGCGAACATTTCGCTTGTCCTCACTGTGATTTTTCTGTCGGAAAATTAGAACCTCGAATGTTTTCGTTCAACTCGCCATTCGGAGCTTGTTCATGTTGTAGTGGGCTTGGTGTCGAAAAAGAGATCGATATTGACCGTGTGATTGCTGATCCAAGCAAATCCATTAATGAAGGTGCCATTAAAGGTTGGGATAATCCGCATGCTTATCAGCGAAAGATGCTTGATACGACTTGTGCCCACTATGCGATTGATTTGGATCGACCCTTTGAACTGTTAACCAAAAAAGAACAAGATACTGTGTTATACGGTAGCGATGATGAGATTTTCTTTAAACTCGTTTCAGATAATGGTGCAGTCCATGAAAAAGTAGATTTTTACGAAGGTGTCATTGGAAATCTAGAACGTCGTTACTTGGAAACAAGCTCTTCTTATATTCGAGAATGGATTGAAGGCATGATGTCGGAGCGTTTATGTCGAGAATGTGGAGGGAAACGACTTTCAATCGCAGCTCGTTCTATTTTAATTAACGGGATGAATATTTCTCGTTTTACTGATATGTCGATCAAAGAAGCCCATACTGCCACTGATGGCTTGTCTTTGACAGAAAAAGAAGCACTTATTGCTAATTTGGTTTTAAAAGAAATTAAAGAAAGGTTATCTTTCTTGATCAATGTCGGACTTGACTATTTAACACTTGACCGTTCAGCCGGCACCCTTTCAGGTGGAGAGTCTCAACGGATTCGCTTAGCGACTCAAATTGGATCTAGGTTGTCAGGTGTGCTCTATGTCTTGGATGAACCGTCTATCGGTTTGCATCAACGAGACAATGATCGACTCATCGAAACATTAAAATCCATGCGAGATTTAGGCAACACCCTTATTGTTGTTGAACATGATGAAGACACGATGCTTGCTTGTGACCATTTGATTGATATTGGACCACGTGCTGGTATCCATGGTGGTGAAATCGTGGCGCAAGGGACACCAGGAGAAGTCATGCAAGATGACCGTTCTCTTACTGGAAGATATCTTGCAGGAAAAGAACAAATTTTCTTACCAGATGAGCGTAAGCAAGGAAATGGCAACTTTATTAAAGTGGTTGGGGCAAAAGAAAATAATTTAAAAAATGTGACATTGAAATTACCGATGGGCGTGTTAAATGTCATTAGCGGTGTTTCTGGATCAGGGAAATCAACGTTGATTAATCAAGTCCTTTATCCTGCTTTTGCATCGAAGCTTTATCGATTAAAAGCAAAACCTGGTCGTCATAAAACCATCCAAGGTGAAGAACATGTCGAACGGATGATTAACATTGATCAATCACCGATTGGACGTACACCACGATCCAATCCCGCTACTTATACAGGTGTATTTGATGACATTCGTGACCTTTTCGCTGCAACCAATGAAGCAAAAGTCAAAGGCTATGCAAAAGGACGGTTTTCTTTCAACGTAAAAGGTGGTCGCTGTGGTGCATGTAACGGAGACGGTGTGCTCAAAATTGAAATGCATTTCTTACCAGATGTTTATGTGGAATGCGAGGAGTGTAAAGGGAGTCGTTATAACAAAGAGACCCTTGAAGTGAAATATCGTGATAAAAACATCGCTGATGTGTTGAAAATGACAGCAGCTGAAGCACTCGATTTCTTCCAAAACCACCCGAAAATCGCTCGTAAATTGCAGACCATTGTTGATGTTGGACTTGATTATATTCACCTTGGACAGCCAGCATCTACGTTATCAGGTGGCGAAGCACAAAGGGTAAAATTAGCAGCAGAGTTGCATCGTAAAATCACCGACAAAACTGTTTATATTTTAGACGAACCGACAACTGGCTTACATGTTGATGACGTAAAGCGATTCATTAAAGTCATTGAGCGCATGGTTGAAGAAGGTGCCACGATTATCATCATTGAGCACAATCTTGATGTCATCAAAATGGCTGATTATGTCGTTGATTTAGGTCCGGAAGGTGGCAATGGTGGCGGTATGATCATCGCTCAAGGAACACCAGAAGAAGTATCGGAAGTACAAGAGAGTTACACAGGGAAGTATTTGAAAAAGCTACTAGAACGTGATCGCGAGAGACAAAAATAAGCCATGTGAAAAGGAGCCACTAAGCTCCTTTTTTACTATTTTTAATATGATTATCATCATATATTTCAAAATAAATCATCATCAGTTTCCTAATTCAATTGTACGCCGTTACATTTTTAGGTCATAATCCCAATTGTTCATCCAAGTCATCAAAAGCATTTTGTAAAGTTTCGATATGGTACTGCTCATACATCTCATAAATATATGGAATTAGATTTTTTTGCTTAAGTAAATGCATGACATCAGAACCTTTTAAATCCCGATAATGTGCATAAGTTTCAATAAGCAAAAGAAAGAAATCACTTTGCTTAGACATGAATATCCCCCCTTTTAGCAGTTACATACTCTTCATATAGCGCTTCGGGAGAAAGCCACCAATATTTCGTTTCTTCTATTTCTAATAGTTGATACGTTTCAGATTGATAAAAATCCAGAATGGCATCTAGCTCTGAAATATTTTCGTTTTCAATAATCAGGCGAATGACCTTCTTAACAATAAGATACACAAAGGTATGAAATTTTTTCTTCGACACTCACACCACCTCCAACGATTCTAGAAATCGAAGATACATTATACTTAAAGGTGATTTGAAAACAATTTGATCTTTTAGAATCTCATATTTAAGACGTCTAATAGCTTCTTCTTTATTAATGATTCCATCTTCGTATAGTAAAAAAGTCTCTTGGATATTATCATCAGCAACAGGTCCAATTACGATATCATATCGATCATTGGACTGCTCGTGCTGTCTTCTGTTTTTTTCAACATAATCAAACCACTCATCAATTTTTCCTTGAAAATCTTTAACTTTCAACTCAGAAAATGCTGAAATATCTAAGTCATAAACATTAATCGTCTTTGTTCCTTGACCTTTACTTCTAGCAAAAACAAGATGGGTAAATCTTCTTGCTTGCTCTTCAGATGTCGTTGTATAAAATCCTTTACCAAAATCCATTTTGCTTCTTTTTGAAAATGTTGGGTCTGGCTGCTCAATTATTTGATTACTTCCATGATAAAGTCTCATATTTCTCACCTCAACTTAAAGCTGTTCTGCGCTAATACAAGTATATCACAGTTAACTGGATATGATAAGCTATTTTTAGGATAACTATAAGAAAGTGCTAAAAAAAACAGAAAACCATCTCACACCATGCAAGACAGTTCACAATTTACACATTACAAGTTTTAACTTATTTTCAAATGATCACCTTCGTTCTCCTTTATTCGAAGCTAAAATGAGTCAACTCACGCTCACCAGAAGTTAAAACCATTACTTCCTCTCCATCTTCATCTGATAGAACAACGCGAACTTGAAACATGCCTTCTACTGGGTAATCAGGGTGTAACAACTCATATAAACTTAGTACCATCCACGTACCATGACGATCAGAATCCGAATCATTGCTTAAAGCATCCCAATCCCAATTTCTATCCCACTCTAGGTCATTAGGGACTTTAATCCATTCATCACCGTCCTGGTATTCCATCCAAAGATCTGATACGATGACCCACGCCACATCTGTCCGATTTTGCACCCTTAAATTTATCCACGGTTGATCAGGATGATGTACAGTTGTTCCTGAAAGATTAAAGACAAGATCCCCATAATCTCGCTGAAACATCTCCCGAAAATGACATCCTGTTAGCAAACCAATAGAAACCGTTAAAACCAATATGCGACTCATTTTTTTAATCATACTTAACATACGCTCCTTCATTGTCTTTTGACATCTTGTAGCCTGAGCAAATTTTGATGATGTCTTTTACGCTCGCCTTCACTTTTCTTATTACATCCCGCTACCATTACGAATGGTCTCGATAATATTTTGTTTCTTTAAGCTATTGGCTGCATGGTTCATGGTCGCATATGTGATCAGAAAAACAGCAACAATAGCAGCCAGTATCCATAACCATGGCCATGAAAAATCAAATTCGGCAGCATTATTTATGGCATTAAAGACAGCAAATGAGCCCAATAATCCTAAAGGAACACCAAAAATTAATGATTTCATACTTGAGAAAATGGCCTCTAAACTCAGCATGCGCTTAATACCACCACCCGTCATCCCAACACTTTGTAAAGCAGCAAATTCCTTTGAACGGGTTTTAACATTTTCAGAAATCGTACTGATCACATTGGTTAAACTAATTAAAATCAACGTTCCAACAAAGGCAAAGGTCAAAGTCGTGACCAGCTGTGTTGTATTTCGCTCAAGTGCAGCCAGTTCTTCATGATTGATGACATTCATCCAAGAAGCTATGTCACTCAGATACGCATCTAGCTCCTCTTGTAAAAGTGATGTTACTTGTTCAGGTTCTCTTGTATCTATCAACCATCGTAAACTTTGAAACGCCATATCAGCTGACACCTCAGACACAATAATATTTAAAGAAGAAGTGCCACTCCAACCAAAATAATGGAAAGCATCCTCATCTGAAATTTGCCCATGTATGTCAAATTCATATGTGTCTTCATCAGTCTTGATCTCAATGGTGAAAGGTCCAAAATCAAGGATGGCGCCTGTAGCAACTCGACCATCATCATGCCATTCTTGACCATGGTTCAAAAGGATATTAGAACCAACGGGAACGCCTGCCATTTCAGCAAATTTTTGAGCACTTGCTTCATCTAAGACAATTAAATTGACATGAAACCAAGCAAGGTCATTTTCAATTCCCCAATCCCACCTTGCACGATGATAAGCGGTAAAATCAGTGATATCATTTACCGGTATTTCAGTTTCAAAACGATCATTGCTCACTTGTGCAATCATCGTATCACCATCCTCTAATAGATTTCCAATCCTATTAGTTAATGTATCAAAATCATCTCTTTGAAGCATGATTTCAGTGTTTTCCTGTATGAAATAATGCGTTTCAATCACATTCCCATCCCCATCCACTATCTGTTCTGTCCACCAAACGTCTACTTCCTGATCAATGTCCTCAAATTCAACTTGTATTCCTCTTTCTGTATCAATCCAGATCGATGCACTCACATTACCAAATGTCGCACCACCCCAACGCATCCCTGAAAAGCTGTTCATGTGGTCAAAAAAGCTACCTGCAATGATAAAGATGGCAATGCTAAAACTCATGACAATCACTGTGGCTCTAAAGTTACGACTACTTCGCTTTAAAAAAGTTCGAGCGAGCAGTCCTTCATAGCCAAACGCCTTTTGTGTGAGCCCTTTGCCTCTAATTTTTTTATTTTTAACCTTCACTTCCCCAATACCACGAATGGCATCAATAGCGGGAATCTTGGCTGCTTTTCGTGCTGGAAGCCATGCAGAAATAAAAATGGTTAGCATCGATACCAAGGTTGCTAAAATAAGCGCTCGTGGATAGAAGACAAATTGGAAGAAGGCGTCATTTTGCAAATCTTCGTACGATAATAAAGGTTCAAGAAATCTATTAATGACTTCAATCCCAACGAGATGAACAATGAGACCAATGACAATCCCGATAGGAAGTCCGATCATCATTAAAAAGTTTCCTTCTGCAATGACTGTCTTTGCAATTTGCTTTTTCGTCGCCCCTGTACTTTTTAAAATGCCAAATTGAGTCAAACGCTCATTGGCACTAACACGAAACGCATTAGAAACAACAATGACAGCGATACAAATAACAATAACCGACATCACAAAAGCAAGTCCCGATATCATAGATAAAAAGATGACCCGATCATTATGACTAGCATCTAGTAACATCCGTTCTACCCAATCCATGCCACTCCCAAACCCTAACCCATAAATAACCGTCAACATGGCAGTTGTTAGCAAGATGCCCATGATGGTCCAAATGGTACGCCTGCGATTAACTTTTAATTGAGATAATGCCAATTTAGTCGTCAGCTTCATTATTTGATCACCTCGTCATCTATGATTTTACCATCTCCAATGGTAATAACGCGGTCAGCTTGTAAAGCGATTTTCTCATCATGAGTAATCATAATCAATGTCTGATTATACTGTTTATTAGCAAATTTCAATAAATCTATGACTTCTGCACTAGACTGGCTATCAAGATTTCCCGTCGGCTCATCTGCTAAAATTAAAGCTGGATCATTAATTAAGGAACGACCAATTGAAACACGTTGCTGCTGACCACCAGATAACTCACTCGGTAAGTGGTTTTTTCTGTCTGTTAGACCAGTGGTATCTAAAATTTCTTTTAATCTTTTTTGATCCACTTGTCGATTATCTAATAGACACGGCAGTTGGATATTCTCATCCGCTGTTAAAGTTGGAATTAAGTTATAAAACTGATACACAATCCCTATATTTCTTCGACGAAAAATTGCCAGTTCACTCTCATTTAAATCATAAATGTTGTGCCCATCTACGAAGACGTTGCCCGTATCAGGACGGTCGACACCTCCCAATAAATGCATTAACGTCGACTTTCCTGAACCAGACGCACCTACAATGGCAAGAAACTCTCCTTTTTTAACTTGAAAACTCACATTGTTTAAGGCGATCACTTCTGCATCACCTTTTCCATACTTTTTCGTTAAATTTTTTACCTCTAAAATGACCATTTGAATTGCCACCTCTCGTTTGATTTCTTTTGATACTGATATGATACACGATTTCTATGACAATCTGGTGACTTTAAAGCATCAAAAAGATGACCAAATTGTCACATTAGTCATCTTTCATCCCATTATAAAATTTTAAAGTAAAGGTTGAACCTCTTCCTTTTCCACCATCAACATCAATGTCTCCAAATTGACTTTTCATAATGGTTAAGGCTAGGGGCAAGCCAATGCCATAACCCTGTATATGCTCAGAACCTTCAAATCGCTTAAAAAGTTTTGCAATTTGAGCACGATCAAGTCCTTTTCCTTCATCACGGACACGTATCCACTTACAAATGGGGTTTTCCCCAACTTCGACTTGAATGATTGAACCGGTCGGCGCATGTTCAGAAGCGTTCTTAATGACATTCCCTAATGCTTCTGCTGTCCATCTCTTGTCACAATTAAATGTTTGTGACCCCGTTATCTTTATTGCTTGTTCTTTTAACTCCAATTGGATTTTAAGCGGTGAAAGTGCTGCTTCAATCAGCTGATTAGAGTCAATACGAGCTTGCTTAAACTCAACAGCCTTCGCATCAAGCTTTGCCATTTTTAAAAGTGCTGAAACAAGCCATTCTGTTCTACGAAGCGAAGACTGAATATTCGAAATAAATTCGACTTGCTTCTCTGGTGGTGCATCTTCGATTAGCTCAGTCATAATCATCATGGAGGTTAACGGTGTTTTTAACTGATGTGAAACATTTGCAAGCATCTCTTTTAAAACATCCCTTTCCTGTTCAAGGATTTCAACATACTCTTTTTGATAAGTTGCTAATGTTTGAATGTCGTTTTTAAGAATTCGCAACGGTCCTTCCCGATTATCACGAATATCGATCTCATCACCGGCAATGAGTCGCTTAACATCAGTTGAGAGTTTTTGAATGCTAGATCTCTTAATCCACACGGTAGCCAATCCCTCTCACTGTCGTAATGTCGACAGCTCCTCCTAATTTCCCACGCAATCTTTTCACATAAACCGTTAATGTATTATCTTCAACAAAATTGCCCGAGATATCCCATAAATGATTTAAAATTTGTTCCCTTGTCATAATCCTCCCTTTATTGGTTGCAAAAGTGAGCAAAAGTTTATACTCTAATGCAGTCAAATCAACGAGCTTCTCAGCAACAAAAGCCTTAGCAGCAACTGTGTCAATTTTAACTTCTCCCAATTTCAAAAAGCTTGTTTGTGTATCGACTGTCGTCAACAAAATTCTTCTAATACGGGCTAACAATTCTCGTAACCTGAATGGCTTCGTCATATAATCCGCTGCTCCGTCTTCAAACGCTTGAACAATATGGCTTTCTTCATCATCAACTGTTAAAAAAACAACATGCGTCGATGTACCCTTTAAAACCACTTGAAGCTCAGTTCCAACCCCATCCGGTAACTGCATATCAAGAATGGCTACATCGAAGTTGATCTGTTTAATTGCCTCCTTTCCCTCTTCAACCGTTTTAGCATGGATAACCTCATACTGTTCTTGCTCTAATGCATAAATAAGCCCACCCGCAATCATTAAATCATCTTCTAATAATAAAATTTTCGTTTTCATCATGCGATCATTATAGCATAAATACAGTGCAAAATTCAAATGTACTTCGACAATTGGAACAAAAGGCATTTCAGCTTGTTCTCCAGAAGCCTCCATTTTATCGATATGGCTGTCTGATGTTATTTTCGTTTTCAACTTGTAAAAAACGCCCAATCTCGCTACTTATACAGTAGGAAAATTGGGCGTTTTAAATGATATGCCTGTTAGCATAGTTTGTTTAAAATCATTTTTTTTAAACGTAATAAATGATCTTCGTTTTCAAATAAGAAGAAGTGACCGCCTTCGAGTTCTACAAAGTCACAGATTGTATCAGCTGGGAAAAAGGTTTTCCAGTCAGATTCAATCACCTCATCTTCTTTTCCATTGATAATGGTTATGGGAATATCCATTTTTGGAAAAGGCCATTCCGAGAGATAATAGCTTTCAAGTGCTTCAACATCTGCTTTTATCATTGGGTGGAAAAATTCCATTAACTCCTTGCTTTCAACAATTTCTTTTGGCGTATTTCCTCTGGTAAGCAATATCCGCTTTGCTTCTTCTAGATCGACTTCACCATTTTGAGAAATCTTTGCTTTTTTCGAAGGGGGAGGAGACGCTAGTAAGAAGAGATGCTTAGGTTGCTTATAGGCAGTTCCTTGTAACTGTCTAACGACTTCACAACAAATCTTAGCACCCATGCTATAGCCTAAGAGTGCATAGTCTTCATTTGTTTTTTTAATCTCTTTGATCGCATCTGCAGCGAGCTCCTCAATCAAGTAAATGAGCTTTTCTTGAACCCTTGTTCCATGTCCTGGATAGTTAATGTGCTCGACATTTAAATAAGGCGATAACGCTTTTTCTAAATGGCTATAAATTGTACTTGTTCCGAAAGCATAAGGATATGTAAATAGTTTCATTTTCCACTCCAATCATCTGTCACTTAATTACGAACTGAATTTCATATAAAATCCATTTGTATAACACGCCAGATCAGTTATGTTCTTTAAGCTGTTTGATTTTATCAAGTGCTTCTTGCTCAATTTCATGCCAGTTAAAGCCCAGTTTTTGTAAAATAAGCTGGGTTGCTTCGGCGTGAATGGTAAAGTTGGTTTGTTCTTTTTGTTCTTTGAAGAGGCCAAGGTGTAGGCTGAATTTGAGGATTTCTTCGTCTACTTCTTCTTGTTGAAGTTGCGTGAAGAGGTGTTGGTAAAAGGCGTCTGGTTGGATGAATTTAAAGTCCTCGTCGTTTGTGATAAAGCTTTGAAGCAGTTGTTTCATGGAAACTGGGTATGGGTTGTAGACATGGTAAATCTCATTGGTTTTGATGGATGAGGTGATGAGTTTCACGCATGCTGTCGCAGCGTCATCAATCGGTGTGTATTCGACTTGGTAATCGATGTCAGGTGCCATACCAAGATGTAACAGGCCTGTGATTTGGGAGAAGAAGGCATTGTCTGCTTCGTTGATTTGGAATTTGCCTGTTTGTCTGTTGGCTTGTAAGTTACCTAAGCGGATAATGCTGTTGGTTAAGCCGCGGCTTCTTGCTTGGATCAATAAGTCTTCTGCTTCTGCTTTTGTTTTGAGGTAAACAGAGTCGTATTCAACAGGTAAGGTTAAGATGTCTTCTGTATAGGCAACATGTGTTTGTCCTTCGATATAGCCTGAACCAAGGGAAACAGTGGAGCAGTGAATCAGTGTTTTTTGTTTACCGGTTTCTTGGAAGTCAATTAAGTGTTTCACACCTAAGACATTCGTTTGGTAGAAGTCTTCGTAAGTCCCATAGTGTTTCACGTTAGATGCCACATTGACAATGCAGTCTATTTTTTGGGACAGGTTAAGGTGTTGATCTGGTGTTAATCCCAGATTTAAAGCTGAAATGTCACCTTGATAGACCACGATGCGATGGGCATATGAGTCAAATAAGTCGGCTGTAAAGTAGAAGTGACAAATGTCCATTAGGCGGGTTTTTGCTTGTTCATCATCTGCGCCACGCACGAGTGTGTAAATGAGGTCATTTGTTGTCGTTAACAGTTCCATGAGTAAGTGAGCACCTAAGAAGCCTGTTGCGCCTGTCAGTAAAAGGGTTCTCCTTTGTTCATCGGGCTTTATAAGACGGGTTTCTAATGCTTTTAATGTGGCTTTGTAATCCTCAGGAAGGGCTTCTTTGGCTACCGCTTCTTTGGCCATAAAGTCGGTGGATAAAAGCGACCGTTCATTTGGATCAGACAGGGTTTCATGGGAGTGGTTGATGATGAAGTCTGCCATTTCAGTGATGGTTCGGTTTGAGTATAAGGCTTCAACAGAAACGTTGACGTCTTTTTTCAGTAAACTCACCACTCTCAAGAGGTCAATGGAGGTGCCACCTAGTTTAAAGAAGTTGTCGAGTGTAGAGATGGTTGAAGTGTCTCGTTTTAAGACGTGGGCATAAACGTCGACAAGTTTGCTTTCAATGGCATTTTGAGGTGCCACGTACGGGGCAGCCGTTTCAAAGGCAATGGTTGGTAAGGCACGACGGTCTAGTTTCCCATTGACGGTTAGCGGAAAGTCCGTTAGGTGGCAATAGCCGGATGGTACCATGTAGTCTGGTAGTTTGTTTTTGAGTGTTTGATCCAAGACGTCTTGGTCGATGGCTGTGTCTGAGATGTAGTACGCCCCTAAGTAAGGGTGCTCACTTTCTCCCAATGCCATCACATGGGCTTGGGTAATGCCAGGGATGGTGTAAAGGGCGGCTTCTATTTCGCCGAGTTCGATCCGATAGCCTCTGATTTTGACTTGGAAGTCGTTTCGACCATGGTATTCCAAGGTGCCGTCTTCTAGCATGCGCACCAAGTCACCTGTTTGGTAAATGCGGTCGTTCCAGCCTTGCCTCTTTTGTGCCGCTGTTTGGAAAGGGTTGGGCATGAATTTCTCTGCGGTTAAGTCTGGTTGGTTGAGGTAGCCGCGGGCAATTTGAATCCCACCGAGATGCAGCTCACCCATGCTGCCTTTTGGCACTGGCTTTCCAAAGTCATCTAGTAAGTAAACAGTTGTGTTAGCCACTGGTTTACCGATCAGATTACGTTGTTCATAACCTTCAAACACATGGGTGGTCGCAATGACGGTCGCTTCCGTCGGACCATATCCATTGATAAAGGTGATGCCTGCTTCATGCATGGTCTTCACTAAGGCCGGGTTCACGCTTTCTCCCGCAGCGACGACACGCTTGAGGCTACTGACACCTGTGACATCAATTTGTGACAATAACGATGGCGTCATGTGGAGATAGGTCACGTCATGTTTGTTTAAATAAGCGGTAAACTTTTCTTGATCCATCCATAAGTTGTCTGGCGTGACGATTAATGGATAGCCACTTAGTAAGGCTAAGAAGATTTGTTCGACTGAGACGTCAAACACATAATTGGAGAAGAACAACAAGTTCTCTCCTGTTACTTCAAAGCCGTAGTCTTGACGTAATGAAGCCGTTAAGTTGTTCACTTGATGGTGTTCAATCATGACCCCTTTTGGATGGCCTGTTGTTCCTGAGGTGAAGATCACATATGCCAAGTTCGTAGGGGTCGTGTTTGTCTTTGGATTTGTTGTGGGGTAATCATCAAGGCTTAGTTCTCTGATCAATGTCGCTTGTTTGAGCTGCGTACGGTAGTCAGCTTCTACGAAGGTCGTTACCATTTCAGCCGTTGTTGCGATGTAGTCCAGTCGGGCTTGTGGAAATGCTGGACTCATTGGGACATAGGCTGCGCCCGCTTTGAGGATACCAAGGATAGCGATGATCATCCATTCGCTTCGATCAAGTAAGAGACCGACTTTGTCTTCTGGTTGAATGTCGTATGTTTGAATCAAGTAATGCGCCAATTGATTGGCTTTGGCATTGAGTGCTTCGTACGTGAATGTCACGTCATTGTAAATCAATGCTTTGTGGGTTGGCGTTGCCGCCACTTGTGCTTCAAATACTTGCGTAATGGTTTGATCTTTTGGATAATCGACATAGTGACCGACTTCTGTCAGTAAGGCCTGTTCTTCTCCTTCAAGTAGGACGTTAAGCGCCCCGATCGGTTGGGTGATATCAGTTAAGACTTGGTCGAGGAGGTGACTCAAACGTGCTAAGTGCGTTTGGATGGTGTGTGCCTGAAACAGCGCCGTCGCATAGGTTAAGTTCAAATACGTTTTTTCACCGTCATCTGATAAGGTGAAGCTTAAATCAAATTTGGCTGCTGTATCGGACGATTCAACTGTCGTGGCACCAATCACTGACGAGATGGCTTCGTTGTTTTGGTAGACCATCATCACATCAAAGAGTGGGTTTCTTGAGGTGTCTCGGTTGGTAACAATGGCTTCAACTAAATCTTCAAATGGATACATTTGATGACGTTGCCCTTCTAATGTTTGACTTTTGATTTCTTCTAAGTAGGACTGGAACGTCTTCTCGCCACTTGGCTGAAGACGCATGGCTAAGGTGTTGACAAACATCCCAAGCATGTTTTCAGTGTCTTGATGAATCCGGCCACTCACTGGTGTTCCAATGACCAAATCAGCTTGATTGGCTAGTTTGCTCAGTAAAAGGCTGATTAAGCTTAAGAAGAACATGTAGCCTGTTGTCTGTGTGGATTCGAGCACTGTTTTGATCCGTGTTGTGGTCACTTCATCAATGACGAGCTGCTCGGTTTTCCCTTCAAATTGTTGATGTTTAGGACGGGGATGATCTGTTGGTAATGTCAGGATTTTATAGTCTGTTAACTGATCTTGCCAGTAAGCTTCTGCGTGACTTAAATCCTGTGTGTTCATCCATTCACTGTAGTCTGTGTATTGACGGTCCAGTGGTGGTAGTTCGCCTCCTGCGACCAATGCGCCCAGTTCATTCGCAAAGATGGTACTACTCATGCCATCACTAATGATGTGATGCATGTCGACAAAGAGGTAATCTGCTTGGGCTGTTCGGGCAATTTGAATGCGGTACAGGGGACCCTTCTCCAAATCAAACGGTTTTACAGCTTGTTCATACCACGTGACCAATTCTGTTGCGTTGATCGCTTTTAGGGTGACTTCAACAGGCATCGTCTGTGAAATCACCTGGACCAATCGACCTTCGACTTCATGGAAGGTTGTTCTTAAAATGTCGTGACGTTGGTTGAGTTCATCAATGGCCGTCTTGAGCTTTTCTTCATCAATAGGTTGCGTAAATGTCATCAACGTCGGAATGTTATACACCGTTTCTGTCGGTGATAACTTCCACAGTAAATACATCCGTTTTTGCGTTGAACTCATCTCGTAAGCTGGTTTGGCTTCAGCTTTTGGAATCCGTTCATATTGGGCATCTGCCAACCCTTCGATCAACTGTGCCAATTGCACCACTTTCGGTGCTTCAAAGATATGTTTCACCCCGATCGCTTTGCCGGTTTGCGCTTCAAGTAGGTTGACCAATCGTAACGCTCTTAGCGAATGTCCGCCTAACTTGAAGAAGTCATCGTTGAGACCGACTTGTGCCACTTCTAAAATGGCTTCATAACTGGTTGCGACCAAGCGTTCGAGTGGTGTTCTCGGTGCCACATAGACGGCTGTTTGATCCACTTTAATGACAGGTAAAGCCTGCTTGTTCACTTTACCATTGCGCGTCACTGGGAAATGCGTCAAATCCATGTAGTGCGTTGGAATCATGTAATCTGGTAATTGGTCTTTCAGTTGTTGCTCAATGGTTTCATGCGCTAAGCCACTTGGGTTTTGAAGGTACGCATGTAGCTGTCCGTCACGTACCACTACCACCCCTTGATCAATGCCAACAAGGGCACTTAATGCTGATTCGATTTCACCCAGTTCAATGCGATGTCCACGCACTTTCACTTGATCGTCTAGTCGGCCTAAGTAATCAATGTGTCCATCAGGTAACCATTTTACCAAGTCGCCTGTTTTGTATAGTTTCCCTGGACCATATGGGTTGTCGATAAAGCGCTCATTTGTTAGGGTTGGTTCGTTTAAATAACCGCTGGCAACACCTGGACCTCCAATGTAGAGCTCACCTGGTACACCAATGCCACACAACTTCCCATCTGTCATGATGTAAGTCGTTGTAGACGCAATCGGTTTTCCAATCGGGATTTTGTCGAATTCAAGGCAACCTTGCATCGTTAAGGTGACCGCAAAGGTTGTTGTTTCCGTTGGACCATATCCATTAATCAATGTGATCTGATCGTTGTGAGCGAGTAGCCGCTGTACATGGGCTTTTGATAGGGCTTCACCCCCTATTAACAGTTGTTTCAACCCGTCAAACACGGTCACATCCATGGTGATCAAATGGTTGTACAACGAAGCAGTTAACCACATCGTGTTAATGGCTTGTTCCGTAATCAATTTGCTGAGTTGTTCATGATCCACCAAGACATTGAGCTCAGAGATAAACACCTCACCACCGTTAAGGAGTGCACCCCATATTTCAAAGGTTGACGCATCAAAGCTGAGTGAGCCCGTTTGGAGCATACGCACATCATCAAAGTTGGCATAATTTGTGTTTTTCACCAAACGCGTGATCCCTTGTTGCTTCACCATGACCCCTTTTGGCTTGCCGGTTGTACCTGATGTGTAAATCAAGTAAGCCAAGCTTATGCCATCTCCTTGTACAGGAAGGGCTGTTTTCATTCCGGTTAAGTGAGCGAGTGACATGAATTGATACTTCGCTTTCGTTGTTTCTGATAAAGGCAAGGCCGTTTTATCACCTAAAATAAACTGCGCATGGCTGTCTTCAAGCATGTAAGTGATACGACTTTCTGGATAGTCTGCATCAATTGGCATGTAAGCTCCGCCTGCTTTAAGGATGCCTAAGAAGCCAACAACTGTCCCAACATCTCGCTTCGCAATGACTGCCACAATGTCACCGGTATTTAAGCCACTGGCGATTAATTTCACCGCAACTTCATTGGCTTGTTGATCCAACGCTTCATAAGTCAAAGACTGGCCTTTGCTTGCGACGGCTATTTTGTTTGGATGAAGTTTGACGCGTGCTTCGAATTGTTTGGCGACGGTTGGCGAGCTTGACAAATCAGGCAATGGCTGGTTGAACACATTTAAAATCAAGCGTCGTTCTGTTTCTAACAACACATCAATGTCTTTAATGGGCTGACTGGTATCCATTAAGACTTGATTCAACAGTTGGATAAAGCGTGCCAAATACGTCTGAATCGTTGCCTGGCTAAAAAGTGATGTCGCATAAGTGAGTTCTAAATACGTCTTGTTTCCATCATCTGACAAGTTAAACATTAAGTCAAACTTAGCAGGGACATGTTCTGCTTCAACGATTTTGGCACCTTCAATCAATGCCAAGTCTTCATTGTTTTGATACACCA